>DHKFJ23503__coassemble_555_pt1 | contig 113139 bp, 112 predicted proteins | sample DHKFJ23503__metabat2_high_PE_042 | metagenome-assembled genome bin DHKFJ23503
TGGTGGGTACGGATAACCCGGATGCGGTGTTTGCGGTTTCTGGGTCGGTTTTCTCGGGGTCGGGGGTGGCCCCGGTGAAGGAGGCTGTGGACCGGCGTGATTGGCCGCTTCCGCAATGGAAGGTGGGGGCATGATTGCTTTTAATCGTCTCTGGCTGATGCTCTCTGAGCCCCGCGTCGTAACAGCCTTCTTCCTGACCATCTACGCCGTTTTCCTATTTCAGGGTGTGCAGGGGCTGATGGTGCCACCTCACCCGCACGACGAACAGGTCGAGACCTGGACCCGGCTACTGGTCAATGGGTCACTGGTCGCAGGGGGCCTGGTGGGGGTGGCCTCCACCCCTCGGGGGCTGTGGCAGTTCGAGAGAGCCGCCATCCTCTTCGTGATGGTCGCCTCCACCGTGCAGCTACTTTGGACGCTCTTCGACCCCGACCCCGGGGTGCGCTGGGTCAGCCTCTGGCGCTCCGTGACCATCCTGCTCTTCCTTGGTGCGCGCTATTACACGATTCGGTGGGCTCGCGCCGACCCTGGCAAATAAGAAGGTGAGGGACTTTGCCCAATGATTTCCTACCCTTCCTTCTAGCCTTCTTCGGAGCCGGCGGCGCAGGCACCATGCTGGTGAAAAGCTTTCTCGATTGGCGTTCTGGCAAGGTCGCTGCTGAGAAGGAAGAAAACCGCACTGCCCTGCGTGTAGCCCGGCAGGCTGAGTACCGCGCCGAGTGCGAGGCCCACAACCGCCGGGCTATGGTCGAATACGCCGCTGAGCTGCGCCGTATCATGCGTGAGCATGGTATCGACCCGCCCCCGCACCCGGTAATTCAGACCTGCTTCGAGCCGCCGAAGCCTGAGGCCCCCTGACCCTGGGGGGTCTTTTCTTTACCCAAAAACAGTGCCCCCGCACCCTGTCGTGGTTCGGGGGCACGCCTATTTAAGGAGAAAATATCATGACCACCCTCAAAACCGGCACCGTCATCGACGAGACCACCTGGAACAGCCCCAACTACACCCCGGCGGCGTCCGTCCCGGCGGTATTCGGGCGACCCCGCACCACCAGCCGAATCACCATCCACCACTGGGGCAATGACGGCCAGCGCTTCAACGATGTCGCCAACTACCTGAGCCGGGCTGGCGGCAATACCAGCGCGCATTTCGTCGTGGAAGCGGGCCGCGTAGCCTGCCTCGTCAGCCCCGAAAACGCCGCCTGGCACTCAGGCAGCGCCGAGGGCAACGCCACCTCCATCGGTATCGAGTGCCGCCCCGAGATGAGCGAGGGAGATATCACCGAGCTGGTCGCGCTTATCGAATGGCTTGAAGGTATGTACGGGCCGCAGGAAATCTGGCTTCACCAGGAATGGAGCGCCACCGCCTGCCCCGGTCGCTATGCCGCTAAGCGTGAGGAAATTGTCCGCCGCGTGAACGCCCTTCAGGGCACTAGTGGTGAAGCCTCTGCCCCCGCGCAGTCTACTGTAGACCGGGGGGCTGCTATCCGTGCTGAGCTGGAGAAGATTCGCGGATCCGTGAATGCGGTCGAGGGCCAGCTGTGAGCCAGGTAGAGCCCACCCCGGCCCCGGTGGTTGAGGCTAGTGGCGCGGTCGCCGAGCTTATCACGGCCAGGGCCCGCCGCTGGGTCTACGCCCTCTACGCGCTCGGCTCGGTGGTGCTCGGTGCTATCCAGGTCGGCTATTCCGCTGGTGGCTTCACGCACCCGGTCTGGCTGACCATCGCCACCGCCGTCTGGGTATTCCTCGGAGGTTCCCAGGGTCTACTCGCCCTGCTCAAAACCCCGCCAGAGTAAGACAACGCTCCCGGCCCTGCATGGGCCGGGGGCTCCTTTTCTGTGTCTAGGGGCAGCTGACCCCGGTGGACATCGGCTACGATTTCTTTAGAACCTTAATAATTGAGGTATCCTGGGAACTATCGCCCCCCCTGTGGGTGAGACTTCCTAACAAGGCCCGCACGGTCGGGCTAGACTTATCAGCCGCCATACCTACGGGGTGTGGCGGCTACGTTTTACCCTTTCTGCTAAGCTGGCAGGGTAGACGAGAATGCTCTCTCTAAATGGGAACCGTCACCTCTGGCTCCCCTTAACGATTTTGCCCGCCACCTCACGCTTGTGGGGTGGCGGGCTCCTTTTGTTTAGCCCTCGATAATCTTCACTTCGAGGTGGGATGGGGCGTCCGGCTCTAGGGCTTCGACTGCGTAGGTGTGAAGCGCTGCGGGGGTCTGCTCCCGACGCTGGGCTTCAACGAAGCTGTCGATGGTCTCGTCAAGTATCAGGCCGCGGGACTTGGCTTCTTCGAGGTCGTCGGCGTCGGTTTCATCCAGGCCGCTGGTGTCGGTGTTCCAGTAGAGGTAACCGGCGGCGGTGGCCTCTTCGTATTCTCGGCTGCTCATGGTGGGCATGTAGCCGAAGAGTTCGTTGGTGAGCTGGGTGAAGGTTCCGGTGAGGTTGATGTCTTCGGTGGGCTTGCCGGTGGCGCCGTGGTGGAGGGTGCCGGTGATGTTGTAGATGGTGGTCATGGTGGTTGCTCCTTTGCGTGGTGGGGTGGGTTAGGCGTTTTTGAGGTTGGTAATCATGGCTGATGCCTGGGCTTTGGTGAGGAGGGCTAGGCGCTGGTTTTTGGTGTTGAAGAGGTGGGGGCTGGCGATGCGGTCTGAGGCTGAGCCGGTGGCGCGTACCTGGGCCATGAATTGTTCTTCGGTGAGGTTTTTGGTGAGGGCTTCGAGGTAGCGGCGCTGGGCGGGGGTGGACTGTGCCATTTGGGGTTCTCCTTGTTTGCTGTTTTGGTGGTGTGGGGGCTTTCCGTTCCCTACATCTCTAGTATATAAAATGTTTCCTGGAGTTGCAACCCTCTACACCAAAAAACCTAAGACTTTTTCGCCGGCCACCCAGCAGCAGGCACCGCCGCCCGCCACGCCACCAAATGCTCCCGCGTCCACACCGGCTTGCCGTTATAGCGGTAGCCCTGGTCAGGGATAGGCCACTGCGCCAAAGCCTTTCTAAAGCCTGACAGCGTCTCGTACCCTGCCGCTTGTGCCGCGCCGTTACCCCCAAAGAGCTCCACAGGTTCCTGCTGCTCTTTCATCTGCGTCTCCTTTTCTGCTAGAATCATTATCAGCGCCACTCCTTGGCGCGCTGTTCCCCAGAATTCTGGGGGTATTTCAATGTATTTGTACTGTCGGTACACTTCTTGAAATATCATTCCCCGCTACTGCGGGGGTAACCGCCCCGGCCCTGCTTTCCACATGAGGGCCGGGGTAATTTTTTACGCCTCAAACTGGGCCGCAAAGTGCTTCCAAGCTACCCGAAAAACCTGGCGCGGGCGCTGCCCCTTAGCTTTCAAGTAAGCGTTGTAAATCTCCATGCGATCAACCCCGTACTTTTGCGCAATTTCCTGTGCGGCTTCACCGGCCATTTCAGCAGGGGTGTCGTATTCTTCCATCGGGCCGTTTGCGGCTGCTTCGATGGCCTCAATATCGGCGGTGGTGAGGGTGCCGGTGAATTCGGCGGCTTCTTCAGCTGCTTTGATGGGTTCAACTTCTGCGGTTTCTACGGTTTCCTGTGCCTGTGCTGCCTGAGTGGCGAGGAAGTCCAGGCCGCCCTGCTCTGCAAAAGCAACTTCGAGCTTCTGAGCGAACTCTTCTACTGAGTCGACACCCCAGTTGTAGAGGTTGGTGAAGTTATCTACGGTGATTTTGCCGTTTTCATCTGCCCAGACCTTGAAGCCTTTGAGGGTCTGGAGGTTTGCGCGGGAGATTTTCTTGCTGGGTACGAACTGTGCTTTGGGGAAGATGTAGGTGCCGTTTTCTTTGGTGATTCCTGCGGCGGGTGCCCATTCTTCGAAGTTGATGTAGTGGCGGGTTTCGCCGGTGGTGGGGTGGGTCCAGGCGTTGGTTGCGATGGTCATTTTGGTTTCTCCTTTTTTGGCTGTTCCCTTGGCCGGTTGGCTTTTGGGGGTTTGTGGGGCTTTCCTTCCCTGCATCTCTAGTATATAAAAGGTTTCCTAGAGTTGCAACCCCAGAACCAAAATTTTTCCAAAAAATCTTCCACTGCCTCGCATGGTGCATTTATGGTGCGCTTTCAAACCCCAGCCCGCCCCACCTGCCACCAGATACCACCACCTATGACCAGATTTCACCATCCCAATAAAAGCCCCCACAGAGAATGCCCAAGTCAGGCGACACGCCGGGAGGCTAACGAAGGGTTACTGGTTCGAGTCCAGTCGGGGGAGCAGCGACAAAGACCCAGCTTCGGCTGGGTCTTTTGCTTTAACCAGCCCCCTCGCTCCGCTCGGAATTCGGCGAACTTTTTATTTCCTCGCGCGCTCGGAAAAGTTCGCCTCATCTGGTTCGAGTCCAGTCGGGGGGAGTAAACAAACAGCCCGGCCTTGCGACCGGGCTGTTTTGTTCCCCGTTTGTTCCCCGTTTGTTCCCCGGAATCATTGCTCGGCCTTCTCCCGATAAACGCGCCACATTCCAGGGTGCAGTCGCCACAAGCCCCTAAAAGCCGGTAAACTTACTATTTGGTACACGTAATACGCAAGCACGCTTATCGACACAGAGAGAGGTGGCACATGACCACTCCTAACGACCTGAACGGCTCACGCCGAGCCCAGGGTCTGCGCGCTGGCTTCAACAACATCAAAGCTAGCGTTACGAACGTGGCTGACGCAGGCAAGGTGCTCACCAACCTAGCCCCTAAGCAGCTCAAAGACGAAATCCAGATTGCCAAGATTGAGGTCAAAGAAAAGGGCATCGCCCTGGGCAAGGGCGCCGCGGTTGCTGCAGTAGCCCTGGTTTTTGCCCTCTTTATGGCTATCGCCCTGGTCATCCTGGCCTATGTGGGCCTGGCCTCCATCATGCCTAACTGGGCGGCAGCTCTGGTTCTGGTTATCCTCTTCCTGCTCCTTGCCGGCATCGCCGGTTTGGTCGGCTTCAAGATGATCAAGGCCCAGCTGCCCTTCAAGCCTGAATCAGCTATCTTTGGTCTGCTCTACGACCTGGGCGTGCTGAAGGAAGGCTCCGCCATGACCTCCAAGCGCCTCAAGCGCGAGCAGGCTGAGAAGGCAGAAGCCAAGAAGGCTGAGCAGAAGGCAGAGGAGAAGAAGGACGGCAGCGAGCGGCAGGCACCCGCTACCCCCGCCCCCAGCAAGGAACAGCTCCTGCAGCGCACCAAGCAGCGTCGTGAGCACCTCAAGACCCTGCGCGACGACATCGAGACCTACTCACGCGACGTGCAGGCAGGTGCCCAGGGCCTGGTGCAGAACGCCAAGACCTCCGCAAAGAACGCTCCTGCTACCGCCGTTGACGGTGGTAAGAAGCTGGCCGCAAACGCCTCGAACCCCGAGACCCTGCAGGCCCACTGGAAGTCCTTTGCAACCCTGGCAGCTTCCCTGGGAGCCTTCTTCGTCTTCCTCGGCAAGCTCATTAGCCGCCGCAAGTAAGACCCTGCCCTGCCTCAGATGAGGCGGCACAAGCGTCCTTGCCCCCAGGCCCGCCCCGGCAGAACCGCCGGAGCGGGCCTGGCTTTTTGGGTCAGTAGAGGCGTGGACGCCTGTGAGCCCCGTCGAATCCGCCGCCAGGCTGATGCAGAGCTACCGAAAACCCTGTAAGGTCAGTGTGATACTGAACGAAAAGACCTCGAAAGGGCCCCTGCATGGCTGATCAGTCTCTGACCGTCCTCATTGGTGCCGATACCTACCCGCCCGACATCAACGGGGCTGCCCAGTTCTCATCCCGCCTTGCTCACGCCCTGGCTGACCGCGGCCATACTGTGCACGTGATGGCACCCAAGCAGGAGAAGGGCGCTACTAGCCGTCATACGGTGGACGGCATCGTGGAGCACCGTATGCGCTCCCACAAGGTGATTACTCACCCCTATATGCGTCTGAACTTTCCCTGGGAGATTTACGCTGAGGCTGACCGTCTGGTGCAGGAGATTCAGCCCGATGTGATTCACATTCAGTGCCACTACATTATTGGGCGGGTGCTGGCCCGTATTGGCGCTAAACGCGGTGTGCGAGTGGTGGCCACGAACCACGTGATGCCCGAAAATATCACCCCCTTCCTGCCTTTCAATGAGCGCGTTAATGCTGTGTTCGAGAAGATTTCGTGGAGCGATATGCGCCGGGTGCTCAGCCGGGCAGCTGTGGTCACCACCCCCACCCAGATTGGTGCGGATGCCATGGAAAGTGCCGGTAAGTTCAGCCGCCCCGTCATGCCGGTGTCTAACGGTATTCAGAGTTCTGACTATGAGCTTGCGCCGGGGGAGACCGTTGAGAAGCCTGCCGGTGAGCTGACGATTTTCTTTGCCGGGCGTCTGGCGGTTGAAAAGAATATCGATGTGCTGATTGAGGGGTTCTCCAGGTTGCCTGCCGAGCTATTGCAGCAGACCGTGCTGGAGGTTGCTGGTACCGGTGAGATTCTTGGTGAGTTGCAGGCCAAAGCTGCCGCTTGCGGGGTAGCTGACCGGGTTCGTTTCTTGGGGTACATCTCTGACGAGGAACTACGCGCTGGCTACCTGCGGGCCGATGTCTTCTGCCAGCCGGGTACCGCCGAGCTGCAGTCGTTGGTGACCCTGGAGGCTATGAGCGCTTCAAAGCCGGTGGTTCTTGCTAACGCCCTGGCTCTGCCGCACCTGGTTGATCCTGGGAAGAACGGTTACCTTTTTACCCCGGGTGATACAGCGGAGCTGGCTGCCCGCTTGGCCGATGTGCTGAGCCTGCCCGAGGATGAGCGGAAAGCCATGGGGGAGTGCTCCCGCCAGATGGTAGCCCGCCATGCTGCCGAAAAGACCTGGGAGACCTTTGAATCTCTCTACCGCTCTAACGAGCTCTACGATCGGTTCCTGACTGAACGATAGGAGCGCTTACAGGCTCAAGCCTTACGCCAGATACGCGGACGCCTGTGGTTTGGATTCATCTGCCCTTTTCGGTATTCTTAGAGGCAGCGTCAAGCTCGCTAGAGCCTGGTGCTGTGGGGCCTTAGCTCAGCTGGTCAGAGCAGGGGACTCATAATCCCTTGGTCGCGGGTTCAAGCCCCGCAGGCCCTACATATAACACCTCTCACCTGGGAAAACGGGTGGGAGGTGTTTTTAGTTTTAAGTATTTTTAGGTCAAGTCATCTAGTGGTCACCTAATTTTCCTGAAGAAAGAGCTCCAATCTGAACACGAAAATGCCCCTCTACTGCACAAAAGCGGCAGAGGGGCAGCCCTTGTTTAGTTGCTTTCGTTCAGTCCATAAGTGCAATGAACTTTTCTTGGCAGGTTGGGCATGTTTGAGCCTTGATAAAGCATAGGTAGGTTTTCTTCTTTTGCGCTGCCCTGTTGAACCAGCCACTGTCTGGTGCTGTTGTTCCACAAAATAGAGATATGACGCTTCCTGTTTGGACCCTCCAAGACCGCATCGCCAAGGCCCGTAACCACGCAGGACTTAATCAAGGTGAACTTGCTGAAAAGCTAGGAGTTTCTCGCAATACGCTTAATAGGTGGGAAAACGGGAACAGAAATCCCTCAGTAAAAAACCTGCAGGCCCTTGCTGAGGCTACTGGGGTACCTCTGGACTGGTTCTATCAAGAAGATAATTCCGAGCCCGCATTGCATCCACCTTTGCCTGAACGTATCACGCTCATCCGAGACGGCAACGGATATAAGGCCGAACTCTAAAGCCTTAGAAAACTCAGCGCATGACATGTAGCGTCATGATTTAAACATCATCAAAAAGTCTTGACCAGGACGAATATGCTAGTTATGTTTAACTTGTCAGCTAAGAGCTGACACATGGACTCTTTAGATTAAGAGATGTACATAGACGTACATCGTCTGAAGAACACACCACGAGGTAAACCCCATGAAACGTTCATTGAAAACCATCATCCTAACTCCCGTGCTTGCCGGGCTTCTAGTAGCAGGATTCGCACCGGCACAGGCATACACCTCCCCAGAGGCATACACCAGCTCAGGGAAGCAGGTTGCTTGCACCCGTGAGTACTCTGCCACTTATGACAAGCTCGTCCGCGCAATGGGCAAAGATTCCTACCGCATCCACGAGCTCATGACCAAGGCCGTTAACAACAACACTCGCATTGCTCTGGAGCACAAGTTCCAGCAGGAATTCGCACAATATGGCATCGCAGCTGGCAAGCTTGCTTACCAGTACTACACAGAATCATGCTGGACTATCTAAAGAGAGTCCAGTCTGTATAGGGAAGTGGTGTCCTGTTTAGCGTGTAGAAGCTGTAAACAGGCCCCCTTTCTTATTAGATTCTCAGAAAAGGCAAAGACCATCTCTCCAAAAGCCGGCGGAACCGCCTAAGTACCTTAGGCTTAACCTCAAGGATTCCTCATGAATATAAAACTCAGTCTTATCACCCGAATCGCAGCCACTACTACCGCTCTTATAGCAGCCCTTTCCACAGTGACAGCTACACCGGCTCAAGCACAAAACTCGTACCAGACCTTTGACTCTACTGTAGGCATCTACAACTGCTCAGCCTCTCTTATTCAACTTCCAGGAGCAAGAGACAGCGACCGGGCCTTAGTAATGACCAACGGTCATTGCATCAAACCCGTTTTTGGCCGTTACATGGAACGTGGCGAGGTCATCACTGACTACTCACTACGGCGTATTGATGCTTCCTACTTCAAGGAAGTTTCCTTCTATGGAGGGTCACAACCTCGCGAACTCACTAAAGCCCAACTGACCGATATTGTTTATGCCACGATGGATAACACTGATCTAGCCATCCTGCGTACAAACAAAACTTACTCGCAGCTTAAAGCCAGCGGTGTGAAAGTTCGTCCTTTCTCCACCCAGCGCCCCTCTGCACGAACTCCTATCCAGATTCCGAGCACATACTGGAACAAGGCATACTCCTGCCAAATCGATGGTTTTGCACATGAACTGCACGAAGGGTCATGGGTATGGAAGGACGCCATGCGCTATACAGCGTCTGGTTGTCAGGTTCAGCCAGGTTCAAGTGGTTCACCAATCGTCAATGCCAATAACGGCTCTATCATAGGTATCAATAACACTTATGTTGAAGGCGGACGAGAATGCTCTTTGGGTAATGCCTGTGAGGTAGATTCTTCAGGTAGGAAGAGTAGCTTCGCTGAACGAGGCTATGGCACACAAACTTACTACATTCCCAGTTGCTTTAGCGGTTCATCGCTAGCAATGAACAAGTATGGTTGCCAACTACCGAAAAAATAGGTTGTGTTATTTTCTCTTTTACAGGTAAGCACCAAAAATAAGTAAAGTTGCCCCTCTCCCGTGCCAAAGCGGGAGAGGGGCAACTTGCTTGTCAAGAGCCACTAGGCTAGCGGGGTTTTTAACAAAGTAAGCAACCCTTGAGAACCACCTAGAAAAACCCAAGACCGCGGTTGCAATGGTCAGCCAGACCGGGTGCTCAGAGCCACCTGCAGAATAACCAACCTGAATAGCACTAAGAGCCACTGAGCTTAGAGCATAGAGTGCATAGACCCAGCGGCGGGCGCGGGCGGTAATCAGCTCAGCCACGACTCCACTAGCCTCAACTGCGTGAACCGAGGCCTGGGCAGGCTCTTGAGATGGCACTCCTATGAGCTCTTCACGGAAACCTGGGATATACGTTTTAGCGCTCACTAGCCTTCCATAGAGTCAGCATAGTACCCAGGGGTTAGGCTCTTGCCCGGATTCCGTTCTTTGACCGCCTGCACACTGTAGCCGTAGTTAGGTGGCAATCTGCTCCCAGGAATCGCCTGCCTCAGCGGTCCACACCAAGGGACCGGGGATAAAGATGCGCTGGCCCACGGCCAGACGGTTGGGGTCCTTGATGCCGTTGTAGTCGGCTAGCTTCTTGATATCGGCGGCGGTCGAGGAGCCGAAGTAGTAGCGTGCAATCTTGGCCAGGGTGTCCCCGGCGCGTACAGTCCAGTGTGGGGCGTTGAGGTTATTACCAATGGCGGTCTGCTGGGCTGGGGCAGGTGCAGCATTCTGCGCAGCGGGAGCCACATGGGTGGCGCCACCGTACAGCAGGTCATTGATGGACTGGCGCAGGGCATTCATATCGATGTAGGCCGGGTCAATCTTGCCCTGGTCAGAATACTCTTTATGCCCAATCTGGATGAAGTCCTTGCCCTTGCCGTTGATGAGGATGTTCAGGGTCGGCACGTGCCCACCGAATCGTGTAGTAGCGAGCCCCCAAGAAAAGCAGGATAGTGACAGAGCGTCACAGGCTCACCCAGCGAATACCGGGATCTGGGTCAAAGATTGTCCAGGCTGGCTGTATAGTGGAGGCCACTACGACAAAGGCGATAGCGGCGCGCTCAAACTGCCACAGCTCTCTGGGGGTGGAGGCCACCCCCACCAGGCCCCTGCGACCAGCGATCCATTGACGAGCAGACGCGTCCAAGTCTGAACCTGTTCATCATGCGGGTGAGGTGGAACCATTAGCCGCTACTCCCCGTAACCCTCCTAGCGACCCTTATTTTGCTAGTCATCAGTGGAATATGCGAGCTATCGATGCACCCGGTGCTTGGCGGTACGCTACCGGTGAGGGCATCATCATCGGTATCGCTGATACCGGGCAGACCTGGCACCCTGAACTAGCTGCAAAAACTTTACCCGGCTATGACTTTGTCTCGGCTGACCAGAGCCGGGACGGCAACGGCTGGGACCCTAACCCCAACGATGAAGGCGACTGGGGCCCCTAGGTTCCCCGTTCCATGTGGCACGGAACCCACGTAGCTGGTATCGCTGCCGCTGCAACCGATAACGGGGCAGGAGTAGCTGGTGTAGCCCCTAATGCTCGAATTCAGCATTCCCGCATTATGGGTGTCAACGGCCGCGCCTACACTTCTGACCAGGCTGCGGGCATTGCCTGGAGTGCCGGTGTGCCTGTACCCGGAGTACCTGCTAACCCCACACCGGCTCACGTCGTTAACTACTCTGAGGGCTTCTATTCAGCAACCTGCCCCAGGGTTCTACAGGACGCTATCAACGCGGCTCATGCACGGAACGTCCCGGTGGTTGCGGCCGCAGGTAACTTCGGGGCAAATGCGGTCGGTACCTCACCGGCTAACTGCCTGGGAGCCATCGTGGTCGGCGCAACCGCTAACGGTAATGTGATGACAGGTTACTCCAACTGGGGGCCTATGCTTGATGTGCTGGCCCCTGGCGGTGCGATTGGATCAGATGTTTGGTCAACTGTGAATACAGGTGCCTACACCCAGGTGGGGCCCGGGTACGGGCCGCTCAATGGCACCTCAATGGCTGCCCCTCACGTGAGTGGCATTATCGCCATGATGAAGGAACGCAACCCGAACCTGACCGTAGAGCAGATTCGCACCATTCTTAAGGACACCGGATCAAACGTCAATGGGTACCGTTTTGTTAACGCTCCTCGTGCAGTTTCAGCTGTTGCAGACACTCGCGGTTTCCCGCTGATTGGTGCTATCGGAGCCTACTACTACGCCCACGGGGCAGCCGCTACTTTTGGAACGCCGACGAGTGCTGAATTTCCCCTGCGCGATGGGGGAGCGGGGCAGAACTTCTCACGTAATTTCACGATCTACTGGACTGCCCGCACTGGAGCCTACCCTGTGAATTTCTCGGGAGGTATCGGGGCTAGATACCGAGCCGGTGGCTACGAGAACGGGTATGGGTACCCGCTCTTTGCGGAGACTGCTATCACCGGTGGTGCGATGCAAAAGTTTGCCCTTGCTGACGGGCGTTGATTTGCCTTCTACTGGACCCCTCGACACCATCGAACCCACGTGGTGTGGGGGGGCCGGTGCTATTGGCGGCCGATTTACAGGAGCAGGTGGAACTGCACGCTATGGCTTCCCCACTACCGATGAGGTTTCTCATCCCGATGGGTCAGTGACGGTGAGCTTCACGAAGGGCCCGGTTGTGCGGTGGACCGCCGAAGGTGGGGTGCAGCGTATCCGCTAGGCCGCAAAATCATCGCCGATAGGCAGTAGCACGCTGGGCCCTTCAAGCCCTAGCAGGAGCAGGGGGTTTGTGTAATCGAGCCCCCTGCGTGCTGTTTCAGAACCCGGGGCTGGTTCCCTCACGCCCCAGTGCAGGCAAAAGCTCGGAGCACAGTGCTGGATATTAGAGTCGAGCTGGGCGATGGCGTCCCCGGCCTGCACCCGGCTCCCTACCGGTAGTGGATTAGAAACCGGTTCAAAGGACGACCGCCGGCCGTCCGGGTGCTCAAGGGTGAGTACCTGCCGGTCAACTACGGTTCCAGCAAAAACTACTTCCCCCTCATAAGGAGCAAGGACGCTCCCGCCCGCTTCCAGCGCAAGGTCAACGCCGCGGTGCCCGGCAGCCCAGCGGGCAGCCGGTTTCTCAAAGCCCCGAACCACGGTAAGCTGCCCCTCCACCGGGGCCTGCCAGGGCGGCGTCCGCCCCGCAAAAGCTAGCGGGGTTACTGCCCCTACTAAAAGCAGGGCACAGCAACAAACCCCCAGAAACCTCACAAGCCTTCTAGAGAGCGATAGCAGAAAAGACACGACAAAACCCTTTCGGTCAGTGCCCGCCCCTTACCCCAGGTGGCGCCAACCGTAGGTTGTCTCCATCTTTACCACTGGAAACCTGCCATCACAAGAGCCAAAACCCCGGTGATTAAAGCCCAATAATGCGGTATAGTTGTTGATTGCAGTTTGCCCCTGCACCCTGCCCAAAAACAGGCAGTGCAAGGGCAAGGGGAATCCCTTTACATAGAGACCCCTCCTTGGCGAGCCGTTCACGCGAGCTTCACCCGGGATCTGACGTCGCGTAACGCGAAGCAACTAGCCTCTAGTTGATAAGGAACTTTCGGTCCGGCACACGCCGGTGAAGGTCTGAGACAGCTTTCGTCACTCCAACGAAAAAGTCTGAGCGTTACCAGGGGAGCGGGTCTTGTGCCCACACGCTCCACATGTAAACCGATAACTACTATGCGCGGAGCGGAGCTAGCCTGGAATCAGGGGCCCGCCCGGCACCCCTAATACATAAGGAGACGACATGCCCGTCGTAACTATGCGCCAGCTTCTCGATTCAGGTGTCCACTTCGGTCACCAGACCCGCCGCTGGAACCCCAAGATGAAGCGCTTCATCCTCACCGAGCGCAACGGCATCTACATCATCGACCTGCAGCAGTCACTGGCCTTCATCGACCAGGCTTACGAAGCTGTTAAGGCAACCGTTGCTCACGGCGGCACCGTTCTGTTCGTTGGTACCAAGAAGCAGGCTCAGGAAGCCATCGCTGAACAGGCTACCCGCGTGAACATGCCCTACGTCAACCACCGCTGGCTCGGTGGTATGCTCACCAACTTCGCAACCGTTTCAAAGCGCATCGAGCGCATGAAGGAACTCGAGCAGATCGACTTCGACGACGTCGCAGGCTCACAGTTCACCAAGAAGGAACTGCTGCTTCTGCGTCGCGAGCACGAGAAGCTCGAGAAGACCCTCGGTGGTATCCGTAACCTCACCAAGGCTCCCTCACTGATCTGGGTTGTTGACACCAAGAAGGAACACCTGGCTGTTGACGAAGCTCAGAAGCTCGGCATCCCCGTAGTTGCTATCCTCGACACCAACTGCGACCCCGACGAAGTTTCCTTCCCCATCCCCGGCAACGACGACGCAATCCGTTCCGTCAACCTGCTCACCCGCGTCATCGCGGACGCAGTTGCTGAAGGTCTGCTGGAACGCGAAAACAAGAAGGCCGGCAAGTCAGCTAACGCTTCTGAAGAGCCCATGGCTGAATGGGAGCGCGAACTGCTCGAGCAGCACGAAGCTGCTAAGGCAGAAGCACCCGCTGAAGAAGCTAAGTAAAGCCCCATACAGAGAAACGGCACCCGCCCACATTCGGTGGGTGCCGTTCTCACCTCTTCTGCCGAAGTTACCGGCAGGAACCCAATAGATTTCCCTAATCTGTTCAAAATATAAGGAGTTCACCATGGCGAACTACACCGCAGCCGACATCAAGGCTCTGCGCGAAAAGACCGGCGCAGGCATGCTCGACGTCAAGAAGGCCCTCGACGAGGCCAACGGCGACCAGCAGAAGGCAATGGAAATCATCCGCGTTAAGGGCCTCAAGGGCGTTACCAAGCGCGAAGGTCGTGCAACCGCAGAAGGCCTCGTTGCTGCCCGCGTAGAAAACGGCGTTGGCTTCATGATTGAAGTTAACTCAGAAACCGACTTCGTTGCTAAGTCCGAGCCCTTCATCAAGTTCGGTAACGACGTCCTCGAAGCAGCAATTGCCGCTAACGCTTCCACCCTGGAAGAACTCAAGGCAGCTTCTTACGAAGGTAAGACCGTCGACGAGCTCACCACCGAAGCAGGCGCCCTGCTCGGTGAAAAGATCGTTGTTCGCCGCGTAGCTCGCATTGAGGGCGAGAACGTTGCAGTTTACCTGCACAAGACCTCCAAGGACCTGCCCGCACAGGTTGGCGTTCTGCTCGCAGTAGCTGGCGAGAACACCGAGGAAGTTGCTCACGACGTAGCCGTTCACATCGCTGCAATGAGCCCCAAGTACCTCAACTCAGACTCCATCTCAGCTGAGGACATCGAGGCCGAGAAGCGCGTTGCTGAAGAAACCGCACGCGGCGAAGGCAAGCCCGAGCAGATCATCCCCAAGATCGTTGAAGGTAAGCTCAAGGCTTTCTACAAGGAGAACACCCTGCTCGACCAGGACTTCGCTAAGGACTCCTCAAAGTCTGTAGCTGCAGTTCTCGAGGAGAACGGTGCAACCGCAACCGCTTTCGAGCGTTTCCGCGTCGGTGCCTAATACTCGTCAGGTGTGATTGAGCACCGAAAAAGCTCATAGCTCAGGGGAGCCCCGTACAGGGGCTCCCCTTTGCCGTATGCTAGAAACAAAGCGCGCAACGGATGCCGCAAAAAATTTTTGACCTTTTTCAGGAGGGCCACCATGGCAGAGTCAACCCGAACCATCCACCGCGACGACACCGGCCGTCGCCGCGTCCTACTCAAGCTCTCCGGCGAGGTCTTCGGTGGCGGTGAAGTCGGCATCTCTACCGAGGTCGTCCGCGGCATCGCAGAACAGATTGCCTCAACCATTGGCCAGGTCGAAGTTGCAGTCGTCGTTGGTGGCGGCAACTTCTTCCGCGGCGCAGAGCTCTCAGAAGCCGGTATGGACCGCTCCCGCGCCGACAACATCGGCATGCTGGGGACCGTCATGAACTCTCTTGCCCTGCAGGACTTCCTCGAGCAGGCCGGCATCGACACCCGCGTCCAGTCAGCCATCTCCATGCAGCAGGTCGCAGAAAACTACATCCCCCGCCGCGCTATCCGCCACATGCAAAAAGACCGCGTCGTCATCTTCGGCGCCGGTGCAGGCCTGCCCTACTTCTCCACCGATACCGTCTCAGCCCAGCGTGCCCTCGAAATCCACGCTGACGAGGTCCTCGTTGCCAAGAACGGCGTGGACGGCATCTACACCGCCGACCCCAACAAGAACCCCAATGCTGAGCGCCTCTACAAGCTCACCTACGACGAGGCCCTGAAGCGCAATATCCGCGTCATGGACCAGACCGCCTTCTCTCTCTGCAAGGACAACAACGTCACCATGCGCGTCTTCGGTATGCAGGGAGAGGGAAATGTGGCTCGCGCCATTCTCGGTGAGGAGATTGGCACCTTGGTTACTGCCTAAAGGCTCCAAGACCACTAGACTAGATAGAGACTACCTATACAGCGCCCACTGACGGGCACAACCCTAAAGGACTAACAACAGATGGTTGAAGAAACCCTGCTCGAAGCCGGCGAAAAGATGGACAAGTCCGTCGAGGCCCTCAAGAACGAATTTGCCTCAATCCGCACCGGACGCGCCAACCCCGCTCTCTTCGCAAACCTCACCGCAGACTACTACGGTGCACCCACCCCCCTGCAGCAGCTGGCGTCCTTCCAGACCCCCGAAGCTCGCACCGTCCTGATCACCCCCTACGACAAGAGCGCCCTGGGTGCCATCGAAAAGGCGATCCGCGACTCCGACCTCGGTGCTAACCCCGCCAACGACGGCAACGTCGTGCGTGTTGTCATGCCCGAGATGACTGAAGAGCGCCGCAAGGAATACATCAAGATGGCCGGCCACAAGGCAGAAGAAGGCCGCGTTGCTGTGCGCAACACCCGCCGCCACGCCAAGACCGCTCTCGACAAGCTGGTCAAGGACGGCGAAATCGGTGAGGACGAGGGCGCACGCGGCGAAAAGGAACTCGACGCCCTGACCAAGAAGCACATCGACACCGTTGATGCGCTGCTGAAGTCTAAGGAAGCTGAACTGCTCGAGGTCTAAATCCGAATGACTGTTCAACCTCAAGAACAGCCGCCCCAGGCCTCTAAAGCCGGCAGGAACCTACCCGCCGCCATCACCGTCGGCCTCGTGCTGGGCGCGTTGCTGGCGGTGGGTTTGTTTTTTGTCCCTCTTATCCTTGTGCTCCTGGCGGCTGCTGCCGTGTCGGTAGGTACCTGGGAGGTCTGCCACGGGCTCAACCAGAAACGCGGCATGGGAATTCCCGTTGTCCCCGCCGTTGCAACAGCCTTTGTCATGCCCTTTGCTGCCTACTACGGGGGCGGGCCCTGGCTGATTTTTACCGTGGTCGCCTCAATCCTGGCGCTGATTGGCTGGCGTATTGTGGGGGACCGCGACGGCATGATTATGTCGATTATGGGGTCCATCTTCGTGATGTCCTGGGTGCCCTTCATGATTTCCCTGGCCCTGCTGCTCTACCGCGAAGATTCTGGCCCGGGCAAGGTACTCATGATCTTGCTCATGGCCATCGGTAATGACACCTGGGGCTACATTGCTGGCGTTAGATGGGGCAAGACCCCTATGGCTCCCAAGATTTCTCCCAAGAAAACCTGGGAGGGCTTTGCCGGGTCGATGGTGGGCTCGATTATCGTGGGCATCATCTGCTCCCTCGTCATCGGGGATCCTTGGTGGTATGGCCTGGTCGTAGCTATCTTCCTGGTGGTAGCCTCAACGGCAGGTGACCTGGGGGAGTCTATGGTCAAGCGCGAAATCGGCATTAAAGACATGTCGAATATCCTGCCCGGCCACGGTGGCGTGATGGACCGACTGGATTCCATCGTCTTTGCTATTGCTATCGGCTACGTGATTTTCTCGGTACTCTCAGCTCTCTTCTAAGAGGCAGAGGGCTGCCAGGTATTTGGAGGCTCAATGAAACATCAGGCTGAATCTTCCGGTGAATTCCGCCGGGTTAGTTCCCACGAGAAGGGGTACTCGGTAGCTGCTGTAGATTCCTTCTTCACCCGCCTAGCCGACGACTACGAATTGATGCTTTCCGGCGCAGAGCTGGGCCAGGACATACATACCTCCCGGACGGTGCGTGAAGCTACATTTGAGGGGGAGAACGGTGGCTATGCCCCGCAGGACGTCGATGCTGCCCTCGATAAGGTTGAAGACCGTTTCTGTGAGCTAGAGAAGCAACTGTATCTGCAGCGGTACGGGCAGCACACCTGGGATCAGGCGGTGCAAGAGCTGCGGGAGCTCCTGCTCGGGCGCCTAGAGCGTCCTGCCGGCGAGCGCTTTCGCAGACCCGCTAAGAAGTTGACCAAGGGGTATTTCACAGCAGAAGTCGATGCCCTCTGTGACCGGCTTCTAGCTCATGTGGAGGGGGCGGACGTCCTTACCCCCGCTGATATCAGGGCGGCAGCTTTTAGCCCGGCAACGGGGGATATCTGCTACGAGGAAACCCAGGTCGATGCCTTCTTGGATCGAGCCATTGAGTACCTCAACGACACTGCCCAGTAGGTTAATGAGAGCTGTCGAGTGCGGACCACCTGAAATATTTCAGGTGGTCCGCACTTTTTAGTCTAGATACTTGTATGTAACGTAGATAACAGGATAATCTGTGTTCAGTTACACAAAGGAGGTAGTGATGTCACACACATCACCTGAGTCTCACCAGCCCGTTGTTGACGCTGAACACGTTGATTTCCGGGCCGCCCAGAATAGCGGTGAGTTTAAAGAGCTTCGCACAACTCACAGGTCCTTCGTTTTTCCCATGACCGTGGCCTTCCTTGTCTGGTATCTGCTCTATGTGGTTCTGGCGGTGTACGCCCCCGGGTTCATGTCGACCAAGGTGCTGGGCAATGTCAATATCGGCATTATTTTCGGTCTTTTGCAGTTTGTCACCACGTTCACCATTACCGGATGCTATGTGGCTTTTGCAAACAAGAAGCTTGACCCGCGCGCGAGCAGCCTTCGCGCTGACATTGAATCAGGGCACTACGCCCACAAGACTCACTAAGGGGTGAATTTCATGACGTCAACAGGAACTCTGCTGGCTGCTGAAGCTAGCGCTCAGACCGTGGGCACCCCCTGGGTAAACATGGCCGTATTCGGTGCCTTCGTGCTGGCTACCATGGTGGTGGTGCTTCGCGCCTCTAAGAACAACAAGACCGCGGCAGACTACTACGCCGGTGGCCGCTCCTTTAGCGGTACCCAGAACGGTCTGGCTATCGCGGGTGACTACCTCTCGGCGGCCTCCTTCCTCGGTATTGTGGGCGCTATTGCCCTGCAGGGGTATGACGGCTTCCTCTACTCCATCGGCTTCCTGGTTGCTTGGCTGGTGGCCCTGCTGCTGGTGGCTGAGCCCCTACGTAACACCGGTAAGTTCACCATGGCGGATGTGCTCTCCTTCCGTCTGCGCCAGCGTCCCGTCCGAATTGCTGCCTGTATCTCAACCCTGGCGGTTACCCTCTTCTACTTGCTGGCGCAGATGGCTGGTGCGGGTGCCCTGGTCTCCCTGCTGATGGGTATTAGCTCCAAGGCCGGTCAGTCGCTGGTCATCATTATCGTGGGTGTGCTCATGATTGGGTACGTGCTCATCGGCGGTATGAAGGGTACCACCTGGGTGCAGATTATTAAGGCTGTTCTGCTGGTTTCTGGCGTCGCTACTATGACCATTTGGATTCTGGCAATCTACGGCTTCAACTTCTCCGCGCTGCTCGGTTCGGCGGTTGACACCTCCGGTAACCCGGCCATGCTGGAGCCCGGCCTCAAGTACGGTCTGAACGACCTGACCAAGCTGGACTTCATCTCCCTCTCCCTGGCCCTGGTCTTCGGTGCAGCTGGCCTGCCCCACGTGCTCATGCGTTTCTACACCGTTCCTACCGCTAAGGAGGCCCGTAAGTCGGTGGTCTGGGCTATCGTGCTAATCGGCCTCTTCTACCTCTTCACCCTGGTGCTGGGCTTCGGCGCTGCTGCCCTGGTGGGTGCGGACGCCATCAAGGCGGCTCCCGGTGGCGTTAACTCGGCAGCCCCCCTGCTGGCCTTTGAACTGGGCGGCTCCCTGCTGATGGGGGTTATCTCTGCGGTTGCTTTCGCAACCATCCTGGCTGTGGTTGCGGGTCTGGCGATTACCGCGTCCGCCTCCTTCGCCCACGATATCTACACCAACGTTATCTGCAAGGGTAAGGCTGACCCTGCCAAGGAAATCCGCGTAGCAAAAACCACCGTGGTGGTTATCGGCCTGCTGTCTATCGCAGGCGGTATCGGCGCCCAGGGGCAGAACGTAGCCTTCCTGGTGGCCCTGGCCTTCGCGGTAGCTGCCTCGGCTAACCTGCCGACCATCGTCTACTCCCTCTTCTGGAAGGGCTTCAAGACCCGAGGTGCCCTCTGGTCTATGTACGGTGGTTTGGGCATTTCCATCATCCTCATCATCTTCTCCCCGGTTATGTCCGGTACTGAGACCTCTATGATTCCCGGTGCTGACTTCGCCTGGTTCCCCCTGGCTAACCCCGGTATTGTAGCGATTCCCGCCGCCTTCCTGCTGGGCTTCTTGGGCTCTCTGGGTGGCGATAAGGAAGATGAAATCAAGCAGGCTGAGATGGAAGTTCGCTCCCTCACCGGCGTCGGCGCCGAAGGGGCTATCGACCACTAAGAAATAGTAGGTTCGAACTTTTACCCCCACCGCTAGCAACCTGTCAAAGGCGAGCTGGTGGTGGGGGTGAATTGTGCATCTAGAGTCTAGCTAGGGTGAGTGTACAAATAGTAAGTTAACTCACTTGTAGTTTACTTAGTTTCATCTTGGAATCTGATATAAACTAGAAGCACGCTGAATAAATCGAGGCTTGGCCTCGATACCTACGAAAGAAGGAAAACATGTCAATTCTTGGTTGGATCATTCTTGGTCTTCTTGCCGGCGCCCTCGCAAAGCTGATTATGCCCGGTAAGCAGGGTGGCGGCATCCTGGTCACCATGGTGCTCGGTATCGTAGGCGCCCTGCTCGGTGGCTTTATCGGCAACTTCATCCCCGGTCTGTCGGACGGCATTCAGAGCTTCAGCATCGGCACCCTCTTCACCGCCGTTGTAGGCTCACTGCTGGTCCTCTGGATCTACGGTGCCGTTACCAAGAACAAGGCCTAAGCCCAAGTAGCTTAACCCTAAGCACCCAAGCCCCGGCGGGGCGTCCTCGCATCAAAGCAGACGCCCACCGGGGCTTTGCGCTACCCGCGTGGGCAAAAGAACACCGCCCCCTCAACCAGGCGGGCGGACGCCGGCGGTAGGGTAGTGGGGCACCACAAGAACACCGGCAGGTAGGGATCTTCATGAAAAGCATCGCCAGAATCGTTAGAGCCACAAAAGAGCTATGGCCCTACTTTGTAGGAATCATCATCTGTGCGGTGCTTACCAGCGCAACTTCCCTGCTGGCCCCCTTCATTATTTCGGGGGCAACGGATGCCGTCGTGGGGCACCTGAACGGTTCAGCCCCCACCACGGGCACAGCCATCGCCTGGTTTGCAGTTGCCTACCTGGCAGCCCAGCTGGTGAGCGTCCTGACCACCAACATCGGCGGCTATATCGGGGACGTGATGAGCCAGCGTATGCGTACCATCCTGTCGGTGCGCTACTACGAGAAACTGCTCTCCCTGCCCCTGTCCTACTTCGACACCGAGCTAACCGGCACTATCATTGCCCGGCTCAACCGCTCCATCACCGAAGTCACCAACTTCGTCAAAACCATGAGCAACACCTTCATCTCCCTGGTGCTCACTACGGTCTCGGTGATTGTGATTAGCTCTATCTACTACTGGCCGCTAGGGCTGCTGCTTATCATCATCTTCCCGGTCTACTTCTGGCTCACCAGCAAAACCAGCGAAAAATGGCAGGTCTGGGAAGGCGAGAAGAACGAGAATATCGACATCGCATCCGGCCGGTTTGCCGAGGTCATCGGGCAGATTCGCGTGGTCAAGTCTTTCGGCCGCGAGCGCCGGGAACTCACTGATTTCGGTGGCCGTTTCGAAAAGACCATCGGGCTTACCCGCGCCCAGTCTAAGTTCTGGCACTCCATGGACGTTGCCCGCCTCTCCTTCCTCAACCTCATTTTCTTCGCCCTCTACCTGCTGATTTTCCTGCGAACCCTGGCAGGGGACTTCACCATCGGCGATATGGTGCTGCTCATTCAGCTTCTGGCCATGGCGGTAGCTCCCATCAACTCACTCTCCTGGATTGTGGATACCGCCCAGCGCGCTATCGCCGGCTCTAAGGACTACTTCGAGGTCATGGAACGGCAGTCGGATGCTCGCGCCCTGGCCATTACCGCCGGGGCTGGCCGGGAGCGTCCGGATTCCGCTACTAAAGCCGCTGCCGCCAGCATCACCGCTGAACCCGGGGCCGAACTCGTCCGCTTTGAGGGAGTGACCTTCGGCTATGAGGGCGAATCAGATGTGCTGCACGGGATTAATCTGGCGGTGAAGCGCGGTGAGCGTATTGCCTTTGTGGGGGAGTCCGGCGGGGGTAAGTCGACCCTCATGGCCCTGCTCGAAGGTCTCTATGACCCGCGTGAAGGCCGGGTGCTGGTAGACGGCATGGATATTGCCGGCAGCGACCTGGCGCAGGTGCGCTCGCTGATTGGCATGGTCTTCCAGGACTCCTCGCTCTTCTCTGGCACCATCGCCGAGAATATTGCCTACGGCCGCCCCGACGCTACCCGGGAGCAAATCATTGAGGCCGCCACTAAGGCGAACGCCCACGACTTTATCTCGAAGTTTGCGGACGGCTACGAGTCGCTGATCGGCGAGCGCGGCCTGAAGCTATCGGGCGGCCAGAAGCAGCGTATCGCTATTGCCCGGGCCATGCTCAAGGACGCCCCGATCCTGATTCTGGATGAGGCAACCAGCGCCCTGGACACCAAGGCCGAGCGAGCCGTGCAGAAAGGCCTGGAAGAGCTGATGGAGGGCCGAACCTCCCTGATTATTGCCCACCGCCTTTCGACCATCGCAACGGTAGACCGTATCGTTACCCTCAAGGAGGGGCGGATTGACGAGGTGGGTAGCCCGGCTGAGCTGGCGGCCTCCGGCGGTATCTACGCCGAACTGCTGGGCCTGCAGAACAGCGGCGGTAAGGCAAGCAAGAAGAAGCTACAGAGCTTCGACATCGTCGGCTAAAGGGGGTAGGTACCATCTAGGTCAGAAATGACCATCAACTAGGTGGGTTTTTCTGACCTAGATGGTAGCTACCGGGGTGTAAAACTTAAGGTATGAAGAAAACTACCCTCACCACCTTAGCCGGTGGGCTGGCCCTAGCCACCGCCGGGCACTTCGCCTTCTGGGGCTACCGCTACCTGATAACTGCCCCCTCTCGTCGCTCCTGGACCATCTTGCTAGGACCTGCCCGCTACCTCACCAGAAAATAGAATCATGCGATTTGGCTCAACTCAGCGCTTTGGCGCCTCCCGCGAAAACCTCACCGACCAGCTAGCAGACTTCCTGCAGGGCGGGCGGACGGTCACCCTACTCGGCTCCACCGGGTCCATTGGCACCCAGGGCGTGCAGGTCATCGACCACCTCAACTCCCTGGCAGGAACCTCCACCGGTAGCGACGACGCTCCCGTGCGCGTCACCGCCCTCTCAGCAGGCTCCCGCTCCCTGCCCCTGCTGGCAGAGCAGGCCGCCCGCCTGCGTCCGCACTTGGTCGCCACCAGTGGCACCGAAGCGGACGCCACCGCCCTGCGCTCGCTGCTGGCTGAGCTGGCACCGGGCTACAGCCCCCAGATCGAGTGGGGGCCGGACGCCGCCACCGCCGCAGCGCGTGCCGGGGCGGATGTGGTGCTCAACGGTATCACCGGCTCTATCGGTCTGGAGCCCGCCCTGGCTGCCCTGCAGGCAGGCTCCCAGGTGGCCCTGGCGAACAAGGAATCGCTGATTGCCGGTGGCGAGCTGGTCAAGGCTGCCGTGGACGCTTCGCCTCTGGAGCAGCCCATGATTCCGGTGGATTCTGAGCATTCTGCCCTGGCCCAGGCACTGGCATCGGGCACCGACCGGGAGATCGACCGGCTGGTGCTGACCGCCTCGGGCGGGCCCTTTAGGGGTATGACCTACGAGCAGCTGCGGGAGGTCACCCCGGCACAGGCTCTGGCCCACCCCACCTGGGACATGGGCCTGGTAGTGACCACCAACTCGGCCTCTATGGTCAATAAGGCCCTGGAGGTGCTGGAAGCCCACCACCTCTTCGGCATTGATTTAGACCGCATTGACGTGACGGTTCACCGCCAGTCGGTGGTGCATTCTATGGTGCAGTTTGTGGACGGCTCGACCCTAGCCCAGGCATCCCCGCCCACCATGCTGCTGCCCATTGCCTTGGGGCTGACCTGGCCCCATCGTATTCCCGGTATCGCGCAGCCCTGCGACTGGTCGCAGGCTACTGAGTGGACTTTTGATCCCCTGGACAACAAGGCATTCCCTGCGGTGGAGATGATTAAGCGGGCGGGCCAGCGGGGCGGTACCTTCCCGGCTGTGTTTAATGCGGCCAATGAGGAGGCTGTGGCAGCCTTCCATGCTGGGGCGATTCGGTTTACGGATATGGGGGAGACGACCGCGCAGGTGTTGCAGGAACATGCGTCGTCGTCTGCTGTGGCTGAGTCTGGTACTTTGACGCTTGAGGCTGTCTTGGAGGCCGAACGCTGGGCCCGGACCCGAGCCAATGAGATCCTGGGGCGGGGCTAACCCCTGGTAAACGGTTGACCCCCTTGGTTCTCTCTTCACCCTGAGAGAATCTCTAGGGTGAAGAGAGAACCAAGGGGGTCATAGGTATGGCGCCTAGTAGACGGTCAGGCCCCGGGCCCGGAAAATGTCGCGGGCAGCTTCGGCGGCCCCTTTGCTGGGCGGGTGGACGTCCTTGAGCTTGTAGTCGTAGCCCAGGGACTCCCACTTGTCGGTACCCATCTGGTGGAAGGGCAGTACTTCAACGCGTTCGACGACGTTGCGCCAGCGGCAGACGATGTCGGCGACCTTTTCGATGTTGTCAGGATCGTCGGTGTAACCGGGGACCAGCACAAAGCGGATCCAGATTTTCTTACCCAGGGCTGAGAGTCTGTCGCCAAAGTCGATGGTGGGTTGCAGGGCACGGCCGGTGAGCTCTCGGTAGACCTCTTCAGAACCCGACTTCACATCGAGCAGCACCAGGTCAACGTTATCGAGGAACTCGTCTGAGGCGTGGGCCCCGAGGAAGCCCGATGTATCGATACAGGTGTGGATACCGAGGGATTTGGCGCTCATGAGGATGTTCTCGGCGAAGGGGCGTTGCATAAGAACTTCTCCGCCTGAGATGGTGATGCCGCCGCCGGTGGCTTTGAAGACCTTGCGCATGCGCTTGATTTTTTTGATAAGGTCGGCTGCCATGACGGGTTTGCCGTCCTTCATGTTGAAGGTGTCGGGGTTATGGCAGTAGAGGCAGCGCAGGGGGCAACCGTTCATGAAGATGGTCATACGGGTGCCGGGCCCGTCGACGGCGGTGACCAGTTCCCAGGAGTGCACTGAGCCGAGCTGCCCTTCGCGCATGAGTTTGAGCTGGGCGCTGCGTTCGAGTTCGGTGAGTTCGCCCAGGCCCCAGGTGCCTGCCCCGGAATGCCGGTCCGCCGGCGGAGCAAATGCTAGCTCGCCGGCGGTATCGGTTATCTCGTGAGAGATATCAAGTGACATGAAGAATCACTAGGCTCCGTGGTGGAAGGTGCGGGAGAGGACGTCCAGCTGCTGTTCGCGGGTGAGGCGCACGAAGTTGACGGCGTAGCCCGAGACACGGACGGTCAGGTTGGGGTACTTGTCGGGGTTCTCCATGGCGTCCTCAAGGGTTTCGCGGTTAAGGACGTTGATGTTGGCGTGGTAGAGGCCCTTGGGGGCGGTCTTGTTGGCGCGGTTTGCCTTCATGGAAGCGAGGCGCTCTTCGTAGGTCTTGACGGCCATGATGTTCTCCTTAGTAGTTAGATGAGGTCGTAGGCCCGGTAGAGGGGTGCCAGCCGGCTGGCTCGGGGCTGGCGTTTAGGGTGCTGGCTGGCGCCCCTCTACCTGGGTTACTGCGGGTTTATTGAGTTTTAGTCCTCTTCAGGAATGAATCCTGCGTCCAGGATTCCGACCAGGTTGGTGACCTGTTCCTCCTTGGTGCGGCCGAGGGCGGTGGGGGTGATGGTGTTGGTCAGGGAGATGCCGTCGAGGGCGTCTTCGTAGTCCAGCTTGCCGACCGAGAGCATGGAGGCGACCATGCCGTGGGTGTCCATACCGTTTTCGGGGTTGGCGCCGGGGGAGAAGGGGGTGCCTGCGCGGTGGCCGGAGGGGAAGTTACCGGTTGCCTTGCCGTAGACCACGTTGGAGGTGATGGTTAGCACCGACTGGGTGGGGATGGCGTCGCGGTAGAGGGGGATGGCCTTGATTTTCTCCATGATGGTGTGGACGATGGTGGCGGCGATGTCGTCGGCGCGGTCGTCGTCGTTGCCGTAAGCGGGGAAGTCGCCTTCGGTGATGTAGTCGATGATGAGGCCGGTGTCGTCGCGGACGGGGGTGACGGTGGCGTACTTGATGGCGGCGAGGGAGTCGGCGACGATGGAGAGGCCGGCGATGCCGCAGCCCATGGCTCGGATGATGTCCGAGTCGTGCAGGGCCATTTCGATAGATTCGTAGGCGTACTTGTCGTGGCTGTAGTGGATGATGTTGAGGGCTTCCACGTAGGTGGCGATGACCCAGTCGAGCATTTCTTCGTACTTGAGCCAGACTTCGTCGAAGTCGAGGGGGCCGTTGCCCTTGATAGGTTCGTAGCCTTCGACGATGAGTTTGCCGGTCATTTCGTCGCGTCCGCCGTTGATGGCGTAGAGCAGGGCTTTGGCTGCGTTGACGCGGGCGCCGAAGAACTGCATCTGCTTGCCGATTTTCATGGGGGAGACGCAGCAGGCGATGGCGACGTCGTCGCCCCACTGTTCACGAATCTGGGGGTCTGATTCGTATTGGATGGAGGAGGTTTCGATGGAGATGGCGGAACAGAATTCCTTGTAGCCGGTGGGTAGGTTTTCGTCCCAGAAGATGGTGATGTTGGGTTCGGGGGCAGGGCCTAGGTTGCGGAGGGTCTGTAGCAGGCGGAAGGAGGTTTTGGTGACGAGGGTGCGGCCGTCGTCGGCGAAGCCGCCGTCTGACCAGGTGGCCCAGTAGGGGTCGCCTGAGAAGATCTGGTCGTAGTCGATGGTGCGGAGGAAGCGGACGATGCGGAGTTTGATGACGAGGGCGTCAATCATTTCCTGGGCGTCGGTTTCGGTGATGAGGCCGGCGGCGAGGTCACGTTCGAAGTAGACGTCGAGGAAGCCTGAGAGGCGGCCGATGGACATGGCAGCGCCGTCCTGGGATTTGACGGAGGCCAGGTAGGCGAAGTAGGTCCACTGCACGGCTTCTTGGGCGGTGCGGGCGGGGCCGGAGATGTCGAAGCCGTAGAGGGCCGCCATCTTCTTGAGGCGCTTCAAAGCCTTAATCTGCTCGGAATGCTCTTCACGGTAACGGGCCCAGTGCTCGGAGAAGCCTTGATCGGCAACGGCGTGCTTGGCGCGTTCTTTGTCGGCGATGAGGTTGTCGACGCCGTAGAGGGCTACTCGGCGGTAGTCGCCGATGATGCGGCCGCGGCCGTAGGCGTCGGGCAGGCCGGTGATGATGTGGGAGGAGCGGGCGGCGCGGATGCGGGGGGTGTAGATGTCGAAGACGGCGTCGTTGTGGGTCTTGCGGTACTCGGTGAAGATTTTCTTGATGTTTTCGTCGGGTTCTTTACCGGCTTCGCGAATGGCGGTTTCGACCATGCGCCAGCCGCCGTTGGGCATCATGGTGCGCTTGAGGGGCACGTCGGTTTGGAGGCCGACGATGACGTTGTCGTCATCTGAGATGTAGCCTGCGGGGAAGGCGTCGATTTCGGCGGGGGTGTGGGTGTCTACGTCGTAGACGCGGTTTTTGCGTTCGACGGAGAGGTAGTTCTTTTCGAGGGTATCCCAGACACGCAGGGTCTTGTCGGTGGGCCCGGCGAGGAAGGCCGCGTCGCCTTCGTAGGGGGTGTAGTTTGCAAGGACGAAGCCGCGCACGTCGATGCTGTCTTGCCAGGGGCCGGGGGCGAAGCCTTCCCAGGCGGTGGCGGATTGTTCGTTGACAAAGACTCCCGTAGTGGGGGCTTCAACCTGTGCAGTCATGATGAGTGCTCCTCGTGAAGTGATGGGGTGGCGCCTTTGCTGGGGCGTCGCGTTTTCTTCTTTTATTCTGCCTAGTTTGCCCGGTAAAACAAAATAGGTATAGAAAATGCTTAAAAATGCGTGGTTATGCTACTGGTCGATATTTTCGCAGGTCAAAGCAGATATATAGGGTGGTTTTCCGTAGTTATGTCACCTGCTGCCCCCTCAAGCGAGCATCAGAAAATCCCTCTTTGACACTTTGTGACGTAAAGGCCTTTTTGACCCAAAAGTAAAGGTAGAAACCACCTCAAAGCCCTGCCCGCCCTCCCTCTTTGTGGGCAAACTCCAAGGCCATCTAAGGCGACAGCTCCCAGTCTCATGGCGTACTCTGGCAGATGACCTGCCCAACTACCACGGGCACCGCATCTACAAGGAGCGCCCTCGCGTGACCGTCCTACTGTTCATTATCGGTGTAGTGTTGATGGCCCTGGCTATCGCCGCCTCTATCGCCCTGCACGAGCTGGGGCACCTGGTGCCCGCCAAACTCTTTGGCGTGCGCGTACCCCAGTACATGATTGGGTTCGGCAAGACCCTTTTCTCGTGGCGGCGCGGCGAAACCGAGTACGGCTTCAAGGCCCTGCCCCTGGGCGGTTATATCTCGATGATTGGCATGTACCCACCCGGCAAAGACGGAGCGGACGGACGCGCCGGTGGCACCAGCCCCCTCCAGCAGCTAGCCCGCGAGGCAAGGGAGGCGGACGCCGAGCGCATCACCGAGGCAGACCAGGGCAGGCTCTTCTACCAGCTCCCGGTCTACAAGCGCATCATCATTATGCTGGGCGGGCCTTTCATGAACCTGCTCATCGGTGTGGTAGCAACCGCGGTGCTCGTGATCGGCTTTGGCTCCTACCAGCCGACCACCAGCGTCCAAACCGTTGCCCAGTGCGTGCAAACCGTGGACTCCACCAACGCCGACACCGCTAACTCCACCGAGTGCGGAGCCAAAGACCCCCAATCTCCTGCCAACGCAGCAGGGCTGCAACCTGGGGATACCATCACCGTCTTTGCCGGGCAGACCATCACCAGCTGGGACCAGCTCACCGAACTGATTCGCACCAACGCCGACACCGAGGTGCCCCTCACCGTTGAGCGCGCCGGGCAGAGCCTAGAGCTCACCATCACCCCCATGCTGACCGTGCGCCCTATCTACGATGAACTCACCGGAACCTACCTCACCAACTCCGACGGCAGCTACCAGACCCAGGAGGTTGGCTTCATTGGCATCAGCCCCACCAGCGAGCTGACCCCCGGAACAATCGGCGAGGTGTTGCCCACTGTTGGTGAATCACTGGAGCGCATCGGGGCAACCCTGATTAAGCTACCCGCCCGCGTCTACGGGGTAGCGGTTACTCTGGTGACCAACGGCGAGCGCGATGTAAACAGCCCGGTCTCAGTTGTGGGAGTGGGCCGCATCGCCGGGGAAATTGCCGCCCACGACCAGATTATTCTGCGCGATAAGGCAGCCTCCCTGGTGTCCCTGGTTGCCCAAATGAACCTCATGCTCTTTGCCTTCAACCTCATCCCCCTACTGCCCCTCGATGGCGGGCACGTGCTGGGCGCCCTCTGGGAGGGCTTCCGCCGCAAGAGCGCCAAGCTGCTCAGACTACCCGACCCCGGCCCCTTCGACCCGGTCAAGCTGCTACCTCTGACCTACGTGGTAGCGGGTGCTTTCTTGCTCATGAGCGTGATTTTGGTAGCCGCTGATATCTTCAAGCCGGTGAGTATTTTGTAGGGGGTAGAGCGGACGCGGCGGGGATGCCCTCTAACCGACTAATCCTTCTTGAGCTCGCGCTGGGGGGGTGCTCGCGGTTTATTGATGCTAGCCTCACAAGCTCAGCTAGTTGATAGCTGGCTTGTTGTAGCGCTCGCACTTGAAAATTATTACCGCGCGGCATAAAGTTGGTAGTGCGGATCCCCTCTCCCGTACGTGGAGAATCAGGGGATCTAGCTGTTTAACGCTCTGGTAACTGGATAGGGGCCCTCCGTGGGTCTCTTGCCGCTAGATAGTCTTGGTACCAGTCCCAGGCAAACTCTTGACTTTCATGCCGGTTGATAGCGCTGTAGGCACTCCAGGCTACCAAATCAGCCATCTGAATTAGTTGGGAATCCTTGGAACTCAGCATTACCGGGTCTTCGATGATGTTTCTGTCCTGTAGCTTCAGCTCTCTATGTATGTGGCGATACATATCATCTTCACCATCTAGGTAGATTTGCCCAAGCGAATTATCAATCTTTAGTTGACCATCAATATCTGCTACAAGCAGCCTGTACAGGTCGGTTCTAGTTTGGGCAAAATCTTCTGGCTTCCCCTTGTGATAGCACGCGCCCACACGAATGCCACGGATGCTAGAAATTTGTTGAAGACATTCTTGAGCAATGAACTTTCCGAAGTCTTTCTTGAAGGGGGTTCCGTCTGGGCCTCGAAATTCATCGGGAAATCTTTTTGACAGGTCGCCACGACCGTTGGCGAATTCAGTGGTATGGAGCTCTTTATCAACAGGAATCTTGTATTGACACCAAAGATGTTTTCTGAAATTGAGCCAGGCTCTCATGACGTCATGCCATTCATACTGCGAAAATTCAATCCAGCCGTAAACGACTAACCCTGACTGTGGGCGTCCAGAGTCATCGATATAAATCATTTTCGGCTCTGATCTAGCGCGCAAAGCACCTCCATCGAAGTGTCGAATATATATCCCATATAACCATACATTAGAACTTATGTTCGATATTTTTAAGTTGATACTTCCAGGTTGTGATTCCAAGGTTGAACGGCTTCACTTTCCGCTCTCTTGCCTGAGCGGTCTCTCTGCTGTGTGCTTTACCTCAACCGCTCTTTGAACTGAAGCGTGGCACAATAGATAGTTGAACAGGTGCGCAATGACCGCACCGCCAAAGAACCTTTGGAGGAAGATTTGACCTCGGTCGCCCTTGGAATGCCCGCTGCTCCGCCGCCCGTTTTGGCCCCGCGCCGTAAAACCCGCCAGTTTAAGGTCGGTAGCGTAGGCGTTGGCTCAGAATCTCCCATCTCGGTGCAGTCCATGACCACCACCAAAACCCACGACATCGGCGCGACCCTGCAGCAGATTGCCGAACTGACCGCAGCTGGTTGCGATATCGTGCGCGTTGCCTGCCCCACCGATAAGGACGCAGAAGCCCTACCCATTATCGCCAAGCAGTCCCAGATTCCCGTGATTGCCGATATTCACTTCCAGCCCAAGTACGTCTTTGCCGCTATCGAAGCTGGCTGTGGCGCTGTGCGCGTGAACCCCGGCAACATCCGCAAGTTCGATGACCAGGTCAAGGAAATTGCGGCAGCCGCTAAGGACCATGGTACCTCCATCCGTATTGGTGTTAACGCCGGTTCGCTCGATAAGCGCCTGCTGGAGAAGTACGGTAAGGCAACCCCCGAGGCGCTCGTCGAATCAGCGGTGTGGGAGGCTTCCCTCTTTGAGGAGCACGGCTTCCAGGACTTCAAGATTTCGGTTAAGCACAACGACCCCGTCATTATGGTTGAGGCCTACCGCCAGCTGGCTGCCGCAGGGGATTGGCCCCTGCACCTGGGCGTCACCGAAGCAGGTCCCGCCTTCCAGGGCACCATCAAGTCAGCTACCGCCTTTGGTGCCCTGCTGTCTGAGGGTATCGGCGATACCATCCGTGTTTCCCTCTCAGCGCCCCCGGTTGAAGAGGTCAAGGTCGGCTCCCAGATTCTTGAGTCCCTGAACCTGCGCCCCCGTAAGCTCGATATCGTTTCCTGCCCCTCCTGCGGTCGCGCCCAGGTGAACGTGTGGGAACTGGCCGAAAACGTCACCAAGGGTCTTGAAGGCATGAAGGTGCCCTTGCGCGTGGCCGTCATGGGCTGCGTCGTCAACGGCCCCGGCGAAGCCCGCGAAGCCGACCTGGGCGTAGCTTCTGGCAACGGCAAGGGCCAGATCTTCGTCAAGGGCGAGGTTATTAAGACCGTGCCCGAAGAAGACATCGTGCAGACCCTGATTGAAGAGGCCAACCGCATCGCCCGCGAGATGGAAGAACGCGGCGAAATTGACCTTTCAGGCGAACCCACCGTCTCAGTCTCCTAAGCAGCTGAAGAAAAGCCCACCGTGACCGTCTTTTCACGTTTCTCCCGCGGGGCAGAAGATGCCCTGATCCGCCCCCTTACCATCGATGACCGGGCGGAACTTGAAACCATGATTGAGTCGGACCCGGTGGGCTTTCTCTTTGCTGCCGAGCACCTGCACCACTTCGGCCTACCAGCCCCTAGTGCCCTGACGTCACTGAAAACTCCCCACGGTTTCATGGGTGTCTTTGTGCCCCGCGAAGTCCCCGGTGAGGTGGGGCCCAAGGGTGCTACCCCCGCGGCTCCTGCGTCCGGCCTGACCCTGCCGGTGGGGCAGTGGCTACCAACGAGAGTCAAAACCGCCCTCGACGGCTTATGGTCTATGACCGGGGCCCGGGTGGGACGCTCGGTGGGAGCCCACTTTGCAGAGCCCCTTGACCGCACGGCAACCCCCATGCCGGGCCTAGCCGAGACCCTGGCCCCGGCTCCCCAACAGCGTGAACCCCGCTACTGCCTGGTGGGGGCCTTCTGGCTGGGAGCCAACTGCGTTCCGCTCACCCTGCCCGAGGCCCACTACCGCCAGGTCGCGGCCTATATCTGGCGGCACAACCGGCGCATCGGCTCTATCTTTGGCCACCGCGAACCGGTTATGGGAATCTGGTCGCACCTCGCTTCGCGCATGCCCACCCCCTTTGACGTGCGTGAAAACCAACCCCTTCTAGAGCTGCCCGTGACCGCTGACCTGAGCGAGCTCGTCCGCGCCCCCCTGGCCCGCCCCTCCCTCGGGGCTCCCGCCATCACAGAGCCGGTGCGCTGGGCCCGCACCGATGACAGACCCAGCCTGCTGCGGGCGTCCGTCGCTATGTTCACCGAAGAAGTCGGCTATGACCCCATGACGCGTGACCCTGCAGGCTACACCCGCCGTATCGACGAACTCACCCGCACCGGCCGCACCCTGGTGGCCGTCAACAGCGAGAACGTGGTCATTTTTAAAACTGACCTGGGTCTTGCCCACGACTCCACCTGCCAGCTACAGGGGGTATGGCTACACCCTGCCTATCGCGGCCAGCGCCTAGCCTCCGTGCTCCTGGCCCAAGCCTGCCACCTCATTCGCCAGCGCTTCCCCCACCTTTCCCTCTACGTCAATGACTACAACGCCCCCGCCCGCGCCCTCTACGCAGCAACGGGCTGGCAGCAACACGCAACCTTCGCAACCATCCTGTTTTAAGCAGATAGATCCCCCAGCGGGGTCACATATGCCCCGTTACCTGGGGTGGGGCACCCTGGTCTGGACCAAGGGCACCGCTTCATGACCGCTGAGCTTAACGATCTGGGCCAGGCCAAGCTAGCTTGGTACACCGCCCTGGGTCTCTAAGCCCCTAGACCGAGCAGATTTTTCTGCGCGGACGCCGGTGCCCACCTACCTGCCCAAGGGCAGGGGAGTGGGCGCCGGCGTCCTCTCTTTAAGGCGGGGTACACACCCCGCCGGTTGGCGGTAAACTGGTAGATAAGTATGCCCTCCCCGGCCTGCCCGGTCGGTGAATGGGCCCCGTACGAGAGAAGCGAGAAACCACTTGGTCCAGCGCCTGTCCCACCTGTTCCTGCGCACCCTGCGTGAAGACCCCGTCGACGCCGAAGTTGCAAGCCACAAGCTCCTGGTACGTGCCGGCTACATCCGCCGTGCTGCCCCCGGTGTCTACACCTGGCTACCCCTGGGCCTGAAGGTGCTGGGCAAGATTGAGAACATCGTGCGCGAAGAAATGAACGCCATCGGTGCCCAGGAAGTTCACTTTCCCGCTCTGCTTCCCCGTGAACCCTACGAAGCGACCAACCGCTGGGAAGAATACGGCGACAATCTCTTCCGCCTGCAGGACCGTAAGGGCGCAGACATGCTGCTGGCTCCCACCCACGAGGAAATGTTCACCCTGCTGGTCAAGGACCTCTACACCTCCTACAAGGACCTGCCGGTTTACCTCTACCAGATTCAGACCAAGTACCGCGACGAGGCCCGCCCCCGCGCCGGCCTGCTGCGCGGCCGCGAGTTCATCATGAAGGACTCCTACTCCTTCAATGTCGATGATGAGGGCCTGGAAGAGGCCTACCAGGCCCACCGTGCCGCCTACATCAAAATTTTTGAGCGTCTGGGGCTTGAGATCGCTATCGTCCAGGCCCAGTCGGGTGCTATGGGCGGCTCCCGATCCGAGGAGTTCCTGCACCCCACCCCGATTGGTGAAGACACCTTCGTGTGCTCAGAGGGTGGCTACGCTGCCAATGTTGAGGCCGTGACCACCGTGGTACCCGAGCCCGTGGACGCTTCAGCCACCCCGGCTGCTCGCGTGGAGCTGACCCCCGACTCACCGACCATCGAAACCCTGGTCGACCAGTCCAACGCCCTGCACCCGCGCGAGGGTGAGCCCTGGACTGCCGCTGACACCCTGAAGAACGTGGTGCTGGCCGTTATCCTGCCCGACGGCAGCCGCCAGCTGGTTGCCATTGGCGTACCCGGCGACCGCGCTGTTGACCTGGGCCGTGTCGAGGTCAACGTTGGTGCCCTGCTGGGCGTTGGCGGCGAGGTTGAGGTTGAGGCTGCTAGCGAAGAGGACTTCAAGAAGTTCCCGCAGCTGGTCAAGGGCTACATTGGCCCCGGCCTGACCCTGACCGAAAAGCTCCTGGGCACCGAATCAGCTACCGGTATTCCCTACTTCGTTGACCCCCGCGTGGTTGAGGGCTCTGCCTGGATTACCGGTGCCAACGAAGATCAGAAGCATGTCTACGACCTGGTGCTGGGCCGCGACTTTGAAGCCGACGGTGTGATTGAGGCCTGCGAGGTACGCGAGGGCGACCCCGCTCCGGACGGCTCAGGCCCCCTGATTGCTGCCCGCGGTATCGAAATGGGCCACATCTTCGCCCTGGGCCGCAAGTACGCAGAATCCCTGGGCCTGAAGGTGCTGGACCAGAACGGCAAGCTACAGACCGTGACCATGGGCTCCTACGGTGTGGGCGTCACCCGCGCCCTGGCCGCCATCGCCGAGGGCAACCACGACGAGAGGGGCCTGATTTGGCCCCGTAACCTGGCACCGGCCGATGTGCACGTGGTGATGACCGGTAAGGGCCCCGAGGTCGCAGAGGGCGCAGAAAAGCTGGTTGCTGACCTTGAAGCTGCCGGGCTGGACGTCATGTTCGATGACCGCCCCAAGGTATCTCCCGGTGTGAAGTTCGGCGATGCTGAGCTGCTGGGCGTGCCCACTATCGTGGTGGTCGGCCGCGGCTTTGCCGAGGGCAAGGTTGAAATCAAGGACCGCCGCAGCGGCGAAGCCCGCGAGGTTGCCGTAGCGGACGCCGTTACCGAGCTGCTGGCCGAGGTTCAGCGCTAACACCCGCAGGTAGGTACCATCTGAGTCAGAAAAAACCACTAACAAGCTGGTCATTTCTGACTCAGGTGGTACCTTGTGGTTTAACCGCGCTCTCAGGAAAGGCATCAGCGTGCTCGATACCCTCGGCTTTGATTCTCTCGGCCTTGAGCCGACCACGCTAGTTTTGCTGCTTATAGCTGCCCTAGCCGCTGGCTGGGTGGACGCCGTCGTGGGCGGCGGCGGCATGATTCAGCTTCCCGCGGTTCTCATGGTTCCTGGGCTTTCACCGGTGCAAGCCCTGGCTGTCAATAAGCTGGGGTCTGTCTTCGGTACCCTCACCAGCGCCGCAACCTACCTGCGGCGCACCCCGGTTGATGTGCGCACCACCCTGCCTGCGGCGTCCTTGGCCTTTGTGACCAGCATGGGCGGGGCTCTGGTCGCCACAGCCCTTCCCGAAGAACTCTTCAAACCCATCATCGTACTGGCCCTGCTAGCTGTGCTGGTCTACACCGTCTTTAAGCCATCGCTGGGGGAACTGACTCAGCTCAAATACCGGGGGCTAAAACACCTGATGGTGGGTCTAGGCATCGGTGCAAGCATCGGTTTTTACGACGGTCTACTCGGGCCCGGTACCGGCTCTTTTCTGATGATGGCCATGGTGTCTTTGATGGGCTACAGCTTCTTACAGGCAACCGCTCAAACCAAGATTATTAACGCCGCAACCAACCTGGGGGCCCTGGTGTTGTTTGCGGTAGCGGGTCAGCAGGTGTGGGCTCTTGGCCTCTTGCTGGGAGTAGCGAACATGGTGGGTGGATACCTGGGTGCCCGTACGGCGCTGGCCCGGGGGAGCCGCTTTATCCGCTGGATGATGATCGTGGTGGTCAGCGCCCTCATCATCAAGCTGGGCGCCGATATTCTGGCTTCCCTTTAGGCGGCAAGCTCCTGGCTATCGAAGGCCAGAATGAGGGCGAGGGCTTCAATATCATCTGCTGACGTGGCAAGGGTCTGGTCGGCCAGGGCCGCACGAGCGTTGGTCTCAATAGCCGCGGTGAAGTCGGTGAGCTGCTGGGGAGCGTTCGCTGCTTCGGCGATGGGGTAGGACGCCGCGGGCGCCTCAAAGGCCCCATAGCAGGTCAGCACGGGGGCAGCTAGGCGTCCCATACCGGTGGTAGCTGTTGCTAGCTGAGTGGCCTGGGCTGCTACGTCCGCATAGCCCTGCTCGGCACGGGCGGCGTAGACCTCGCTGACGTAGTTGAGCTGATAGATACTCTGCTGCAGGGGCAGCAGGGAGGTGGGCTGTACAGCCTGTTCACTGCCTAAACTATCGGCGGCACCGGCAGCAAGCCCCTCATCACCACAGATGTAGCTGCTGATATGTGCCACCTCATCGGTCAGAGCCTCGGGGTAGGCAGCAGTAGTCAGCCCGTCTTGGCGGGCAGCCTGCCACACATCGATAACGGCGGTGAGGGCCCGAACACGATCACCGGCGTCCTGGGTTGCAAAACCTAGATCAAGCAGGGCCGAAACCGTGCTCTGGAGCTGCTGCTCTACCGGCTCGTACTCTGTAACCGTCACGTCCTGAGCCGCAGGCGCAAGGGACTCAAGGGCGGCCTGCGCCGCCTGCCCCAGTGCGTCCTGCCCCGATTCCCTAGCCGCCTGCTGAAGGGCAGTCAGCTGGGCAGCCATGGTGCTCTGATCACTAAGGTTAGCGCGGACCTGCTCGGCCTGCCGCTGCGAAAACCAGCCCACAGCAAGGAGCGCCACCAGCAGACCAGCTAATAGAGCGGCCACAAGTACCGGGGTCAGACGAACAGAGCGATTCATAGGCAGCTACCTCTCACACAAAACAGACGGGCAAGGGCCCACCTCCCATTCTGCCAAAAAGTCCCGTAGCCTGCCCGCCCTCAGCGAATTCTCGGCTGACGCACGGAGGGCCGGTGGTAGGCTTGAATGAATCTACCTACCCCTAGACACCAGGAGCTACGCGCGATGGCATCCCCCAAAGCCAGTAAGAAGGACGCCCCCAACGCCCGCGAGCGCCGGGCCGCTGCCCGTGCTGAGCAGGGCATCACCCAGAAGGCCCCCGCGGGTAGCTTCGTGAGCGTCGAGGGCGTGCGCGAGGCCGTTACTCGGGTGGTGGAGCAGGAGTTCAAGCTGGTGCTGGAGAGGCTGACCGCTAAGGGCAGTGGCGCTAACCGTACCCTAGAAATTGTGGTAGATTACCCCGAAGATCGTACCGAGGCCCTGTCCCTCGATACCATTGCTGAGGTTTCCCAGGCCCTGTCAGCGGCTCTTGACGCTGCTGATGATGGTGAAGTGCCCTACTCTCTTGAGGTGTCATCGCGCGGTGTGACCAGCCCTCTGACCGAAACCCGCCACTGGAAGCGCTCGATTGACCGGCTGATTGAAATTACCGAAGCCGGGGGAGAGAAGTACCTGGCCCGCCTCGACTTCGTCACCGACGAGGGGCCCGTTGTGCGCCGCAAGAAGGAAACCAAGAAGGGGCAGCCTGAGAGCTACCGTGACCCCGTAACCCTGCCCTGGGGCACAATTTCTGCTGCAAAGGTAGAAATTGAATTCAACCGCTAGCAAGTAATCGCTAGAATATAAAGACAAGACCACAACTCAATACTTTTGAGGCAGCGTACCGTAGGTGCGCGAACATACACCGCAAGCGGTGCCGGAGCTTTTCGCCCCGGCACCGTGTTACACGGAAGGGCCAACCATGGACATTGATTTGAGCAACCTTCGCCTGCTCGAAAAAGAGCGCGACATCTCAATCGACACCCTGATCCCGATGATTGAGAACGCCATCCTGCTGGCCTACCAGAAGCAGCCCGGTGCCATCCGTGGCTCACGTGCCGAGCTTGACCGCACCAGCGGCAAGGTCACCATCTGGGCTCCTGAACTCGATGAAAATGACCAGCAGATTGGTGAGTTCGACGATACCCCTAATAACTTTGGTCGTATCGCGGCTTCTACTGCCCGCCAAGTCATTCAGCAGCGTCTGCGCGATGCCCAGGATTCAGCCGTACTCGGTGAGTTCAAAGACCGCGAGGGGCAGCTGATTTCAGGTGTTATCCAGCAGGGCCCCAACCCCCGCATGATTCACGTTGATTTGGGCACCCTTGAAGCTGTGTTGCCCACCAACGAGCAGGTGCCCGGTGAGCGCTACGCCCACAACACCCGCATTCGCGCCTACGTGCTTGAAGCCAAGCGCGGCCCCAAGGGCCCCTCCATCGTGCTCTCTCGTTCCCACCCCAACCTGGTGCGCCGCCTCTTCGAGCACGAGGTCCCCGAGATTGCCGATGGCTCGGTAGAAATCATGGCGATTGCCCGCGAAGCTGGCCACCGCACCAAGATCGCAGTCCGCGCCACCAAGCCCGGCGTCAACCCCAAGGGCTCCTGCATCGGCGAAATGGGCGCCCGCGTGCGTGCCGTGATGGGTGAACTCAACAACGAGAAGATTGATATCGTCGATCACTCTGAGAGCCCCGAAGAGTTCATCTCCGCCGCCCTTTCACCGGCCAAGGTCAGCGAAGTCACCGTGACCGAGCGCAAGACCTTCTCTGCCCGCGCGATTGTGCCCGATGACCAGCTGTCACTGGCTATTGGTAAGGAAGGGCAGAATGCCCGCCTGGCCGCTAAGCTCACCGGCTGGCGTATCGACATCATCTCAGCCTCCAAGTACGAGGCCGCGATGGCAGCAGCCCGTGTAGCGAACGAAGAGGGTGCTGAAGAAGCCCCCGAAACTGCCGCTAAATAAGAGAGCTGACTAACATATTTGCCGTTAGCCCCCGCAAGGGGGCTAAACTGGTCTATAGAGGTCACAACACCATAGAGTGTTCATGACTGGTCGGCGGCCAGCCATGCCCGCAGGTTCAGCGCTAAAGAGCCTGCAGGAAACAAGCGAACGACACGAAGGGAGCGCCCCAGTTGCACACCCCCGTCCGTACCTGCATCGGCTGCCGAACCACAGCACCCGCCCACGACCTCGTCCGTATCGCCCTCACACAGACTGAACCCCCGCGTGCAATCTTTGATAGGGCCAAAAACCTCCCGGGGCGTGGAGCCTGGCTCCACCACACACCCGAATGCCTTGACCTCGCGCTCAAGAAAAATGCGCTGGCCAGGGCCTTTAGGACCCGGGTCGAAGCCAACGAACTGGTGATCCCCGCATAGGGGAGGGCCAGTTCGACCCCGCCAGGGGTGGCGAACCAACAATGTCAACGAGTTTGACGACTTACTGTGTACGAAAGCGAGTCAGAAAACTGATGGAAACCCGATGAGTGCCGCGCAATGAGTACTTTCCTGTGCTCACCCACCGGCAAAAACCCAGCTGAAACCCAGCTGAAACCTCATACAAACTGAAGGTTCGCCCCTGTTCGGTGCGAACCAGAACAGGAGAAAAGTGGCTAAGCCCCGCGTTCACGAGATCGCTAAAGAACTCGGAATCCCCTCTAAAGAAGCTGTCGCTAAGCTTCAGGAACTTGGCGAGTTCGTCAAGGGTGCATCATCAACCCTTGAACCGCCCGTAGTTAAGAAACTGCGTGCCGCCTTCCCCAATGCCGGTGCCTCCGCAGAGGCCCCCGCCGCTGAGAAGAAGGCTGCTACCCCCGCGTCCGCCCCCAAGCCCGGTGCATCTGCACCGAAGCCGGGTGCGTCCGCTCCTAAGCCCGGTGCTGCAGCACCCAAGCCGGCAACCCCGTCAGCTCCCGCTGCCCCCAAGCCCGCAGCTGAGGCTGCCTCTGCCGCTGAGAAGAAGGACGCCGCCGCGAAGCCCGCTGGCCCCCGCCCCGGCAACAACCCCTTCTCCACCACCCAGGGTATGTCTGCACCTAAGCCGGCAGCCCCTAAGCCTGCAGCTCCCAAGCCCGCTGCCGCTAAGCCCGGCCCCCGCCCCGGCAACAACCCCTTCGCCCCCTCACAGGGCATGGGCAAGCGTAACGACCGTAACGAGCGCTCAGGTGGCCCCCGCCCAGCAGGCGGCCGTAACGCCCGCGGCAACAACCCCGGCGGCCCCCGCCCCGCAGGCGGACGCAACAACGCCCCCCGCCCCGCAGGTGCAGGTGCCGGTGGCCCCCGTCCTGCCGGCGGCGCACCCCGCCCCGCACCCGCAGGTGGTGGCAACCGCCCCTCACCCAACATGATGCCCACCAAGATGAGCGGTAACGTCGGCGCCCGTGGCGGCGCCGGTGCCCCCGCAGGTGGCGGCCCCCGTCGCGGCTCAGGTGGCCCCGGCGGCGGTAACGGTGGCGGCGGCTTCAACCGTGGCCCCGGTCGCGGTGGCCCCGGCGGCGGTCGCGGCAACGCCCAGGGCGCCTTCGGTCGCGGTGGCGGCAAAAAGAAGAAGGGCAAGACTAAGTCAGCTCTGCGTCGTGAAGAGCAGCTGCGTCAGCCTACCATCGGTGGCGTAGCCGTACCCCACGGCGACGGTACCACCGAGATCCGTATGCGTCGCGGTGCCTCACTGATGGACTTCGCCGAGAAGATTGGCGCAAACGCCGCAGCCCTGGTAACCGTACTGATTCACCTGGGTGAAATGGCAACCCAGACCCAGTCCCTCGACGAGGACACCTTCGAGCTGCTCGGCGCTGAACTGGGCTACGTCATCAAGATCGTTTCCCCCGAGGACGAAGAGCGCGAACTGCTCGAATCCTTCGACATCAACCTGGCTGCCGAAGCCGAGGCTGAAGATGACGAAGTACTTGAAGTACGCCCGCCCGTCGTGACCGTCATGGGTCACGTCGACCACGGTAAGACCCGCCTGCTCGACGCCATCCGCAACACCAACGTCATCGACGGTGAAGCCGGCGGCATCACCCAGCACATCGGTGCTTACCAGATCCACACCGAGGTTGAAGGCGAAGAGCGCTACCTGACCTTCATCGACACCCCCGGTCACGAGGCCTTCACCGCCATGCGTGCCCGCGGTGCCAAGGTCACCGACATCGCGATCCTGGTTGTCGCAGCGGACGACGGTGTTATGCCCCAGACCGTTGAAGCCCTCAACCATGCCCAGGCCGCAGGCGTACCGATCGTTGTTGCCGTCAACAAGATCGATAAGGAAGGCGCTAACCCCGACAAGATCCGCGGCCAGCTCACCGAATACGGCCTGGTACCCGAAGAATACGGTGGCGACACCATGTTCGTAGAGGTTTCAGCCCGCCAGGGTAAGAACATCGACGAACTGCTCGCAGCCGTCACCCTGACCGCCGACGGAGCTCTCGAACTGAAGGCTAACCCCAACAAGGAAGCCCGCGGCGTAGCGATCGAAGCTAACCTCGACAAGGGCCGCGGTGCCGTCACCACCGTCCTCGTCCAGTCAGGTACCCTGCGCGTTGGCGACGCCATCGTCGCAGGCTCCGCCTACGGCCGCGTGCGCGCCATGTTCGACGAAAACGGCAACAACGTCGAAGAAGCCGGCCCCTCACGCCCCGTGCAGGTACTCGGCCTCAACACCGTGCCCCGCGCAGGTGACACCTTCCTCTCCACCGAAGAAGAACGTACCGCCCGCCAGATCGCCGAAAAGCGTGAAGCAGCCGACCGCAACGCCCAGCTGGCCAAGCGCCGCAAGCGCGTCACCCTCGAATCCTTCGACGCCGCAGTGGCAGAAGGCAAGATGGACACCCTCAACCTCATCATCAAGGGCGACGTCTCCGGTGCTGTTGAAGCCCTGGAAGAGTCCCTCATGAAGATCGAGGTAGGCGGCGACGAAGTTCAGCTGCGCGTTATCCACCGCGGCGTCGGTGCCATCACCCAGAACGACGTCAACCTGGCAACCGTCGATAACGCAATTATCATCGGCTTCAACGTCCGCCCCGCCGAACGCGTGGCAGAACTGGCCGACCGTGAAGGCGTAGAAATGAAGTTCTACTCCGTCATCTACCGCGCTATCGAAGAAGTCGAGGCAGCCGTCAAGGGTATGCTCAAGCCCGAATACGAAGAAGTCGAACTTGGCTCCGCCGAAATCCGCGAAGTCTTCCGCTCCTCCAAGTGGGGCAACATCGCAGGCTCCATCGTCAAGACCGGCATCATCAAGCGCAACTCCAAGGCCCGCCTGGTACGCGACGGTGCAGTTGTCGCCGACAACCTCACCATCGAATCCCTGCGCCGCTTCAAGGACGACGCCACCGAAGTCCGCGAAGGCTACGAGTGTGGTATCGGCCTGGGCTCCTTCAACGACATCAAGGAAGGCGATGTCATTGAAACCTGGGAGATGCAGGAAAAGCCCCGCGTCTAAAGCGACTTAGTATCTAAGTCCTTTTCTAGGCACCCTAGGGTTCGCGCTTGCTGCAGACCCTCTCGCCTGGTTCGCTTTGCTCACAAGGCGATTCACGCCAGCCGCCGAGCCAGCAGCTTCGCCGCGAACCCTAGGGTGCCTTTACACTTAAACATAGAAACCTCTCTAGAGAAGGAGAACATCATGGCAGATCCGGCTCGCGCCGCCCGCCTAGCCGACCGCATCAAGGTCATCGTTGCCCAGGCCCTCGAACGCCGTATCAAAGACCCCCGCCTCGGCTTCATCACCGTCACCGACGCCCGCGTCACCAACGACCTCCAGCACGCCACCATCTACTACACCGTCTTCGGCTCCGAAGAAGAGCAGGCTTCCACCAAGGCGGCCCTCGAATCAGCCAAGGGCATCCTGCGCTCAGAGGTCGGTAAAAACATCACCGCGCGTCTGACCCCCACCCTCACCTTCGTCCCCGACGAAGTACCCGTCAACGCAGCCCACATCGAAGATTTGCTGCGCAAGACCAAGGAACGCGACGCCGAACTGGCTGCCGCCCGCGAAGGCGCCGAATACGCAGGTGGCGAGGACGCCTACAAAAGCACCGAAACCGAGGAAGACGAAGCCTAAACCGTGGCTAAGAAAGCACCCACCGGGCCCTCGGGCCTCATCGTCGTTGACAAACCCGCCGGACTCACCAGCCACGACGTGGTCTCCAAAATGCGGTGGATCGCCGGCACCCGCAAAGTCGGGCACGCCGGCACCCTCGACCCCATGGCCACGGGGGTGCTCATCCTTGGCATCAACAAGGCAACCCGCCTGCTCACCTGGGTCGTAGGGGAGACCAAGACCTACACCGCCACCATCCGCCTCGGTGTCTCAACCCTCACCGACGACGCGGACGGTGAAGCCACCGCCGTCTCTCACGACGGCGCGCTGGATAGTATCAGCGAGGACGCCATCAGGCAGCACATTGCGGACCTCACCGGTGATATCATGCAGGTACCCTCTGCCGTCTCGGCCATCAAAGTCAACGGGGTACGCTCCTACGCCCGCGTACGTTCAGGGGAAGAAGTCGACCTCGAAGCCCGGCCCATCACCGTGCACTCCTTCGACCTGCATGACGCCCGCCCCGCCACCGGCACCTACCAGCTGGGCGAAGAAGAGGTGAGCACCAGCGTCCTTGACCTCGACGTCACCGTCGTCTGCTCAGCAGGCACCTACATCCGCGCCCTAGCCCGCGACCTCGGTGCAGCCCTAGGAACCGGCGCCCACCTCACCGCCCTGCGCCGCACCGCCATCGGAGAAATCCGCGCCGAAGACGCCCACACCCTCGACGAACTCATCGCCGGGCGAGAAGCAGAACAGGTAGCCCCCCTGCTACCCATCGAAGAAGCAGCCCGCCGCCTCTTTGCCGTCCGCAATCTCACCGCAGCCGAAGCCACCGACCTCGCCAACGGCCGCCGCATCGCCCCCACCGACGGCAGCCCCGCTACCACCGCACCCAAAACCGGCTCAACCGGCGGGCATGACAAACCAACTACCACCGGCCTCACCGCCGCCTTCGCCCCCAACGGCACCCTCGTTGCCATCATCGAAAACACCCGCTTCCGCCGCGAAAATGTAGCCGCTCCCGTGCTCGTCTTCGAAGCCGGAACAACCTTCAAGGAAAACTAACCCGTCATGATGATCGCCGGACTCGACCTCTGGTTCTGGGCTATAAGCGTGCTCGGCCTAGCCTCCTTCCTCATCTGCCTCTTCCGCTTCCTACGCGGAGCAGCCCCCGACGACTGGTCACAAGGCTCCGTCATTCTCCTTGAAGCCTTCCTCATCATCTACCTGGTCGGCTCCATCATCATGCAGGTCACAACGGACGGCCCTAGCGGCGACTGGCTCGAATACTACGGCTACCTGCTCACTGCCATGATAATCCCCGTCGGCACCTTCATCTGGTCGCTTTCCGAACGAACCCGCTGGTCAACCCTGGTGCTAGGGCTAACCGGGCCGGTGCTGCTTATCATGGTGCACCGTATGAACATGCTCTGGTACTACTATTAGGTCGATGCGGCCACAGGTGAGCGCAGGACGTGTGCTCAAGGCCAGAAACGCCAGTAAGAGCAGCATCAACATTGCTTGGGAGATGGAAGAAGACAATGAATCAAACACAGAACAAAACCTCCGCTACGAAAAATAGAGGCTTTGGCCGCCTGCTCGTCGTCATCTACGGCGTCTTTACCCTGTCGGCTGGGGCGCGGGCCCTCTACCAGGTCATCCGGAAGTTCGATGAAGCCCCGCTGTCTATCAGTCTCTCAGCACTCTCAGCCCTCATCTACCTTGTTGCCACTATCGCTCTGGCTAAGAAGGGGGAAGGGGCCTGGAGAATCTCTCTGGCCGCCGTCAGCATCGAAATGGCCGGCGTGCTCCTCATCGGCATCTTCTCCTACCTGCAACCCCAGCACTTTGAATTGGCCTCTGTCTGGTCCCACTTCGGCTCCGGCTACGGCTACATCCCCCTGATTCTGCCCATGGTAGGTCTCTGGTGGCTCAATAAAACCCGCCCTGCCCGCACCCGCTAACCACCGGCGTCCACCTGCCCTCAGCAGAAGGCCCCAAATACGCGTAGTATAGACACGAAGCAACCCAACCGAGGAGCACAGTGAAGCGCTTTACCGATTTCGCCCAGATCCCCGCCGATTTCGGCCCCACCGTGGTCACCATCGGCAACTTCGATGGCGTGCACATCGGCCACCAAAAAGTGCTCTCCACCCTAGTTAACACCGCTAAAGTGCACGGTCTTTCCTCCGTCGCCGTCTCCTTCGACCCCCACCCCGCCCGCGTCCACGGCCCTGCCGGGGTACACATTGAAATCATGGGGCAGGACGGCCGCCAAAAAATCCTCGCTGACCTCGGCGTCGACTACTACCTGTTGCTGCACTACAACCTTGCCTTCGCCGCCCAAACCCCCGAAGAGTTCGTCAAACGAACCTTCGTCGATGCCCTCAATGCCAAATTTGTGGTCATCGGCGACGACGTGCGCTTCGGCACCAATAACTCCGGCGACCTCAACACTATGAAGGAACTCGGCCAAAAATACGGCTTTGAGGTACTCGTAGTTGAAGACCTGCTCGCCCACGATGATCGCCGCTGCTCATCAACTTCCATCCGCCAGCTCCTAGCTGAGGGTAGGGTCGCTGATGCTGCCGCTATTCTGGGCCGTAATCACTACATGAGCGGCGAAGTCGTGCACGGGGCCGCCCGCGGCCGCGAACTCGGCTTCCCCACCGCCAATATGGATGTTGCCTCGGTCGGGCTGGTCCCTGGGGACGGGGTCTACGCAGGCTGGCTCATCGACGAGGCCGGAACCCGCCACCCCGTTGCCATTTCGGTGGGCACCAACCCCACCTTCGAAGGCATCACCACCCGCCAGGTCGAAGCCCACGTAATCGGCCGCCCCGAAGAGAAGGTCGAAGACTTCAACCTCTACGGGCAGCAGGTCACCCTAGAATTCGTCGACTACCTGCGCGGCATGGTCGCCTACACCGGCGTTGAAGCACTCATAGAGCAGATACACGCCGACGTCGAACAAGCCAAGACCATTCTTGGCATCGGCTAGAAAACATCCAAAAAGTTCCCGGAATAAGAACTCTTATTCCGGGAACTTTTTTACGCCCCTTACTTATCTTGCTTGCTGAGCTAAGAGGATGGGGCACGGCAGGCTCATACTCGCTGCCGACCCTCTCACCCGGTTCGCTAGCTGGCTCGCAAGCTTGCCAGAAGCGATTCACGCCCCGCCTTGCGGCGGATTCCGTTCGCTCTTGTGTGCTCGCATGCTTGCACCCGCTCACTCCATCGAACCAGCAGCTTCGTCGTGAGCCTGCCGCGCCCAGATACTACATTTCTTCGTGGGTATTCGGGTCAAACCCGCGGCCTACGCCAGCTTCGAGTGCATCGATGCGGGCGATCTGGTCGTCGGTGAGTTCCCAGTCGAAGACTGCCAGGTTTTCTTCCATACGCAGGGTATTGGAGCTCTTGGGCAGGGGTACCAGGTTCTTCTGGACCTCCCAGCGCAGTATCACCTGGGCTACAGTTTTACCTGTCTCGGCGGCGATGGTCTCGAGGGCGGCGTCCTTGAGCAGGTCGGTTTTGCGGCCCAGGGGCGACCAGCACTGGGTGAGAATGGCGTGGTCGAGGTTGTAGGCCGCCCAGTCCTGTTTCTGGGAGTAGGGGTGCAACTCGATCTGGTTGATGGCGGGGGTTACGCCGGTTTCTTCAATCAGACGGTCGATGTGCTCGGGCAGGAAGTTAGAGACACCGATGGACTTCACCAGCCCCTCTTCCTGGGCCTTAATCAAAGCCCGCCAGGTGTCGACATAGAGCCCCTGGGAGGGGTTAGGCCAGTGGATCAGGTAGGCGTCGAGGTAGTCAAAACCCATACGGCTCAGGGTGCCTTCCAAGGAGCGGAGGGCAGGCTCGTAGCCGTGGTCGCGCCCCGGCAGCTTGGACTGCACAAAGATTTCATCGCGCGCAGTGCCTGAGCGCAGGACGCCGCGGGCAACACCCACCTCGTTCTCGTAGTTCACCGCGGTGTCGATGAGGCGGTAGCCGCGGGCGATGGCCTCAGAGACGGCGACCTCGGCATCTACGTTGTTGAGCGGGTAGGTGCCTAAGCCCAGGGGAGGGATTGAGGTACCGTCGCGCAGGGTATGGTTTTGCATTGGTTTTCCTCTCGGGTGGAGCGGGGCGGACGCGGGTTAGTGGCTGAGCAGGTCAAGCACCAGGGTGGCGCTTCGTTCGGACACGATGGGGGCGTCCATGTGGAAGTCCTGGTCGGCTGCCGGGCCGCAGAGGTCAGAGATACCGCGTACCGCGATGAAGGGCAGGGAACGACTGGAGCTAATCTGGGCCAGGGCGGTGGTTTCCATGTCGGTAGAAAGGGCCTGGGGGAAGAGCTGGCGGGTGTCTTTGACATTGTGGGCGGTAACAAAAGACCCACCGGCCAGCATCTGCCCAAAGAGGACGCTACCTTCACCGGTGTAGGCCGCTGCAGCAGCGCGGGCCTTCTCAACCAGCGCCGGGTCGGTGGCATAGGTTGCAGGCATGCCGGGAACCTGCCCGAACTCGTAGCCGAAGGCGGTGGCGTCCGCGTCCGTGTAGGTGTAGTCGGTGCCGACAGCCAGGTCGCCCACATTCACGTCGGCGCGCAGGCCGCCGGCGGTACCGGCAGACACAATGACGCGCGGGGTGGGCACCAGCGCCAGGGCAACAGAGAGGGCAGTAGCGGCATTAACCAGGCCAATCTTTGAACGCACCAGCAGAATCTTCAACTCGTCAGTGTCGGTGGCAAGCACCCGGGGGTAGAAGAGGGCCTCACCCAGGGCATAGCCCTCACCGACCGGCTCGGTCTTGGCGAGGAAGGGAGCAGCCTCTTCGTCCATGGCTACCTGAACAATAGCGGCGTTATCAAAACCGCCAGGAAGAGCAAAAGCAGACACTAGGCCATCACCTGCTCCCACTCGTCCTTCTGTTCGAGGAAAACACGAACCGCAGCCTGGGCCTCGTCGAGGGAGTGGTTAGCACCCCAGCCGCACTGAACCTCATTAGCGGCCGGAACCTCATCGGCCTCTAGCAGGTCGTTCATGGTTGCCTCAAGAATCTGCATAAAATCGGCAGGCTCAAGGCCCAGAGTCAGGGCGTAGAAACCGGTCTGGCAGCCCATGGGGGAGAAGTCAATCAGAGCGTCGGTGTGATTGCGCATGTGGTGGGCAGTCATGTGCTCAATGGAGTGAACCGCCTTCATGCCCAGGTGACCCTTGTTCGGCTGGGTGAAACGCACATCGTACTTAATCAGGACGTCCCCACCCGGCAGGGTCTTACGGTCAGCTACGCGCACGTAGGGGGCCGCCACGGCGGTATGGTCCAGATCGAAAGACTCAACATTAGTCTTCTGCTTCTCAAAATTCTCAGTGATTTGCATGCTTACTATTCTCCCAGGCTCAGAGCACAAGCGCTAGCTGCGGAGTAATCTACTCACTGTAGGCTGATTTGAACTAGCTCAACCCAACCCCAGCTCACACCGGCTAGACCGTTGGCGCGGCTAAGGCGCCTCTGAAAGCCGACGTGGAACGGGGGTGGCGGTGAATCACGGTGCCCCTCCAGGGCGAGACGTGAGAGCGGTTGTCGGCTTAGGGGGCGCCTTTCGCGCCCTTTACCTAACCAAGAAGATTGTGGAGTGTAAACCATGAACGTACTGATTCCCACCGCTGCTGCCTCAGCCGGCCTGATGGGCGGCTACAAGGTTGCCCGTCTTACTAACGTCCGTGCCCTGGGCGGGGTCGCTCTAGCCGCTGGTGGTGCTGCTGCCTTTGCCGGTTGGAAGAAGAACGCCGGAACCGGCACCGCAGCAGCCCTCACCGCCGTCTACCTCGGCGCCTTCGGCTACTCCCACGCCCTGCACAAGAAGATTGGCCCCTGGCCGGCTGTGTGCGCCGTTACCGGTGCTACCGCGCTTGCATCCCTGGCCTTCGGCCGCGAAAAGAAATAGCAAGGGGAGCCCTTCCGTCCGGCCTGACCAGGTTTGTACCACACCCTGCCCACAAACGGTACTAAAAATGGGCCGCGCGTGGTACAAACTGGTGTTGCGGGCACGGCCAAAAGAGCGAAGCAGGTGAGCAAGCTACCACCGGGGCCTCTCTTCCCGGTGGTTGGCTTGTGCTGTAGAGTTGACTATGCATGTGACTGCAGTCCGTGGCAGTTACCTGCAGCGGGAAAGCCGCCCACCGGCGTCCTTACCCCTCAACCCGGCAGCAAAAATGTTGACCGGGCCGTACACGGCACTAACTCTAGGAGTTAACCCATGGCTCTTGATCCCAAGATCAAGCAGGAAATCATGAAGGAATACGCAACCCACGAAGGTGACACCGGTTCACCCGAGGTTCAGGTTGCAGTTCTGACTCGTCGTATCACCGACCTGACCGAACACCTCAAGTTCCACAAGCACGACCACCACTCACGTCGTGGTCTGATGATTCTCGTTGGTCGCCGCCGCAACCTGCTCGGCTACCTCAAGAGCGTCGACATCGAGCGTTACCGCGCCCTCATCGAGCGTCTCGGTATCCGCCGATAACACAAGGTTTGTGAGAGTGAGGGCGACACCACAACCCGCGCATCCGGCTTAGATAGTCGGACGCCGCTGGTCAAGGGTGACGCCCTCACCCACACCTACCGCCCACAGAATAGAAATAAGTCGCCGCGTGCTTTGACGGTCCTCGGTAGCGGTTTACAGAAAGCCCCATCGGCGGGGTCTGTGAGCCTCAATCGATGACCGAAGGCGCGGCGCAGACAAGAGAAATGGAGGAACCTTGGAAGGTCCCGAAATCCAGTTTGCAGAAGCAATCATTGACAACGGCAAGTTCGGTAAGCGCGTAGTACGCTTCGAAACCGGTCGCCTGGCCAAGCAGGCCGCAGGCTCTGCTCTGGTCACCATCGACGACGACACCACCCTGCTCTCAGCCACCGCTATCGGCAAGAGCCCCCGTGACGGCTTCGACTTCTTCCCCCTGACCGTAGACGTTGAAGAGCGCATGTACGCTGCCGGTAAGATCCCCGGCTCCTTCTTCCGCCGTGAAGGCCGGCCCTCAACCGAAGCGATTCTGGCTGCCCGTCTGATCGACCGCCCCCTGCGTCCTGCCTTCAAGAAGGGCATCCGCAACGAGGTGCAGGTCGTCGTCACCGTGCTCACCATCGAACCCGACGAAATCTACAACACCGTAGCAATCAACGCAGCGTCCTGCTCCACCACCCTCTCCGGTGCCCCCTTCGCGGGCCCCGTCGGCGGCGTGCGCGTTGCCCTGATTGACGGCCAGTGGGTTGCCTTCCCCAAGCACTCCCAGCTTGAGAACGCTGTCTTCGATATGGCTGTTGCCGGTCGCGTTGTGACCAAGGCTGACGGCACCGAAGACGTCGCCATCATGATGGTTGAGGCAGAAGCTACCGATAATTCCTGGAAGCTCATCAAGGAAGACGGCGCCACCGCACCGACCGAAGAAGTTGTTGCTGAGGGCCTCGAAGCTGCTAAGCCCTTCATCGCTGCCCTCTGCAAGGCCCAGGCTGATCTGGCTGAGCGCGCTGGCAAGCCCGCTCTGGAGCTGCCCATCTTCGGTGAGCGTGCCGCAGAAATCGACGAAGCCGTCAAGGCTTTTGAACCCAAGATTATTGAGGTCTACTCCATCGCCGGTAAGCAGGACCGCGAAACCGCGTCCGCTGACCTGCAGCAGGAAATCGTAGAATCCCTCGCCGGTGAAGGTAAGGAATTTGAGGGCCGCGAGGACGAAGTCAACGCAGCTTTCAACGCCCTGACCAAGCATGTTGTGCGCCAGCGCATCCTCACCGACCAGGTCCGTATCGACGGCCGCGGCTTGACCGATATCCGTCAGCTCACTGCTGAGGTTGAGGTGCTGCCCCGCGTCCACGGCTCTGCTATCTTCGAGCGTGGCGAAACCCAGATCATGGGCATCACCACCCTGAACATGCTCAAGATGGAGCAGCAGCTGGACTCCCTCTACCCGGTCAAGTCCAAGCGCTACATCCACCACTACAACTTCCCGCCCTACTCAACCGGCGAAACCGGTCGCGTGGGCTCACCCAAGCGTCGCGAAATCGGCCACGGTGCTCTCGCCGAGCGCGCTCTGACCCCGGTTCTGCCCTCACGCGAGGAATTCCCCTACGCTATCCGTCAGGTCTCTGAGGCCCTGGGCTCCAACGGTTCTACCTCCATGGGTTCCGTCTGCGCCTCCACCCTCTCCCTGCTGAACGCCGGTGTGCCCCTGCGCGCACCCGTCGCCGGTATTGCTATGGGTCTTGTCTCTGACGAGGTCAACGGTGAAACCCGCTACGCAGCCCTCACCGATATTCTCGGTGCAGAAGACGCCCTGGGCGATATGGACTTCAAGGTCGCAGGTACCTCTGAGTTCGTGACCGCTATCCAGCTGGACACCAAGCTCGACGGTATCCCCGCCTCCGTTCTTGCCGGCGCTCTGACTCAGGCCCGTGAAGCCCGCCTGCATATCCTCGAGGTTATCAACGCTGCTATTGATGCACCCGATGAGATGAGCGACTACGCACCCCGCGTCATCACCGTCCAGGTTCCCGTCGCCAAGATCGGTGAGGTTATCGGCCCCAAGGGCAAGATGATCAACCAGATCCAGGAAGACACCGGCACCGACATCTCCATCGAGGACGACGGCACCGTCTATATCGGCGCAACCGACGGCCCCTCAGCCGAAGCAGCCCGCGCAGCAATCAACGCGATTGCCAACCCGCAGGTTCCCGAGGTCGGCGAACGCTACCTGGGTACCGTCGTGAAGACCACCACCTTCGGCGCCTTCATCTCACTGACCCCCGGTAAGGACGGCCTGCTACACATCTCCGAGCTGCGCAAGCTCAACGGAGGCAAGCGCGTAGATGATGTTGAGGACGTCGTCGGCGTAGGCCAGAAGGTCCAGGTTGAAATCTCCAAGATTGACGACCGCGGCAAGCTGTCACTGGTACCCGTTGTCGCTGAAGGTGAAGATAGCAGCGACGAAGAGTAACGACCGCTCCGTATCTTCTACCGTACGAAGCAGATAGAGGGGGCAGACACCCGGTGTCTGCCCCTCTTACTCGTTCAATTTCTTACTTTCCCCATCAGAAAGACCTGACTGATATGCCCGTCCTTCTACCCCTTGAAACCGCTGACCTCACCGACGAGCTCAACTACCGCACCGGCCGCCTTATCTACGCCGGTGGGGGAGGGAACGAAGTGCGCCGTTCCGTGCTGCCGGGCGGCGTCCGCGTCATCACCGAACGCATGCCTTCCCAACGCAGCGTCTCCATCGGTTTCTGGGTAGGGGTAGGTTCCCGCGATGAACAGCCTGGCATGCTAGGCTCCACCCACTTCCTCGAACACCTGCTCTTCAAAGGCACCGAAAACCGCACCGCCCTCGACATCGCCCATGCCTTCGACCGGGTAGGCGGCGAATCCAACGCCCTCACCGCAAAAGAGCACACCTGCTACTACGCCCGCGTGCTCGACGAAGACACCCCCACGGCTATCGACGTCATTGCCGACATGGTTACCGGCGCCAAGCTCGACCCCGCCCTACTGGAACAGGAACGCGGCGTTATCCTCGAAGAAATCGCCATGGACCAGGACGACCCCACCGATGTCGCCTTTGAATCCTTCATCGAACAGCTCATGGGCGACAACCCGCTGGGCCGCCCCATCGGTGGCACCCCGCAGGAAATCACCGACGTTGCCCGCGACAAGGTCTGGGAACACTATAAGAAGTTCTACACCCCCGACCGCCTGGTCATCTCAGCAGCAGGCAGCCTCAACCACACCGAAATCGTCAACCTGGTCCTTGAGTCTCTAGCTAACCGCGGCTGGGACCTCACCGAAGGCGCCCTACCTGCCCCGCGCCGCGTCCGCCACCAGAGCGACATCGTGCCCGGTGCTCGCGAAAAAACCCTCGAAAAAGGCTTTGAGCAGACCAACATCGTCATGGGCTGCCCAGGCCTCATCGCTGGCGATGAGCGCCGCTACGCCATGAGTGTGCTCAACTCCGCTCTTGGCGGGGGAATGTCTTCCCGCCTCTTCCAAGAAATCCGTGAAAAGCGCGGCCTGGCCTACTCAACCTTCTCATTCACCGGCTCCTACTCAGACACCGGCTACTTCGGTATGTACGCCGGTTGCCTACCGGCCAAGGCAGAGCAGGTCACCGAACTCATGCGCTCTACCTTTGACGAATTTGTGCGTGACGGTATCACACAGGCAGAGCTTGAGAAGGTTGTGGGGCAGCTGGGCGGATCCACCGTGCTGGGCAGTGAGGACGCCGGCTCCCGCATGAGCCGCCTGGGCCGAGCCGAGCTGGACTCGGGTAAGTTCCTCTCGATCGATGAGCTGCTAGAGGGGGTGCGGTCGGTGACAGCAGCCCAAGTGAACGACCTGGCCCGCTACTTGGCAGACCAGGAGTGGGTCACGACCATCGTCAAATAAACTTTAGGGAGGGCGCCTGCACAACTGCAGGCGTCCTTCTTTTTGCGCTCTCTACGGACAGCTCGCCGCTTTGTACCGCGCCCTGCTCACTTTTGGGGCTAAATTTGGGCAGTACGTGGTACAAAGTGAGGGGAAAGCAGGGGAGGCGGACGGGGCCCCTCCCCGAAACCGGTAAACGACAGGCTGTCAACCCCTGTGGATAGAAGGCGAAACAAAGCGTCTTCGCTGCACCAAAAGAACGTCCCAAAGAGCGCTGGCTAGGCACAAGGTTCTTATCTGCTATCCACAGTTCACCGAGTAGTAGAAAATCTCAGACTGGGCGAGCCAAACTTACCCTATGCGGATCGCTGAACCTCTAACCTTCGTTTCCACCCGTGCTGAACTTGTAGCCGCCGGGCTATGCAACTCCACCATCACGCGCAAAATGCACCGAGGCGAGCTCGTACAATTACGTCCCGGCATATTCTGCCCAAGCTCTATCTATAACTCTCTGCGGCCAGCCGAGCGATACCCCTACGCCATAGCTGCCTATGCAAAGCAGAACCCTGATGCTATCTTCAGCCACAGGAGCGCTGCCTGGCTCCATGGCCTTAGCGTCATTGCTTCAGAGAACCTGGTCGATATTCTGGCTGGTGCGAATACCCGAGGCCGCGCTCAAGGAATCATCAAGCATTACACTGTAAAACCTTCTGTGCCTATCGCATACATATCAGGAACAGTGCGAGCAACCAGCCTGCTACAGACACTCGATGACTGTGCGCGATACCTGGAGCTGAGCGAATCGGTATGCATTATCAACTCGGCTTTGAACCGGCAACTTACAACGAGTGAAGCTGTAGAAGAGCGTTTGAAGAAACTTCAAGGGCGAGGTGCACGCCGAGCGCGGGCTACACTTCCGTATCTCAGTAGCCTGTGCGAAAGCCCCGGTGAAACTCTTCTATTGATTGCAATTATTGACAGTGGTCTACCGAGACCTGCACAGCAAGTAAATGTAGTGGTTGGAGGTAGGGTATATAGACCTGATTTCCTGTACGAGGATGAGAAGGTCATTGTCGAGTTTGACGGCCACATCAAATACACGGACTATGGGCCTACTGATCGGGCTGTTATATCAGAGCGCAGGCGTGAGAAACAGCTGCAGAATCAGGGCTGGATTGTTCTTAGGTATAGCTGGGCGCAGGTGAAAAACCATCCAGAGCAGGTAGCCAGTGAAATTGCTGCAATGCTCGAACTGCGCAGAGGGGCGCCGCTCTAGCTACTTTGTACCGCGCCCTGCCCACTTTTGGAGGTAAAACTGGGCAGCACGTGGTACAAAGTGAGGGGAAAACGGGCAAACGCGGGAAGGACGCCGGTAGGTGGGGACAGCCCGTGACACGGTACAGGTGTGACAGTCCGGCCTCGCTGCGGCCTTATCCCGCCAGTGCCTTCGCCACTGCGTCCTCGACGGTCTGGGCGTAGACGGTCAGGCCCTCGCTCTGCGGGTGCACGCCGTCGGAGACCAGGTACTCTGGGTGGCCCTTGGCCGCTGCCTGCCAGTCGGCAATAAAGACCGTATCGGGGTTCTGCGCCGCGAACTCGCGAATCACCTGGTTAGAGGGCTCAATCCAGGTTAGGCTTGCCGGGCCAACGCCGGTGACCAGCACAATCTTGCGCTCCCCGTTGGGCGAAACTGAGGCCTTGAGCTGTTCTAGCTGGGCAACGGTGAAAGTAGAGTTGGCGGTTACCGACAGCACAAGTACCTCACGCATCTGCCCCGAATCCACCAGCTGCTCCACCATGGGCAGGGCAGCTGCGCTGGTGCGGGAAACTTCTGCATTGACCAGGGCCTGGGGCATGGCCTCGCCCAGGGCAAGCGAGGAGGCCAGCGTGACCGAGTCACCCACAATCGTCACCTGGGAACCGTCAACGGTGGCGGACGGTGCGGTGGATGAACTAGGGGAGGGGCTGGCGCTTTCCGCCGGTTCAGCTGAGGCGCTGGGGCTGGCAGAAGAGCTGGGAGCAGCTGACGCGGTGGTCGGCTGCGGTGCTGGCGCGGACGCCTGCACGTAGTTGGCACCGGCCGCTACCACAGCTTCAGCCTGGGTCATGGCAGGTGCGGTACGCACCGCAAAAACGGTGGCAATGAGGGTTACACCGGCGAGGACGGCTGCGCCCACGGGTAGGGCCCGGCCTGCCGGTGCCACCATGGCTGAGAACCAGGCTGAAAGCGCCCCGCGGAAGCCCAGCTGACGCACCGGCTGTTCCACATACATGTAGGACAGACCCGCAACAAACAGGGTCAAGAACAGCACACCGACGTTCACCCAGGGGGAGCGCCCTGCCCCAAAGGTATAGTGAGCCAGCACCATCAGGGGCCAGTGCCAGAGGTAAATACCGTAAGAGCGCTGGCCGATCCAGCGCAGGGGGGCTAGGGACAGCAAGCCCTGAAAGAGCCCGGAGGTGCCGCCGCGGACGTCCGGAAGCAGGGCCTGAATAATACCCATACCTAAAAGAGAGCCTACCAGCAGGCCCCAGGGCATGAGCCAGGAGCTGTGGTCTGAGAGGGTCAAGGCAAAGGGCAGAACGGCGACTAGGCTCACCCAGCCGACTAGCTGGCGCAGCCAGCCCCAGATACCGTTGCCGTAGCCGACCAGGGGGTAGAGGCGGTCATCGACGGGCGGGTACATGGACCAGGGAATCATCATGGCTAGCAGGACGCCCAGCATCAGGCCGTAGAGATGGGTATCGGTGCCGTAGTAGAGGCGGGTGGTGGAAGCACCCAGCAGCCCCAGCACGACCGCAGTCAGCAGCGACAGGGCACCTAAAACGCCAGGAACAAGAGCCCGCTGCCACCACTGAGCGGTAAACATAAAGACAAAGACCATCACCACAGGCCAGAACAGGTAGAACTGTTCTTCAACCGCCAGCGACCAGAAATTGGTCATGAGCTCAGGAGAGGTCTGCATGAAATAGTCGTTACCGGCCCAGATCAGCAGCCAGTTCGACGAATAGGTAAAAGCACCGAGAATCTGGCGGCCCAGACCGACCTGGGCATCACCGCCCACGAGCAAGGCCAAAGAACCTACCACCAGGGTCAGCAGGGCAAAAGCCGGCACCAGGCGGCGCAGACGCCGCACCCAGAAAGAAACGATATCCATCTTGCCGGTGTAGGCACCCTCTCGTAGGAGTAGGGCGGTAATGAGGTAGCCCGAGATGACGAAGAAAATATCAACGCCAATCATGCCCCCGGGCAGGTACTGGGGCCAAAAGTGGTACACCAGCACCAGCAGCACCGCGATAGCGCGTACGCCGTCGAGACCGCGCAGGACAAAGCGTCGTTGCCCCTCGTGGGGGTGCACGGCAGAGTAAAAAACGTGATCGTCTTTCATAGTTCCCTTGGGTCGGTGAGCTGGGGTGCAGGCGTACCTTTCTAGTGTAAGAGCTGGGCGGGTTTTCTTGTGTCGCACCCGCCGGGTCTTTTAGCACTCAGCGGGCCGAAACCGATTTCGGATGCTGGAATGCCCCCGCCTACTTTGGGGTATTAGCGCAGGTGAAAGGACGCTTGGGCGCGGCAGAGCGTGCAGTGGGGCTACCCCGTTCGCTAGAGTAGTGTGATGTGGCTTGTTGATGCGATACATGCGCCAGCCGGTGCTGTGCGTATGAGCGAGTGCCGCCAGGTGCCGCCCGGCACCCAAGCTAACGACTATCTAAGGGGTATATAGAGGCATGAGCAAGATTTGGAAGGTCGCTGTTGTAGGCGCTGCCGGTCGTATGGGGTCAGAGGCAGTGAAAGCGGTCAACACCGCAGAAGATATGGACCTGGTAGCCGCCCTGGGCAAGAGGGACTCCCTGGACCTGCTCGTTGAATACGGCGCCGACGTCATGATCGACCTGACCGTTCCCTCCGCCACCGAAGCGAACGTACGCTTCGCCGTTGAGCACGGCATCCACGCGGTGGTTGGCACCACCGGCTGGAATGAAGAGCGCCTGGCCTCCCTAGAAGCCCTGCTCGCCGAGCACCCGCAGGTGGGTGTGCTGATTGCCCCCAACTTCGCCATCGGTTCTATCCTGGCCACCGAGTTCGCAGCTAAGGCAGCTAAGTTCTTCGAATCGGTTGAGGTCATCGAGATGCACCACCCCAATAAGGTGGATGCCCCCTCGGGTACCGCCGTCCACACCGCCCACAAAATTGCAGCAGCCCGCGCCGAAGCCGGTGTACCCGCCTCACCTGACGCTACCGAAACCGACGAGGGAGGCTCCCGCGGCGCTAAGGTTGCCGGCGTTAACGTGCACGCTGTCCGCCTGCGGGGCCTGACCGCCCACCAGGAAATCCTGCTGGGCGATGCCGGTCAGCAGCTGGTCATCCGCCACGACTCCTTTGACCGCACCAGCTTCATGCCCGGCGTCCTGCTCGGCGTCCGCCAGGTCGAACAGCACCCCGGCCTCACCGTAGGCCTTGACCGCTACCTCAACCTGGACTAATCCATGACCTCGCTGCGCGCCTTCACCGCCGGGGCAATCACCCTGGCCGTCCTCACCGTGCTCATCCTGCCCCTGCCGCTGGGAACCCGCCTCTTTCTGCTCGCGGTCGGTGTTTTCTGTGCGGTGTTTATTGCGGTGGACGCCGGTGGGCGGGGGCGCGCCTTCGCCGCCTTAGTCACGGTAGCCCTGAGCCTCTACCTGGTGCTGACCGTTCAGAGGGGCTTCATCTTCCTGCAGAAGGCCGGAATTTTGGGCGCACTGTTGGGCGGAGCCCTCATCGTGTTGCCCGTCCTAGGAGCCTGGGCCATGGTCCGCGAAATTATCTTCGGCTCCCGCACCCAGGCGCTCGGCCAAGAACTCGCCGCAACCGGGGAACTGCCCGAAGACACCCTGCCCCGTACTGAATCCGGACGTATTGACCGCACCGCCGCCGACGCCCAGTTCACTCGGGTTGCAGCAGCAACCGAGGCCGAACCCACCAACTGGAAACACTGGTTCCACCTCTCCCTGGCCTACGACGCCTCCGGCGACCGAAAACGCGCCCGCAAAGCCATGCGCACCGCCATCGTCCTTCACCGCGGCAAAACCCCCGCCCAACTCTCCGTCTAGAAGCTGCCCGCAGGCGTCCGCCCCGCCCAGCCACCTAGCTTTAAGCAAACTCACCCCACCCCACCCAGCCAGATAAGGTAACGTAGTAGATATGTCTGAGACCGCACAGAACACCTCAACCGCAGCAGAACCCGTCTTCGGGCGCCTGCTCACCGCCATGGTCACCCCCTTTGCCGCCAACGGCGAAGTGGACGAACAAGCAACCGCAGCGCTCGCGACTAACCTGGTGGACCGAGGCCACGATGGTCTCATCGTCTGCGGCACTACCGGCGAATACTCCACCATGACCGATAAGGAAAACGAAAACGTCTTCCGCATCGTCAAAGAGGCTGTCGGCGGCCGCGCAAAAATCGTAGCTGGCGTTGGCTCCAACGACACCGCCCACACCCTGCACCTGGCCTCCCGCGCCGAAGCAGTAGGCGTGGACGGCCTGCTCGTGGTCACCCCCTACTACAACAAGCCCACCCAGACCGGTCTGGAAGCTCACTTCCGCACCGTAGCTGACGCCGTCAAGACCCCCGTCATGCTCTACGACATCCCCGGTCGCGCAGGCATCCCCATCACCCCCGCCGTCTACCGCGCCCTGGCAGACCACGAGAACATCGTGGCAGTCAAGGACGCCAAAGCAGACTTCACCGCAGCCACCGAGGTCATGGAAACCACCGACCTCGACTACTACTCAGGTGACGACGGCCTCACCCTGCCCTGGCTCGCCATGGGCGCAGTCGGTCTTGTAGGCGTCACCTCCCACGTAGCCCCCGAACACTTCCGCCAGCTCATCGACGCAACCGTAACCGGCGACCTGGCAACCGCCCAGAAACTGCACCTCGACCTGGCCCCCGTCGTCCGCGCCGCTATGAGCCGCGTACCCGGCTGCGTCGCCGCCAAGCAGATTCTTACCTGGCAGGGCATCCTCGACTCAGCCACCGTGCGCCTGCCGCACGTGCTTGCTACCGACGAAGAAGCCGCCCTCATGCGCTCCGACCTCGAAGGCTCCATCATCGCCTCAACCCTGGTCAAGTAAAAAACCTACTGCGGGTACCCGGCGGGCCCACCCAAAATCACGGCGATTTTGGGTGGCCCGCTTTGCCCGTATTCAGAAAAAGAAAAACGAACGAAAGAGAAACTATGCAAACAGTTGAAAGCCCGCATCTACCCCCCAAACTGAAAAAAGACACCCTGCGCGTTGTGCCCCTGGGCGGCCTGGGCGAAGTCGGTCGTAACATGACCGTCTACGAGATCAACGGCAAACTGCTCGTTGTCGACTGTGGCGTGCTCTTCCCCGAAGAGTCCCAGCCCGGCGTTGACCTCATCTTGCCCGACCTCAACTACATCAAGGACCGCCTGCAGGACATCGTGGCTATCGTGCTGACCCACGGCCACGAAGACCACATTGGTGCTGTACCCTACCTGCTGCGTCTGCGCCCCGACATCCCCCTGGTTGGCTCCCAGCTGACCCTGGCCCTGGTCGAGGCAAAGCTGCAGGAACACCGCATCAAGCCCTACACCATGGACGTCGTTGAGGGCCAGGTTGAGCGTTTCGGCCCCTTCGAATGCGAATTCGTAGCCGTTAACCACTCCATTCCCGATGCTTTGGCAGTCTTCATCCGCACCAAGGCCGGTAAGTGCCTGCACACCGGCGACTTCAAGATGGACCAGCTGCCCCTGGACGGCCGCATCACCGACCTGCGCCACTTCGCCCGCCTGGGTGAAGAAGGCATCGACCTCTTCCTGCCCGACTCAACCAACGCTGAAGTTCCCGGCTTTACCCCCACCGAAAAGAACATCGGCCCGGTTATCTCTAACGTCATGCGCGACGCCAAGCGCCGCGTCATCGTCGCCTCCTTCTCATCCCACGTCCACCGCGTGCAGCAGGTGCTCGATGCCGCCGCCGAGCGCGGACGCAAGGTCGTGTTGGTAGGCCGCTCCATGGTACGCAACATGACTATCGCCGAGAAGCTGGGCTACCTGAACGTACCCGAGGGTATTCTGGTTGACCTCAAGAAGATCGACGACTACCGCCCCGAGCAGATTGTGATGATGTGCACCGGCTCCCAGGGTGAGCCCATGGCTGCCCTCTCCCGTATGGCTAACGGCGACCACAAGATTCAGGTTGAAAAGGGCGATACCATCATCCTTGCCTCATCCCTGATTCCCGGTAACGAAACCTCCGTCTACCGTGTGATCAACGGCCTGATGAAGCTGGGCGCCAACGTGGTGCACAAGGGCAACGCCAAGGTTCACGTTTCCGGCCACGCTGCCGCCGGCGAGCTGCTCTACTGCTACAACATCCTGCGGCCCAAGAACGTCATGCCCGTACACGGCGAAGTCCGCCACCTGCTGGCCTCTGGCAAGCTCGCCATCGAAACCGGTGTCAAGAGCGACCGCGTGCTGATCTGTGACTCCGGTACTGTGGTTGACCTGCGTGATGGCCGCGCCGATATCGTCGGTCAGGTACCCTGCGAATACGTCTACGTCGATGGTAAGTCCGTGGGCCACGTGACCGAGGACGACCTTAAGGACCGCCGCGTTCTGGGTGAAGAAGGCTTCGTTTCTATCGTGACCGTGGTCGACCGCGCTACCAAGCGCGTGGTCACTGGGCCCGACATCCACGCCCGAGGCATCGCCGAAGACGACTCCGTCTTCGACGACATCACCCCCAAAATCACCGCAGCCCTCGAGGACGCCCTGCACCGGGCCCCCGAGAAGGTACACACCACCCACCAGCTGCAGCAGATCGTCCGCCGCACCATGGGCGCCTGGGTGGCCCGCCGCCTGCGCCGCAAGCCCATGATCGTGCCCGTGGTCATCGAGACCCACACCCCTGAGGCTGAAGGCAACTAGCAACCTCTGAGCATACCCGGCGGCAGTTTTACCTGCTGCCGGGTAAGCTATTTAAACGCATACCAACGTCAACCAGTATTGGGAAGAATGGCTCCGCGAAAGTCTGCATCGAGTAAATCAGCTCCCCGCTCTACGGGGAGCCGCTCCAAGACGTCCTCACGTCGCTCAACCTCCGCTCAAGGTCGAAGCCGTAAGACCACGTCAGCACCCCCTCAGGAGAGCAACGCCTTCGTGCGCGCCCTGGTGGGAGCCTGGCAGTCTCTAGCCTTTACCGTGGGCGGTGCCGTGCGCCGTATGGGCGAGCTCCGCACCGATATCGAACTGCACGAACGCCGTGACGGCGGGGCCCTGCTGGTGCTGGCTATTGGCCTGCTCACCGCGGGCGTGGAGTGGTGGGGCTGGCGAGCTGACCCCGTCAACCTGGCCTGGTACGAGTGGCCGCTGCACCTGTGGCATATCGCCGTGGGCGGCCTCTTCGGCCAGGGTTCCTTGCTGATTCCCATTCTCTGCCTGATTTTCGCGATCAGAATCTTCCGTCACCCGCTGGAGGTGCGGGCCAATAACCGTATCGCCATCGGCTTTACCATCATGACGGTTTCAGCTTCCATGATGGGTGCCAAGGTTGCCGGCTACCCCTCCTTCTCATCGAGCTTTGATGAGTTCTGGGGCGGTGGCGGTACCGTGGGCGTCCTGATCGGTACCCCTGCAAGTCGTATCGTGGGCGGCGTGGATGCGCTCGAATGGCTTGTAATCGCCCTGGTCTTCCTTGCCGGTTTGCTGGTGGCAACCGATACGCCCCTGCGCCAAATCTGGCCCAAGGTCGTGCATATTTTCGGCCTGCTGCTGGGCGAAAAGCCCCACGGCTCTGTTGCCGATGCCGGGCGTCCTTCCCGCGCCTCCCGCACCCAGGACGATACCGAAACCCGGGTGCTGGACGGCGAGCACGACCGCTCCTATCTCTATGAGGACGCCCCCGCTCCGGCTCCCCGCCGCCGCGGCGGCCTGCTGAGCTGGCTGGGCTTTGGCCCCCGCGAAGAGAAGGACCGGAGGCTTGACCGCTACGAGGCGGACGAAGCCTACCAGACCGCTGTTATTGAGGACGGCTACGAGGCCGAACCTGAAACCGCCCGCGTCGAGCAGATTCCTACTGCCCCCCGTCGCGCTGCCCAGAATGCCGCTCGCCCCGTAGAAGCTTTTGACGTTGAAGCCCCCCGTAAGCAGGCCCGTAAAGAGAAGAAAGCGGCGGCTAAGGCCGCCAAGAAACAGGGCGAGCTCTTTGACCAGGGCCTGTGGGAGAGCGAGGACGAGCTCGCGGCCAGCTACGCCGAGCAGGAGCGTTCGGACGCCCCCGCCCAGCGCCTCGACCAGGCCCGTCAGGCTGCCGCGGATCACGGCTATAGCCCTGAACCGGTAGAAGCAGACCGTAACGACTTTGAGCCCGATACTGATGCGCCTCAGTCTGTTAGCCGACCGGTTGCTGCTCCTGCAGCGGCACCCGCCCCCGCATCAGCTCCGGCCGTGCCCCGTCCCGGCAAGGGGAGCGCTTCTGCCGCTTCACTGGGGGCTGCCCTGACCGGCGCGGCTGCTGCCGGTGCTGCGGGTGCAGGTGCCGCGGGCGCAGCCGCCCCGGCGCGTCCTGCCGCTGAACGCCCTGCTGCCGAGCGCACGTCCGCCCGCCTGCAAAACAACACCGTGGCAGAGCGAACCGAGCAGCCGCGTGGCGAGCTGGTCGTGGAGTCTTCGACCGGCTCCTACACCCTGCCCACCGAGTCCATGCTTGAGGCCGGCCCGCCCGCCAAGGAAAGCTCCGAAGTCAACGAGCAGGTGGTTGACGCCCTGACCAACGTGCTTCAGCAGTTCAACGTGGACGCCGAAGTCACCGGCTTCTCCCGCGGCCCCACCGTTACCCGCTACGAGATTGAGCTGGGCCCCGGCACCAAGGTGGAGCGAGTCACCGCCCTGTCCAAAAACATTGCCTACGCCGTGGCGTCTGCCGACGTGCGCATCCTTTCGCCCATCCCGGGTAAGAGCGCTATCGGTATCGAAATCCCCAACACCGACCGCGAAATCGTGGTGCTGGGCGATGTGCTGCGCTCCGCCAAGGCCCACGCTACTGACCACCCTATGGTCATGGGTGTGGGTAAGGATGTCGAGGGCGGCTTCGTCATTGCTAACCTAGCTAAGATGCCCCACATGCTGGTGGCAGGTGCTACCGGTGCCGGTAAATCCTCGTTCGTGAACTCCATGATTACCTCGATCCTGATGCGCTCAACCCCCGATCAGGTGCGCCTGATTATGGTTGACCCCAAGCGTGTGGAGCTCACCGCCTACGAGGGGATTCCCCACCTGATTACCCCCATCATCACCAATCCCAAGAAGGCCGCCGAGGCCCTGCAGTGGGTTGTGCGAGAGATGGACGCCCGCTACGACGACCTTGCCCACTACGGCTACAAGCACGTGGACGACTTCAACAAGGCCGTCAAGGCTGGCAAGATTCAGCCTGAGCCCGGTTCCAAGCGCCAGATTAAGGCCTACCCCTACCTGCTGGTGATTGTGGACGAGCTGGCCGACCTGATGATGGTTGCCCCGCGCGATGTGGAAGAGTCCATCGTCCGTATCACCCAGCTGGCCCGCGCAGCCGGTATTCACCTGGTGCTGGCGACCCAGCGTCCGTCCGTTGACGTGGTTACCGGTCTGATTAAGGCCAACGTGCCCTCTCGCATGGCCTTTGCGACCTCGTCAGTGACCGACTCTCGTGTGGTGCTCGACCAGCCCGGCGCCGAGAAACTGATCGGCCAGGGTGACGCCCTCTTCCTGCCCATGGGTGCGTCGAAGCCCATGCGTGTGCAGGGCGCCTGGGTGGGCGAATCTGAGATTCACGAGGTCGTGGAGCACGTGAAGAAGCAGGCCCCTGCGGTCTACCGCGATGACGTGATTGCCGCTGCCCCCTCCAAGAAGATTGACGACGACATCGGGGACGATCTGGATGACCTGCTGCGGGCAGCCGAACTGGTGGTCAACACCCAGTTCGGTTCGACCTCCATGCTGCAGCGCAAGCTGCGCGTGGGCTTTGCTAAGGCAGGGCGTCTGATGGACCTGCTCGAATCCCGCGAAGTCGTTGGCCCCTCCGAGGGCTCGAAGGCCCGCGACGTGCTGGTCCAGCCCGATGACCTGCCCGCCGTCCTCGCCAAGATCCGCGGTGAGGAACCCCCGGCCCCCGTAGACAGCGACCCCTACGGCGGTGACCCTGTAGCCCACATGAACGATGGGGTGCCGCAGGCCGTTGACTACTACGATGAGGCGGATGACCCCGACAGCGAAGACGCCTGGAACCTGACCGGTCGCTAGACGGCCATCCCCGCCAGACCCAACCGACGGCGTCCGCCCCGCTTATTGCGAGAGGGGCGGACCCACTCTAAGGAGAACACCGTGGCCGACCAGACCGCAACCGCTTCTAACTGGAACATCCCGAATGCGCTGACCGCCCTGCGTATTGTGATGGTTCCCCTGTTCGTCTGGGCCCTCTGGGCCGGCGGGCCCCACGGCGAGGCCAACCTGAGCCTGCGCTGGTGGGCAGCCGCCGTGTTCGTACTGGCCATGATGACCGACTGGCTCGATGGCTACCTGGCCCGCAAAAATAACCTGATTACCAGCTTCGGTAAAATCGCTGACCCTATTGCCGATAAGCTGCTCACGGGAGCGGCCTTCGTGGTGCTGTCCATGCTGGGGGAGCTGTGGTGGTGGGTCACCATCGTGATTCTGATGCGTGAGTGGGGTATCACAGTGATGCGCCTGTTCATCATCAAGTACGGGGTTATGGCGGCCTCTAAGGGCGGTAAGCTCAAGACCGTGCTGCAGACGGTAGCTCTGGTGCTGATGATTCTCCCGCTGGGGCAGCTGGGCTCCTGGGCTCTGTGGCCGGGCTACCTGGTGGTGGCCGCTATGGTGGTCGTGACCGTGGTGACCGGTATTGACTACGTCATCAAGGCTCTGCAGCTGCGCCGCGACTACTTCGCGGCTCAGGGGAAGTAGTAGCCCGGCATGGTAGAGATAAGGGCCCAGGACCTTGAGCGCGCTGCTGCCCGCCTGGTTGCCGCAGCGGTAGCTCGTGCAGCTGATGGGGCACAGAAGGGGGCGGACGCCGGTGCTCAGCTGGCAACGGCAGAATCCCTGACCGGGGGTATGGTCGGCCAGCTTATCTGCACCGTTCCCGGGGCCTCTGCGGTGTACCGGGGCGGAGTTATCTCCTACGCCACCGAGGTCAAAGCCTCTGTGCTGGGGGTACCTGCCGGTTTGCTCGCTGAGCGAGGGGCAGTAGACCCAGACATCGCGATCGCCATGGCTCAGGGAACCGCCCGGGTCTGCGAAGCTGATTTCGGCGTAGCTACTACCGGGGCTGCCGGGCCCGAGCCCTGCGACGGTAAACCGGTAGGGCGCGTCTACCTGGCCGTAGCCCACCCGGCCAGCGGGGGCGTCCGCGTGTTTGAAAAAAACTATGCGGGCAATCGGGCAGAAATTCGTGCCCAAGCCGCCCACGATGCCTTGAACCTGCTTGCAGAGTTTCTTGTTGACACCGCCAAGTGAGCTCCCAGAAAATTTTCAGATGAATTTTTCAGCTAACAGGGAATGAAAACACAGCCCTGTGGGTTTAGATAGATGTAAGGAAAATAAGTCGTACGTAAACGAAATTTTTTTCGGTCAGCTGACGAAAGCGTTAACATGCGCTAGGCTGAAAACACACGCTCCTGATCTACCGGGAGCACGACAACCAGGAGATTGGTATAAAAATGACTAAGCAGCCCGTATCCGTGAACGGTGTCGTCCGTTGGAAGGATGTGGGTCAGACTGAGAACGCTGCCCCCGCCCACGACACCGGTAAAGTAATCCTGCTCCGCCACGCTATCGGCGAAGTTCTGCGCGATGTTCGCCAGCGCCAGGGCCGCACCCTCCGCGAAGTTTCCCACTCAGCCCGAGTGTCTCTGGGTTACCTCAGCGAGGTCGAGCGAGGCCAGAAGGAAGCCTCATCAGAGCTGCTGGCTTCCATCTGCCAGGCACTGAACATCTCTCTCTCAGCTATGCTGGCAGAAGTCTCAGCCCGTATGGCTGTTGAAGAAGGCTTCTCGGTACCCGATACCGTGCCCGCTGAGTTCTCAGAACAGTTCAAGCGTGAATACGGTATCGCCGCAACCTCAAGCCGCGATATTCCCGCCGTCGAGCGCCCCCTGGCAGCTCGCTAGACAATTCGCTCTTTAGATAACTAAGAGATGGAGCCGGGCCCCGCAAGGGCTCGGCTCTCTTTGTGTTCTGTGGTATCTGTGTACTGTGGAGGAAGGAAGAAGATGAAGCTCAGCGAATTTTGGGCAGCGATGGATCATGAGTTTGGGCCGGTCTATGCCCGCCATCTGGCCCGTGACCTGGTGCCCGGGGACTTCGGTGATTTGACGGCCCAGCAAGCTCTGGATGCCGGTGCCAACGTGCGGGAGGTCTGGCTGGCTATTTGCCGGGTGCAGGACGTGCCTGTAGAGCGGCAGCTGGGACCCGATATTGAACCGCGGCCCTAGGCTAGAAAATCGTTCGTACTTAATAGAAAATGTGTTCGAATTCCTGTAGGATTGTGAATAAACGACCGGCAGCCCGCGACATATAACCGGGTTATCCACAGATTTTCAAAATCTTCGCGCTGAACCCTTAAAGTGTCAGCCCTAGGTATTACCGTGGTAGCCAGAGAAGAACTCTCGCACCGCGATAAGAAATGAGGAACATACATGGCAGCGAAAACTCGCATGCAGTCAGTAGGTCAGGTGCCCGCCGAAGGGCGCGAAAAGGCACTTGAGGCCGTCCTTGCCCAGATTGATAAGAACTACGGCAAGGGCTCCGTCATGCGCCTGGGGGACCGCGAGGCCAGCAAAGTCGAAACTATTTCAACCGGTGCTCTGGCTCTGGATGCCGCCCTCGGCATTGGCGGCCTGCCCCGCGGTCGCGTGGTAGAAATCTACGGCCCTGAATCTTCCGGTAAGACCACCGTCGCCCTCCACGCTGTGGCTAACGTGCAGAAGGCCGGCGGTATCGCAGCCTTCATCGACGCTGAACACGCCCTTGACCCGGTCTACGCAGCCAAGCTGGGTGTAGACACCGACGCCCTGCTGGTCTCCCAGCCCGATACCGGTGAACAGGCTCTAGAAATCATGGATATGCTGGTGGGCTCTGGCTCCATTGACATCATCGTGGTTGACTCCGTTGCCGCTCTGGTGCCCCGCGCCGAAATTGAGGGCGAGATGGGTGACTCCCATGTGGGTCTGCAGGCCCGTCTGATGTCCCAGGCTCTGCGTAAGATTACCGGCCGCCTATCAGCAACCAACACCACCGCTATCTTCATCAACCAGCTGCGCGAAAAGATCGGCGTGTTCTTCGGCTCACCCGAAACTACCACCGGTGGTAAGGCTCTGAAGTTCTACGCCTCGGTACGTATTGATATCCGTCGTATTGAGACCCTCAAGGACGGCGCTAACCCCATCGGTAACCGTACCCGAGCAAAGGTCGTCAAGAACAAGATGGCTCCGCCCTTCAAGCAGGCTGAATTCGATATTCTCTACGGTGAGGGCATCTCGGTTGAAGGCGGTATTCTTGACCTGGCCGTTGAGCACAACGTGGTCAAGAAGTCCGGCGCCTGGTTTACCTACGAGGGCGATCAGCTAGGCCAGGGTAAGGAAAACGTGCGCCGTTTCCTCAAGGACAACCCCGAACTGACCGAAGAGATCAAATACAAGACTATGGTCAAGCTCGGCATCATTGAGGGCGAAGAGGAAGAGCTGGACGAGGTAGAGCCCAGCACCTCTGTTGACCCGCTCGATGATATCTCTGAGAACTTCTAAACTCATAACGGCGAGCTAGTAGCCGCCACTACCGGGAGAAGCCCCCGGTAGTGGCGGCTTTCGACATGACACGATGTAGGCAGTAGGAGGGGAATATGAGCGCAGAAAACCCACGAGTCGAAGATTTTCTTGCCCCTGAGGAGTACCCGGCCTGGCACCCGGCGGCACAGGGCTTAGCCCAGGACCTACCGGGGGAGCCTGGCACCTACGCCAGCACGCCAACCGCTACCCCCTACACCGGTAAAGCATCGGCTGCAGCGGACAGTAACCGGGACAGCGGGGCGGTAGCCGAAGCTGCGGAACCAGCCCGTCAGAGCAAATACACCCGCCGCCGCAACCCCAACCTCAAAAAAGGGTTCCGCAAGCCGCCCGCCAAATACGCTGCCCGCTCGCCCTTCGCACCCGCCATCGGGGCGGCGTCCGCCCCAGAGAACGAAGCTCCCCAGCGCAAGCGCTCGCAGCCCCTCTTCCGTGAAGGCTCAGCCCTGAACGAGCCGGTTACCGACGAAGAGATGCTGGTGCAGGGGGTCACCCCCATGCCCGAGAAGCGAGGCCGCGCCGGTAAGGAACCGGAGAGTGAATTTACGCGGGCTAAAAATATTGTGCTGAATCAGCTTGCTGCGTCGCCTAAGTCTCGGGCCATGCTGGAGAAAAAGCTGGTCGAGAAAGAAATCTCGGCTGAGGTTATTGAGGATATCCTGAACCGTTTTGAGGCGGTCAACCTGATTAACGACGCTGAGTTCGCCGATATGTATGTGCGAACTCGAATGAACGTGAAGAAGCTGTCGCGGTCGGCTATCCGGCGGGAGCTGAAAACCAAGGGCGTTGAGGGTGAGCTTGCCGAAATAGCTCTGGAGCAGCGCACCGAGGAGGACGAGCGCGCCGACGCCCACGAGTTGGTGCGCAAAAAATTGCGCCCCTCAATGGAGCTGGGGGACAGGGCTGAGAAAGAGAAGGTTATGCGTCGCCTGGTGGCTATGCTGGGCCGTAAGGGCTACCCGGCGGGCCTAGCTTTTAGTGTGGTGCGTGAAGAGGTCGAGAGCTACGCTCAAGAGATGGGTATGAGCGGTGAGGACGGGTACAGCTACTACGACTAAATCCCGGCAAGCACCTGGCTAAAAATATGCTTGAAGATTTAGACGCCTTAGGTGGAACCAAATGCAAACTCGTTAATCGTGAGCCTGCGGAACCCTTATGAATAAGCCTCAATGTAGGTGCCAAATAGGTCCAAAATTGTTGTTCTTCCTTATCCTGTAGCTAGTTTCCCTGTTCGGCCAGTATAGCCCTCAAGGTAAGCTGTGCTGCCGATACAGACTGATCAGTTTCAACATCTGAGTGAGGGTGGGGTGCTATGCGGCAGTAAAAGCTGCGGGCTATTTCCTTCCAGAACTGGTTTTGGCTGAGAGCTGATGGCACCGGCCCCTCAGGCCAGGACGGGAAGCCCAGCAGGAGCTCAGCCACCGGTAGCGCCCAGTGGTGCCAGCAGGTACCTTCAGCGTCGATACCGCGAACCCCCGACGCAGGGGCCGCCAGCTGTAGCAGGTTTGCCGGAGAAAAATCGCCGGACGACAGCGCCCTCTCACTCGGCGCTGGGTAGATAATGCCCTCCACGGCTTGCTCCATCTGCGTGAACTCGACCGAGCCCAGGGGCACGCCCTCTCTCTCGGCCAGCAGGCGCAGACCCTTGACGGCAAGCTGGGGCGAGGGCAGGGACCCCGGCGCGGACGCCCGCGCATCAGCGCTCGCAAGCTCAGCAGCAAAAGATGCCTGGGCAGCAGCCTGGGCGGGGGAGCCCAGAATACTAGCCCAGGTATCTACCCAAGTGTCCAGGGCCTGCCGGGGTGCGGCGTCCGCCCCGGATGACAGCAGAAGCTCACCTAGGCTGATAGCAGACGAGAAGCCGCTGGTGACGTCCTCAAGAATCAGCAGGCGGGCGGCGTCGTCAGCGGCCAACAGGCGGGGGTAGAGCCCCGGTGCGACCTGCTCCAGGGCAGCAAGGCCGTGTTTTTCGCGCAGGTAGCCAAAACCGCCAGAGTTGCGGGCTGAGTCCTTGCGGCGAAAATACTTGAGCACGCAGCTTGCCCCGCGATAATCCCGCACCCGAACCACCACCGACCGCATCCCGCTCGACAGAATCTGGGCATCAGCAATATGAACGCCGGTCAGTTCCACAGACCGCTCTAAAAGCCCGGCCAACAGATGCAGAAAAGCGGGGGAATCTACGGGCTGCTCCATCGCGCTAGGGGAGTAGGTGCTCGCAGCCTGGGCGGCACGTGATGCAAAGAATGAGGGAGAAGGGCGAACCGGCATAGAGCCCAGAATAGCAACCTAGTAGACTGTACGGGTGAGTATTGACGTGAACACCGACAAGCCCGTGGCAGCACCCAAGACCCGCACCTACGAGGTGCGTACCTTCGGCTGCCAGATGAACGTACACGATTCAGAGCGCATGAGCGGCCTGCTTGAAGCATCAGGCTACGTGCCCGCAGAAGAGGGAACCACCCCCGACCTGGTCGTTTTCAACACCTGTGCCGTGCGCGAAAACGCCGATAACAAGCTCTACGGTAACCTGGGTCAGCTCGCCCCGGTCAAGCGTGAGAATGAGGGCATGCAGATTGCCGTAGGTGGCTGCCTGGCGCAGAAGGACCAGGACGTCATTCTGAAGAAGGCCCCCTGGGTCGACGTGGTGTTCGGTACCCACAATATCGGTTCCCTACCCACCCTGCTTGAGCGCGCCCGTCATAACAACGAGGCTCAGGCTGAGCTGCTTGAGGCCCTGGAGGTTTTCCCCTCCACCCTGCCGACTAAGCGCGACCACGTGTACTCCGGCTGGGTCTCTATCTCGGTGGGCTGCAACAACACCTGCACCTTCTGCATCGTGCCCTCTCTGCGCGGTAAGGAAGAAGACCGCCGCCCGGGCGAAATCCTGGCAGAAGTGCAGGCCCTGGTCGACGACGGCGCCATCGAAGTGACCCTGCTGGGCCAGAACGTCAACTCCTACGGCGTGGGCTTTGGCGACCGCCAGGCCTTTTCGAAGCTATTGCGAGCCTGCGGCGAGATCGAGGGCCTGGAGCGCGTCCGTTTTACCTCCCCCCACCCGGCCATGTTCACCGACGACGTCATCGACGCTATGGCCGAAACCCCCAACGTCATGCCCGTGCTGCACATGCCCCTGCAGTCCGGCTCTGACAAGGTGCTCAAAGACATGAAGCGCTCCTACCGCTCCAAGAAGTTCCTGGGCATTCTGGAGAAGGTGCGCGAGCGCATCCCCGATGCCGTCATCACCACCGACATTATCGTCGGCTTCCCCGGCGAAACCGAAGAGGACTTCCAGGAGACCCTGCGCGTGGTCGAAGAGTCGCGTTTCTCGTCCGCTTTTACCTTCCAGTACTCGATTCGCCCCGGCACTCCGGCCGCGACCATGCCCAACCAGGTCCCCAAGGCTGTGGTGCAGGAACGCTACGAGCGTCTCATCGCTCTACAGGACCGTATCGCCGGTGAAGAAAACCGTAAGCAGCTGGGTAAGACCGTGGAGCTGATGGTTACCGCAGAGTCAGGGCGTAAGGCCGAAGAAACCGGCCGTCTGTCGGGCCGTTCCCGCGACCAGCGTCTGGTGCACTTCACCGTGCCCGAAGGCTGCGAGGTACCCCGCCCCGGCGATCTGGTGACCCTGCCCATCACCGAGGCCGGTTCCTTCCACCTGATTTCTGACCCCACCGCTGACCAGTACTCGGTGCGCCGCTCCCGCGCAGGTGACGCCTGGGACCGCGCCCAGGCCGACTCCTGCGGCACCGGTACCACCCAGGTGCCCGGCACCCCGGTTTCCCTGGGCTTCCCCACCTTCAAGCCCGCCCTCTAACCCATGACAGAGAAGGACGCCGCCAGCAGCTCCCTGCCGATTATCGCCGTGGTGGGCCCCACCGGCTCAGGTAAAAGTGCCCTCGCTATCGAGCTGGCACGGGCCTTGGGCGGGGAGTGCGTCAACGCTGATTCCATGCAGTTCTACCGGGGTATGGATATCGGCACCGCCAAGGTCACTGCCGAAGAAATGCGGGGGGTTCCCCACCACCTGCTTGACACCCTCGATGTCACGGAGGAAGCCTCAGTCGCTACCTTCCAGGCTCAGGCTAGGGCTATCTTTGATGAGATTCGCGCTCGCGGGAACTACCCGATTCTGGTCGGTGGCTCCGGCCTGTATGTGCGTGCCGCCCTGGACGTTTTGGAATTTCCCGAAACCGACCCGATGGTGCGGGCTCGGCTGGAAGCTGAGCTGGTGGCGTCCGGCCCCGGCCCCCTGCTGGAGCGCCTGCGTACGGTTGACCCCGAATCAGCTGAGCGGGTGAAGGACGACCGCCGCCTGGTGCGCGCCCTTGAGGTCTTTGAGGTGACCGGCCGCCCCTTCTCGTCCTTCATGCCCACCCGCACCTACCACCAGCCTGCCCTACAAGTCGGGCTGAACGGCGTCCGCGCCCAGCTGCACCAGCGGCTGCACGACCGAGTGGTTGCCATGGAAGAAGCCGGCCTGCTGGCCGAGGTAGAAGCCCTTGAAGCTAGGGGCCTGCGCCGGGGCAAAACCGCCCCGGCAGCTATCGGCTACCGGGAATTTCTCAAGGTGCTGGACGCCGCCCGCGGCTTGCTGCCTGCCGGTGAGGAATATTCTGTCGCCCAGGCCGTTGACGATACCGTCACCGCCACCCGCCAGTTCGCCCGCCGCCAGCTCACCTGGTTCAGGGCAGATGAGCGGGTGCACTGGCTTGACTGGTCCAGCCCCGATCTGCTCACCGAGGCCCTGGCCATCATCAAGGGCTACCAGGCACTAGACTAAGAAGAAAAAGCGCCCCACAACGGAAAGGCAAAACCCGTGGCAACCCACACCGTAGAAACCCCCGTCTGGGGCGATTTGACCGGCAAGACCCTCACCAAGGGGCAGGCAACCGGCAACGACTTCATCTTCGTTACCGACCCCGAAGCCAGGCTCGACCTACCGGCAGAGCTTATTGCCAAGGTTGCCGACCGCCATTTCGGCATCGGCGCCGACGGCTTTATCCGCGCGGTCAAGACCGAGCACCTGGATTTTGCCTCCCACCTGCTGGAAGAGGCCCCCGAGGCTATCTGGTTCATGGACTACCGCAACGGCGACGGCTCGATCGCCGAGATGTGCGGTAACGGGGTGCGCGCCTTCGTTGACTACCTGCTGACCGAGAAACTGGTTGAGCTTGAAGAGGGCGGACGCCTGCTCATCGCCACCCGCGCCGGTATCAAGGCCGTGGGTCGCACTGAAGACGGCTACGCCATCGACATGGGCCCCTGGGGCTTCATCAACGGCGATATGGCCCGCGATAACGGCACCGACGCCCAGGTAACTGCCAAGGGCCTGCGTACTCCCCGCGGGGCTCTTTCCATCACCATGGGTAACCCCCATACCGTTGTCATGCTGGGCACTGACGGCAAGCTTGACGGGCTGAACCTGCACGAGGCCCCCAAGGTTTCACCCAACCCGCCTGAAGGCACCAACGTAGAATTCGTCGTCCCCGAAGAAATCTCAGCAGAGGACGGCGACCCCGCCACCGAAAACATCGGTTCAATTCGTATGCGCGTGCACGAACGCGGGGTCGGCGAAACCCTCTCCTGCGGTACCGGGGCTTGCGCCGCCGCTGCCGCTACCCGTTTCTGGGGTGGCGAGGACGCCCCCGACGAGTGGCTGGTCCGCGTACCCGGTGGAACCCTTGCCGTCACCTTCGTGCTGGGCCCCGACAACCTCGAACACGTCGTCCTGGCCGGTCCTGCCGCAATGACCGGTAAGGTGCTGCTGGGCTAGAGACAAAGAAGTAGGGGGGCGTCCTTCGTGCAGAAGGACGCCCCTTCGGCTTTACGCCGGGCGGTGCACCTCTAGAATGCGGAAACCCTTCGAGGTAGCGTAGCGGGCTACCTCAAGGTCGGGGAAAGCCTCAGCCAGCCACTTCTGTAGGGAATCTGAGCCCAGGTTTTTCTGCACGACCAGGTAAGCGGTGCCGCCGGGAGCCAGTCGGGGGAGCCAGGCGTGCATGATGCCGTGTAGAACGTCCTTACCCACGCGAATGGGCGGGTTAGACCAGATGGTGTCGAAGGTCAGTGACTCATCGAGTGCATCGGGGGCAGCTACCGTCACGTTGGTCAGGCCCAGGCGCTCAGCGTTCATCTCGGTGAGCTGGGCGGAGCGGGAATTTACCTCGACCCCGTAGACCTCAGCATCAGGCGCTGCCATAGCCAGGGTCAGGGTAATCGGGCCCCATCCGCACCCGATATCGAGCATGCGCGCCCCCTGCGGGGCGGGGGCCTCATCCAGGAGAATACGGGTTCCCTTATCAACCCCACCCGGGCTAAAGATGCCGGAAGCGGTCAGAACCTGCACCCGGCGTCCGCCCAGCTCAACAGTTATAGGCTGGGGTGAAAAATCGCCGGTGGGGTTTTCAGAGAAATAGTGCGCGCTACTCATAGACGTTCATTCTACGCTAAGCCTCTGCCCTTACCGCCCCGGAAAAGCTAGAATAGAAGGACGCCTCAACCCACCTCGAAAGGTACTATGACCGAGACTTCAACCCCCAGCAATGACCCCAAACTTCCCTCAGATGAACAGCTGAGACGTACAGTAGACCGCGTGCTGGGGCGGGCACAGGGCAACGGTAGTGTGCTCGATGAGAGGGCCCGCGAACTCTCAGACAACCAGCGTGAACATTCCGAATACGACGGCGACCAGGTAGATCTCGAAGAGCGTCGGGCGCTGCGCCGTGTAGCGGGTCTATCAACCGAGCTTGATGATGTTACCGAGGTCGAATACCGCCAGCTGCGCTTAGAGCGCGTTGTACTGGCAGGTGTTTGGTCAGAGGGCACTTTAGAAGAAGCCGAGAATTCCCTGCGTGAGCTAGCAGCGCTGGCTGAGACTGCCGGCTCTGAGGTTCTGGACGGTCTGGTGCAGCGTCGTCTGAAGCCCGACCCGGGCACCTACCTGGGCTCCGGCAAGGTGCTGGAACTCAAAGATATTGTTGAGGCATCCGGAGCCGATACCGTGATTGTGGACGCCGAGCTGGCCCCCTCCCAGCGCCGAGCCATTGAAGATATCGTCAAAGTTAAGGTCATTGACCGAACTGCCCTGATTCTTGATATCTTCGCCCAGCACGCAAAGTCGCGTGAAGGTAAGGCCCAGGTTGAGCTGGCCCAGCTCGAATACATGCTGCCGCGTCTGCGCGGCTGGGGTGCCTCCCTGTCCCGTCAGGCTGGTGGCCGTGCCGCCGGCGGTGAAGGTATCGGCTCCCGCGGTCCCGGTGAAACCAAAATCGAAATGGACCGCCGCCGCCTGCGCGCCCGCATGGCCAAGCTCAAGCGAGAGATCGCGGCCATGGCTCCTGCCCGCGAAACCAAGCGCCTGAACCGCAGGCGTAACCGGGTGCCGTCCGTAGCTATTGCCGGTTACACCAACGCCGGTAAGTCCTCCCTGCTCAACCGCCTCACCGACGCCGGCGTGCTGGTCGAGAACGCCCTCTTCGCAACCCTTGACCCCACCGTGCGCAAGGCCCAGACTCCGGACGGCGTGGGCTACACCCTGTCTGACACCGTCGGCTTTGTGCGCGCCCTGCCCACCCAGCTGGTGGAGGCCTTCCGCTCTACCCTAGAAGAGGTCGCGGATGCCGACGTCATCGTACACGTTGTGGACGTCTCCCACCCCGACCCCGAGGGGCAGATTCACTCTGTACGCCAGGTGATTACCGAGGTTGACGCCCAAAATATCCCCGAAATCATCGTGCTCAACAAGGCAGATGCGGCCGACCCCTTCGTCATTGAGCGCTTGCGACAGAAGGAACCCAACCACGTTGTGGTCTCAGCCCGCACCGGTGAGGGAATTGAGGAGCTACAGCAGAAGATTGCGGACACCATTCCCCGCCCTTCGATTGAGCTCAACCTGCTGGTACCCTTCTCAGCAGGTGGCGTGGTGTCCCGTCTGCACGAGTGGGACGCCGAGATTCTGCGCACTGCCTTTGTGCAAGACGGTACCTATGTGCAGGCCCTGGTCCGCGAAGAGGTAGCCTCTGACCTCGCTGAGTACGTGCTTGAAGAAGACCTTCTTGAGGTACTGCAACCTGAAATCGACGAAGCTATTGCCTCAGGGGCGGTAGAAACCCAGCGCGCATGAACGAGCACGTCACCGCACCCACCGGGCAGGAGCTAGAGACCCTGCCCGGTGCTAAGCCCGTCCTGCAGCTCCTCGACACCGTCGTGGAGCGCTCCGGCGGCCAGAAGCGCGACGGCCAGCGCACCATGGCAGCCCACGTAGCCCGCGCCCTCGATGCCGAAAAGCACCTGCTGGTGCAGGCTGGTACCGGCACCGGTAAGTCCCTGGGCTACCTGGTGCCCGCCATTCACGCTGCCCAAAGAACAGAAAAACCTATCGTGGTGGCTACCGCAACCCTGGCCCTGCAATCCCAGATTGTTAATCGCGATATTCCGCGCCTGCTGGAAGCCCTGGGCGATGAACCCGAGCACGAAACCGACGTCGCTATCCTCAAGGGCCGCAACAACTACGTCTGCCTGCACAAGCTTGAAGGCGGCTACCCCGAGGACGACGGCGACGCCCTCTTCGATATGGACGCCGCTACCGGCTCTATCGGTCCTGCTGGAAAACTGGGGGAAGAAGTTGTGCGCCTGCGCGAATGGGCGCAGACCACCGACACCGGCGACCGCGACGAGCTATTGCCAGGCGTCAGCGATAAGGCATGGCGGCAGGTAGCCGTCACCGCCTCAGAATGCCTGGGCAAAAAATGCCCCCTGGTCGAAGAATGTTTCAGCGAGATAGCCCGAACCAGGGCTGCTGAATCAGATATCGTCATTACCAATCACGCCCTTCTTGCCATTAACGCCTTTGAGGGTGCTGCGGTGCTACCCGACCACGACATCGCCATCATCGACGAGGCCCACGAACTGGCTGACCGCGTCACCGGCGCCGTCACCGGGGCACTCTCGCCGGCCGCTATCACCAAGGTTGCCCGCAGCCTCAAACGCCACACGGACGCCGACCACAAGGCACTAGAACAGGCGGCGCTCGCCCTTGACGATTCTCTCAACGGGGTACCCGCCGAGATGATGCCCAAGGGCTTGCCTGACCGGGTTGCCGCTGCCATGGAACGCGTGCGTGATGCAGCGCGTCAGGCCCTCACCGATACGAAGAGCGGGGATAAGGACGGCGATGCTGGCCGCCAGATGGCGCGTGCCGCCCTGACCGAGGTGCACGAAACCTCAGAAAAGATGTTGACCGCTGACCCGCTCTATCAGGTCATCTGGGTTTCTCGTACCGGCTCATGGGAGCCCGGTAGGGGGTACGTGGCGGCAGCCGACGATGACCCCGCCACCCTGAACATTGCCCCTATCTCGGTTGCCGGTTATCTGCGAGAAGGTCTTTTCGAAAACCGCACCGTGGTGCTGACATCTGCAACACTGACGGTGGGAGAAAGTTTTGATGCCGCCGCTGGTGCCCTGGGGCTGATGGGTAAGGACGCTCCGCGCTGGGACGGTATCGACGTGGGCTCACCCTTTAACTACCCCAAACAGGGCGTACTGTATCTAGCCTCTGACCTGCCTAAACCTGGGCGGGGAGTTTCGGTAGAGCAGCTGGACCGTATCGTTGAGCTCGTGACCGCCTCGGGTGGCGGCGCACTGGGGCTCTTTTCCTCTAAGCGCGGAGCCGAGTTGGCTGCCGAGTACGTGCGGGAGCGCACCGACCTGAACATTCTTCTGCAGGGGGAGTCGTCTCTGCGCGCCCTGGTGCAGGAGTTCACCGAGGACACCGATTCCTGCCTTTTTGGCACCATGAGTCTCTGGCAGGGTGTGGACGTTCCTGGCGACTCCTGCCGCCTGGTCATGATGGACCGTATTCCCTTCCCCCGCCCCGACGATCCGCTGTCGCAGGCTCGCACCCGGGCGGTAGCAGCTGCTGGCGGTAACGGCTTCATGACTGTTTCTGCCTACCACGCGGCGGTACGCATGGCCCAGGGCGCCGGCCGCCTGGTGCGGTCGGTCGGTGACAGGGGAGTTGTGGCTGTCCTTGACTCCCGCATCGCTACTCAGCGCTACGGCTCCTACCTGGTGAAGTCCCTTCCGCCCTTCTGGACTACCACCCGCAAGGACGTGGTGCTAGGAGCGCTTGAGCGCCTCAAACAGTCAATCGACTAGTGAGAGGCTAGGTCTTAGAGACTGCGCAGTACAGAGACGACCTTACCCATGATGGTGGCTTTATCTCCCAGAATGGGCTCATATTGGGTGTTCTGGGGCAGCAACCAGGTGTGACCATCGCGCTGGCGGAAGGTCTTAACGGTGGCCTCGTCATCGAGCAGGGCCGCGACGATATCACCGTTCTGGGCGGTGTTTTGGGCACGCACTACGACCCAGTCGCCATCGCAAATCGCAGCATCGACCATGGAGTCCCCCTTGACGCGCAGCATAAAGAGGTCGCCCTGCCCTACGAGCTGGCGGGGGAGCGTCATGACGTCTTCGATTGCCTGCTCAGCGGCAATGGGTGAGCCCGCAGCAATACGGCCGACCAGGGGAACGGTAGCGAGGTTATCGTCGGTCTGCGCGAAGGTAGGTACAATCGGCAGCGTGATGACGCTGGTTTCAGGCTTTGCTTCTTCGGGGGAGGTCTCGCCGGTGAGAACCTCAATGGCGCGAGGACGCTTGGGGTCGCGCCTAATATAGCCCATCTCTTCGAGGCGAGAGAGCTGGTGGGTAACAGATGAGAGTGAAGCGAGACCAACAAGGTCACCGATTTCACGCATAGACGGCGGGTAGCCGTGCTCATCAATAGCGCTTGAAATGGCGCTCAAAATTTTTTTCTGGCGGGAAGTGAGGGGGCGAGAGCTCTTGTGGGGCGGGCTTGCCGGAGTCTGCGGAGTTCGTTCGCTCACGGTATCTCGTCTCTGTTGGTTCTTAAAATGTCAGCCACCCGGTGTTCACTATCAAGTGGTCTTCTAAGACTATGTCAAGCAAACAGGTTATTCAAACATTTGTTCTAATTTTTCTCGACTATGTTCGATTTTTCTGATAGAACATAGATACGAAGAAATTTTAGAACAAAGATTCGACTTTTGGTTGAATGTTTGAGCGTGAATCAGGAGAAGGACTTATGAGCACCATCGCCTTGCCCGAGTTTATGGCTCGTACTTCTTTGAAGAAGCCCCTTGATCAGGCTGCTACTTTTACCGTCCGCCAGCACCCGCAGGTGCCCGTATCAGCCGGGGCACTGCGGCAGCCCCAGTACCGCATCCGTTTTGCGGCACCTGTGCCTGTTCGCCCCGCACCTGTAGCTCCTCTGCGGAATCTACCTTCCCGCCCTGCTGCTTTTGCCTCGGCTCAGCAGCCTAGCGCGGTAGTAGAACCGCCCCAGAGCGCGAAGACAGGGTGTCGGAAAATCCGTCTGACCCGCCGTGGTCGTCTGGTTTTTAGGGGCCTGCCCCTGCTCACCCTTGTGGCTCTTATGGTTCTCGGTGCCCTGACTTTCCTTGTACCCGGCGAAGCTAAGAGTGCCACTGTCGAACCTGTTGTTCCGGTCAGCCAAACGGTCACCGTTGTGCACGGCGATACTCTCTGGAGCATCGCAGCAGATGTGGCGCCCGGTGAAGATAGTCGAGACGTCATCAATCGCATCATGCAGATTAACGACCTCACCAGTGCACAGCTGGTTCCCGGTCAGGTTCTTGAGGTACCTGTCTACACCCAGTCACAGTAAGCAAAAGAGGGGTGCCCTATGCCAGACTGCGAAACAAGAATGCGGCGTACGGGGCTAGGTCGCTACACTAGGGGAGTGACCGAAACTACCACAGCACTCGAAGCCCTGCCCCTGCGCGAAGATTTGCGGGGCCGTTCACCCTACGGCGCACCCATGATTGATGTTCCGGTAACCCTCAACGTTAACGAGAATACCCACCCCATGCCGCAAGAAGTCATCGATGCCATCACGCGCGATGTAGCAGAGGCTGCCGTAACCCTGAACCGCTACCCCGACCGCGAGTTCGATACCCTCAGAGCAGAACTCGCAGACTACCTGGGGCATGGTCTGACCCCCGAAAACATCTGGGCAGCTAACGGCTCCAACGAGATTCTCCAGCAACTCATGCAGGTCTTTGGTGGCCCCGGGCGCTCGGTCATGAGCTTCGCACCCACCTACTCTATGTACCCCTTGCTGGCAGACGGCACCAATACCGCTTTTATCGCGGGTACCCGCGCAGCCGACTACTCTCTCACCGCGGCTTCAGCAGTTGAACAAATTGAAGAGCACAAACCCTCTATCGTTATTCTCTGCTCACCCAATAACCCCACCGGCACCGGCCTGGGGCTAGACGTTATCGAAGCAGTCTACGATGCGGTGGCAGCCTACAACGGTATCGTCGTGGTCGATGAGGCCTACGCAGAGTTTGCCCAAGATCGCACCCAGAACGCTCTCACCCTTCTGCCTGGCCGCCCTAACCTGGTTGTCTCCCGCACTATGAGTAAGGCCTTCGCACTTGCAGGTGCCCGCCTGGGCTACTTCGCAGCAGATCCCGCTGTTGCCGACGCCGTCCGCCTGGTTCGCCTGCCCTACCACCTCTCAGCCGTCACCCAGGCAACCGCGATTGCAGCCCTGCGCCACCGCACCCAGTTGCTGGCTAACGTCGACGATATCCGCGCCCAGCGCGACCGCATTGTGGAACACCTCACCGGCCTGGGGCTAGAACCGGCTGTATCGGATTCTAACTTTGTGTTCTTCGGCGGGCTCAAGGACGAAAAAGCTGCCTGGAACTACCTGCTCGAACGCGGCGTTCTTGTGCGCGATAACGGGATTCCCGGCTACCTGCGCGTCACCGCCGGCACCGAAGCCGAGACCAGCGCCTTCTTAGACCACCTCACCGACTACGTGCAGACGTTCGAGCGCTAAGCGCAGCACGTAGCCCCATCAAGACCAGCAGACACCTTAGAAAAAGAGACAGACATGGCAGTACCTACTGAATCATCCACCGGCATCGGCCCTCGCATTGCAAAGATGGAGCGGGCAACCAGCGAGTCGTCCGTCAGCGTCGAAATTAACCTCGACGGCACCGGCGTATCAGACATCGACACCGGTGTGCCCTTCTACGACCACATGCTCACCGCCCTCTCTAAGCACTCTCTGATTGATATGACCATCAAGTGCTCTGGCGATACCCACATCGATGTGCACCACACTGTTGAAGATACCGGCATCGTGCTGGGCGAGGTGCTCCACCAGGCATTGGGCGATAAGGCCGGCATCCGCCGCTTCGGTACTGCCACCGTGCCCCTTGATGAAGCTCTGGCCTCTGCCGTGGTCGATATTTCTGGCCGCCCCTACCTGGTCCACACCGGTGAGCCCGAAGGCTTCGAATACCACCTCATCGGTGGGCACTTCACCGGGTCAATGGTGCGCCACGTCTTTGAGGCCTTTGCCTATCATGCCGGTATCTGCCTGCACATCACCCTGCTAGGCGGGCGCGACCCCCACCATATCGCTGAAGCCCAGTTCAAGGCTCTCGCCCGCGCCCTGCGTCAGGCAGTAGAGCCCGACCCTCGCCACGCCGGTATCCCCTCGACCAAGGGAGCTCTCTAATGAGCGAGACTCTACAGCAGAAGCCCACCGTCACCGTCCTTGACTACGGGGCAGGGAACGTGCGCTCAGCCGTCCGCGCCCTTGAAGAAGCTGGCGCCCACGTGGTGCTGTCCCGCAAGGAATCAGACGTGCTGGGTGCAGACGGCCTAGTCGTGCCTGGCGTAGGTGCTTTCAAGGCTGTGATGGAGGGGCTCAAGGAGGCGGACGCTATCCGCATGGTTGGCAGGCGCGTTGCGGGCGGACGCCCCGTACTCGGCATCTGCGTGGGCCTACAGGTCATGTTCGAAAAAGGCGTTGAGCACGGAGCTGAAGCCGACGGCCTGGGCGAGTGGCCCGGTACCGTTGAAAAGCTCAAAGCTGAGGTCGTGCCCCACATGGGGTGGAATACCGTCCGCCCACCTGAGGGGTCCACGCTCTTTGCCGGTATTGAGAACGAACGCTTCTACTTCGTGCACTCCTACGGGGTTCAAGAATGGACCTTCGACCAGAACAACGAAGCCATGCTGCCACCCCAGGTCACCTGGGCTAACCACGGCGGTGACTTCATCGCGGCGGTCGAAAACGGGCCCCTAGCTGCCACCCAGTTCCACCCCGAGAAGTCGGGTGAGGCCGGCATCCGCCTGCTCAAGAACTGGATTAACTCCCTGCCCGTCACCGGGCGTCTAGACGGGGCGAAGTAGGATATGTCAGCTACAACGTCCGGACTACTGCTCATGACCGTAGGCATGATGTTCATCGGTGGAGCCTACTCCTTCTACAAGCAAAAAATTACCTGGGTGGCCCAGCTCGTACTGCTGCTGGTGGGCCTAGCCTTTGCCGGCTACGGCCTGTACGTCGTGATGAACTACAGCTAGCCCGCCGCCCCTAAACCTAGATTTTTACCTTCATACTCCCAAGGAGATAACAATGACTGATCGCCTCGAACTGCTGCCCGCAGTCGACGTAGCCAACGGCCAGGCCGTGCGCCTGGTGCAGGGCGAAGCTGGATCGGAAACCAACTACGGTTCCCCCGTCGAAGCTGCCCTAGAGTGGCAGAATGCCGGTGCCGAGTGGCTGCACCTGGTTGACCTCGACGCTGCCTTTGGCCGCGGCGATAACATCGAGATTCTGACTGAGGTAGCTCAGGAACTTTCCATCAAGATTGAGATGTCGGGCGGTATCCGCGACGACGAATCGCTGGAACGGGCCCTGTCTCTCAACCCCGCCCGCATCAACCTGGGCACCGCTGCTCTCGAAAACCCCGAGTGGACCCGCAAGGTCATTGCCGAGCACGGCGATGTTATCGCTGTTGGGCTGGATGTCCGTGGGGACGTACTGGCCGCCCGCGGCTGGACCAAAGAAGGCGGCAACCTCTGGGAGGTTCTCGACCGCTTGAACGACGACGGCTGCGCCCGCTACGTCGTCACCGACGTCACCAAGGACGGCACCCTGCAGGGCCCCAACCTGGAGCTTCTGCGCAAGGTCGCTGAACGCACCGATAAGCCGGTGGTTGCCTCCGGCGGTATCGCCACCCTGGACGACATCGCAGCCCTGCGTACCATGGTGCCCCACGGAGTTGAGGGCGCTATCACCGGCAAGGCCCTCTACGCCGGCAAATTCACCCTTGCCCAGGCACTCGACGTCGCAGGCCGCCCCTAGTGACAGACTTTTCAGATCGCGTGCACCGCGCCCACACCCACGGGCACGGTAACCCCGGAGACCCCAGCGCACCCCGCCGGGAACTCCCCGCACATATTGCTGCCCAGCTGGCATCCGCCGGCCAAAAAACCGATACCGGCGGGCAGCCCTGGGAAGGACGCAACCTGGGGGAGGGCACCAGCCATACTCACCAGTTCCCCGGCGATGACGGCAGAACCGACCCCGCCCTGCAAAAAGTTCTCGATGCTTTTGCCGCGGGCGAAGTCGATGAAGTTGCCGTGGTCGATGCCCTGCGCTCCGTGCGTATCTTTGCCCCGGTCGTAGCCCAGTTATCTCAAGCGGAAATCACCGAGCACGGCCTGGTATCAGACAAAGAATCGGATATGGCGCTGGTGAGTATCCAGGCTCCGGACGGACGCCGCGCCCTCCCCGTATTTACCAACGTAGACGCCCTCACCACCTGGCACGACCTAGCCCGCCCGGTTGCCGCAGATATGCGGAAAACCGCCCTTTCAGCCGTTGAAGACGAGAACCAGCTGATTGTGGTAAACCCAGGCGCCGACCTCACCTTTGTCGTGCGCCGCCCAGCTTTCTGGGCAATCGCCAAGGGAGAAGAATGGGTGCCCTCCTACCGCAACCCCCGGGTCGCCGAAGAGCTTAGCAACATTGCAGCGCCCCTATCTGCCGTGGTTGCGGTTGAAGCAGGCCCCGGCACCGGCGTGTACTCGCAGACCGCGAGTGGACGGGTGCTGGCAGGTGGTGGGCACGGGCCAGAGCTGAAAATCATGCTCAAACTCCGCCCCGGCCTTACCCAGGAACAGGTCAACCAGACCGTGCAGACCTTCCAGCAAGGGCTCGCCCTCAACCAGGTCATTGCCGAGCAAGCTGACTCAGTGCAGATCGCCTTGGCCTCAGCCTAGAAAACCGGCCCGGTGAACTTTTCGCCGGGCCCCTTACCGGGGGCGTCCGGGTAGGGGGAAGCCTCACGGAAGGCCAGCTGGAGAGAACGCAGGCCGTCACGCAGGGGAGCGGCGTGCTGGGAACCAATCTCGGGTGCCGCAGCGGTAACGAAACCTGCCAGGGCGGTAATCAGCTTGCGGGCCTCATCAAGGTCTTTGAGGTCTTCGGCGTTCTCTTCAGCAGCCAGGCCGCATTTGACGGCAGCAGCGCTCATCAGGTGAACAGCAGCGGTTGTAATGACCTCAACCGCGGGAACCTCAGCGATATCGCGCATCTGGGTGTGAACTTCTTCAACTTGCTCGGCAGTCAGGCCTTCAGGCAGCGCCTCGCCGGGCTCAGCGGAATCTTCAAAACGGTAGCTAGTTTCGTTACTCATGGTTACTAGAATCTCACACCAACCCCACCGAGCGTGAATTGCCCGTCACACTCAATCCGACCACCGGCGTCCGCCCCAAGAAAAACAGCCAAAACCCTTGAAAAACCGCCTCTAACCCAGTAATGTTAAGAGCTGTTTGCAAGTGGAACTTAAGTTCTCACCCGCTGCCGCCAAATCTGGCGACCGGGTCAGCCCCAGGATCCCGCGAGGGAAAGCTTCGAAGGCTCACAGCGCCGACTACCGGCGTCCGCACCTTCACCCTGGGTAGGTAACCTAAGCCTCCGCTTGCCAAGCCGCAACCGGGGGCTTTTTCAACCCCCACAGAAATTCACGGGGGACACCCCCACCACAAGCAACAGGAGCTTTGTCATTAGCGATCCACGCATCAACGACCGCATTCGCGTTCCGGAAGTTCGACTCGTCGGCCCCGGCGGTGAACAGGTCGGTATTGTCCGCGTAGAAGATGCACTGCGTCTTGCTCAGGAATCTAACCTCGACCTGGTTGAGGTTGCTCCCAACGCTAAGCCGCCTGTGTGCAAGCTTATGGACTTCGGCAAGTACAAGTACGAAGCCGCAGTCAAGGCACGTGAATCTCGAAAGAAGCAGGTCAACGCTTCTTTGAAGGAAATCCGTTTCCGCCTCAAGATTGATACCCATGACTACGAAACCAAGGTCGGGCACGCACGTCGCTTCCTGGCCGGCGGTGACAAGGTCAAGGCTATGATTCAGTTCCGTGGTCGTGAACAGCAGCGCCCCGAGATGGGTGTGCGTCTGCTTGAACGCATGGCCAACGACCTGACCGAGGTTGGTACCGTAGAGTCTAACCCCCGCGTCGACGGTCGCAACATGGTGATGGTTCTTGCCCCGCTTCGCGGCAAGCAGGAAGCCCGCCGTGAGAGCCAGAAGTCAGGTGGCCGCAAGGGTCGCGAACGCGTCAACACCACTGAGGCAACCCCTGTAACTAACTCCCTGGCAGATGCAATGCCCGAGGAGCTCAAGCCACAGGCGTCAGCCGAATAGGAGCTGTTTAGACAACCAGGTGCGGGCTCGTGTAGGGTTTCGTGCTTGGTCGTCGTTCGCTTACCGCTGTTTTTATTGAAAGATAAGGGCACCGGTGGGCGGGCAGAACACCCTTAAAACTTCCCCGCCCGCCGGGGACGTTGAGTTTTTCAGTTCCTCACCCCGTAACCGGGGCGAGGGTAGAACGTAAGGAGAATCGGCTCATGCCGAAGCAGAAGACCCACTCTGGTGCTAAGAAGCGCTTCAAGCTCACCGGTACTGGCAAGGTTAAGCGCCAGCAGGCCAACCGCCGCCACTACCTTGAGCACAAGTCCTCCCGTCTGACCCGTCGTCTGGCTTCTGACCAGATCGTAACCGGCGGTCAGGCTAAGGTCATCAAGAAGATGCTGGGCAAGTAAGCTCCTTCTTTTTGAAGCTTCGCCCCGCAAGGGCGCACCAAAAGTAGATATTTTCTCTCCTGCACCAGCGCTAGAGTTTTTAGCTGGGTAGGACACAAGACGTTAGGAGACACACGTGGCACGTGTGAAGCGCGCGGTAAACGCGCACAAGAAGCGCCGAGTAATCCTTGATCGTGCATCAGGCTACCGTGGCCAGCGTTCACGCCTTTACCGTAAGGCTAAGGAACAGGTCACTCACTCACTGGTATACAGCTACGACCACCGTCGTAAGAAGAAGGGCGACTTCCGTCGTCTCTGGATCCAGCGTATCAACGCAGCTGCACGCGCTGAGGGCCTGACCTACAACCGCTTCATCCAGGGCCTGAAGGCTGCTGAGGTTGAGGTTGACCGTCGTATGCTGGCTGAGCTGGCTGTTAACGAGCCTGCTGCTTTCTCAGCTCTGGTTGAAATCGCTAAGAACAACCTGCCTGAGGACACTTCAGCTCCCAAGGCTGCCTAAATCTTTTTAGGTTTGTCTTTCCCCACCGAGCAGGTGGGGTGCGGACGCCGCCTTCCGCTTTCCTGCCCCCTGGGCAGGGGAGTGAGGGGCGGCGTCCTTGTATTTAATGCGGTATCTGTTGGGGCTGGAGCGTCGGGCACGCAGCGAACGCCCACCAGATTCTCGCAGTGTCTACGCTTAAGGTGGACGTAGCGAGAGTCTGGTGGACAGTCAGATTGTGCATGCGGACGTCCGTGAGCGTGAAACGCGGCCTACACCAGTTCATGGTTCCCAGGGTCGGCTGAAACCGGTGCAGGTAAGCCCACCCTGCTTTTCGTATGTGGGCGGACGGCGGCGGGGTGGGTTTCTGCGCTACCTGAAGTTGAAGACGGGGCTGGGGTCTAGTTAGTTGACCCAGGTAATAACCTCTTCTGCGGGCTTGCGGGTCTGGGGCCAGGAGAGTTCTTCTGAACGGTAGCCGAGGGCGAGCATGCTGGCGATGCCTTCGATCGCGGGGTCGATGATGCCGTGTTCAGCCAGCAGGGCATTGGCCTTGTCTACGTTGAAACCTTCAATGGGGCAGGAGTCAACACCGATGAGGGCTGCTGCGGTCATCATATTGCCCAGGGCGATGTAGGTTTGCTTGGCGGCCCAGTCGAAGAGGGCGCGGTCGGTGGTGAGTCCCATGTCGTTGACCTGGAAGCTCTTGTAGGTTTCGAGGGCTTTAGCGTGGTCTTCGGGGGAGAGGTTACGGGAGGCAAGCGATGCCTGCATGTGGGGACCATCGTGCTGCATGTTGCGGTTGGCTAGGAGCAGGATGAAGTGGCTTGCGCCGCCAAGCTGGCGGGCTGCACCCCAGCTAAAGGGCTTGAGCGCTTCACGGATTTCGGGGTTCTGAAGGACGACGAAACGCCAACCCTGGGCGCCGACGGAGCTAGGGGAGAGACGAGCGATTTCGAGGATGTAGTTGATGTCGTCGTCGCTGATTTTCTTCTCGGGGTCGAAGAACTTGATGGCGCGGCGGCGGTGGGCGGCGTCGAGGACGAGCTGCTTGATGTCTTGGTTCTGCACGGGCTGTACCTTTCGTGATAGGCAGAGGATTGCTTCAGGGGCAACAAGCGAGAGAGTAGAGTTATTCCGGACTGTAGGTAAAATAGGAAGCTCATTTGCGAGCTAACGATCCCCGTAGTGAGTTCGACAGGCATAAATAATCAGAACGGTACGCCCGTCAAGCTCAGTAACCTCATAGACCAGTCGATGCGTCTGATCAATTCGTCGCGACCACAGCCCAGAGAACTCCCCTCGCAAGGGCTCAGGTTTCCCGATACCAGAAAATGGTCCGTTCCGTGTGATGTCCTTGATGAGGGCATTGATACGTTTGAGAGTCTTTCGATCTTCAGACTGCCAGTAAACATACTGCTCCCAAGCTTCATCTGACCACAGCTTATTCATCAATAAGCTCGCGTTCTGTGAGATTACCTCCCTTAACCTGAGCAACCGACCGGCGCAACATGCTCACATTGGCCTCGGAATAAAACGGATCAATCGATACCTCAAAGGGAATCCTCTGCTCCCTAGTCATTTTCTTCGCAAACATCGAAAAGGCAGCAGAAACCGTAATTCCCAGCTCCTGACACAAGACCTCAAGGTCCCTCTTAGTCTGCTCATCCAAACGAACATTCACTACACTATTAGCCATAAAGTCTACCTTTCGTATATTCAACGTGTACTCATTGTATGTCTTACCAGTGGTGAATGGAAAGGGTACGGCCCATACCTCCTTCTCCTTTCCACCCCACCGCGTCCTTCCCCACAAACCGCTAGAAAGAGGTCTTGCAGGCTGTCCCAATTCGGTGCGCTCTTGCACAGTCGCGCGCTCCCGTCCGCGCGGCTTCGCAAGCTTCGCCGATTCGCAGGTATTTCTTTATCACTGCGCGGAAATACCTGCTCATCATCGTGAGACAATAGACCCTATGGACTTCAAAGAACGCCTCAGCACCCCCATCGTCATGGAAAACCCCCAGGCAGACCGCGTCAAAGACATCGCCAAGCTTGCCACCCGGGCAGCCCGCACCAAGACCGGGCACTTCCTGGTCGAGGGGCCGCAGGCCGTCCGCGAAGCCCTCAAAGCCCACCAGGTCAAGCCCCTGCTCGACGCCGTCTACATCACCGAGCGCGCCTTTGACCGCCACCCCGACATCGTTGACCTGCTCGAAGACGTCCACGGCACCCCCACCCCCGAGCCCGGCCGCAAGGTCTTCATGCGCATGGTGACCGAGCCCGTCCTCGCCGCCATGGCAGAGTCCGTCAGCCCCCAGGGCATCATCGCCGTTGCCTTCCAGAACGACATCGCGCCCTCCAACATCTGGGGCGAGGGCGCCATCAACCCCAAGCTCATCGCCGTCCTTGCCCGCGTTCAGGACCCGGGCAACGCCGGCACCATCCTGCGCGCCGCCGACGCCGCCGGGGCTGACCTCATCGTTACCACCAAGGGTGCAGTTGACCTCTACAACCCCAAGGCAGTGCGCTCCACCGCAGGCTCCCTCTTCCACGTGCCCGTTATCCAGGGCATTGACCTGCCAGACTTCGCCGAAGACGCCAAGGCCCAGGGCATCGGCGTGCTCGCAGCGGACGGCTACGGTCGAGTCTCCCTTGATGACCTCCAGGACGCCGCCTTCGCCCTGCGCAACGGCGTCGAACCCCGCAAGAAGGTTAAGTACGACCTGGCCAAGCCCACCATGTGGCTCTTCGGAAACGAGGCGGCTGGACTGAGCGACGAAGAAAAAGCTGCCGCCTCCCTGCGCGTGGCCGTGCCCCTGCGCGGTGCAGCCGAATCGCTGAACGTCGGCATGGCAGCCGGCGTCTGCCTCTTTGCCTCATCCCTGGCCCAGAACCGCAAGGGTGACTAGTGGGGGAGCGCACCAACACCGTCTACCCGGTGCAGGTGGTCGGAGCGGCCATCGTCGATTCCCTGGCTACCCCCACCCGCCTGCTGGTCGGCCAGCGCTCTGCCCCGCCCGCGCTCGCGGGCCTGTGGGAGTTCCCCGGCGGCAAGGTCGAACCCGGCGAAGCATGCGAGGACGCCCTACTACGTGAACTGCGCGAAGAGCTCGGCATCACCGCCCGGCTCGGTGCCGAAATTGTTGGCCCCCACCCCCAGGGCTGGGTACTGAACGAAAAGGCCGCTATGCGGGTCTGGTTTGCAGAAATTGCGGACGGACGCGCCACCGCCCTGCAAGACCACGCTGAGTTACGCTGGGTCCAGCTTGATGCCACGGTGCTGGAGCTGCCCTGGATTCCCGCTGACTTTCCTATCGTTGAGGAGCTGCTGGCGGGCGTCTGCGCCGCCTAACCTGTAGCGGAGCGTAATAGAACTCGCCTCGGTGAGAATATAAGGTATCTGACTTTTATCTCCGGTATGATGCGTAGTGCACGACACATTTTTATATGGAGGTTTAGACATGTCGCAGACACCCTACGGAGCTAATGATTACTCCGCACCGAACGATACCCAAGCCATGTATATGGGCGGTCAGCCCGGTTTCAGCCCTGAGTCTCAGGTTGCCCCCGACGCCGAGCAGAAGCTTAAGCTCTCGCAGATGATTCTGCTGGGGAGCCTGGCTGTCTATGTTCTAACGGCTGTGGCTACCTATCTGCTTATTACCAAGCCGATGATGGATGCTTTTGCATCGGACCCGGAATTTGCTGAGCTGGGACTGGGTGGTATTAGCGTAACGAGCGTGCTTATCTCAACCGTTATCGGTGTGGCTCTCTATCTCTTGGTCTATCTGCTCATGGGTAAGCGCAAGAAGGTGGGGCGCATTCTCGGTTTCATCTTTGCGGGTATTGGAATTGCGTCAGGTCTTTACAGTCTGAGCATGTACTTTACAGAGATTGCGATTATGGCCCTGTTGGTGATTTCCATTGGGCTTGCCATTGCGTGGATTATTGTCGCTGCTAACAAGTCAGTTTCAACTATTCTGCGCTAGACCTTAATTTCTAGCTGTGATGGGCCCTTCGGTTGATCCGGAGGGCCCATTTCTGTGCGAGCTTCATGATGTTGAATCGTGACCGGTTGGTCGTTACCCTGAAAGAAAGGAGGCTGATGATTTATGAACGACAAAGAGAAACAGCAACTGGCCTTTAGCAGGGGAGAAGTGCCCACAGTTATCCGAGTAATGCAAGGCATTCTAGTGCTGTCGGGCCTTGCCTACCTGGCCTGCTTCTTGACGTGGTCTCTAGCCAACCTCACTTGGCTTGGCCTAACCTTCACCCCTGTTGCCCGTGCCTTCTTTGAACGGGTTGATGTTATTCCAGCGCCCTAACTGCCTGCTAGGGGTCATTTACCTGCGGGCAGCGTCCGCTCCTTTCCCATCGGGCGCGAGCCTGCTTCACCTTTTTGCACTAAACTATTGTCTTGATTCCCTGGGCGCGGTAAGCGCCCGTTTCGCCCACAATGTGAAGAGAAGTGCAGATGACTGATTCTTTGCCCGAGGTGCCTGAGAACCCCACACCCTTCCAGGTGCTGGCTAACATTCGCGCCATTCTAGAAAAAGACCCCGAGAACGGTCTGGCGACCGTCCGCGAAGCCTTCACTGCCGAGTTCGAGCGTGCGCAGAAGGAAATCGCTGAAAAAACCGCTGACTTCGAAGAACTTAAGCGCGTGCGCCTGGATTTCACCGGCGATAAGGCTGGCTTCACCCTGGCTAATAAGCAGATGCGTGATCTGCGTAAGGAGCACAAGGCTGAGGTGGGTAAGCTCATGGGCCAGGTGCGCGGACGCCTGACTAAGGCTCTTGAGGCCCGTAACGCTGAGCTGGAAGAAGAGCGCGACGCTCGCATCCTGGTTGAAGAGGCTGTGGACGTCACTGCCCACACTCCTCGCCGCCGTATTGGCGGCCGCCACCCCATCAGCGTCCTGCAGGAGCAGATGTGCGATATCTTCGTGGGCATGGGCTGGGAGATTGCTGACGGCCCCGAACTTGAATCAGAGTGGTACAACTTTGATTCGCTGAACTTCAAGCCTGACCACCCGGCTCGTGAGCTGCAGGATACCTTCTTCGTGGAGCCTACTAGCGCCCACCTGATGCTGCGTACTCACACCTCACCGGTGCAGATGCGTTCCCTGCTGTCACGCGACCTGCCCCTGTATGTGGTTTGCCCCGGCCAGGTCTACCGCACCGATGAGCTTGATGCCACCCATACCCCGGTCTTCCACCAGATTGAGGGCCTGGCCGTCGATAAGGGCCTGACCATGGCCGACCTCAAGGGCACCCTGGAGCACATGGCCCGCGCCATGTTCGGTGAAGAGGCAAAGATTCGTCTGCGCCCCAACTACTTCCCCTTCACTGAGCCCTCGGCCGAGCTGGATGTCTGGCACCCGGACGCCAAGGGCGGCCCCCGCTGGATCGAGTGGGGCGGCTGCGGCATGGTCAACCCCAACGTGCTGCGAGCCGCCGGCGTTGACCCCGAAGTTTACTCAGGTTTCGCTTTTGGTATGGGCATCGAACGTACCCTCATGTTCCGCAACGGCGTACAGGATATGCGCGACATGATTGAAGGCGACATCCGTTTCTCACAGCAGTTCAAGATGGAGATCTAACCCATGCGCGTACCCCTTTCCTGGCTGCGTGAATACGCACCCGTTCCGGCTGACGCAAGCGCCGAAGACGTTATGGCTACCCTGGTCAAGGTTGGCCTTGAAGAAGAAGACGTTCACCGCCCGACCGACGAGCTGACCGGCCCCATCGTGGTGGGGCAGGTGCTCTCGATGGAGCCCGAAACCCACTCCAACGGTAAGACCGTTAACTGGTGCCAGGTGCGCGTTGTGCCCGAGGGCCAGAAGCAGACCCTGACCGGTAAGGGCATCGAAGAGTCCGGCGTGCAGGGCATTATCTGCGGCGCCCACAACTTCAAGCCCGGGGATAAGGTCGTTGTCACCCTGCCCGGCGCTGTACTGCCCGGCGGCTTCGCTATTACCGCCCGCAAGACCTACGGCCACACGTCAGCCGGTATGATCGCCTCCGTCAAGGAGCTTGGCATCGGCGAGGACCACGGCGGCATCCTGGTGCTCTCCACCCTGGGGCTTGACCCCGAGGTCGGCACCGACGCCATGGAGCTGCTGGGCCTCTACGACGAAGCTGCTGAAGTCAACGTAACCCCCGACCGCGGCTACGGCTTCTCCATTCGCGGTATCGCCCGCGAATACTGCCACGCTACCGGCAACGACTTCGACGACTTCGTCCTCGACCTGGCCGCCAAGGCGCCCGCTGTCAACGGTGCGGGCCTGCCCGTCACCCTGACCGACTCCGCTCCCATTCACGGTAAGGACGGCGCCACCCGCTTCGTTGCCCGCTCGGTCAGCGGCGTTGACGCAACTGCCCCCGTCCCTACCTGGATGTCCTCCCGCCTGCGCCTGGCGGGCGTCCGCTCTGTCTCCCTGCCGGTTGATATCTCCAACTACGTCATGCTTGAAACCGGCCAGCCCCTGCACTTCTACGATGCAGATAAGCTGGCAGGTGGCATCACCGTGCGTCGTGCCGAAGCTGGCGAGAAGCTCACCACCTTGGATGAGAAGGAGCGCGAGCTCAACGTCGAAGACCTGCTGATCACCGACGAGTCCGGCCCTATCGGCCTGGCAGGTGTGATGGGCGGGGCTTCCACCGAGGTCTCTGACTCAACCACCCGCATTGTCATTGAGGCAGCCCGTTTCGACGAGGTCTCTATTGCCCGCACCGCCCGCCGCCACAAGCTTTCATCTGAGGCGTCCAAGCGTTTTGAGCGCGGCGTTGACCCCCAGATTCAGGCCGCTGCCGCCCAGCGCGCCGTTGACCTGCTGATTGAGCTGGCAGGCGCAACCGTCGAGGAGGGCGTGACGGACGCCGGTGGCAGCTTCGAGCCCACCGTCATCTCCCTGCCCGCCGACTACACCGCAGGCCGCATTGGCATCGATTACACCGAAGAGCAGATTGTTGGCTCTCTGGAGCAGATTGGCGCCAGCGTTGAGGTAGCCGAGGGTTCCTACGAGGTTACCGTGCCCTCATGGCGCACCGACTTGGGTGCCAAGGAAGATTTGACCGAGGAAGTTGCCCGCCTGGTGGGCTACGATAAGATTCCCTCGACCCTGCCCGTGGCCCCTCCCGGCCGCGGCTACACCGTTGAGCAGACCCTGCGCCGCCGGGCCCTGAACGCCCTGGCAGCATCGGGCCTGACCGAGGTCTTTGCCTACCCCTTCGTCTCCGACGAAGATAACAACCTCTGGGCAACCCCGGTCGCCGGTACCCCGGTGGATTCTATCCGCCTGGCTAACCCCATCTCGTCCGCCCAGGGCTGGATGCGCCGCTCCCTGCTGCCGGGCCTGACCGAGGTGCTCTCCCGCAACCTCTCCCGCGGTTTCAAGAACCTGGCCATCTACGAGACCGGTTCTGTCTTTATTCCCGGCCCCCAGCTGGGTTCAGCCTCGATTCCAGGTCTGGGCGTCAAGCCCGCCGACGAGGTTCTGGCCGACCTGAATGCCGGTATTCCCGACCAGCCCCGCCACATCGCCGGCCTCTTCTCCGGTGCTGAGCACGATGAAACCCCGGGGGCGACCGCCCGTGCCTTTGACTGGCGCGATGCCCTGGACTCCGTGCTCCTGGTTGCCGATGCCGCTGGCGTGAAGCTCACCGTTGCCAATGGCGAGCACCAGGCCTTCCACCCCGGCCGTACCGCCGTGCTCAAGAACGCTGCCGGTGACGTCATCGCCTACGCCGGTGAACTGCACCCCAAGCTTTTGGCTAAGCTCAACCTGCCCGAGCGCACCAGCGCCTTCGAGCTCAACTTCACCGCCCTGATTGCTGAGGCAGGTGAGGCAGTGCAGGCTACCGGTATCTCCGGCTACCCGGCTGCCAATCAGGACGTCGCCCTGGTCGTCGATGCTACGGTTCCTGCCGCTGACGTTGCCGCCGCCCTGGCCGAGGGCGCAGGGGAGCTGCTCGAGGACGTCCGCGTCTTTGACGACTACCGCGGCACCGGTATCGAAGAGGGTAAGAAGTCCCTGGCCTTTGCCCTGCGCTTCCGCGCCACCGACCGCACCCTGACCGCTGATGAGGCCTCCGAGGCCCGTGAGGCCGGTGTGGCCCTGGCCGCCGAACGCTTCGGCGCGGTTCAGCGAGCCTAAGGCCCGCACAAACCCCAGATTCGGGTAGAGCCCGGCGGACGCGCGTCCGCCGGGCTTTTTCGTCTGCACAGCCAGCGTGCCGGGTAGGTGCTCGAACGAAGAGGACCAGTTTTCTGGGCGGTGGCGCTGAAAAGGCTGGGTGGTCGGTGAGACAGATAAGCCTTTTAGGGGCTGACGCGGTAGAATGGACTTCTGCCTTTGTATAGGCAACCACCCACAACCTCTGGAGATGCACCGTGAGCGATCAGCGCTACCTCGAAGACCACGACAACTTCGACGAAGATGACCGCACCGACGACTTTTTCACCTTCGCAGAAGAGGAAGAAGACTACGAGGAACTCCGCGGCCCGCTCGGCCCCAAGCTGGCAGCTGCCGGCATCATGATTCTCGCGTCAATTTTCGCGATTATTCTGCTGATTGGCGGTGTGCGCACCTTCAATGAGGCCCGCGCTAACGAGGGCTACGAGGGGCGCTCCTGGGTGATGGCCGGCACCTTTGAGAAGGTCACCAGCGATTTGCAGGGTGATAACAACGTTGCCATCTACACCGGCATTCTGCCCGATAACACCGCTATGACCGGTAAGACCTTCGTTTCTGATATCGCTGACCCGGCACAGGTTAACCCGGGGTCTACCGTGGAGTTCCGCGGCTCCCAGACCGGCACTGTCAGCGCTGACTTCCCCGAGACCGTTGATGCCCTGCTGGTGCAGACCGATGATAGCCACCTGACTGTGGCCCGCACCGGTGAAGAGGGGAGCCTGGTGCCGGTGACCGAAGATACCGTTGCATCGCAGAAGCGCAGCGCCATGCTGCGTCTTGCCGGTGCGATTCTAGTCTTTGGTGCCGGTGTTGCCGGTACCTTTATGATGATTCGCAAGCGCAAGAGCTACGAGGTGCTCGACTAGGTTGAGCTGTTCCCCTCACCTTCACAACCAAGGGGACCGCATTTTCAAAAAGGGACCGCACATTATGCGGTCCCTTTTTGGTTTTCAGGTCCCCGTGCGGGGACGGAGGGGGCGGGCGGACGCACGTGGGTGGCTTGGCACCGGCCGGTTCACATTGCGAAACGTAGTGCATAAATATTTACTACTATGCAAAAACATGCAAATATGGTGCTATGACTATTACCGTAGCTGTCACAGGAGCCACCGGGTACGCCGGTGGCGAGATTTTGCGCCTACTGGCAACCCACCACCATGTTGAGGTAAAAACCGTGGCCGCGCACTCGTCCGCTGGTTCCCGGCTGGGTGACCTCGCCCCCCACCTTCGCGCCTACGCCGACCTGGTCGTTGCCGATACCACCGTCGAGGCCCTGAGCGGGCACGATGTTGTCTTCATGGCCCTGCCCCACGGCGCCAGCGCCGAGATCGCAGCCCAGCTACCCGAGAATACCCTGGTCATCGACTCCGGGGCAGACCACCGCCTTGACAGCGCGGACGCCTGGGAACAGTTCTACGGTTCTGCACACTCCGGTACCTGGCCCTACGGCCTGCCCGAGCTGCCCACCGCCACCGGCAAGCAGCGCGAGAATCTCGTGGGCACCAAGCGGGTTGCGGTGCCCGGCTGCTACCCAACGGCGTCCATCCTGGCCCTGGCCCCCGGTTTTGCCGCCGGCCTGCTTGAACCCACCGACGTGGTTATCGTTGCCGCTTCAGGTACATCAGGGGCAGGGAAGAGCCTTAAGCCCCACCTGCTCTCAGCCGAAGTTATGGGCGGCATGAGCCCCTATGGAGTCGGCGGCTCCCACCGGCATACCCCCGAAATTGAAGAGAAGCTCACCCACATCGCGGGGGAGCAGGTGCAGATTTCCTTTACGCCCACCCTGGCTCCTATGCCCCGCGGCATCCTCGCTACCGCAACCGCGCGCGTCCGCCCCGGCGTGACCGAGGCCCAGCTGCGTGAAGCCTGGCAGCAGGCCTACGCCGACGAAAAGTTTGTGCACCTGCTCCCTGAAGGGCAGTGGCCCACCACCAAGAGCGTGCAGGGCTCCAACCACGCCGAAATGCAGCTGGCCTTCGACACCCATGCCGGGCGCGTGATTGTCACCAGCGTCATCGACAACCTAGCCAAGGGTACCGCCGGCGGTGCCATCCAATCCATGAACATTGCCCTCGGGCTTCCCGAAAACGCAGGTCTGCTCCAGGAAGGACTCGCACCGTGACAGACACTATCCACCAGATCGAAGGCATCACCACCCAGGGAGTCACCTTCCCCCGGGGCTTCCGCGCTGCGGGCGTCCGCGCCGGAATCAGCGCCATCGAGGGTAAAAAGGACGTCGCCCTGGTCGTCAACGACGGGCCCGTCAAGCACGCTGCCGCCGTCTTCACCAGCAACCGCTTCGCCGCCGCCCCCGTGCTGTGGAGCCAGCAGGTCATCAGCGACGGCCGGGCCGACGCCGTCCTGCTCAACTCCGGCGGCGCCAACGCCTGCACCGGTGCCTCCGGCTTCCAAGACACGCACGCGTCCGCTGAACTCGTTGCCGACCTGCTCGGCGTCTCCGCCGGCGACGTGCTGGTGTGCTCCACCGGCCTCATCGGCGAGCGCCTGCCCATGAGCAAGCTCACCGCGGGCGCAAAGGACGCCGCAGCCTCCCTGGGCGTGAGCTCCGGCTCTTCGCTGGCGGCGGCTGAAGCCATCATGACCACCGATACCGTCTCAAAGCAGGCCGCTATCGGTGTGGAAATTGAAGAGGGCGGCGCCTACCTCATCGGCGGCATGGCCAAGGGAGCAGGTATGCTGGCTCCGGGGCTGGCTACCATGCTGGTGGTCATCACTACCGACGCCCTGGTCTCACCAGATAACCTCGACACCGCCCTGCGCGAGGCCGTGCGTCTGAGCTTCAACCGGGCCGACTCCGACGGCTGCATGTCGACCAACGACACCGTTATTCTCATGAGCTCCGGCGCCTCCGATATCGAACCCAGCCTGGCTGTCTTCACCGAAGCCCTCACCAAGGTCTGCCAGGACCTCGCCTTGCAACTCATCGGGGACGCCGAGGGCTCCAGCCACGATATCCACGTGCGCACCCTGGGCGCTGCCAGCGAAGCGGACGCCGAAGAAGTCTCCCGGGCCGTATCCCGCTCCAACCTCTTCAAAACCGCCATCTTCGGCAACGACCCCAACTGGGGCCGCATCCTCTCCGAAGTCGGCACCACCTCAGCCACCTTCGACCCCGACAAGGTCAACGTCACCATCAACGGCGTGCAGGTCTGCACCGGCGGCGGCATCGGCCAAGACCGCTCCCTGGTTGACCTGGCCTCAGACCGCAAAGTAACCGTCGACATCGACCTGGGCGCAGGCCAGCACGAAGCTACCATCTGGACCAACGACCTCACCTACGACTACGTCCACGAAAATTCGGCCTACTCCAGCTAATCCAAAGGAACACCAGATGGCAGAGCAAAACGCCCACGCCCGCTTCGACACCGCCCAACAAAAAGCCAAAACCCTCATGGAAGCCCTACCCTGGATCCAACAGTTCCGGGGCAAAATCATGGTCTTCAAATACGGGGGCAACGCCATGATCTCCGAAGAGCTGCGCGCCGCCTTCGCCGAAGACATGGTCTTCTTACGAACCATCGGCATCTGCCCCGTCGTCGTGCACGGCGGCGGCCCCCAAATCACCGCCATGCTGACCAAACTCGGTATCGAAAGCGAGTTCCGCGGCGGCCTGCGCTACACCACCCCCGAAGCCATGGACGTCGTCCGCATGGTACTCACCGGCCAAGTAGCCCGCGAACTCGTCTCCCTCATCAACGCCCACGGCCCCTTCGCCGTCGCCATGAGCGGCGAGGACGGCGGGCTCCTCCGCGCCCGCCGCATCGGCACCGTGGTGGACGGCCAAGAAGTTGACCTCGGCCTCGTCGGTGAAGTGGTCGGCGTAAACACCACCGCCATCATGTCCATGATCCAGGCCGGTAAAATCCCCGTCATCTCCTCCGTCGCCCCCGAAATGCACGACCCCGAAAAGTACCCCGAACACAACCACGGGCTTGCCGGGCTCACCGGAGAAATCCTCAACGTCAACGCAGACACCGCCGCCGCAGCCGTCGCCGCCGCCTTGGGAGCCGAAAAACTCGTTGTCCTCACCGATGTCGAGGGCCTCTACGCCAACTGGCCCGACAAAAACTCCCTCATCTCATCCCTCACCGTCAGCGAACTACGCGAGATGCTCCCCAGCCTGGTCTCCGGCATGATCCCCAAAATGAGCGCCTGCCTGCAGGCCGTAGAACAGGGCGTGCCCAGAGCTTCTATCGTTGACGGACGCCTGGCCCACTCGCCCCTGCTCGAAATCTTCACCGACCGCGGTATCGGCACCCAGCTTACCCCCGACAACGTTGACGACACCCCCTGGCACCACCCGGCCCCTGACTTCCAGGTCAAGCCGGTGACTTATTAGGACTACTTCAATCAGCGAGCTACACAGATATTTCGCTAGAGCTCAGACAGTTGCTCGCTGACGCTCGCAAAACTCGCCTGCGCGAAATATCTGTTTCGCTCGCTAACTTCAACGGGAAATACCATGTCTCAAGAACAACTATTAAACAACTACAAAGATGAGCTACTCGGTGTCTTTGGTGACCCCTCCCTGGTGCTGGTCTCGGGGCAGGGCTCACGCGTGACGGACGCCGATGGGAAAGTTTATCTCGATCTGCTCGGCGGTATCGCCGTCAACGCTCTTGGCCATGCCCACCCCGCCTGGGTAAAAGCCATCAGCGAGCAGGCTGCAACCCTGGCTCACATCTCCAACTTCTTCACCAGCCCCCAACAGATCTCCCTGGCCCACCGCCTGCTGGGCTACCTGGGCACCGAGTCGGGCCGCGTTTTCTTCTGCAACTCCGGCACCGAAGCCAACGAAGCCGCCTACAAACTCGCCCGCCGCCACGGCAACCTCCACGGCAAAGGCACCATCCTCGCCCTGGACCACGGCTTCCACGGGCGTACCATCGGCGCCCTATCCCTCACCTGGAAACCCGCCTACCGCCAGCCCTTCGAACCCCTCCCCACCGGCATCAAACATATCCCGGCTACCCTCGAAGCCCTGGAAGAAAACCTCACCGACGACGTCGCGGCCCTCATCGTTGAACCTATCCAGGGGGAAGCAGGCGTCCTGCCCCTGCCCGCAGGCTACCTTACCCGCGCCCGCGAACTCACCCGCGCTCGCGGCGCCCTACTCATCGTGGACGAAGTCCAAACCGGCATGGGCCGCACCGGCCGCTGGTTCGAACACTCCCGTGAACTAACCGGCGACAACCTGCCCGACGCCATCACCCTCGCCAAGGGCCTCGGTGGTGGCTTCCCCATCGGCGCCATGATTGTGGTCGGTGACGACAACTCCCGCACCCTCGAAGCAGGTATGCACGGCACCACCTTCGGCGGCAACCCCCTCGCCACCGCAGCAGCCACCGCAACCCTCGAAACCATCGAAGCTGAGCACCTACTCGACTCAGCCGCCCAACGCGGCTCAACCTTCAGAGCCGCTATCGAAGAGGTAGACGGTGTGGCAGAAACCAGGGGAGCGGGGCTACTCATTGGTATCGTCCTCACCGACGACACCACCAACTCCGGAGCACCCTTGGCACCGGCCTTTGTGACCTCCGCCCGGGCAGCCGGCTTCATCGTCAACGCCCCGGACGCCCGCACCGTCCGCATCGCCCCCGCCCTCACTATCACCGACACCGAACTAGCAGAGTTCACGGCCTCCTTCCCCGCGATTCTGGCTGAGGCGCGACAGAAGTAAATGCAGATGGAAATGCAGATGCACGTCGCGGACGCCCTGTACGCCGACTGGCTGGGATGAGCAGGGTTTTCCGCGAAGCGAAACAGAAATCCCTGCGAATTAGCCGAGCCTGCGAGGCTACATGAATCACATGCGAGCGCTAGCGAGCCTGTGAGAAGGTTAGTCGGCAGAAGGGCGCCCGCGACGTGTACTTTTATCCATCTATTCACATACTGCATAACTATCAGTAACTATGCATATAATGAAAGGTCAGCTGAAACGCTGCCCCTACCCCTAGGAGAAAACCGTGGTCCGCCACTTCCTCAAAGACACCGACCTCACCCCCGCCGAGCAGGCGCAGGTGCTCGATTTGGCTGCCTCCATGAAGGCTGACCGCTACGGCTACAAGCCCCTGGCGGGCCCCCAGACCGTAGCCGTCATCTTTGATAAAACCTCGACCCGCACCCGCTTCTCCTTCCACGCAGGCATCGCAGAACTTGGCGGCAACCCCCTGATCGTCAACCCCGGTGAAGCCCAGCTTGGGCATAAGGAAACCATCTCAGATACCGCCAAGGTCATTTCCCGCATGGTCTCCACCATCGTCTGGCGCACCTATACCCAGGCGGGTCTCGAAGAGATGGCTGAGCACTCCCGCGTGCCCGTCATTAATGCCCTCTCCGACGACTACCACCCCTGCCAGATCCTCGCCGACCTGCTCACCATCCGTGAGCACAAGGGCAAGCTGGCCGGCCTCACCATGGTTTACTTAGGCGATGCCGCCAACAACATGGCTAACTCCTACCTGCTCGGTGGCGCCACCGCGGGCATGCACGTTCGTATCGCGGGCCCCGAGGGCTACCTTCCTGCCGACTCCGTCGTCGCAGAAGCCCAGCAGCGGGCAGCTGAAACCGGCGGCTCAATCCTGGTTACCACCGATTCCGACCAGGCCCTGGCCGGCGCCGACGTCGTCATCACCGATACCTGGGTCTCCATGGGCCAAGAGGGCGAAAAAGAAGCCCGCGCCCAGGTCTTCAAGCCATACACCGTCAATACCGACGCCATGAATAAGGCTGATTCCAACGCTATCTTCCTGCACTGCCTTCCCGCCTACCGCGGCTACGAAGTCACCGCCGACGTCCTAGACGGGCCCGCCTCCGTCGTCTTCGACGAAGCAGAAAACCGCCTCCACGCCCAAAAAGCCCTCATGGCCTTCCTGCTCGCCGAGTCCAACCTAGCCACCGACGTCCGCACAGCCCTTAGCTAAACCGACCAGAAAAAGAGAAGAAACAATGGCGATCCCCTCCACCAAAACCGCGCGGCAAGCCCGTATCATCGAGGTGCTCCAAACCCATCGCGTGCGCTCACAGGCCGAACTAGCCCAGCTACTCACCGACGACGGGCTCAAAGTCACCCAGGCGACCCTCTCCCGCGACCTGGTGGAAATTGGCGCTGAGCGTGTTCGCGACGAAAAGTCGGGGCTGATTTACGCCGTGCCTAACCATCCCGTCCGTCGTAGCACCCAGGAAGGCCCCGACGCCCGCCTCGTTTCCCTCTTCAAAGAACTGCTTGTGACCGCCGAGGCCTCAGCCAACCTGGTTATCCTGCGTACCCCGCCGGGAGCCGCCCAGTTCCTGGCCTCAGCTATCGACCAGGCCGGGCTAGAGCCCCTGCTGGGATCCATTGCGGGCGACGACACCGTCATGGTCATTACCCGTGACCCCAGCGGCGGTGAAAAAGTAGCCGCCCTCTTCCTCGAGTGGGCGGCTTAGGCAAAGAAAAACTAAAAACAGGGGCGGGCTACCTCAGTAGCCTGCCCCTACTTTTAGGCGAAGAGCTTCTTCATCTCTTCAAGGTTGAAAAATTCGGCGACGTCGGCCGGAGTCTGGCTCCCCAGGGTCTCGTCGGCTCCGGCGTCCAGGAGCATGCGGGCAATCGGCAGATTGTTACGGAAGGTCGCGCAGACCAGGGCGGTCTGGCCCCGCTCGTTGAGACGGTCAAGATCAGCGCCCTCGTTGATCAGCAGCTGAACCAGCTCCGAGTGCTCGTGGTAGGCGGCCAAAATGAGCAGGGTGTCGCCTTTTGCGTTGGTCAGGTCAACGGGTATGCCCTGGTCAAACAGGGATTTGAGGGCTACCGGCTTGTTGTCCCGCGCCAGGTCGAAGACCGAGTTGAGGAAGTCGATGTCCTGCTCGGTCAGGCTATGGTTCGCATCTGTCATACTTTCACTTTCTCAGAAAGTGAGCCTCTTTAGCAACCCTGTCTAGACCACCCTACAGCTTGTGCCCACCTTATTTAGAACTTTCGTTCAGAAGCGTTGGCCGGGTGGGTGTGAAAGAATAGGCAGGGCCAGCTAGGCCCCGCAAGGAAAGGCTCTCTTAGTGAATATCAAGCACGACCAGCAGACCGTAGCTCCCTCTTCCCAGAATAATCTGGCTGCCTTGCTTGCTGCCCGTGCTAGCTCTGAGCGCCCGGCCCTGACCTGGGCAGGCGGGTCTTTGACCTACCAGCAGCTGGCTCAGCTGGTCGGCTCTGCCCGCACCTGGCTGGGGGAGCGGGGCCTGGCACCCGGCGACAGGGTGGCCCTGGCCCTGCCGAACGTACCGGCCATGGTGGGGCTCTACTACGGAGCTGTATCGCTAGGGGCGGTAGTGGTGCCTATGCACCCCCTGCTGTCGGCTCGTGAGGCTGCCTATCAGGTGCAGGACGCCGGCGCCCGACTCCTGGTTGCTGCCGCCGGTACCCGGGTGGGGCAGGAGAGCGAGCAGATTCTTGATGAGGTGGAGGGCCAGCTTACCCTTGAGGTGCTATCGCCCGACGCGATGTTTGGTGCGGACGCTCCCACCCCGCACCCCTGGGTGGCTCACCCGGTTGCCGCTCAAGACCCGGCCGTTATTCTCTACACTTCGGGAACCACCGGTGCCCCGAAGGGGGCGACCCTCACCCACGCCAATATGCTCTCCAATGCCCTGACCTGTGTTGATGTCTTTGGTTTCACGTCAGACGACGTTATCTTCGGGGGCCTTCCCTTCTTCCATGCCTTTGGGCAGACCGTATCGATGAACGCGGTACTCGCAGCGGGTGCCGCCATTGCCCTGCTCCCGCGTTTCACCCCGGGTGGGGCAGCCCAGCTGTGCGCCACTGCCGGAGTTACGGTGTTTGCTGCGGTTCCCACCATGTACAGTGCCTTAGCCAGCTACCTGGGCACTGACCCTGCCCTGGCACATAGGCTGCGGGGGCGCGTCCGCTTCGGCATATCGGGCGGGGCTGCCCTGCCCGCCTCTGTCCACGCCGATATTGAGCGTCTGGTAGCCTTCCCCATCTACGAAGGGTACGGCCTGAGCGAAACTGCACCCGTTGTGTCCTTCAACCGGGCTGAGTACGGCCTGGTGATTGGTTCTGTCGGCAGGGCCCTACCCGGGGTAGAGGTGAAAGTGGTCGATAGGCAGGGCCAGCCGCTGGCTACCGGCGAAGCGGGTGAACTATGGGTTGCCGGGCCCAACGTCATGGCTGGGTACTGGGGCCGTCCCGAGGCCAGTGCCGCGGTACTCAAGGGCCGCTGGTTTGCCACCGGTGATGTAGCCCGGCTCGATGAGGCGGGAAATATCTTTATCGTTGACCGCCTCAAAGACATGATTTTGCGTAATGGCAACAGCGTCTACCCGCGGGAAATCGAGGACGTCCTCTACACCCACCCCGCTGTCCAGCTGGTAGCCGTGGTGGGGCAGCCCTCTGAAACTGTGGGCGAAGAAATTGTGGCGGTAGTGGTGCCGCGCGAACCCCTGGACGCCTCACAGCAGGCCGAGCTGACCGCGTCCCTCGATCAGCTGGCCCGCCGCGAACTTGCCGCCTACAAGTACCCGCGTCGCTATGTTTTCAAAGGGGAGCTACCGCTGGGGCCCACCGGCAAAATCTTGAAGCGGGTACTGGCAGAGGCCCTCACCCAGGAAGACTAGGGGAGAGCCTCTACCGTTCGCCGGTTAGGTTAGGCTGCGTGTATGTGGTAGGCCTTCTTGCCGATAGAGCCAGCCAGCGCCGTCATCATCAAAGTCGTCATCGTCGGCAGGCGCCTCTTCAGCCGGTGCTTCTTCAGCGGGGCCGCTTCTTCAGCAGCCTGCTCCGTAGTGGACTCGGGGCTGGGCTCTGGCTTGTAAGGTTTTTTCATTTTGGGCGCGCGTTTCTCTTGCCGGTTCTGGGGCGGCGCGCGATGATAGTAGCGCGTATCACTGACTGATACATTTTGCATAATTATGTCTAAGTGTGCATAATTATTTATAAAACCTGTGGGGCTACCTCGCCCCACATCGTCGTATATCAAGGAGCACCATGAAAGAGCGCATCGTCCTGGCCTACTCAGGCGGTCTAGATACCTCAGTTGCCATCGGCTGGATTGGCGAAGCAACCGGCGCAGAAGTTATTGCCGTTGCCGTTGATGTAGGGCAGGGCGGCGAGGACCTCGAGACCATCCGCCAGCGCGCCCTCGACTGCGGTGCCGTTGAAGCCTACGTGGCAGATGCCCGCGATGAATTTGCCAACGAGTACTGCATGCCCGCCCTCAAGGCCAACGCCCTCTACATGGACGCCTACCCCCTGGTATCGGCTGTGTCCCGCCCCGTCATCACCAAACACCTGGTAGCAGCAGCCAAGCAGTTCGGTGCCACTACCGTTGCCCACGGCTGCACCGGCAAGGGTAACGACCAGGTCCGCTTTGAGGTCGGCATCCAGACTCTGGGCCCCGAGCTCAAGTGCATCGCCCCCGTGCGTGACCTGGCCCTGACCCGCGAGAAGGCCATCGACTACGCGGAAAAGAACAACCTGCCGATTGTCACCACCAAGAAGAACCCCTTCTCCATCGACCAGAACGTCTGGGGCCGCGCTGTTGAGACCGGCTTCCTTGAAGACATCTGGAACGGCCCCACCAAGGACGTCTACGACTACACCGACGACCCTACCTTCGCCCCCACCCCCGACACCGTCGTCATCTCCTTCAAGGAAGGCATCCCCGTTGCTATCGACGGCCAGGCAGTTACCCCGCTTGAAGCTATCGAGATCATGAACCGTCGCGCAGGTGCCCAGGGCATCGGCCGCATCGACATCGTTGAAGACCGTCTGGTCGGCATCAAGTCCCGCGAAATCTACGAGGCTCCCGGCGCTATGGCCCTCATGGCTGCCCACAAGGAACTCGAAAACGTCACCATCGAGCGCGAGCAGGCCCGCTTCAAGAAGATCGTTGGCCAGCGCTGGACCGAACTGGTCTACGACGGCCAGTGGTTCTCACCGCTGAAGAAGTCCCTGGACGCCTTCATCAACGACACCCAGAAGATGGTCAACGGCGATATCCGCATGGACCTGCACGGTGGCCGCGCCGTTGTTACCGGCCGTAAGTCAGAGACCTCCCTCTACGATTTCAACCTGGCTACCTACGACGAGGGCGACACCTTCGACCAGTCCATGGCCCGCGGCTTCATTGAGCTGTTCGGCATGTCCTCTAAGGTCGCTTCAGCCCGCGACCAGCGCCTGGGCCTCTAAAACTAGCCCCGCTTCAGCCGCCCAACCCCGCGCGTCCTTACCCCACTAAAAGGTAAGGACGCCGGCGGGCGGCTTTTGCCTTACCCCGCACGATTTTCCCAACCCCGCAAAGGTAAAACTATGTCAGCTGAAAAGCACGGTACCAACGATGGCGCTCTCTGGGGCGGACGCTTCGCAGGCGGCCCCTCTGAGGCTCTTGCCGCCCTGTCGAAGTCAACCCAGTTCGACTGGCGTCTAGCTCCCTACGATATTGCAGGCTCCCGCGCCCACGCCCGTGTGCTGGCTAAGGCCGGTCTGCTCACCGCCGACGAGCTCACCGGCATGATTGCAGCCCTCGACCAGCTCGAAGCCGACGTCCGTTCTGGCGCCTACACCCCGGCCGAGTCGGACGAGGACGTGCACGGCTCCCTCGAAAAGGGCCTCATCGAACGAGCCGGTGCCGAACTGGGCGGTAAGCTGCGCGCTGGCCGCTCCCGCAACGACCAGATTGCCACCCTGGGCCGCATGTACCTGCGCGATCATGCCTCTATCATTGCCACCGGCGTCATGGACACCATCGACGCCCTGATCGCCCAGTCCGAGGCCCACCCCTACGCCCCTATGCCCGGACGCACCCACCTGCAGCACGCCCAGCCCGTCCTGCTCTCCCACCAGCTCCTGGCCCACGCCTGGGCCCTCTCCCGCGACCTTGACCGCCTGCTGGACTGGGACAAGCGCGCCGCTGTATCCCCCTACGGCTCTGGGGCGCTCGCGGGCTCTTCCCTGGGGCTGGACCCCGAAGCTGTAGCCGCTGACTTGGGCTTCAACTCTGCAACCCACAACTCTATTGACGGCACCGCCTCCCGCGATGTCTACGCCGAGTTCGCCTGGATTGCCGCCATGATTTCGGTGGATCTCTCCCGTATCTCTGAAGAGATTATTCTCTGGGCCACCAAGGAATTCTCCTTCGTCACCCTGCATGACTCCTTCTCCACCGGCTCATCGATTATGCCGCAGAAGAAGAACCCCGATATCGCTGAACTTGCCCGCGGTAAGGCCGGTCGCCTGATCGGTGACCTCACCGGCCTGCTGGCTACCCTGAAGGCCCTGCCCCTGGCCTACAACCGCGACCTGCAGGAAGATAAGGAACCGGTCTTTGACGCCATCGACCAGCTTGAAGTTCTGCTGCCCGCTGTCTCCGGCATGATTGCCACCCTCACCTTCAACACCGATCGCCTAGCGGAGCTGGCTCCCCAGGGCTTTGCCCTGGCCACGGACGTCGCCGAGTGGCTGGTGCGCGAGGGCGTGCCCTTCCGCGTGGCCCACGAACTGGCCGGTGAAGCTGTGCGCGTCTGCGAAGAAAAGGACTGCGAGCTGTGGGACCTGACTGACGAGGACTACCTGGCGATTTCGCCTGCCCTGCACGCGGGCGTCCGCGAAGTGCTCACCGTTGAAGGGTCTTTGAACTCTCGGAGCGCCCAGGGCGGCACCGCCCCGTCCGCTGTGGCTGCCCAGCTGGAAGCGCTTAAGAGTGAGCTAGAACCTGCGCGTGCTTTCGCGGCCCGCCCCCAGGTCATCAGCTAGGCTAAAAGCATGATTAAGCCCGTTGATTCTTCCCTGCCCCTTGAGGAGCAGATTCCCGCTGCCTGCGCGCAGATTCAGGACTACCCCAAGGAAGGCATCCTCTTCTACGACGTAACCACCCTGTTCGCTAACCCGCAGGTTTTCCGTGTGTCGATGGAAGAGCTTGCCCGGCGTTTTGAGGGTCGGTTCGATATCGTAGCTGGCGTTGAAGCGCGCGGCTTTTTGATGGCTTCGGCTATCGCCTACATTGCCGGTACCGGCGTCATGACCGTGCGTAAGGCTGGTAAGCTGCCGCGCGATACCTATATGAAGGAATACTCTTTGGAGTACGGCCAGGCCGCGATTGAGATTCACAAGGACGATATCCCGGCAGGTTCCCGTGTGCTGATTGTGGATGACCTGCTGGCTACCGGCGGCACCCTCGAGGCGGCCACCCACCTGATGGAGATGGCTGACCTGAAGGTTGCCGGTATTGGCGTGCTCCTGGAGCTTGAGGGCCTGGGCGGACGCGAGATCCTGGCTGGCCACCGCCTGGAGGCTCTGTCTCTGGTCGCCGAGTAGAGACTGCCCTGCGCGTAGTACCCCGGTTTTTGTGCATGTACCCCGGTTTTTACCTGGGGTAGATGCACAAAAACCGGGGTCTTTTGTTTCGGTTAGGTTTCCTGGGAGAAACTGCTGGACGTACAATAGGTTGTACAAGAAAGGCTGTGTGGCATGAAAACAATGACCTATTCAGAATCTCGGGCTCGGTACGCGGAGGTCATGGACTCTGTCATCAACGACCGTGAAGAAGTCGTCATCACTAGAGTGGGGCACGACCCCGTCGTTATGCTATCGCTCGAAGACTACGAGTCCCTCAAAGAAGCCGCCTACCTCATGCGCTCTCCCCGGAACGCTCGTCGAATCTCTGACTCAATCGCGCGACTGAAAGCTGGTCTGGGGGAAGAGCACCAGCTGACTGAAGAGTAAGCCATGAAAATCGTGTGGGATGAAAACGCCTGGGAAGACTACCTCTGGTGGCAGCAGCAGGACCGCAAAGTCCCCAAACGCATTAACACTCTGATTAAAGATATTGCCCGCAACGGGCACGAGGGCATCGGCAAACCCGAGGCCCTTAAACACGACTGGTCAGGGTTCTGGTCGCGGCGGATTACAGACGAACACAGACTCATTTATGCGATAACAGATACGGCAATATTGATTGCCGCCTGCAGATACCACTACTGATAAGCAGCGAATAAAAGCCTGGGTGCCCTGCCCGGCAGAGCTGCCGCGGGCGTCCTTTCTTTTTACTCGGGTGTACGGGTAGAATGGAGGGCTTGAATTTTCCGCGATGAAGGGTTCCCTCTTGACCGAGAACACAACCGCAACCGGTGAGCAGACTGCCGCTGAAAAAGCCTACGAGGCTCAGCTGGCAGGTGAACGAGCCTACGTGGGCAGGCTGTACGCCCGCCTTGATGAGCTCCGAGAGATTAACGAGAAAAAGCTCAAGAGCACCCGCAAGAACCAGGCTGTTGGCAGCCACCAGAACCGTTCAGAGCGTGACGCCTACGCCCAGCACTATGAAGACCGCCTGGCCCAGTACAACGCTGTTGACCACCGCCTGGCTTTTGGCCGTCTTGACCTCGACGACGAGGCTATCCGCTACATCGGCCGTATCGGTCTGGCAACCGAAGACCACGAGCGCCTGCTCATTGACTGGCGCGCCCCCGAAGCAGGTACCTTCTACCAGGCCACCGCTTTCAACCGGCAGGGTGTGCGCCGCCGCCGCCACCTGATGCTAGAAGGCCGCGAAGTCACCGGCTTTGAAGACGACGTGCTCGATTCAACCCTGCTTGAGGACGGCGATGAGAACCTGCACGGTGAGGGCGCCCTGCTAGCAGCCCTGAACCGCAAGCGCACCGGCCGCATGGGCGATATCGTGGCGACCATTCAGGCAGAGCAGGACGCCATCATCCGCGCCGACCTGGCAGGCGTCCGCGTTGTGCAGGGTGGCCCCGGTACCGGTAAAACCGCCGTTGCCCTGCACCGTGCCGCCTACCTGCTCTACACCTTCCGCGAGCGTCTCAACAACGCTGGTGTTCTGGTGGTCGGCCCCTCAGCTTCCTTCATGTGGTACATTGAGCGCGTGCTGCCCTCCCTGGGCGAGACCGGCGTGGTGATGTCGTCCCTAGCTACCCTGTACCCCGGTATTAAGGCTGTACCTGAGACCGACCCCGCCGTAGCTAAAATCAAGGGCGACCTGCGCATGGCCGAGGTCATTAAAAGGGCTGTGGCCGACCGTCAGAAGGTGCCGGCCAAGCCCGTGAAGATGTATGTGGATTCCACCGCCATCGAGATGACCCCCGGCATGGTCAAGCACGCCCGTGCCACCGCCCGCTCCACCGGCAAGCCCCACAACGAGGCCCGCGAGACCTTTGTGAAGGTGCTCCTGAAAGAGCTCACCGTCCAGCTCAACGAAAAGCTGGACGCCGCCGCCGGTCACGCGGTTGATCGCCCCTACCTTGAAGATGATGTCCGCGGGTCCCTGGACGTCCGCCGAGCCATCAATCTCGCCTGGATGCCCCTGTCACCCGAGACCCTGGTGCGCTCGCTGTTTTCAAAGCCGGAGTACCTGCAGAGCGCAACCACGGGCGTCCTCACCGACGCTGAGCGGGACGTCCTGGCGCGCGCAGCGAACCTGCCCTTTACCGAATCCGATGTGCCCCTACTAGACGAGGCCGCCGAGCTTCTCGGTGATTTTTCCAAGGTCGCCGGTGCCGGAGCCGCTGCCCGCGCCGAGGCTGCCCACCAGGCTAACCTCGAAAACGCCCGTAAGGCCCTGGAGAACGTGGACCAGCAGCTAGCCGATATGGGCGTGGACGGCGTGGTCACCGCCGAGCAGATTGCCGAGCTGAACGAGGAGCGCGGTGAGCGTATGACCGCTGCCCGCGCTGCGCAGGCCGACCGCACCTGGGCCTACGGGCACGTGGTAGTTGACGAGGCCCAGGAGCTTTCCCCCATGCAGTGGCGCCTGCTCATGCGCCGCTGCCCCATGAAGTCCTTTACGATTGTTGGCGATATTGCGCAGGCGTCTTCGGCGGCAGCGTCGCAGTCCTGGGCGCAGGCTCTTGAGCCTTTTGTGGGGGAGCGCTTCACCCTGGACGAGCTGACCGTCAACTACCGCACCCCCGCCCAGATTTCGGATGCCGCCGTTGCGGTTGCCCGCGCTGCCGGCCTGGAGATTTCAGCCCCCCGCGCTGTGCGCGAGGGCAGGTGGGCGCCGTCCGCCCGTATTGTGGGTGAGGACGGCCTCTACCCGGCTGTGGTGAGCACCGTCAGCGATGAGCTGGAGCAGGGCGTCGGCGGCCTCATCGGCGTGATTGTCAGCGAGGAACGCTACCGCGAGACCGCCCTGGCGATTGCTGCCGAGCACAAGGGTAAGCTGGGTACCTCGGCTTCTGCCCTGGAACACCAGGTACTGATTCTGACTCCCTGGGAGGCCAAGGGCCTGGAGTTCGACACCGTGATTATCGTTGAGCCTGCCGACCTGGTGCGTGCAGCCAACGGTTCGGTGGGCGACCTGTATGTTTCCATGACCCGCCCCACCCAGCGCCTGCACCTGCTCGCTTCTCGTGACCTGCCCGCGGGTATCGCTCCTACCGAGTAGCTGTACGAGATTCCGTAGCGTAAGGACGCTCCCACCCCCTTTCCTGCCCGCGGGCAGGGAGACGGGGGGAAGGGCGTCCTTTCTCTTTCTCTCAATCAGAGAACCCCGGAAGCGCCCGCTGCCCGTCCCCGCGGTGAACTGGTACCTTTGTAGAGGTGGCTTTGCCACTGCTTTTTGTTCATTACTAACCATGGAGTAACCGTGTCTGAAGAGACTCTTGCAGCTCAGCACAACGATGATTCCTTCGAGAATATCTGGCAGGAATTGAAGTGGCGTGGCTTTGTGCACGTCAGCACCGATGAAGAAGCCCTTGAGAAGGTGCTGGCTGAAGAGACCGTAAACTTCTATATCGGTTACGACCCCACCGCAGCTTCCCTGCACCTGGGGCACCTGGTCCAGCTGCTGCTCATGCGTCGCCTGCAGCTGGCTGGCCACCACCCCTTCGGCCTGGTTGGTGGTGCTACCGGCCTGATTGGTGACCCCCGCCAGACCTCTGAGCGTGTGCTCAACTCCCGCGATGTTGTTGAGGGCTGGGTAAGCCGTCTGCGCGGCCAGATTGAGCGTTTCTTGTCCTTTGAAGGTGACAACGGGGCCCAGATGGTCAATAACCTGGACTGGACCAGCGAACTATCTGCCATCGATTTCCTGCGCGAAATCGGTAAGAACTTCCGCGTGGGCACCATGATTAAAAAGGAAATCGTGGCTAAGCGCCTGAACTCTGAAGAGGGCATTTCCTACACCGAGTTCTCCTACCAGATTCTGCAGGGCAATGACTTCCTGGAACTCAACCGCCGTCACGGCGTGACCCTTCAGTGCGGTGGCTCCGATCAGTGGGGCAACCTGACCAGCGGTACCGAGCTGGTACGCAAGGTCACCGGTAAGTCTGTCCACGCCCTGGGCACCCCGCTCATTACTAACTCTGATGGCACCAAGTTTGGTAAGTCTGAGGGTAACGCTATCTGGCTTGACCCCGAGATGTGCTCACCCTATGCCTTCTACCAGTTCTGGCTGAATACCGCTGATGCTGACGTAGCTGACCGCCTCAAGGTCTTCACTTTCAAGACCCGCGACGAAATTGCTGCCCTGCAGAAGTCTGTTGAAGAAGAGCCCTTCAAGCGCCTAGCCCAGAAGACCCTGGCCTACGAGGTGACTTCTCTGGTACACGGTGTTGAGGCTACCGAGAAGGTAATCGCTGCCTCTGAGGCTCTCTTCGGCAAGGGCGATTTCGCTGCCCTGGACGAGGCCACCCTCAAGGCCGCTACCGCCGAGCTGCCTCATGCTGTGCTTTCAGCTGACCAGCTAGACATGGTGACTGTGCTGACCGAGACCGGCCTTTCTGCTTCTAAGTCAGAGGCCCGCCGCACCCTCAAGGAAGGCGGCGCTGCAATCAACAACGTCAAGGTACAGGGCGAGGACGCTGCCCTCACCGAGTCTGACCTGCTTCTCGGCAAGTACGCGGTAGTTCGCCGCGGCAAGAAGAACATGGCAGTTGTTGAGGTTGCCCAGTAAATTCTGTTGTTGAAAAGCAGGCTCGCGCTTGCTCACTTCATCGGTGCCAGCAGCTTCGCTGCGAGCCTGCTTTTCCCTTACCTTGTAGACATACCTCAGCAAGAACAGTTATTTAGCTATTTACCCTTGTCAGAGCGGTGAAAGTGGAGGTAGGCCAGGGTAGGATTCTGCGAGGCTAGAAAAGTTTTTCAAAATATTTTTGAGAAAATTTAACCCGCTGTTTATTAGGGGAAACACCTTTGTTTGAGTGGATTTGAGGGGGTGTTTTGAGGGAAAAGGGGGCCCTTCGGGTTGCATGCTTCAAAAAACCTGCGTAAAGTATAACGAGTCGCTGAGGCACGGGGAACCGTGTTGGAAGCGAAAAGTAATCGAATAGTGCACCACAAGTTGAGTTGATAAAGACTCCCAGTGAAAGTTGATTGAACTGGTTTTCGGGTTCGAAGCTGAAGCTTTGAAGTAAAGAAAAGAGCTTGTGGCTATCGTCACGCTCTAACGAGTTGCGATGATTGAAAAAAGCATTATAGACTAGAGGAGTTGCCCAGATGGGTAACACGAAAACTTGAGAATGACCGATACGAAACACCGG
>DHKFJ23503__coassemble_559_pt1 | contig 99825 bp, 103 predicted proteins | sample DHKFJ23503__metabat2_high_PE_042 | metagenome-assembled genome bin DHKFJ23503
GATGACCGGGCCGGGCTTGTAGGCGCCAGGAAGCATTAGCCCACCTCCACAATCTTTGCTGAGACCCTCCAAAAAGTATCGTGACTCTTCTTCTGGGTCCGAATGATTTCACGCTTGACCGAATCCACCACCACAGAAGTGGCCCCCGCGCCCACTGCCCAAGGCACCACGTAAGGCGTGTAGGTGACCTGTGGGAAAGCCAAAGACGTGAAGCCAGTAGCTCTAATCTGCAGATACCGAGCAGTCGCCGGGACGACCGGCACTGTCCCCGAAATGCGCTGCGCTAAAACACCATCAGCTTCAATCTTCTTCAGCGTTCCCACGCGAGCGCCGGTGATGGTCCTGAAGTCCATTTCGAGAATTGTCGGGCCGGCGGCGTCGACGGTAGCTGTAATAGGTTTTCCCGGGATGACCGGGATTTGGTCAGCAATGATGGTGGGGGTCGTGGTGCCTGCGACGAGGGAGCGCTGGGCCGTCCCGGATGGGCCTGTAAAAGTGCCGCCATTGGCCTTGCTGGCCAGGCGGCTCTGGGCTGGGGTAAGGACGTTGGTGAGGGCAGCGGCAGATGAGACGAAACGGAATGGGCCTGGCCCGTACTCTCCGGTAGCGTAGCCCATAAGGATTGATGTGGAAGCATTTCCCGAGGTGAGGTTGATATCCCACTCTCGGAGAGAGGTTTCATCGGGACGGGCTTGCACGAATGCCCAGGTTTTTGCTGCGGCTTTTTGATAGCTGTAGCGCGTCTCTGGCATCTCCGTGATGCTGGTAGCCCAGTTCACTTCATACATTCGCGCAAGCGTCCCGATGAAATCTTTCATTACTTTATCTTTCCTACTTTTCTCATGATTCCCGCTAGCTCTCGCTCACCGATCACTACCATCGGCTGCCACTGGCCGAGAGCTTCCACGAAGAGCGGTCGTAGAGCTTCGGTGAGGGCAGCTACATCAGCGGAGCCTGATGAGCCATCTACAGCGGGAGTCGCTGTGGTTTGGGTGAGGGTGGTTTTTGCCATCTCGATTTGGCCGCTGACGGTTGCCGCGGTGGTGACGCGGGTTGAGGCAGCGGAGACCGCCGCGATGTTTGCTTCCATTCCCTTAGCGAAGTCAGTGACGAGGGCCTGGCCGGAGTAGGGGGTGTAGCCGCGGCCGGAGAAGGGGCCCTTTTTCGCGGGGGAGAAGGGGAAGAAATCTCGGACGGCGTCGACGACACCCTTGGCGGCGTTGATTGCCCCGCCGACGGCGTTCTTGATGCCCTGGGTGAAGCCATCAATGAGGGCCTTACCGGAATTCACCAGCAGGGAGCCCAGGTTGCCGAGGGCTGAGGTGATTTTTCCTGGAAGCTCGCGCACGAAGCTGACGACATTTTGGACGCCGTTGGAGACGGCGCTCTTCATGCTTTCCCACCCGTTTTGCATGGATGAGACCATGGAGGTGACCGCGCTAATCAGCAGTGCCTTGATGGTCTCCCACGCCCCGGAGAGGAAGGACGCGATTGAGCCCATCACTGAGGTAATCAGGCTAAGGAAGCCCTGGAAGCCTGAAGAAATCAGCGAGGTCAGGAAAGAGAGCGCGGCGCTAAAGATGCTTTTCGCCAGCTCCCACCCTGCAGATATCAGCGAGCCGATAATCGCGAAGGCACCAGAGATCACGCTCTTGATGAGCTCAAAGGCGCCGGAGACGATCTGGCCCAGCCCAGACCAGACCTGAGACCAGTTTCCGGTGAGAATCCCCGAGAAAACGTCGATGATTCCTTGAATTACGGTCAGGGCTGCGCTAATGATCTGCTGGGCCGCCGAAAAGACGGTGGTGACCACCGGCAGCAGGGCGTTAAAGGCTACAATCAGTACGCCCATCACGACCTGGGCTATCTGTGCCAGCAGAGGAAGCAGGGCAGAGATTACCGGGGCTACCTGCTGAAAGACCGCAATCAGCGGGGGAAGAATCGCCGAAATCAGCTGCATCAGGACCGGCACCAGCTGGCCCAGCAGAGCCCCCGCCAGTGGGATGACGGCCGCTATGATTTCAATCAGCACAGGTGTAATCGCGGCAAACAGCGCCGCCAGGGGAGGCAGAAGCGCACTGACCAGCTGCATCAGCGGCGGAATCAGCACAGCTATCGCGGCCGCAAAAGTAGCACCCAGCAGAGTGACCAGCGGGGTAAGAATCGGTATCAGCTGCTGAATCACCGGCAGAATCGCCTGAAAAGCAGTCAGCAAGGAATTACCAATCACCTGGACCAGAGGCAGAAGCGCAGTCAGCAAGGATTGGACGACCGGCACAAGCCCAGAAATCAAAGTAGCGACCACCGGGCCCAGGGCACTGGTAAGCATCGTCATGGTCTGAGCAATCAGCGGAGCGAGCGCAAGGAAAGCTTGCCCCACGGCGCCAAGTACCGGCCCGAGGTTTGCCAGGGCGTCGTGTGCTCCCTGGAAAACGGTGGTCAGGGCGCCTTGGAAAGCGGGGCCGTTGACGGCCTGGTTGATTGCTTCTAGGCCGGTGGCGAATGCTCCAAGGGTTGCTCCGCCACCTGCAGAAGCGGCGGTGAAGAGGCCCACGAAGATGCCTGAGACTGAGCCAATGATGGAGCCGAGCTGCTGTAGACCCACGAGTGCGCCGTCAATCCATTGGAAGATTGCGCCTGATTCGTAGGAGGCTGATACCCAGGCTTCGAAGCGGAAGGCCAGGTCGTTGAATGCGCTGGCTAGCGGGGCTAGGTAGACCGAGCCGACATTAGCAAGCTCTAGCAGACCGGCGGTGAAGGCTCCGATGCCTTCGCCTGCGATGTCTACTGCTTCGCTGGTTCGGCGGATAAGCCCTTGGATATTCTCAATGCCGGTGGAGGATGAGACTGCGCTTGAGATAGCGACGGCCCACCCTGCCATCTGGCTTGAAAGGCCCGCCAGGCTATCTGATACAGCGGGTAGCAGGGTGCCGACCATATCGCGGATCGGTCCAGCAGCTCGCTCCCAGAAGCTAGCGCTAATGGAATCTTGTAGCGCGGAGAATTGGGGGCCAAGGTCAGCTAGGACGGTACCGGCGTCCTTGAGCGAGGCAATCAGGACGCCTACGCCTAGGCCCGCGCCAGCCAGTAGGCCAGGAAGTACCAGGGCAGCAGGTACCACCGATGCCAGAGAGCCGGCAAGAGTGATGAGAGAAGCGGAGGCGGCGAGCGCGGTGGCGCCGAGTGAGGCTATGCCGCCTGCTGCTGCGGTGGCTTTGAGTGCGCCGAGGGTGGCGGTGACGGCCGCTAGGGCCGCTTTGTTGAGGATGGGGGTGATGCTGATTCGCCGGTCGCGGGAGAGGACGGCGATTCGGGTAGCGGCGGCCGCGGTTTCGGCCACGGCGTTGATTTCGACTTTGGCTCCACGGAGGGCGGCGATTTTTGCTTTGGCGGCCTCGGTTTGGGCTTCGACCATGGCCTTGATATCGATGCCTGAGAGGGCTGCCTCAGCGGCGGTGACAGCACGGCGGGCAGAAGCGATAAGGGATTCGACGTCGATATCTGCTTGAAGAGTGACCTTGAGAGTGCTTTCGACCTGCTCAAGGGTCTTCTTCAGATCAGCGCGGAAGCTTTTCGCTAGTGGTACGACGCGAATCCATACCTTGCCGATTTCTGCGCCTGCCATACTGGCACCGCCTTTCTAGAGGGAGATTGAGCCGAAGATGGCGTCGAGATCTTCAAATTCGACGGGTTTTTCGGCTTTTTTCTTATCGCCGGGCTTGGGGACGGGGTCAGGTGGCTGGATTTCCTTGGTGCTGTTGACCTGCATGAGCGTGTGGTTGAGCATAAGCAGGGCGTCCAAGGCGTAATCTAAGCGTTCTGATTCGGGCGAATACCCGTAGTAGCCCATCTCGTTCTGGACCTTGGCCCGGTAGAGGGATCGCTCTTCGTAGGGAATGCGGTCTAGCAGGGCGTCGATGACGCGGGAGCTAGGGCAACTCTTGATGAGCTGGAAGGGGTCTTGCTGGTATATCGTGAGGAAGTCACTGACCAGCTCGTGGTTGGCGGTGAAGAACTCTAGGAGTCCTTGCCTTTTCCCATCTCACCGACGTACGCCAGGCACAGCTGCATGACGTCCTGGAAGTTTTCAGCGATGTTGAAGGCATCCCAGCCTTCGCGGTCTTCCACGTAGCGTTCATCGATGTATTCGATTAGATCACCGACGCCGTCGAAATCAATCTTTTCCAGCTCTTCGGAGAAAGTCAGAGGCGTCTCATCTTCCCCATCGAAAATGCTGGCAAATGCGCCGATATCCAGCGCGCCTTTCAAGCGGTTAATGAGGCGGACGCTGTCAGAGGCTTTGAGCTTGGAGAAAGGCTTGAGCAGGTGGGAGTTATCGAGCTCATCGAAGCGGAGCTGTCGGGCTTCGGCGATTTCTGCTGCAGGAGCCTTGTGGTCCTGGGGGGTCTTAGTCATTGGGGTGAGTCCTTTCGAAAGAATCGAGTCCTATGGGGTAGCAAGGTTGCCCTGGCTCAGGACTCGATGGAGCCAGGGCAACCAAATCTTGAGAGGGTTTAGGCGGCGGCCGCGTCAGGGTTCAGCTCGGCCTTCTTATAAGGGCGGGTGGCTAGCCAGCCCTGCTTGCGGTTACCACCGCCGGGGGCCAGCACAGTGCCCTTGAGCGGGGTCTCAAAGAAGTAGGAGGTATTCAGCTCAGGGGCGGAACCGGCCTTAATTTCACAGCGACGGCCGTACCAGCCGGCACGCTTCTTCGCGCCCTGCACGAAGACGATCTGGACGGACTTGATGGTGGGCTGAGCTTCGTCATACTCAAACATCTTGAGTTCGTCATTCCACTTGCCTTCGCCGTAGGCCAGCTCCATCTTTTCCTGGGAGATTTCCAGCAGAGCGCACTCGAAGCCATTGATTTCAGGGTCTTCGACGATAGTTTCGATGGCGTCTTCTTCGAACGAGCCGATGGCCTTGGGCTCGCCGCCCTCGCGGGTGAACTTCCAGAGATTCTCGCGGGAAGTATGGCCTAGCGCCTGCCATTCCTCAGGCCAGGTCTTAGGGTCGCCAATAATGACGCCCTCAGGGTTGAAAGGCTCTGCCGATTCACTGACAGACACGAAGATTGCGCCGTGACCAGGCACGACAACATCAGATGACTTATTAGCCATGGGGTTCTCCTTAAATGAAGAAGGCCCCTCAGATAGAGGGGCCAAACGGGGTTAGATAGGGGGGCTAGCTTGCAAGAATCAGGCGCATGGTGAAAGCGCACTGATACGAGGCTTTCTGGCGGGCAGCCTCAACCGAGGGTAGAACCACAGGGAAAGAGACCACCTCAGCGAGCGCCGTTGAGGTGCCAGTGTGGACGGTGGCGTTTTCGTGGGCTTCGATGATTGCTTCAATCAGGGTGCGTGAGGTCTTTTCGGCCTCTGCCCGGGTGGGGGCTATCGCGGAGATTGAGATGCTGTTATCGGAGGCCAGGAGCGCCGGGCCGTTGGGTAGGGGTGTGGAGCTTGCTAGCTGGATAAAGATGTACTTCTCAGGTAGTGAGGTGGTGGCTGCGCTGTAGGCGGGCAGGCCTAGCTCTTTGCAGAGGGCCAGTAGGTAGGGGATGGGGCTATCCACTGTGGGCCACCTGCGTGAAGGCGAATTTACCGGGGACGAAGGTGTCGCCCTCATGGTGGCCGAATTCGATGGCCATGATGCCTTCGACTTCGGATGAGACGATGCGGTCTAGGACGCCGTCCTCGCCCATCTCTTTTTCGACCCTGATGGATTCGGCGAAAGCGCCGGTGTCTGCGTGCGCTGAGGCGATGGCTCGTACTTTTGCCGCGGTTTGGTCAGCGAGGTCGTCCATAGCGTCGGAGATGCCGACCATACGGGCGACCTCGATGCCGGCGTTTTTATAGAGCTCAGCCATGGCTTCCCCTTTCCATGAAGATGCGGTCGTGCTGGGTGCTAAAGCCCAGGCGGGCTTTGAGCGGACGTCCGCGCTGGGTGTAGGTGTCCCCGTCCCACTCGATACGGGAGGTGGCGGTGTCTGGCCAGGCCCCCGGTGCGGTGGTCACAGCGTAAGTATCTAGCGGCTTGAGACCGTAGGCTTCTACATCTGTAGCTGAGACGGGGTGGACGTTGCAGCGGACGGTGACGGGCTCGCCTTCCTGGTAGGTAGGTGCCCCGTATTCATCGAGACTCTCACCTAGCGGGGTAACGATGACAGTGTGACGCGGTGCGCGAATGAGGCTCATCGTAACCCCCCGTGCCAGGCCGTTCCGCGGGCGAGGGTGGCGGAGCGCGGGGTGAAGCCAGAGGCTTTAGCCCCGCACCCTAGTTGTGCCAGGTCAGCGTCAGGAAACCAGATATTTCCTGCCCGGGTCAGTGGGTCGACCGTATAGGAATAGCCGTGCTCGCTCTCAGAGCGGAAGCCCACGGCCTCCGGGTCTACCCGTGCCACACGCGCTACCGCCTCAATCACCAAATCCTTAGCGATAGCGATAGTGCGGGCGTCCCCCTGGCGGATACGGGTCTCAGTAGCTGGGCAGAGCGCAAAAAGCTTGCGCTCTGCCTTCGCTAGCTGGCGGTCGAGCCAATCCATGGCCGCCGGGTCATTCACATCGAGGGTGCCCCTCAGCTCATCGTTCACCTCATCAGGTGAAATAGACAGCAAATTGTTGCAGGCCATGGGCTTTCACCGCCTTACTCGGTATCGAAGGAATCGCCGGCGTCCAGCTCTGAATCATCGACCACATCAGCGGTTGCAGGTTCAGACTCAGACGCGGTTTCTTCCACGGGGGTATGCTCAACAGCCTCTTCGACGGCCGCTGCTTCCTCAGCGACGGCCTCGGTCTTCTTCTTGCTCCCAGCGGTCTGCTTGGGTACGAGATTCGCCTCTGCCACCAGGTCCTTGAAACCTGATGGCAGGTCTTGACCAGCCTGCAAAAATACAGGCTGGTCAGTTTTGGGATCTCGCACTAGCACGTTGACCGCGAGCTTACGCTTTGCGGCCGCCATGGCTAGAGCACCTTAGCGACCAGGGAGCGGTCTGCGTTGGCGAGTACGGGCAGGGCAATCGCGTCAGCGGCGATTTCCAGGCCTACAGGGGGCTTGGAATTCTCGAAAACCGCTGCCACCAGACCGGCGGCGTCGGCCTCGTCGATACCCCATGAGGGGGTGAAAGCTGAAGCGGTGGTACCCCAGGGGGTGCCGCCGAGCTCAGAGGCCTCGGCGGAGAACTTCTCGCCAGGGGCGGGCAGGAAGATCAGGCGGTCATCGGGAATCAGACGCCCCGCTGCGGTGGCCTTATCAAAGACCTGCAGGGTGGGCAGGCCCTGGCCCAGCAGAACATCGTTGATTTCCATCAGGCCAGCGGGTCGAGAACCGCCATTAGCGAGCGCAGTGGCGAAATCCGGGTGCTTGGCCAGCTGGCGCAGGATTCGGCGAGAGGTAAGGATTGCGCCAGGCGCGTCACCGAAGTTGCTGTTTGCGTAGGTTTCAGCGTAGAGCGCGATATCTTCCAGTGGGTCGCCACCTACATTCCAGAGGGTGCCGGCGGTGACGTCGTGGGTGCCTGAGCGTCCGAAAGATTCGTCAATCTTCAGATCGTCCTGCTCGATGGTCAGGCGGCCAGTGACTAGCAGGTTGGCGCGTTCGAGCTCAAGGCGTTCGAAGTAGGCGTCGACCATGCGGGCGGCACGACGCTTGATCCAGGATTCCTTGGCGGCGTCGGAATTACGGCCGGTGAGGACGGCTTCCTGCTCGCCGAATCGGCCCTGCTCGGAGAGGGGCATGAGCTTGATGGTGCGCTTGACCTTGGTGGCGCCGGTACCGAATCGGGGCTCGGCGTCGAAGGCGCGGCGCTTGGCAGGTTCGGCGGGGGTGTTGCCCTCAACGGTGACGTCGACGGTGGCGCCATCGACGTTGTAGTTAGGCAGGAAGGCGGAGAGGACGCCGTCCTTCTCTTCCTTTGCGATGTAGAGTTCGCGCATGAATTCGGTCAGCGCGGCGGGGTCGAAAATGTCGGAGTTCAGAGTAGGCATGCTGAGTTACCGCCTTTCTTAGAGGTAAGTAATGGTGGAGTTGGCCTGGGTGGTGGGCTTGGTGAAGCCTTCCAGGGGGACGCGGGAGGCGACGACGCGGCCGTGGTCGAGCATGGGTGCTGCGACTCGGGCAGTTTCACCGACCGACACAGCAAGGTCGTGCATGAGGTGGCCGGCGAAATTCTCTCCGGTGTAGGGGCCTGCGAAGCCATCTTCACCGACAGCCAGGGGGAAGCCCTGGGGCAGGTAGCCGTTCTTGAAGTGGGTGCCAGGGGTGAACTTCGAGAGATCGAGGGTCACGGTGCGAGCATTCCACTGACCGTGTGCTGAGGCGAGCCAGGACTGGTCGCCGTCGATGATGGTGGCTACGGGGTTGCTGATGATAGACATGGTGTTTTACCGTCCTTTTTGATTGAGATATTCTTCAGCCTTAGCCTTACCCAGCTCCTTGCCACCAACAGCCTGGGTCCCCCGGTGACCAGAGTGGTTCTCGGGGGAGCCCTTTCGGGTGAAAGCGTCAAGGAAGGTGGTGAGGGCTTCGGTATTGACTGACTTGTCGGGCTTGAGGAAGGCCGTGGGTGCCAGGGAGGTTTTGAGCAGCTGTAGGGCGTCCGCGTTGAGCTTGCGGGCCGTGGCCTCAGCGCTCAAGTGGGTGTTGAAGCGCTCCAAGGCGAATTCTTCATTGACCTTGGCGCGCTCTTCAGCGCGGGCAGCTTCAATGAGCTCCTGCACATCCTGGCCGGGGGCCGGGTCTTCGTCGCCGGTAGGCTCACCCTCGGCGTCCGATTCTTCGGAGTTCTCAGCGGTGCCCGGTTCGGCTGGCTCAGTGTCAGAGGGATCAGGCTCAGCAGGTTCTTCCTGTTCGGCAGGCTCCTCATCAAAGGTGATAGTGGTTTCACCCTCGATGCCGCTGTAATCCTGCCACCAAGCGTCAATGGCCTCGTGCTTAGAATCGTCACCGTCGCGCTCACTCACGCGGGCCTTAGAGACCTCTGCAGAGGTCAGCAGCACGATGGTCTCATCGGCTTTGATTCGCTCAGCGGCCGCGGCACGCTCATTGGCCTTGGCCAAGGTTCGCACCACGAAAACGTCCTTGCCCAGGTCATGGGCGCGGGACTCTGCCTCAAGACGCCACCGCTCAGCGGTATCAGCGTCAGGAGCGAGCGCCCGGAAGCTGTCGAAGTCGATGACGGCGCCGCCGGTCTTGGCGGCCTGCTCGGTGGCGTAGGTGCTCTTACCTGCGCCGGGTGGACCCACGATGAGGTGGACTTTATTCATGCTGCCTCCTTAGCGGCTAGCTTGGTGTACTTGGTGATGTCTTTTTCTGCCCGGCGGAGGCCAAAGGCGAAGCCGATGGCGCGGGGGTCATCTGGGTTGATGCCCTCGGCCTTTAGCTCTTGGAGCTTCTTGGCGTAGGCCTCTTTTTGGGCTTGGGCACGGGAGAGACGCTTTTGAGCCTCAGCCGGGGTAAGCTCCTTGGTGCGGGAGCCTGGCACCACGTAAGGTGGCTTCTTTTTGCGCCTGCGCTTCTGCGCTTCTTCCGGTGTCAGGTAGTTATCACCGACGCGGGCTAAGACAGGCCCTAGCTCTCCGTGCGCGTAGGTGGTGACCCTAACGTTTTTCAGGTTCTTGTAGTCATTGCCCTGCGCTGCCTCGTAGAGGGTGTCGAGGTCTTCCCGGTTGAGGGAGAGCCCGGGGTCATTGGACTTGGTCACGGGGGCAACCGAGCAATTACATCCACCATGAATAGGCAGTAGCTCTTCCACGCTGTAGATACGGTCAGCAGCCACAATGCAGAGGCCACAGACCCCGCTCTTGGAGAGCTCAGGGTGGATAATTCGCCGGTAACCAATGACTTTCTCAGAACGGCGGAATTGGGCGATACTAGCGTTTCGCTTGGTCAGCTGGGCGTTATCTTTGCCGATATGGCTTGCTCGCTGAAAGGCGGCGTCCAGGGCCTCGACCTCGCTCTTACCCTCCGATAGCGCGTACCGGTATTGCTCGGCTGGGCGCTGCCAGACCTTCACCGGGTCAACCGGGCGGGGGTACTTGAAAACCGCCGGCGCCTCAGCTGACGCCGGGGCGTCCACCTGGCCCATGAGCTCCCGGGCACTAGCGGCGGCGATCTCGTAAATCTGCTTCAGCGCACGGGTCTCAGCCTCAGCAGCGAGCGCGGCCGCCCGCTCCACCGCGTCATCGTCGTACCAGCCATCGAAAGACCCCCAGATAGCTCCGAGGGCTTCCATGAGCATGGCTAGCATGCGCGAGTGGAGTGAGTCGGCGCCCATGATGGTTTGCATCAGCTTCTGACTGACCTTAGCCACGGGCGCCACCCCTCTCACTATTCGGTGGTTGTGGTATCGAGGTTCAGACCTGCCAGCAGGCTTTGACCGCTACCGGCATCGAGCAGGGCGTTTGAAGCGCGGTAGGCTTCCATCTGCTGAATCTGTGCTGGGGAGAATTCGAAGAAGAGCTCGGCGACCGTCTGTACCGGTAGGCCAGATTGGATAGCCAGCTGACCTGCCTGGGCTCGCTCCTGCAGGGACGAGCGGCGGGCAGGTGCCCAGACCACGCGCATTTGCCGGCGGTCGGCAAGCTCTTCTTGCCCTGAGAAGTGCAGCATGTGGGACACGGCGGCGGCAAAGCGCGGGGTGAGGCGCTTCTGCAAATCCTCGGCCTTGAAAATCTGGCCTTCGCGCATGAGCTCGGAGGACGCCGCGGACTGCTGGGCCGCGTCCGATGAGAGCGCGTAGAGCGGGGCCTGGGCGGCGATAGCCAGCCTCTCGACGTCCTTGGTGATGGAGGTAATCAGCTGGTTGATATCGCCGGTGCCTGACTCCCATACATCAGCAGCCGCAGGAAGAATCCACAGGCTGCCAGGGTCAGAAGTGAAGATATTGCTGTAATCAATCAGCTCTCCGGTATCAGGGTCGGCGTTCGGCACGCCCTTGATGGCTCGCTGTTTGAAGGCCTGCATGGCGGTGATAATCATCTGCTGCAAGATGATGTGATTGATGCGCTGCATGTGCGGGATATGCTTTTCGAATTCGCCCTTGCCGAAGCGGTTTTGCAGGGTGTAGACCGGCACACCGGGGACGGAGAGCTTTACGTGCCCGGGTGCTTCCGCTGCCTTGTCCTCAGCACTCCATTCGAAGCCTGAGAGGCTGATGGTCTGCTTGAAGATCACAGACCTGCCCGGCTTGTAGGCCACGCGCATGTAGCCATCGCGGTAGAGAACTAGTACATCGCGGTTGGCGGTATCATCGCGGTAGACCTTGAGGGCGGCGACGTTTTTAGCCGGGTCGGTGGGGTCAGCCTCAGCGACCATCTCGGCCGGGTGCTCAGCGCTTAGCCGGCCAACCACATTCCCCGCCTCATCGATGTCCTCGCGTACCAGCAGGTAAGCCACCGACAGCGAAAGCATCCACTCGATAGCCTGCCGGAAATGAGCGTTAGCGTCGGTCTCCAGCAGGGCCGCGTTCATGGCGTCTGTCTGCTCGTCCGTGGGGCTATTCCCCGCCCTCACCGTCTCCACCTGCGTCCGGTAGAGAGTCGAAGAGACAATCAGCTCGGCTAGATTTAGGGATGCGACACCCAGCAGGCGTTCATAGCCGTCCTTTGCCTTGGCATCGATCTGCCAAGGGGCCGGAGGGCTTCCATCAAGCCATGCCTGCAGCTCTTCGATACGCGGACGACGGGTGCTCAGCGCCTTGGCGAGCCGGGCGACCCACCATTCATCACTGCCGGGGGTCTTGAGCAGGGTCTTATCAAAAGCCACGTGGGACCTCCTTTAGTAGATTCGGCGGGGTACGAAAGTTTGCTTGGGCTTCTCCACATCGCCCTTCTTGACGAAAGTTGCGCGAGCTTCAAAAGCCAAGGTGGCAGCAATCGCCGCGTCAATCTTGCGCGGGGACTTCTGCGACTCCTTACCAATGACCTCCATATTGCGCGAGCGCGTCCACTTCTGGGCATTCTGGAAGTGCCGCACCAGCTGGCGGTTGGGAATGATTTTTGCGCGGCCGTCATCAAGAGCAATCTTCAGACGCTGTAGCGCGAAGTGCATCTTGGTATCGTGCGCGGTGTAGAAAGCGATTTTTGACCCGGCGCCTGATGCCACGCGCAGCTCTTCACCGAAATCTCGCTCCCACTTATCGAGCCAATCCTGCCAGTAGGGCGGGTCAGCAAAGAAGCCGACGACCGTAAATCGCTGGAAAGCCAGACGGACGGCCGCATCAAACTTCTTTTCATTCACGTGCCAGTCCCGGGCTTCGGGACCGTCCGGGCGCTCCTGGATGCACAGCGGGAAGAGTAGGCCGTCTGAGACACGGCAGGCCACCAGGGCGGTCGCGTCATTAGTGAGCGAACCGTCAAAGCCCAAGGTGATTTCTTCCCCATCTTCGACGATATCCCCCCACCGTTCAGGCAGGCCCTTGGTGGCTTTCTCCAGGGTGTCCAGGCGAAGCCAGGCGTTCGAGCCTTCCACCAGGGCATTGAGGAAGTAGCGGCGGGAATCGTTGACGGTCGAGCGCGGATCATAGATATCATCGATTATTGCTTCAACCGAATTCCACTCCATGGCCTCGCCGTAGGACTCAATAATCGCTTCCTTCAGGGCGATGACGTCGTTCAAATCAGAGAGCTGAGAGCCGCGGTGGTCATAGAGCAGGCGCTGACGGCCACGAAACTTCCCGTCCTGGATGTTACGGGCCAAGTTATAGGTTCGCTCGGCGATGGAATCTTCACCCGGGGCGTACATCGTCGTGGTTTCCAGGTACCAGGTGCCAGCGCCCTTAGCGCGCTTCTTGAGATTTCGCGTGACGGTATCGTACATCTTCCGCAAGCGAGGAAGGTTGTAAAGGTGGGTCTCGTCAAAAACCACGAAGGTTTCCTTGCCACCATCCTTTGAAGCTGCCCCCGATGAGGTGGGGACGATATCGCCACCATCAGGCAATTTCACGCGAGTAAAGCCAACGTCCATGCCCTCAGCGGCGAGCGCGGAGAGCGGCCCCTCGGTCAAGTTCACGTAGATGTTGTCGTAGGTATTGCCGGTCTGGCCTTCCTCGGTGGCCATGATGCGAATCATGGGGTCAACTACGCGGCGGCCCATCGGCTCGCCCGGTTCGTAGTAGTACCGTTGGCCTAAGAATTCGTAGTATTCGCCACCGGAAGCCCAGCCAGCGAAGCGACAGGGGCCAAAGGCTTCGAAGAGCGCAAGATGCGCGCCAAGTCCTGACTTGTCGCAGCCCTTGGGGCGGGAGAAGAAGGCAGAGTCAACCAGGCGGTCACCGTTCTCATCAAGCAGGTAGCAATCGACGATGAAACCGCCGAATTCTTTCCCTCGACGAACCGGAGTTCCGCGCACATCACCGGGGCCGTTGATTAGAAATGTCTCAATCCACCACAAGGCCAGAAAGCCCAGCGAGCGCCGACGGGTAGCCCCAGCAGGCTTTACAAGAGTACGGGCCATGATCTACTCCTCTTCTTCTAGCAGTGCCTTCTTGCGATTACGCGCAACCGAAAGATTCGGAATATCCTCAGCGCGGACGTCCCCAACCTCCGGGATAGTGACAATTTCAGCGCGCAAGCGGTTACGGTCATCAGGGGTAGCACCAAATTTAGCCACGCGCAGGCGCACCTCAGAAGCGAAATCCCAGCGCCCGTTGCGCCACATCTTGTGATGAATCAGAGCGGTATCAAGCAGATAATCCCAATCAGGCTCAGAGAGCATACGTGTGGCCTGAGGTGAAGTGCGCCAGTTCTCCCACCAGCGCCGTGTCATCGGGTGCCACTCGATGGGCTTACCCTCAGAATCTTCACCGAGCACACCCTCAGGCAAATCAGGGCCACGAACTTCACCGTCTTGCTGAAGCTGAGTGAATTCTGGCTTCTTATTGCGGCGAATCGCGTCCTTTTTCGGAGCAGGGCCAACACCAGCCATACACAAATCACCGCCTCACTAGCAAAAACTCAATTCCCCCAGACCCGTACACAGCGCGAGACCCAGAACGGAGCGGGGAGGGGCTCGCGCAGGGGCGGGGGGACCCCCCAAGGGGGGCTCAGCCAGAAATCAACCCCGGATGAACCGGCGAAGATTTCTTCTGACGCACCCGCCGACCACCCTGCGAACCGGTCTTCTGATTGTGATGCCACGAGCAAAGACTCTGCAGCATGTGAATACGATGGTCATCAGGCTCGCCGATATGATCCACATCGGTAGCCTTCTCAATGCAGCGCTCCCCGGTGTCCTCGCGGATATGGACGCAGCGATAGCCGTCGCGCTTGAGAACTATCGCCCGACGCCGCCACCAATCAGGCGGCAACGGCGTGGTACGCGAGCTCTTACTCTTCCACGTCATCGATACGCTCCGGGGCAAGTACCGCATACAGGAAAGCGCCGAGCCCCAGCCTTGCCGCTGAGGAAGAACCAGGGCTTGAGCCAAGGTGCATGTACTCCTCATCTTCTTCGAAGTCCACCACGCTCATACCCACGATTACATCAGTGGCTTTCGCGGTCTCTGGAAGGTCTGATTCCAGCTCGATTTCCTGACCATTATCAAGCACTAACTTCATGCCACCGACTGCCTTTCACTAGAAGGTAGGCACGCCCCCGCATGCTTTGAATCCGTAGAAACCATTCAAGAATATGTGTGAATCAAATATAGGGGACGCACCAGCTGGGCATGCAGGACTCGAACCTGCAACTCCGGGACCAAAACCCGGCCAGTTACCAATTACTCACAGCACCTATCAAGCCGCCGACGCCGTCACCTCGTCACAGGCAACGGCGCCGGAAGCCTCGCTCGTTTCAACCAAGACAACGAAAGAGAATCCGAAAGCCCAAACCAAGGGCAAGCAGCTTAAACAACAAGAGCCCCACGCACAAGCGAGGGGCTTTCATCATTCATGTGAAGCGTATGTAGATACACTTCACCACAGCAAGAACAGGATAACATCAATCACTCAGGACGCGCAAGCGTCCTCCAATCCAAACCCTGCCCCAACGCCTGGCCCAGCTCCCACAACTGACCACGAGGCCACACCGCAAAACAACAGGAGCACATGACCGCGTCCACCCGGTCACCCTCCCACAAAGCCATCAGAGCCGGGGCACTCACCGCGTCACCGTCCTCATCATACGAAAACCACTCCGCCTGACCACACCCCTCAGCAGGGCAAACACCAGGCACAGGCGTCCGACGCTCAGGCGACAAATACGCCTGAATCTGCACAACCCAGCCCCGCCACACCACAGCACGCGACGCCAACACACCAGGATCAACCGACCCCACCACACCCAGCAAAGCCAAAGCATCCTCAAACAAATCCTCAGAACTCAGCTCATCACGCGCACCCAGCTCCACCGCATCAACATGCAACCCACGGCCAATACCAGAGAGCAACTCCATAGCCACCAAATCCACCGGCAAACCAGACCGCCGAGCACCAGAGGACCCGCGCTCGCTTCCTTTGCTCTCGGCTGCCATCTTGAGCTGGAGCAACAGGGGCAGTTCAACGGGCGGGGTTCGCTTGCCAATTTCGTCGGGGGCGACCAGGTCAACGCGGACGCGCTCCTGGGCAAGTAGCGCGAGGGAGTCACGGGCGATTGATTTCACCTCCCACTCCGCGATGCAGCCGTAGCAACCGCATGTGGGGTCATCGGTCTTGTGTTCAGGCATGCTTGCCGCCTTTCAGTTGGTCCATAATTTTTCCGCTGGCCCAGTCCTTGGGGTACCAGAAATCGAAGTCAGCCCCGGCCTGCAGCAGGCCATCACCCCAGCGCTTTTGGTCAGGGGAGATGCGCCCCTTTGCTGACTTGAGCTCACGGAAAAGCACACGCTTGGTGCTGGGGTTCACCAGGACGAGGTCAGGGAAGCCAGGCTGGGAACGGCGCGAATCGTGGGTGTGGTAGATCAGCGAGTAGCCCAGGGACTCGGCTAGGTTGATGACGCGCTGCTGGAAATCTTTCTCAGACCAGGCGTTGATTTCCCGGGCTCGAAGCTCAGCGGCGGTCATGGCAAAGGACGGCGGCACAGTGTCTTTGGGCAGGGGCTTCGGAGGCTTCCCCATCCTTCCCATATCCCATACCTGCTTACTTTTCATTGGTCTTCTTCTTTCTTCTTCCTCGCCTTTTCCTCTTGGGTTTAGCGGGTTCTTCAGTTTTTGAGTTTTTTTCAGCTTGTACTTGGGTAAGGTTGCTTGCCCGCCCCGACCCGTCCCGTCCCGGAACGTCCAGACTCTCGCCACTTCGTTTCTGTCGTTTTCTGTAGAAGTCTGGCTGAACTCTGCCAGAAGAGCGGCTGATACGCCCTGTGGCGCGGTTTTGCAGGGCAGGCGGACGCTCGTGGGTGTCTTGACGGGGCGCGGCGGACGGGGTGCTCTGAGAGGCGGCTAGCGCCTGTTCTTGCTCTCCAGCGGCCAGCATGATGTCCCAATCGCTCATCATCTGCTCGACGGGGTCAACCTCAGGAGCCGTAGACGCGGGAGCGGTCACCGGAGCCAGAGTTTCAGGCTCGACGGTTCGCTCGACCACGCCCGGCTCAACCGGGGACCATCCGGAGCTAGAAGAAGGAGCCGTAGCACCCTCGGACTCAACCAGCGGAGCCACGGTTTCAGGCTCAACGCTAGGAGTCGACGAGGTGGCCAGCTCAACTTCTTCATCAAAGATGGGCGGGGTTGTGGGGTTCACGTGGAAGCCCCACTTCTTGAGAGTCTCGACGGTAGATTCACTGTAGAACGGGTTCACCGGAACCGGGCGCAGAGGCTTATCCCAGTGCTTGCCGTTACCTCTCGCTTGGTTACAGCCGCGGCAAGAGACCAGCAATTTGCTCGGGTCGCCATTAGCCACGACCATGCTGGTGACATGGTCATAGGTGCCTGCGCGTCCGTTGTTCCGAGCATCGAAGCTCACGACGATTCCACACCAGCGGCACTGATCACCGTCGCGGACCCGAACTTTTCCTAACAGAACAGTGTCGCTAAGGTCGCGGTCACGGCCTTTATTCCATGCAGCCTCCTTTTCCTTGATGAGATGTACAAAATCATTGGAGTCTTCAATCAGCTTGTAGGCAACCTGCCCGTCTTCATTCTTGTAGACGCCGGTGAAAAAACCGACCTTCAGCGCCGCGTCAGCCAGGCGCTCCCAGTTCTGAGTAAAAACGTTCTCAGAGTCAGGTTCGAGCCCACCCTCGCGCTTTACCACACCCTCTTCGATGAAGTAGTCGGTGAAGTGCTGGGCGCTGTGGCTTGCACAGTGGAAGAGAAAGCCGGTGAGCTCACGGCGCAGGGCAGGAGTCCAGTAAGGCAGGTTGTAGAGCCTCGCAAAAGAGGGGTGGTCTGAGGAAGTATCAGACCATTTCATCCAAGCCACTTACTTACCCCCGCGAGCGCGATGGGTGTTGTTGTGGGTTCGCATGGTTGGGCTCCTTTGGTTGGTGGTTTAGAGGATGTGGATGTTGTTGTTGACGGCGACTTCTTCGAAAGCGGTGAGCTGTTCGAAGAGGGTGTGCTCGGGGATAGCGTCGGCGTCGGTGATGAGTTGCTGCTGCCAGTGTTCGATGGCTCGGGGTAGGTCGGTGGTGGGGTCCTCGTAGTGGTTGGAGAAGCCTGCGAGGAAGGTTTGGCCGATTCTTGCGATGAGCCGGTTGTGCAGCGGGATGACGGTGGGTTCTCCGAGGCACTTGGTGGCCGTGGCGAGGGCCTTGATGGTGGCAGGTTTGAGGGGGAATTCGTAGACGTGGTCGTCTTGGTTGAGGGAGTGGGAGGCGGCTTGTCGCCAGAAGCTGGCGGTGAAGAGGTGGCGGGCGTCCGCGCCGGGGAAGCGGGACGAGCGGGCGCCAACGATCTTGCTTTCCTCGTTGATGGTGATGAGGGTCGAACGGACGTACTCTAGGTATTCGCCGTCTTGCTTTTTCTCCCGGCGGGTGGATTCTGCGTGCTCGATGCGCAGGCGCAGGGTCTCCAGGTCGTCGGGGCCAGCTTTGAATTGCTTGGTGATGACGGCCGCGTCATCACGGTGGATAGCGAAGTCGGTCACCTCACCCTCATAATCGACCAGCTGCACCTTTCCCACAGCCCAGGCGCCGTTGTTGTTGCGAGCGCTGAGGATGAGCTCGCCCTCGGTGCTGGTTTGGCAGTCGATGATTTCGCAGACGGCGGGCTTGCCGTCGATACGGTCGTCGGACTTTGCTGGGCGGGTGAAGGGGACCAGGGCTGCGAGCATGCTGGTGAAAGCGTCGGTGCGGACGAAGATGTCGGTCATGCTTGCTCCTTGTAGGGGTTGAGGGTGGCGGCGGTTTCGGTGAAGTCAGCGGGTTCTTTTCCGCTTTCGTGGTAGTAGGCTGCCCCTTGGGTGAAACCTTCCTCCCAGGCTTGGGCTTCTGCAGCTGTACTTGCTGCCAGTGCTTGTTCGTATATCTCGGGGTGCGCCCGGTTGATACGCGCTAGGAGCGCCTCTGCACGCTCAGCCCGCTGGGTGAGCTCCAGCAGGGCGGGCAGGGCGTTACGGGTTTCAGATATAAGCTCCATATCAGCGTAGGAAAGCTGTGAAGTATCCACGCTATCCAGCAGCTGCCGACCGTTTCTGTCTCTTAGCTGTGTTCTTGATTCTTCGTCTGTCAGATCTTCAGTTGCGTACCACCACGGCGCGGGGGACGCCTTTTCGTGTAGCTCCCGCAGGTGGGTCAGTTCATCAGGGGTCATAATTGGTTCTCCTTTGGGTTAGCGATTTCTAGGAGCACATCAGCGTGGCAGGGCGCGTCGAGTGGGCACCAGCAGGCCAGGTTCTTCCCAGCCAGCTCAGCCTTTACTCTTGCGACGTAGGTGGCCTCCCAGTCCTTGCCGGAGGCTACGTTGAGGCGGGTGTTTGGGGCTACCCCGATGTCTTGCCGGTAGAGTTCGACGCATTGGGCGGCTGTGGCGTACTCAATCTGGTGCCAGGTCACGGAATTATCCAGGTGGTAGAACGGCACCCGCTCCCCCACCGGCTTACCCGCCCGCCCCTCATGCTCCCAATCAATCCAAGGGCGCAGGGCACCGGGTGAGCGGGTCTTGGTTTCCCCCACTTTGTAGGGATTGCCCCATTTGCTGCCGCGCCCCACGTAGACGGTGTTCTCCGGCATGCGCCACCCTTTGGTGCGCTGCCGCTGGACACGAACCGGGCTCATGCATCTCCCTCGGGCTTCTCGAAAGTGCCTTCACCGTAGATATCGATGACTTCGACTTCCTTGGGGTCGATGGTGGCGAAGATGTCCGTGAGGTATCGGCTGTAGCAGACCACCATAGGCTTTTGGCCGTCAGCTTTAACGAGCTGCGCGTAGCTGTAGGACTGGGTGTACTCGCCCTTGTTGTGTCGTGCGGCGAAGCATGTGCCGGGCTCCAGCTGGTCGGCGGTGAGCTTGCGCAGGGGCAGGTCACCCTTGACCCAGAGAGACCAGCCCTGGAGTCCGTACCAGCCGTCACTGACCGCCTGCTTCCATACATTGGCAGACTTGTTCATGTACCAGCCGCTAGGCATAGTGCTGGAGCAAATGTTGTCGCGTTCTAGTCGGTGGGTGAGCACCCCCAGCTCAGGGTGCACGCACTTCGCGGGTAGCCCGTCTAGGGCGTCCCAGTCGATGCGCTCACCGGCCTGGATAGCCTCGGTCAGGTTAGACCAGCCGGTGAGGTCGCCCTGAGTTTGCTGTCCCTGCTGGTAGCCGAGGTCGTAGGCGCGTTCGTAGTCTTTTCGGTGGGAAATCCAGTACATCGGCCCGTCAATAGTTTGGGTGGCTGTCTCTGGGTAAATTTCTTCAGGATATTTCTTCTTGCTCATTCGTGGGGTCCTTTCTCAGGTCAGGTGGTTGATTTAGCCGCGGTGGCTTATCGGGTTTTAGCGCCCATAACCGCAAGGAAAGCGAGAAGTCCTGCGATCGCACCGGCGATAGCGAAAGAAGCGAAAACCGCCCCTCGCGTCTGCCAGGTGAAGAGCCAGACCCCAAAGGCTTCAATGGCTATCCCTGTGAGCGCGAGAATGGCGAAGGCGATGATGTAGGCGAGGATTGCGAGAAAGATTTTCATTCGAGGTCTCCGTTTTAGGGGGTGGGTGGGGCTACCAGTTGATGGTGAGCTGCCCTTTGCCTTGAAAAGTAGCGCGGCGGTACTCGAGGTCATACCCGAGTTCTCCTAGTCGCCTAATCACTGGCTTAAAGAGCGGGTCAAATTCGCTGATCGTGATGACGATGAACCGTTCACCCTCAAGGGCTCTTGCGTGTGCGCGGGTAATGATGTCATTTAGCTTCTCGTTTAGTGCTTCTGGGTCCTCGGCTATTTTTGCGAGGTCTGAGGCGCTGTATAGTTCGCTCATTCGTATTCTCCGATTTAGGGGTTAGATAAGGCGGGGCTACCAGCTGATGCTCACGTGGCTTCTTTCGAGCTGGTGGGTTTGGAAAATCTCCACCTTGTAGCCGAGCTCCCCAAGGCGCTTGATGATTGGGGCGTAGAAATGGTCAAGCCTGCTAATGGGGACGATGAAGTGACGTTTTCCTGTAATCGCGGCGGCGTGGGCATCGGCGGTGATTACTTCTAGCGCTGCTTCGATGGTGGCCAGGTCGTCCGAGACGGCGGCTAGCTCTTTCGCTGTGTAAATCTTTGTCATTCGTAAATCCCTGTCTCTGGGTCGTAGTAAGTCAAGTCGCCGTCCTGGACGCGCTGGGACCCATCGGGCAGTACCCAGACGATTCGGGAGACGACGGCCGTGGAGCTAATCAGTAGCTCGTCGGCTTCCTCACCGCTCGCATACCAGATAGTCTCGGTACCGCCGGCGGGCATTGCTGCCCACCCGTTGCGCTCAACCCGGGGCGTGCCCGCGGTGGTGATATATGCGCCAATGACAGGTTCGCGGGAGTAATAGTGATACTTAGGGGACGGGGCGCTGGCTTGGGTAGACTCGCTACTTTGCGTTATTTTGGCGGGCGCTGTGGCTTGCGATGTGGCAGGCCAGGACGGCCCGACTCGGTCAGCCCAGGCATTCAGCACGGCAGCGGTGATAATCAGTGCCAGCATGATGGCGATAGCACCCCACGGGGCCGGGTTCTTGGTGGCGTTCATCGGGTACCACCGGCCAGCAGCCTGCCCTGAGCCTCAGCGGCGGCCACCCACTGACGCTGCAAGCGCTTGATCTGCAGATTGCAGTCCTCGCGCTCCTCAGCAGTCAGGGTGGGGTCAGACTCTTCAGTAACGGCCAGGCCCTCGGTAGCCTGTGCAATCTTTTCCCACACGATGTCAGGTCGCTTCATCTTTCTATCTCCTTAGCTCTCTAGCTGTGCAAAATCTTCAATGGGCGGGAGCATGCGGTCACGCAACTTATGCAGTCCCTTCGGGGTAATCACGACCTTGGGGTCGCCCACCATGAGCTCACCCGTTTTGGGATGCCTGTACTTTGTGGCCTGAACGTCAATGAGACCCTGCTCCACGTAGCGCTGCACAGCACGGCGAGCGCCGAAGCCGCGCTTGGAAGTCCAGCCGATTGAGTCCATGAACTTCAGCAGCCGATTCTGGCCTGTTTCAACGCCAGCTCTGCACAGTAGTTTTGCGGCTTGCTCAGCGGTGAAGGTGCCTCGTGCGCCCATGAATTCGTCGTATTCCTGGACGATGGGTTTCATCTGGGCGTTCTCCAGTTCAAGGCGTTCTTTGGCTTCTACGGTGCTAGCCAGCTCACGCAGTGCCTCTGAGTAGCTTTGCGGTAGCTGGGGCGTTGCGTTGTAGGAGCCGGTACGACGGATAGCCGGGAGGACTTCATCAGTTACCCAGCGGCGGAACGCCTTAGCTTCGGTCTTGCGCGAATTGAAAATTGAGTTGTACAGGCCGGACTCGTTGACGATGTTCACACCGCGATTTCCAAAACCGGCGATTTGCCGGTTTTGAATTTCATCAGGATCGAGGCGCTTGGTCATCTCGTAAGTGTCGCTGTAGCCAAGGGCGTTAGCTACGTCGAGAGCAATAACCCAAGGCTCACCGTCGATTAGCAGGCCGCGCAGTGTCTGGCCGTTGAAGTTGAAGTGCTGGATTTCCTGGTTCATGGTGTTATTCCTCGGTGAGCTGGTCAGCTAGGGCGCTAATGAGGTCGGGTCGGAAGTCGCGCCAGTAGTCGCAGGGGCCGGCGTCTTCGGGGGTTAGCTCGAAGTCGAGGAATACGACGGGCACTGAGGTGATGCCCTGGTAGGCGAGTTCTTCGGCGAGCTCGCGGTTCTCTGCCTTATCGACGTCATAGACCTTGAAGGTCACGCCCTCGATTGCTGAGGTGAGCTGCCCATCATCGTCCTTGGTGGCGATACCTTCGTCGACGAATTTCCGTTTGGTGAGGTTGCAGGGCTGGCAGCCGGTGGATTTGGTGTAGAGGGTGATTGTTTTCTCGGTCATGGGGGTCTCCTTCAGATGGTGGTCGGCGCTGTAGTGGCCGGTAGATTTACAGTGACGGCAGTAGCGGGTGATCATCATCGGCTTCGGTGCAGTCGTGTATGGTCAGGGGCTTGTCTAGGCGCTGGCAGGGCTGCATGTGGGCAAGGTGCCAGGTAGCTTTAGCCATTGCTGCTTGATGGGTGTGGGTTTCGTAGGTGGTCAAGCAGGTCTTGCAGGTCGAGCTCCAGATAGTCTTGGCCGGCACTTTGATGATGGTTCCCATGGGTAGGTGCAAGGTCGTGGCTGGCTGGTGGAAAGTTCGTCGGACGCTCATTTGTGCGGTGGTGGTTTTCATGGGATTTCCTTTGGTTGGCTGGAGTGAAGAATCGGGTGGCGGCGTCTGCGCCGGCTTCCCCGAAAGGACGGACGGGGTCAAGCGCGACGGCGCAGGTGAGGGCAAGTAGACCGGCGAGAAGCGCGGCCACTAAGACGACCGCAAAACCCTCAAGCAAGAGCTGCGCGAATGTTGGCATTGCTTCCCTCCTCTACAAAGAGCTTGAAAGCGAGATTCAGGGTATGGGCTATATCTTCAACCGAGGCTTCCGTGTAGGGCCCACGCAGCTCGACGCCATCGGCGCTGATAACGGCGACCGTCCCATCGCCCTGACCCTCGATTAGCGCTTCGTATTCTTGGCGGACAGCCCCGATACGCTGGCGGGCGCGCCCTAGCTGGCTTTTGAGGCCGGTGATGTTCTCGGTGAGCTTGGCGTTCTTCTGCTTCTCAGCTTCAAGCAGCTCTTCGAGAGCCTTGACCGCGCTAGGGGAGTCAGCCTCAGCACGGACGAGGCGGGCCTCCTGTCCGCCTTATTGGCACGCTCACTAGCTTTGGCGGCCGCTTCCTGCAGGTTCTGATTGACCGAGGCTAGGCTGTCGTAGTTCTCGGCCGCCGCGGTGAGTTCAGTGCAAGCCGCGTCCAGCTCACCTTGCAGGGCCTTGGCCTTTTCTAGGGCTTTGGCTTCAGCCACGGTCGCGAGGCGCACCTTCTTCCCAAGGGCAGCGTTCTCGGCCTCAAGCTCCTGGATTCGCGCCTTCTGCCTATCCAGCAGCGCTTTGACCTTGGGGTGAACCTGAACTTCAGCCGGGGGCGCGGGAGGTTTGGGCTCAGGTGCCACAGTTGGCAGATTCTCAGCTCGACGCGGGTCGCGGTAGACGTAGCCCATCAGAAATTCACCTCATCGTCTACGACGCCGGTGGACACGGTCTCAGTCTCGGTGCCGGGTAGTGCAGGCTCCCAGTACGCCCGGGCTTGCTTGATAGCGTCAGAAGGCTCGATACCGTAGACAGTTTCGAGAGCGTCTATTTTGTGGTTGGTGTATCGTCCGTAGCCGTTCGGGTTGAAGTTGTCTAGGTTGTAGAGATTGTTGGTTCCCGTGCGTCCGATATCGATAACTCTAACCATGAAGAGTGCATAGGCCAGCTGGTCCAGGCTCTTTGCGGCTACGGCGTCCCGGTAGACCTCGCCCTTGTTAGGCTCGGCGGGGTCGAAATCGATACCCAGTAGGGTCAGCATGTCAGGCAGGCCGTACCCGGTGTCGCAGATGACTTCTACCAGTGCGCCGTGCGCTGTGCCCTTGAGCTTGCCCGGCTGCCCAGCGAGACCCTCAAGGTGCTCCTTGAACTTCGGGTGCTCCACACGCAGAGCGAGCTTGACCTTCTCGCGGGCTTCCTGCTCCGCGATTTCTTCGGGAGTCAGCTCAGGCTTCTTAGTGTCTTTTTTGGCCTGGGAAAGGGCATACCACTCGACTGAGTGGGTCGTGTTATTCAGATAAGGTCGTAGCGCGTCCTTGCCGTATTTATCTAGTACATCCTTGGGGATAACGCGGGAGGTGAGTTCAAGCAGCTCTTTCGGCATAGAGGGAAGTCCTAGCAGAGTAGCGTTGTAAAGGCGCTCAAAAGTCCCGCTGGTGGCTTCCTCAGGCTCAAGGAAGTCATAGCCCAGCTTCACCAGGTGGTCATAAACCTTGGGGCCAAGGGTCTTCCACTCAACCGTACTTTCAGCCTGCTTCTGAGTAGATTCCCACCGCCAGGCGTTACCGGATTCCGCGGCTTCGGTCAGCTTCTCAGCCAGCTCAGGTTCATCGGCGTACTTGGCGATTTCTTCGGCCTGGAAGAGGTCAATCTTCTTCTCCTTGACCGCGTCAAGGACGCGCTCACCGGCTCCCAGAAGCTGGGCACGGCGGCGCACAGTCGAGGGGGATTTAGCGATAGCGTCCGCTACCTTCTCCACGGTGAAGCCGGGCAAATCGAGCATGGCCTGTACGGCGCGGGCCTCTTCTACGGCCGTGATCTGCTCGCGGTGCAGGTTCTCGGTGAGCATGGCGGCAATCTGCTCACCGTCACCCTCAAACTGGGTGGTAAAGATGCCGGGGATAGTCAGAAGCCCGGCCTTTTTAGCTGCAGCTAGACGACGGTGCCCAGCAATTAGCATGAAATCACCCTCGCGGGTGGGGTGCGAAGTCACCACAATCGGCTGCATAAGGCCATAGCGGCGAATCGAGTCAGCAAGCTCCTCTACGCCCTCAGGAGCGCCCAGGTTGTCACGGACGTTGTGGGGGTTAGCGAATACCGAGCTGATGGCGTACTCGGTGATTTTCATGGTGGTCATAGGTGGTCTTTCGGAGTCTTTGATGGTGGAAAAATGTGCGGGAAATTTTTTGCAAGAAATTCGGGGGGACGTCGGTAACAGTGGGAGTGACGAGCGGACGTTACCAGCGGGGCCAGGCGGGGCGGTTCCGGCGCTCTGCGCGGACCTGCTCGGCGGTCAGGCCGTGCTCCCGGCGGTAGACGGCGAGAACCTTCTCAACCTGGTGGCCCTCAGCCCGCATGCCGGCGGCGACTTCTGCCAGCTCACGGAAGAGCCGGTCAAAGCTAATCTCACGCTGGGCCTTGAGCCCGCGAATTCGGTGATCTGCGCGCATGCCCATCCAGAACCTGGTCTCGGTGATACGCGGTGCAGGCAGGCTCATTGCGCGTCCTCTTCCTTTGAGAGCTCGGGAATGGAATAGACCAGAACACCAACCAGCAGAATCACAGCGAAAGTACCGCCGTTATTCTGGCCAGGATTAGCCAGAGCCAGAACCGCAAAAACAGCGAAGAGAGCGAGCCAGATTTTCAGCTTCATGCCGCCTCCAACACGGGGCGGTCGATCTGATACTGCTCGGTCGTGAAGGTGGCAACCTGACGCGTCCAACCACCCTCAGCGGCAAAAACCTCATTGGTGGCCCAGTCAATGGTGACGGGGGAGCGAGGCTCTAGGGCGCGGGTGAGCGCGTAGTCGACGGCTGCGCGGCGGGCCTCAGCACGGCGCTTAGCGTCCTTGTAGGCGGGGTATTGAACCTCGCGTGAATCGAGGGCGCGAGGGGCGTCCTCGCGGGTAATGACGATGCCCACTCGCTCGTGGACGGTGCCGGTCTTAGCCATTGGTTTGGCCTTTCTTCTCAAAATCTAGGGGGGTGTACGGTCTTGATGTGCTCTGCTACCAGCTCTTCGAGGGCTTCCTCGATAGGGATTAGCCCTAGCTGGCTCGGGGCCCAGTCGCCTGCGTACCAGTCGCAGATGGGGCAGTGGACTTCGACCTTGTAAATGCGGGTCATGCGAGAGCGAAGTCTTTCTGCGTGGTGGTTTTAGCGCCGTCGAAGGCTTCGCGGAGTGTGTCGACCACGTCTGTGATGAGCCTGGCTAGGGCGTCCAGTGCGCCGGCGGCTGCCACTCCCAGAGGGCGGAGGATGTCGGCAACGTCCTTGCCGGTGACGGGGCGGACGTGCCGCATAATCAGGGCGGACGCCGTCTCGGGCGAGGTTGCGCCGGGTACGGCTTCCCGGATGTATTGCTTCAGTGGCTCGCTCATTACGCCGCCTTCCCGCGGTGGATTGCCTTGGACCGGCTGGTTTGCCGGAAGAAGCTGGGCAGCTCCACGACGTTTTCCGGCTCAGGCAGCGGAGCCTGGGCAGGCGTTTCCTGCGCGAGACGACCGGGGTTAGCCGAGGCAGCCATGATCTGCTTGAGGTCGTCATTGGAGAAGCAGACCTTGCCGCGTCCTTGCCCGCCGTGGTGAGGCAGGGCGCCGGAGTAGGCTTTACGCCGCAAGGTGCTTGCGGTGTAGAGGGGCGCGAGGACTTCTGCTGCTTCTTCGAAAGTGTAGAAGTCCTGGTCGCCTAGCCTGAGTCGGCGGGTCATGGGCGTAATCCTTTCGGGCTGAGATACGGACGCCGGCGCTAGGTTCTTCCATGCCGGGCTGGTTAACGAGATACTTGGGCTATGAACATCATCGAAACTAAGATCGTCTCCAGCCCTGAGGGCCATAACCCCTCAGCGGCTTCTTTGCGCGAGAACGTTGAAGTAGCGGCTCGGGGGAACCCGGTTGTCTCTATGAGGTACTTAGCTCAGGCACTTCTTCAGACGATGGACGAGCTTGAAGCCGTCAAGGCTGAAGTGGCTGAGCTTAAGAAGAAACTGAGGAAGCTTTAGTCTGAGCGGGTCTTCGAGACTTCTACGAAGCGTGATTCGTACTGCATCATCTTGATGTGCTCCACGTTGATCTGGGTGACTAAGCTGCTGACAATTTCTATCTTGTGTTTCCAGCTGTAGTCTTTGCTGTTGATGGCCACGCGTAACTCATTAGCAAGATGGGCAATGCACTCCATCGCCTGGGATTGGAGTAGAAGTCCGTAATTGTCGGTGGCGTACTTCTGCTCGTTTGTTGAGTTTTCGCTCATGGGGGTTCCTTTCGGGGGACGGGGCGGACGCCGGTGGTCGGGTCTTCCGTGCGGGGCGGGTTAACGAGATACTGGGTTTGGGCTACAAAGGCTGTAGCTCTCAGTAAGTTTTTGGAGGTTCATTGTGATTGGTCGAATCCGAGATAACTCACCTGCTCGTAACGTTCTGCTGGAGGCACCAGCCGAGGTTGTGGCTTTTGTTCAGCACTACGCCAGGCTTAACGACAAGCAAAGGGACTGGGCTCCTTTGGTGGTCATTCATCTTGATGACTTTGAGTCGAATGCCGGTAGGGCAGTTGTTCTTTACGGGGCAGATATCTTTGAGTTCGAGTTACCTGACGGTTATGATCCTGCTGGTTTTGATGAGCTGGTGAGAGTCTTCGATATGACTTTTTTGGAAGACAGGTGCTTCATCTTTGACCATGATTGGAACCCGCGACCTACTCGGGAAGAGGATTAGGGGCCCTGAGAGGTTTTCCTTCTGCGTAGTCCCGCGACCGTTCCCGGTCGCAGAGCAGGCAGGCGATGACCATGTCGTCTGGTGTTTTCGCTCCTTGGCCTATGTTGATGTGGGAGTAGCAGGCCCTTTTGCTGGATTTGCGGTCAGTCCAGGTGACGGTGTCCCCGCAGTAGCGGCAGGTGTCCCCGTCTCGTTCTCGGACCGCTAGGGTGAGCTGGCGGTTCCGGGTGTCCTTTTGACGGGTTTGGTTCCACTCCCGTTCTGGTGTGGTGATGAGACGGCGCTTGAGCATGGTTGTTTCTTCAACGATTTCTTCCCAGTATTCTTCGGTTGCGTCGTCGTTGAACATAGCTTCCATGATCAGGGTTGAGAGTTTTTGGAGGTCTGCTTTGAGGCCAATGAGCGCGAGCTTGCGTTCTTTGGCGGATGTTTTTGTGTGCTTGGGCCAGGGCATGGTGGTCTCCTATGGGTGGTGGGGCGGACGGTGGTGGTAGGTTCTTCCGTACCGGGCGGTGAGGTTGGAGCCGAGCAAGCCCAGTTTGAGTATCTGTTCGCTGGTTTTCACTTTGGAGTCTCCTTTCGGGTGTGGGGCGGACGGTGGCGGTCGGCGAGCGCGGCTATTCGCAATTGCGAACGATTGGGGTAAAAAATTAGGCAGCCGTCACCACTTCGGATAGATGTTCTTCAGCAAACCAGTCGGTTGTGACACCAAAGAAGCGTGAAGCGGCGTATAGTTCAAGCGCGCTTAGCTCGGCGCGACCTGCAAGTACATCACTCATTTTGCTCTTGCCGATACCGAGAGCGATGGCGGTTTCTGTTTGTGTCTTGCGGGTTTTGACCAGGGCGAGCTTGAGATTTTCTGCAATGGTCCCCTCGAGGTTTTTCATATTCCTCTCCTTTCTCGCCTCTAGTCTATGTTCGTAAATGGGAACAAGTCAATCCAAAAACGGAAATATTTTTACTTGGGGTGTATTCTGTCTGTATGAATACACATGGAAACAGACGTGGGACTGGCCCTGCTGACAGATTCAGCGCATTGTTGAATGCTGAGATTCGAGCTGAGATTGCTAGACGCAGGTTTAGTCTGAGGCAGGTTGAAGAGCTATCAGGTGTAAGTAAGGCCCGCCTGAGTGAAGTGGTAAACAACGACAAAGCCCCGCTGAATACTAACGAGCTGGGGCGTATCTGTGAGGCTCTGAGGGTGCAGGCATCTGAGATTCTACGACGCTCCGAGAGTAAGCTGGCGTCTGAGCTGGCTTCTGCCCGCCCGCGTCCTGCCGTCCTTGCTGCCCAGCAAACCCAAGCCGAGCACCAGCGTCCGCGCGGGCACTACAACCGTGACGGCGAATGGGTCCCCGCCACCCGCGACGGCTACACCCTAGCCGCCTACGAAACAGACGAGGAGAAGGGCGTTGATTACATCGACGACTAAAGACCCCTACACCCTCGCCGAAGAACTCGGCGTCCCCATCGTTTACCGCAAACTAGCCGGCGGACTCCACGCCTACTGGGACGGTGCCCGCATCATCGTTGATACCCGCCTGTCCCAAACACAAGAACGCTGCGCCATCGCCCACGACCTCATGCACGTCATCGCAGGGGATGAACCCTACCTGCACGTGCTCAGTGCACCGTCCATCGAAGCCAAGCGAGACCTGCAAGCAGCTGAACTGCTCATCGACCCGGTGGCCTTCCGTCAAGTAGCGGCTCTCTACCCGGATGACCCGGCTAAGGTAGCTGCAGAGCTGGGCATCACCAACCGGCTCCTCGACGCCTGGGTACGAGCACACGGAGTCGAACTCATCGAACTAGATGAGGTGGCCTAGGGGAGTGGGGAGAATGATGGGAGCCCGCCACTGGGGAAAGTGGCGGGCTTCTTTTGCGCGTAACGTGCCACAAACGAGCGCGGTTAATCGTAAAGTTTAATCACGTTGCCCCCGATGCCTGGGGGGTGATTCATCATTACACCTATGCGAGGACTGTATGAAATACGAGCCAGAAAGATTCCAGCTTAAGCCTGGTGAGAGGCCACCTATTACGCCGGATGTTTATCTTTCCTATGCGCCAAAAGTCGAGATGAGAAATGCCCATCTGCCTGGGAAAGGCTGGCTCATTTGGGGCTACTTCTTGGTTTTTTGTTCGGTAGTGACTATACCTACGGGTGGTGTTCTACTCTGCGCCCCCTTTGCTGCGATCTTGCTGTGGCACTACTACAGCCGCCATGCCTCTTATAAAAAAGCAAAAGACCCCATTCCCTTCGCACCACGGAGTAATTCATGACTCAGCAACCTTACCCCTCAGACTCAGTATCGCCGGCAATGGTGGCCGAGCACTTCACCAGCCTCACCCGTAAGAAGAACGATGTCATTCTCAAGATGGCCGAGGAGATTGTCGCTCTCAATCAGGAGCTAGACCGGCTCCGGGGGCACAACCAGCACCTTCAGCATTTTCTTGACTCCCACGGCGGCCCCGAGGTCTGGGAGCTTGAGCAGGCAGCAGATAAGCTGAAGCAAGAACGCAAAGACGAACACGACAATATGCTTCGCATTGCTCGGAGGGAAGCTAAGGCTATCCGAGAAAAAGCCGAGATGGCTGCGAAAAAGGCTCGCGCTGAAGAACAAGCCGCGCAGGAACACCTGTCAGAACTTCGCAAGGCAATCCCGAACGCCGAAAATAAATACGTCAATTTGACATTGGCCCTTGAAGACTTTGCGCACCCGGCGGACTCATACACTCAGCTTCAGACTGACCTACGTAAACTACGCAGCGAAATGAAAGCACTTGCCGCGAGCGGTGAAGCTGTAGAAGCTGATGAATTTGAGGAACTTCCGACCGCTGTGGGTAAGGCCAAGCAACTCAAGAAGAACATCGCTCGCCTAGCATTACGATGCTTTAACGCAGAAGCAGAAAACATCATCAAGGCGGTCACCGCGAAAAATGTACAGACTAGTGCAGACAAGATTGGTAAGGCAGCGGATGCTATCTCGCGTCTTACAAAACCGTTAGATATCTCGATTAGCTACGAGTACCAGCGCATGAAGGGGCAAGAGCTCGAGATTGCGGGCCAGGTCGAGCAAGCACGCGAAATCGAGAAGGAAGAGCAACGGGCAAGGCGGGAGGCGCTACGCGAGCAGGCTCAGGCAGAAGCTGAGATGGAGGCCAAGAAGAAGGCCCTGCTGAAGGAACGCAAGCACTTTGAGAATGTGCTGGCCCGCATTCAGGCTACTGGTGACTCTGAGCGTATCACTGAGATTCAAGCTGAGCTTGACCAGATTGACGCCGGCATCGCGGACGTCGACTATCGTAAGGCCAACACCCGTGCCGGGTACGTCTACGTCATTTCCAATATCGGCTCGTTCGGGCAGCGCATGGTCAAGATTGGCATGACCCGGCGCCTGGACCCGATGGACCGCGTGCGAGAGCTGGGGGACGCCTCAGTTCCCTTCGGCTTCGATGTGCATGCCCTCTTCTTTACCGAAGACGCCCTCGATGTGGAGCGCCAGCTTCACGAGGCATTCGCCCAGCAGCGCGTGAACCGAGTGAACCTGCGCCGTGAGTTCTTCTACGCCACCCCTGCCGAAGTTCATGCAGCACTGGACAGCATTGCTGGTGACGTCCTCGAATTCAATGAGGACGCCGAAGCTGAGCAGTATTACGCCAGTCTCCAAATTGCTGAAGCTGACGCCAAAGCGTAGAAGGTAAAAATGAAGCCCCGGCCCACAGATGAACTGCTCCCCATAAGTTGGACTACTAAAAAACAGTCACCAACCAATGGGGAGCATTTCAGAAGTGGGTCGGGGCTCTCTACTGCCCTCTAAAGGGCTAGAAATCTACTGAGCCACCTCGATACCACCGGGGGTCCAACGAACCGTGAGCGAGTCGGGCAGGTCGCCTGTGGTGCCTGGCTCGATACCGGTCTCTAGCCATGCGCGGTCTACGGCCGTGATTTCTGCCAGGCGGTCCAAGTCATCGCTAGACGGCTTGAATGCTCCAGACTCCCACCGGCTGAGCGTATTGCGGGCCACCGGAATCATCTCAGCGAGCGCAGCCTGTTTGAGCCCTGCGTGTTCGCGGGCTTTTCTGATGCGGTCTTGGAGTGTCCAGATGGGGATGGTCATGGGTTTATTGTATCGGATTGTTGATTTTTCACCATAGCTTTGGTGCTTTTGTGTTGCAATATCTACAGGTGTGTGTGTATTGTGGTTCTTGATATGTAGCATTTGCTACATATTCAGGAAGACGTTCTTACTTTACGGTTCTTGATTCCTGGCCTTGAGGCTTGCAACCCCAGGCGAACACAAGTAACCGCCTGGATAGCTGCGTTAGAGCTGCAGCACTTGAGATAGAGCCAGTACCGGGAATGGCCCACAAAGGAATCATGTACGAGGGTAGCTCCCTTGGCTTGATGCATACGATCAGACTGCCTGGACTTCCTGCAAGGAAGAAACCGGGGGTCTACTTCTCGTATCTGGGAGAGGAAACCCAGCGCCAAACCTCGGGAGCTCTTTGGGGGATGGGAATCACAAAGCCTCTCGCGCTAGCGCAACCTCTAGCCGATTGGGGCGAAGCCCCCTCAGCTCACCTACCCCAGCATCAATCCAAAGCAGCCGCAGCCAGCAAGTCCGCATCACCAGCCAAGTGCCCATAGGTATTCACAGTCGTGGTAATGGACTCATGACCAAGCCGGGCCTGAATCACTGGCAGAGGCACACCCTTAGCAATCAACCTCGAAGCGTGAGTATGGCGCAGATCGTGAATCCTTGGCTTAGCCCCAAGCTCACCGGCAATCTCCTTCATTAGCGGCATCCACACATTCAGATGGAAGTAAGAATTGGAGAGATGAAGCCCTGAAGGCCGCTTGAATATCAGATCATCAGCCGGCGCTTTCCCACGAGTCTTGAGCAAGCTCTCGCCCAGCCACAAAGGTAGCGTCACCGACCGCCTAGACTTCTTCGTTTTCGGTGGTCCAATATACTCACCATCATCACCACGACGCCAAGCCCGAGTAATACGAGCGACAACACGGCTGTCCTTCTTCTCCAAATCCTGCCAGCGCAGCGCCGTCGCCTCACCATAGCGCAAGCCAGTATTCTCCAGAAGCTTGATAAAAAGCCGCCACTGAGCAGGCAACGCGCTATAGAGAATCGTCATCTGAGCCTCAGAGAGAAAGACCGGCTCGAAAGACCGGCTCTCTTCTGCCGCCCTCATACCGTGAGCGACATTCTCGGAAATCAGGCCGTCAGCCACGGCCGTCTTGAGTGCAGCCGAGAGGATTGCATGGATATTCTTCTTCGATTTTGCCGATACCTGCAGCCCATTGAACCAGCGCGCCACCTCAGCCCGTGTCAACCTGTCAACAGGCACCGAGCCTAGGACTGGGTAGATGTGAATCTTTGCCTGCCCCCGGTAGGTGCGCCGGGTGCCAGGTGAAGCCCCCGTTAGCGTCTCAATGTGGTCGGCCACCACCTGCTTGACCGTAGGGGAAGTCGAATTCAGGCGAGAAGCCGCTTCAGCAGCTAGCGCGAAGGAATTGCCATTGGCATCCAAGAAGTCCTTGAGGATCTTCGCGTCAGCCTCAGTAGCCAGCGAGCGCGAGGTCTGCTTGCCGGTTTCGGGGTCGCGCCATAGTACGGCCCAGGTGATGGTGCCGTCCTTTTTCTCGCGCTTTCTGATGCTTGCCATGGTTAAATTATGGGCTTCGTGTCAACAAAAAACCCTCTCCTGTCAACGGGAGAGGGTTTATATCGCTCTGACTAGGCGTTTTATGGTGCCCAAGGTGGGACTCGAACCCACACTCCGAGGAACCGCATTTTGAGTGCGGCGCGTCTGCCAATTCCGCCACTTGGGCAAGTGCGAAAGCTCTTCTACAATACACGGTTCTGCCCGCTAAAAGCCAATCGGCCCTCACCCTGGAAGAAAGGGCCCGCCCCCGACTAAGATAGGAACCGAAGAGGGTACGCACCGTCACCCATTGCATGCACGCCCACAAGGTTGTGCGCGTGCGAAAATAGAGAGCGAACCTCAACTAAACGCTGAAAAGACCTAAGGAGCAGGGTATGTCAGAGCAGACCACCCAGGAGCCCGAGAAGCACGATCAGCAGCCCGCACGCACTGTCGTCGTCGCTGAAGACGAGGCACTGATTCGCCTCGACATCGTCGAAATCCTCAAAGACCAGGGCTTCAACGTCATCGCCGAAACCGACAACGGTAAAAAGGCTGTAGAACTGGCTGAAGAGCACCGCCCCGACCTGGTGCTCATGGACGTCAACATGCCCATCATGGACGGCATCGAAGCAGCCGGCCAAATCAGCGAGCAGCAGCTGGCGCCGGTCGTCCTACTCACCGCCTTCAGCCAGAAAGAACTGGTAGACCGCGCCACCGAAGCAGGCGCCATGGCCTACGTGGTCAAGCCCTTCACCCCCAACGACCTGATTCCCGCCATCGAGGTGGCAATTAGCCGCTACGAGCAGATTCGTGCCCTCCAGGACGAAGTCACCAGCATCAAGGAACAGTTCGAGACCCGCAAGCTGGTTGACCGAGCTAAGTCCCTGCTGATGACCAAGATGGGCCTGAGCGAGCCCGAGGCCTTCCGCTGGATTCAAAAGACCTCCATGGACCGCCGCCTCTCCATGCGCGAGGTCGCCGAAACCATCGTCAAGCAGGTCCAGTAGGGTAGCATCCCCTAGCCTGTAACAAAGCCCGCCCCAGCGTATTGCTGGAGCGGGCTTTGCTGTATTCAAAAGAAGGGGGCGGACGCCTGCGGTGGGGTAGGCGTCCGCCCCCTTACGGGGTGCTAGAGGGCGTCCTTATGGTCGCTCTTCGTTCCGATACCCCAGAGGGTGATAGCCGCACTTACCGTGACAGCCGCCCACCAGAGGCCGCCCTGGCTCAGGGCCGTCACCGTGAAGATGAGGGTCAGTACCAGGAAGATATTGCCGATGAGTTTGCGGCGTGCTGGGGTCATGGTGGGCCTTTCGTGAACTTGGAGGTTAGTGGGCTGCTGCCAGGCCGCCGTCGCGCTCCTGGGGTTCGGGCAGGCCCTCCTCGTCCGCTCCGGTTGCCTTGGCAACGCGCTCAGTCAGCGCGGCGATAGCGGCATCACCGGTGACGTTGGTGGCGGTGCCGAAGGAGTCCTGGGCCAGGTAGAGGGCAATCATCAGGGCGACCATGGACTCGTCGAAACCCAGCATGGATTGGAGCAGGCCGATAGCGGTCATTACCGCGCCGCCGGGCACGCCAGGGGCTGCAACCATCATGAGGCCCAGAACCAGAACCACGGGAATCATAGCGCTAAAGCTCAGGGAGCCGCTAGCCATGTAGACCACGGCCACCGCGCAGGAGGTAATAGTGATCATGGAGCCTGAGAGGTGGATGGTGGCGCAGAGGGGGATAGCGAAGTCAGCGATCTTGCCCCTAATACCCACCTTCTTAGCGGACGCCACGGTCACGGGGATGGTGGCGGCTGATGACTGGGTGCCAATAGCGGTGAAGTAGGCGGGCAACATGCCGCGCAGCATGGTGATGGGGTTGCGCTTGGAGACAGTGCCGGCAACGGTGTACTGGATGGCCAGCATGACCCAGTGCAGCAGAATAACCATGGTGAAGACTTTGCCGAAGACCGCAAGAATCTGGCCGACCTGCCCTGCCATGGTCATGTTGGCAAAGACACCGACGATGTGGACGGGCAGCAGGGGGATGATGACGTAGCCCAGGAGCTTTTCGATGATGGTCTGGAAGTCCTGGAAGAGGTTTAGCATGTTCGTGCTGTTCAGGGCTGTGATGCCCAGGCCCATGATGAAGGCCAGGATCAGGGCGCTCATGACCGACATGATGGGGTCAAGGGTAAATTCCAGGTAGCCGGCTGAGAGGGCTTCTTCGGGGTTTTCGAAGGCGGTGAGCTGCTGGCCCTGGAGGATGATGGGGTAGAGGAAGTGGGCCACGGTCACGGCAAGGAAGCCCGCTGTGACGGAGGAGGTGTAGGCCAAGCCAACGGTGGTGCCCAGTAGCTTACCTGCGCCCTTGGCCAGTGAGCCGATGCCGGGCACGATAAAGCCGATGATAATTAGCGGGATCGCGAAGCTCAGGAAGGCACTAAAAATAGTGGAAAAGGAGACAAAGAGCTGAACGATGAAGTCCTTGGGAATTGCGGTTCCCAGGGCGTCGTTGATGCTGGAGATAAGGCCGGGGGTGAAGGCCCCGATGAGGATACCGCCGATGATGGCGACGATAATCCACACGAGCAGAGGAATCTTCTTCATGGGCTTCCTTGGTGTTGTGTGATCTTGTGTGTGTTTACACGGACTGCCAGTTTATCAGGGGCAGCCAAAGGCGTCCGGAGATAAGGGAGGAGGAGTGAAGGCTAAGGTTAGGGAAGGTTGATAATATTATTGGTGATGCGGGCGGTAGCAATGAGCTTGCCAGCCTCATCGGTGATATCAATGGCGTGGACGCAGACGGTGCGGCCCAGCTTGACTGCCCGGCAGGTGGCGGTGACGGTGCCGGAACGAATCGGGCGCAGGTGGGTGATGTTCAAGTCAACGCCCACAGCAGCCTTCTTCTGCTCGGCCACCGAAAGAAAAGCGGAGATAGACCCCAGGGTTTCTGCCAGGGCGGCAGAGGCACCCCCGTGGAGCAGGCCCACCGGCTGGGTGTTGCCCTCCACCGGCATGGTGGCAACGGTTAGTTCGGGGGAGGCTTCGAGAATCGTGATACCCAGCTTCTGTGCCAGGGCCCCTGCCCCTAGTCGTTCAAGTATCTGCTGGTAGCGGGCGTCCTGCTCCTGGGCCTCGGTCATGGGTGCTCCTTAGAAAATAGGGGGAGATTGTCTGCCTTCAATCGTAGGGCAGGGGCAGGCGGTAGGATGGTAGGCGTGATGACTAGACCTGAAACTTCTGCTCCTGCACCCGGTAAGCTCATGCTCATTGATGGGCATTCCCTGGCTTTCCGTTCTTTCTACGGCACCCCGGTGGATGTCTTTGTAAATGCTGAGGGCCAGCACACCAATGCGGTTCATGGCTTCCTCTCAACCTTGATTTCTCTGATTAAAAATGAGCAGCCCAGCCACATTATTGTGGCCTTTGATCTCTCAGGCGGAACCTTCCGCACCGAGGAATACGGTGAGTATAAGGGTGGGCGTAATGAAACCCCGCAGGAGTTCTTTGGTCAGATTGAGCTGATTCAGAAGGCCCTGGCGGCCCTGAATATTCCTTCGGTGACCCTGCCGCGCTATGAGGCTGACGATATTGTCGCTACCTACACCCGTCAGGGGCGGGAGGCTGGCTTTGAGGTGCAGATTGTGTCGGGTGACCGCGATGCCTTCCAGCTGGTGACCGATACCGTTACTGTGCTGTACCCGGTCACGACCGGCCCTACCAAGGGTATCCGCTATATGACCCCGGCTGCCGTCGAGGAAAAGTATAAGGTTGCACCTCATCTTTACCCCGATCTTGCTGCCCTTACCGGTGAACAGGCGGACAACCTGCCGGGCGTGCCTGGCGTAGGCCCGGGCTTTGCCGCCAAATGGATTAACGAATACGGCGACCTCAAGGGCGTGCTGGCCAACGCAGAGAAGATTAAGGGTAAGAAGGGTGAGGCCCTGCGTGAGCATATCGACGACGTGCTACGTAACCGCCGCCTCAACCGCCTGGTGGATGACCTTGACCTGTCGGTGACCCTCGATGATGCCGAGGGCTACGGCCCTAATACTGAGGAGTTAGAAGAGCTCTTTGACTACCTAGAGTTCAATTCCATTCGCAAGCGCGTCGCCGAGCTCTTTGAGGGCATGGGGCAATCTACACCTGCGGTTGAGATTGATATTGAAACGGTTGAGACCATCATCAGCGTGGACGCCCTCACCGCCTTCCTGGCAGCTGCCCCCGAAGCGCTCGCGGCGGTTGAGCGGTCGGTTGAAGTACCTGAACGCCTGGCGCAGGCCATCACCCTCTGGCCTGTGGTTGATGAGCAGGCCGGTGAAAAGGGGCTGGCCCACGGCCAGGCCCTGCACGGCCTCCTGCTGGTTGCCGGTGCCCGCGCAGCCTACCTCGATTTTGAGAAGCAGGCGGACGGCGTCCGCGCGGCTCTGCGCGACTGGCTGGGGGACGCGTCCGCCCCCAAAATCACCTTCGATGTTAAGCAGAACTTTAAGTCGCTAGCCGCCTACGACCTGCCCCTAGTGGGCGTCATTGAAGACCCGGTGCTCTCTTCCTACGTCTGTGGCTTTATCCCCACCGCCCGTCGCCGCGGTCACCGCGAGATGCTCGAAGACCTCACCCGCGACTACCTGGGGCAGACCTATCCGGCCGCCCCCGAACAGGAAGACCAGGGGGAGCTCTTCTCGCTCGAACCTGCTGTCGATACCGACTACCAGGCCCTTGCCGCCCGCCATGTACAAGAATTGGCCTACGCCCTACACCTTGACCTAGTTGCCAAAAACCAGCTCGGCCTCTACGAAGAAATTGAGCTGCCAGCTGCGTCCGCCCTGGCCCGCATGGAAATCGCCGGTGTAGCAATCGACGCCAGCGCCATCTCGGAGCTCAAGGGCTACTACGGTGAACACGTCACCCGCGCCACCGAAGCGGCCTACGAAATTCTGGGCCACGAGGTCAACCTTTCGTCCCCCAAGCAGCTACAGGGCGTCCTCTTCGACGAGCTGGGCCTGCCGACCACCCGCAAGCTCAAGAGCGGCTACTCCACCGATGCCGACTCGCTCTCAGGAATCCTCGGCCAGGTAGACCCCGAGAGTCAGGGGGCCTCCTTCCTAGGCGAGCTGCAAACCTACCGCGACTACACCAAGCTCAAGCAGACCGTTGAGGGGCTGGGTAAGGCAACCGCCGCGGACGGCCGCATCCACACCACCTACCAGCAGAACGTCGCAGCTACCGGTCGCCTCTCATCAACCGACCCCAACCTGCAGAACATCCCGATTCGCACCGAAGAAGGCCGCAAGATCCGCGACGCCTTTGTCGTCGCCCCCGAGCCGGTTGACGGCACCGACTACACCACCCTGCTGACCGCCGACTACTCCCAGATCGAAATGCGTATCATGGTGCACCTGTCGGACGATGAAGACCTCATCGCCGCTTACCAGGCGGGGGAGGACCTGCACCGCTTCGTCGGCTCAGAGGTGTTTGGGGTAGCGCCAGAAGACGTGACCCCCGAGATGCGCTCTAAAGTCAAGGCCATGAGCTACGGCCTTGCCTACGGCCTCTCACCCTTCGGCCTATCAAAGCAGCTAGGAATCAGTGTGGACGAAGCGACCAGCCTGCGCACCAACTACTTCCAGCGCTTCGGTAAGGTCGGCAGGTTCCTGCGCTCCATCGTGCGCGAGGCCCACAAGACCGGCTATACCGAGACCATGTTTGGCCGCCGTCGCGCCCTGCCCGACCTGGCCTCGTCCAACCGTCAGCGCCGTGAAGCTGCCGAACGTGCAGCCCTCAACTCACCCATTCAGGGAACTGCCGCCGACATCATCAAAATCGCCATGATCAACATCGACGAGCGCCTTCGTCGCGAAAACCTCGCCAGCCGCATGCTCCTGCAAGTGCATGACGAACTGATTCTCGAAGTTGCCGCGGGTGAAGAAAAGCTCGCCGAGGCCATCCTGGTTGAGGAAATGAGCGGGGCAGCCTCCCTGCGTGTCCCCCTGGACGTCCAGGTCGGCTGGGGCCGCTCCTGGCACGAGGCAGGGCACTAGCAGGGTGGACATAAGGCGTGCGGACGCCGGTGCAACACACCCGAGCGCGGGTTAAGACCAACATCACCCCACTTTCCCGTGAACACGCGGTGAAAACGCCCACCAAACCATTGACCGGCACCCGCACGCGCCCTAGACTTGAACCTGTGCGTGTACAGTGCTCGCTTTGGCGCGCGCCGCACCCGCACACAACATTGTCCGTATCAACGCTCAATACAGAGAACCATGCGGACCTTACCCCGCCCACAGCCACAAGCTACACCGGCGGGACCCGGTAAGGCCTTGCCTGTATTGACCTAGAAAACTATCCATATTGGAGCCCTACTCTCTATGAGCACCAACGTTCCCCAGGTTGCAATCAACGACATCGGCAACGAAGAAGAATTCCTCGCGGCGGTCGACGCAACCATCAAGTACTTCAACGACGGCGATCTCGTTTCAGGCGAAGTTGTCAAGGTTGACCACGACGAGGTACTGCTCGACATCGGCTACAAGACCGAAGGCGTCATCCCCTCACGTGAACTTTCCATCAAGCACGACGTAGATCCCGACGAAGTTGTTTCTGTTGGTGACACCGTTGAAGCTCTTGTCCTCACCAAGGAAGACAAGGAAGGCCGCCTGATTCTCTCCAAGAAGCGCGCACAGTACGAGCGCGCCTGGGGCGACATCGAGAAGGTCAAGGAAGAAGACGGCGTCGTTACCGGTACCGTCATCGAGGTCGTCAAGGGTGGTCTTATCCTCGACATCGGCCTGCGCGGCTTCCTTCCCGCCTCACTCGTCGAAATGCGTCGCGTCCGCGACCTGGCACCCTACATCGGCCAGGAAATCGAAGCCAAGATCATCGAGCTCGACAAGAACCGCAACAACGTTGTTCTGTCACGCCGTGCATGGCTCGAGCAGACCCAGTCAGAGGTCCGCTCAACCTTCCTCAACCAGCTCGAAAAGGGCCAGGTTCGTACCGGCGTTGTCTCCTCCATCGTTAACTTCGGTGCCTTCGTTGACCTCGGCGGCGTTGACGGTCTCGTCCACGTATCCGAGCTCTCCTGGAAGCACATCGACCACCCCTCAGAGGTTGTCGAAGTTGGCGACGAAGTCACCGTTGAGGTCCTCCTCGTTGAGCACGACCGTGAGCGCGTCTCACTGTCACTGAAGGCTACCCAGGAAGACCCCTGGCAGGCATTCGCTCGCACCCACGCACTGGGTCAGGTTGTACCCGGTAAGGTCACCAAGCTCGTACCCTTCGGCGCATTCGTCCGCGTTGAAGACGGCATCGAAGGCCTCGTCCACATCTCCGAACTCGCCGTTCGCCACGTGGACCTGGCAGAGCAGGTTGTCTCCGTCGGTGACGAACTGTTCGTCAAGGTTATCGACATCGACCTCGACCGTCGCCGCATCTCCCTGTCACTGAAGCAGGCCAACGAAGGTGTAGACCCCGAGTCCACCGAGTTCGACCCCGCTCTCTACGGCATGGCTGCAGAGTACGACGAAGAAGGCAACTACAAGTACCCCGAGGGTTTCGACCCCGAGACCAACGAATGGCTCGAAGGCTTCGAAGCCCAGCGTGCAGCATGGGAGCAGCAGTACGCTGACGCTCAGGCTCGCTGGGAAGCTCACAAGGTACAGGTCGCCAAGGCCCTCGAAGCCGACGCAGAAGCAGCAGCTGCTGCCCCCGTGTCCGCTCCCGCCGAGGCTGCACCCACCTCATACTCATCCGAGAAGCCTGCCGAAACCGGCACCCTGGCTTCCGACGAGGCACTGGCTGAGCTACGCAAGAAGCTGACCGGTAACTAATTCTCGGAATTAGTCACAGCAGTCAAGGGCCTCTCCCACCCGAAGGTGGGAGAGGCCCTTGCTCTTGCTTAAAGCAGCGGACGCCCCCCGGCAAGCGGGTGCCCCGCCTATAGTTCATACACAGGCTAGGGTTAGTTAACCTTGCGTTAACCTTTTCCCCAGAGTATTAACAGGGCTCAAACTTTGCCTTAAGACCGTATGAACACAACCTCAAAGGGGGACTCGTGGATTCCAGCGCGAATTCGGGTTCACATCTCGCAACCCCCGCGTTGCAACGAGACACCACCGACAAGTGGTGGCACCTCGCCTTCGGCGGCCTCATGGCTGTCTCACTGACACTCTTTACACTCTGGTCCCTCAACTACGTCGACCAGTCCGCCCACACCCTCGTCCTTATCGCAGCCGTCCTCCTGGCTCTTTTCATGGCCTTCAATATCGGCGGTAACGACGTAGCGAACTCTTTCGGAACCTCCGTGGGCGCGGGTACCCTGACCATCAAGCAGGCCCTGCTCATCGCGGCTGTCTTCGAGGTATCGGGTGCCGTGATTGCTGGCGGTTCGGTCACCGATACCGTGCGTTCAGGCATCGTCGACCTGGGTGCTATCGACCTGGATCCCATGCAGTTCGTCTACATCATGATGGCAGCCCTTCTGGGCGCAGCTATCTGGCTACTGGTTGCCACCAAGATGGGCTGGCCCGTCTCTACCACCCACTCCATCATCGGCGGTATCGTGGGTGCGGCCCTGACCATCGGCTTCACCACCGGCACCGGCGGCATGGACATGGTGCAGTGGAAGAAGATCGGCCAGATTGCAATTTCTTGGGTTCTGTCACCGCTCCTGGGCGCTCTGTTTGCCTGGGTTCTCTTTGGCTTCATCAAGAAGTACATCCTGGGCTACAACGAGAAGGTCGATGCGGCCATGCTCGAAATCAAGAAGCATCAGGAAGAAGAGCGTGCAGCCCACACCCCGCACGACGGCTTCCAGCGCATTACCGACCTGCAGCAGGACGCCTACTCCAACGCTATGCTGCGCAAGAAGAAGTTCAAGCTCAAGAAGCTTGACCCCGAGGCTCCTGAGAGCGAGTACTACCGCCAGGTGCACAAGCTTGACGTGAAGGCTAAACGTGCTGACTCTCACCGGGCACTTGAGGTCTATGTGCCTATCCTGGCTGCTTTCGGTGCGGCTCTGATTGCAGCCATGCTGCTCTTCAAGGGGCTAGATAACCTGGAGCTGGGCATCTCAACCATGGGTAACATCATGATTATGGTGATGGTTGCGGCTATCGCCTGGGTGAGTGTTTCAGTCTTCGCCCGCAGCCTGCAGAAGCAGGAACTCTCCCGCGCTACCTTTACCATCTTTGCCTGGTTGCAGGTCTTTACCGCAGCTGCCTTCGCCTTTAGCCACGGTGCCAACGACATCGCCAACGCTATCGGCCCCTTCGTGGCTATTCTCGATGTGCTCAAGACCGATGCCATTGGCGACAAGGTCGTCGTGCCCATGCCCGCTCTGGTGACCTTCGGTATCGCCCTGATTGTGGGTCTATGGTTCGTGGGCCGTAACGTGATTGCTACCGTCGGTCACGGCCTGACTAAGATGCACCCCTCATCGGGCTTTGCTGCTGAGCTAGCCGCTGCCGGTGTGGTTATGGCTGCATCTGTTCTGGGTCTGCCTGTTTCGTCCACCCACACCCTGATCGGTGCGGTGCTGGGCGTTGGCATCGTCAACCGCTCAGCTAACTGGAAGCTCATGCGACCCATCGCCCTGGCCTGGATTATCACCCTGCCCATCTCAGCCGCTATCGGCTCGGTAGGTGTGCTGGCTATTTCAGCAATCTTCTAGGCTAAATCAACCCACTGGGTGTCACCCCACGAAATGTGCCCTGCGCCGGCTGTCAGCTCGGCCAGGGCCGTTTCTGTTTGGGCGCGGGTTGCTGCGTCATCAAAAACGCCCAAGGTAATGTGGGCGCCGCTGGCTGTGTAATCTGTACCCAGCACCGTGTAGCCCAGCGCGCGCAGGTCGTTCTCGAAGCGTCCGGCCTCGGCGTGTGAGGCGGTAACGGTTCCCAGTCGCAGGCGTTCGCGGGGCACCAGGGGAGCGGCGTCTAGGGTGGCGGCCACCGCGTCCGTATAGGCGCGTACCAGCCCACCGGCACCCAGCTTGATACCACCGAAATAGCGCACCACCACAGCACAGATATCGGAGAGGTCGGTGGTTTCGCCCTTGCGCCCTTCGGTGCGGCGGGCCAGCAGGGCCTGGAGCATGGGGATACCCGCGGTGCCTGCGGGCTCGCCGTCGTCGTTGGAGCGCTGGGTCTGCCGGTCGGCCCCGAGAATAAAAGCAGAGCAGACATGGCGGGCATCATGGTAGGCCCTGCGCTTGGACTCAATAAAAGCACGGGCCTCTTCTTCAGTTTCCACGCGCTGAACATAGCCGATGAACTCACTGCGCTTGATTTCTAGCAGGTGCCGGGTCTCGGTGTGGGTGGCGAGCACGGTGTAGTGGTTGGCGCGGGTTTCATCAGTCATGGTGTCTATTCTAGTGTGCGGTGGTCGCGGCGCGTAGGCTGGTGAGAGCGGGCACCGTACCCGGTGCCCAGAGACGAAAGGACGCCTGTGGTTGCGAGAATTGGTCTGACCGGCGGTATTGGGTCGGGTAAGTCGACGGTGGCGACGATGCTGGTGGAGTGCGGGGCTGTGCTGATTGATGCCGACGCTATCTCCCGTCAGCTGATGGAGCCGGGCCAGACGGTGTTGGCTGAGACCGTCCGCGCCTTTGGCGAGGGTATTTTGACTCCTACCGGTGAGCTTGACCGGGCTGCCCTGGCGTCGTTGGTCTTTGCGGACAAGTCTGCCCGTGCCCGCCTGAACGCCATCGTGCACCCGGCGGTGCGGGCTGAAGCCGCGCGGCAGCGCGAGGCGGCGGTGCAGAAGCTGGGGGAGGGCGCCGTCATTGTTGAGGATATCCCCCTGCTGGCCGAGACCGACCAGGCGGCAGACTTTGATGCGGTGATTGTGGTTGAGGCGCAGCACGAGGAGCGGCTGCGCCGCCTGGTTGAGGTGCGCGGTATGAGTGAGGCGGACGCCCGCGCCCGCATTGCTGCGCAGGCCAGTGATGAGCAACGCCGGGCTATTGCTACCTGGGTCATTGATAATTCGGGGAGTCTTGAGCGCACCGCTGCGCAGGTGCGCGAGGTCTTTACCAAAATCACAGCCGGTTCGTTCCATGAATAAATTTTTAGCAAGGAGTATTTGAACCTTTGGTCTAAAAAAGCCGGTTGTGACCAGCGAAAATAGGCGAGAACAAGGGGTTATATAAAAATCAAGTAGACTTACCTCTCCTGGAAAATAACCCCAAGCCCGCTTATCATTGATACGTTGCCCAGAGACCGGGCAGCCGCTGTGCGGGCGGTGGATGCAAGGGGCCCGCACGGTTACACGCATACTTCCACCGGGATAATCCTGTGCTGAACAAGCTACACGACAGACTGGGGCTGCGAACCAACCCCGTCATTTTCTTCTCATCTGCACTCTTTATCATCGTCTTCACCCTGCTGATGATGGCCTTCCCAACGGCCATGTCAGACGGCATCGGCGTCATCTCCGACTTCATTATCACCTACCTGGGCTGGGTCTACACCCTGGGTATTGCCATCTTCTTTTTCTTCCTGATTTACATGGCAATGAGCCGCTTCGGCCGCGTCAAAATCGGTGATGACGACGCAGAGCCCGAGTACTCCGGCCTTGCCTGGTTCGGTATGCTCTTCGCAGCTGGTGTTGGTGCCGTCCTGCTCTTCTGGGGTGCGGCAGAGCCCATCACCCACTACGCCAACCCGCCCTACGACGGGGTAGAACCCCAGTCGGATCACGCAGCTCTCGAAGCGCTCGCCATTGCTAACTGGCACATTGGCCTGGGTGTCTGGATTATTCTCACTATTCCCGCCCTGGCTTTCGGTTACTTTACCTACAAGCGCAAGCTGCCCCCGCGCGTCTCATCCATCTTCCAGCCCCTGCTGGGCGAGCGCATCCACGGCCCTATCGGCAAGACCATCGACTCGGTTGCCATCGTCTCTACCGTCTTCGGTATTGCGGTCTCGGTGGGTCTGGGGGCCCTGCAGATTAACTCGGGTATGGGCATCATGTACGGTGTGCCCCTGGGCGGCTGGATTCAGGCTGCTATCGTTGCTGTGATTACCGCCGCCGGTATTACCTCGGTGCTGATGGGTATGGATAAGGGCGTTAAGCGTCTGTCCTACATCAACATTCTGCTGACTATTGCCCTGATGCTCTTTGTTCTGATGACCGGCGCAACTCGCTTCGTCACCCTGGGTACCATCGAGTCCGCTGGCTACTTCCTGCAGAAGCTACCCGTGATGATGCTCTTCAACGACGCCTTTGCCGATACCGGCTGGATTGGCTCCTGGACGGTCTTCTACTGGGCATGGACCGTGACCTGGGCACCCTTCGTGGGCCTCTTTATTGCCAAGATTTCTCAGGGCCGCACCATCCGTCAGTTTGTTGTCGGCGTGCTGGCTGCCCCCACCACCTTTACCCTGGTGTGGGTTGGTGTCTTTGGCCTGAGCGCCTTCAATATCGAGCGCAATGAAAACGGCACTCTGGTGCAGACTGTGGTGGGAGAAGGCGATATTCCTGCTGCCCTCTTCGAGTTCCTGGGCCACTTCCCGCTCTACCAGCTGGTAGCTGCGGTGACCCTCGTGGTGATTACCATCTTCTTCATCACCTCCATTGACTCCGCAGCCCTGGTGATGGACGCGATTGCTAACGGCCATGAGGACCCGGCTCCCAAGAAGCAGGGTATTTTCTGGGCTGCCTCCATCGGCCTTGTATCGGCCTCCATCCTGGTGGCTGCCGGTGATAACGGCCTAACAGCCCTGCAAAACGTTATTATCGTCATTGGTTTCCCGGTCTGGCTCATTGGCTTCATGCAGATGTGGATGCTGGTGCGCGCCCTGCGCGAGGACGCCGGTGAGCTGCCTCCCATGCGCACCCGCCAGTGGAAGCAGGTTATCCCTATCGAGGAATACCACCGCCGCGCTCAGGAGGACTTCTCATCCATTGACGAAGTCACTATTCGCCCCGAGTACGAGCCGGGCACAGAACCCGAGTTTGAGGGTCTGGTTCCCAACACCGGTCAGATTCCTGTGGTGACAGCCGAAGATATTGCTGAGGACGCCGCCGCAAAGAAGGCTGCCTCCAAGTCGGCTGAAGAGCAGGGCACCCATACCGCTGTGGTAACCGGAGACCTGCCCGCTACCGACATCGACCCGACAAAGTAAGGTTTGAGCGGTTGCTTGTTAGCCCCCGATGAAACTAGTACATATGTTCTAGTTTTGTCGGGGGTTTTTCGGTAGGGTAGAGGGCATGAGCCTTGCCCAAGAAATTAACCGCGTCGTTGCACCTTTTGAAGTCGTCTCTGAGTATCAGCCGGCTGGCGACCAGCCCAAGGCAATCGCGGAGCTGACCGAACGCGTCCAGAACGGTGAAAAAGACATCGTGCTCATGGGCGCCACCGGCACCGGCAAATCTGCAACGTCTGCCTGGCTCATCGAGGCCGTCCAGCGCCCCACCCTGGTCATGGTGCAAAACAAGACCCTGGCTGCCCAGCTGGCCAACGAACTGCGCGAGCTGCTACCCAACAACGCTGTTGAGTACTTCGTTTCCTATTACGACTACTACCAGCCCGAAGCCTACGTGCCGCAGACCGATACCTTCATCGAAAAAGACTCCTCCATCAACGAAGAAGTCGAACGCCTGCGTCACTCCGCCACCAACTCCCTGCTGACCCGCCGCGACGTCGTGGTGGTTGCTACCGTCTCCTGCATCTACGGCCTGGGTACCCCCGAAGAATACGTTGCCCAGATGGTGACCCTGCGCCAGGGCGAAGAAATCGACCGGGACGAGCTGCTGCGCCGCTTCGTCTCCATGCAGTATGCCCGCAACGACCTAGACTTCCACCGCGGCACCTTCCGCGTCCGCGGTGATACCGTCGAAATCATCCCCATGTACGAAGAAAACGCGATCCGTATCGAGTTCTTCGGCGACGAAATCGAAGCTATCTACACCCTGCACCCGCTCACCGGCGACGTCATCCGCGAAGAAACCGAAATGTACGTCTTCCCGGCCTCTCACTACGTTGCCGGTGCCGAACGCATGGCCCGAGCCATTACGTCCATCGAGGACGAGCTACGCGACCGCCTGCAGGAGCTGGAGTCCCAGAACAAACTGGTTGAAGCCCAGCGCCTGCGCATGCGCACCCAGTATGACCTTGAGATGATGGAGCAGATGGGCTTCTGCAACGGCATCGAAAACTACTCTAGCCACATCGACGGGCGTGCTCGCGGCACAGCCCCGCACTGCCTGCTGGATTACTTCCCCGATGACTTCCTGCTCATCGTCGACGAATCCCACGTGACCATTCCCCAGATCGGGGCCATGTTTGAGGGCGATATGAGCCGCAAGCGTACCCTGGTTGAGCACGGCTTCCGCCTGCCCTCGGCCATGGATAACCGCCCCCTCAAATGGGAGGAATTCCTCGACCGCATCGGCCAGACCGTCTACCTCTCAGCTACCCCCGGTAAGTACGAGCTGGCCCAGGCCGACGGGGTAGTGGAGCAGATTATTCGCCCCACCGGCCTGGTCGACCCGGAAATCGTGGTCAAGCCAACCGAGGGGCAGATTGACGACCTGCTCGAAGAGATCCGTCTGCGGGTAGAGCGCGACGAACGCGTGCTGGTCACGACCCTAACCAAGCGTATGGCTGAGGACCTCACCGACTACCTGCTGGAACACGGGGTCAAGGTGCAGTACCTGCACTCCGACGTTGATACCCTGCGCCGCGTGGAGCTGCTCAGCGAGCTGCGCCAGGGCGTCTTCGACGTGCTGGTGGGCATCAACCTGCTGCGTGAGGGCCTAGACCTGCCCGAGGTTTCTCTGGTTGCCATTTTGGACGCTGACAAGCAGGGCTTCTTGCGCTCCACCACCTCTCTGATCCAGACCATCGGCCGAGCCGCCCGTAACGTGGGCGGTCAGGTGCACATGTACGCCGATAAAATCACCGACTCCATGCGCACCGCTATCGACGAAACCAACCGCCGCCGCGAGATCCAGCAGGCCTACAACCGCGAGCACGGCATCGACCCCCAGCCCCTGCGCAAGAAAATTGCCGATATTACCGACGCCCTGGCCCGAGAGTCAGAAGACACCGCAGAGCTCCTTGCCGCCCGCAAGGGTGCCTCGGGCAAGCTGGCTCCGACCAAGAAGGGCACCAAGTATGCGGCGACCAGTCCCGAAGCCGAAGAGCTCTTCAAGAAGGCAGAAGCCCGGGTGCGCCAGGACGGCCTTGCGGCAGCTCCCGCCGAAGACCTACTGGGTCTGATCGAAGAGATGCACGCCCAGATGATACAGGCCGCCGAAGAACTCAAGTTCGAGCTGGCGGGTCGCCTGCGCGATGAAATTGCCGACCTGAAGAAGGAGCTACGCGCTATGCAGGAAGCCGGGCATGCCTAAACCCCCGGGGAGGTCTTTAGAAGCTCGCGGCCTTAGTGTAGACTGGTGCAGTTTGCGTCAGAACCACTATATGGAGCCTCTATGAGCCAGAAAACCGCGCGTCCCAGCGTTGCCCGCATGCTGGGTATGCCCCAGATTCTGCTTACCTTCGGGCTGACCATTTGCAGTCTATCTATCCTGCTTCCTGCCTCACCGGCCTGGGCGCTGGCAGGTGGGGCAGACTCACTGGGGGCTGGTGCCACCAACGCGGTACTCATGGTGGTGACCGTAGCGACCCAGTTCAGCGTCCCCGCCCTCACCCGCCGCTTCTCCTGGGCGCTTGTGTTACCGGTGGGCACCCTCTTTATGGGGCTACCCTCCCTCATGCAGGCTCTGAGCTCCGATTTGCTCAACGTCCTTGTCACCTCGGGTCTGCGCGGTATTGGCTTCGGTATTGTCACCGTCTGTTGCTCATCAGCTATGTCCTACCTCATTCCCGTCGAATACCGCGGGCGGGCCGTCGGGCTCTACGGGCTGGCTGCTGCAGGTACTCAGATGTTCTTCACCCCCGTTGCCCCCTGGGCTCTCGATACCTTCGGTTATCGCTCGGTGATTTCAGCCGGGGCAATCGCAGCAATAGCAGCCCCCTTCGCCCTGCAACTAGGCCGACTGGTTGACCACTTCATGGAAGAACAAAGGGCCGGTGAGCAAGGAAGCGACGCCACCCCTGCAACGTCTACCGCAACCATTATCGCCCGCATCTGGCCCGCGCTGCTGACTCTCACACTCGTCACCAGCGTCGGCGGTGCTTTCATGACCTTCTCCACCGAAATCGCCCCCACTGCCACCCTGGCGACCGGAGCCCTGCTCCTGCTCTGCGCCCTGGCAACCCCCACCCGTCTCTACGGCGGCTCCCTCACCGACCGGTTTGGCACCCGCCTTCTCATGACCCCGGTGCTGGCCCTCACGGCCCTGGGCGTCGCCCTGGTTGGCTGGGTCAATGGGACGAGCCTGCCCTCCGTCATCTTCCTTCTGGCCGGTGCAACCCTGCTCGGGTTCGGCTACGGCTTCCTACAGTCGGTCACCATGGTGCGCGCCCTGTCGGATGCCGGTGGGGCGGACGCTACCCAGCGCGCCTCTGTTGCCTGGAACTCCCACTTCGACATTGGCACCGGCCTCGGCTCTCTCGCCATCGGTGCCGCCGCGCAGGCGACCAGCTTTGCCGCAGCCTGGGCGGGCGCGGCCGTCCTTCTCTTGGCCTGTGCCATCGTGCTCGGCCTTAAGGATGCCCGTGCGTCTGTTCAAAAGTAAGAAGATGGGTTATAGTTGTAGACCGAGCAAGGGAGTATCCCACTAATTCCTGCATCGTCAGCACGTTGATCGAAGGCGCCCAACCGGGGCAGGAAACCACTCGACAGGGTGGTGGGAGAGACTTGTGGATTTTGGCAAACCCCAACCACAAGAAAGGCTCCCAATGCATATCACTGGGTTGCAGTGGGGTGTAACGATTGCGTTCATCCTGGCACTGCTTGCTTACGACTTCTTCTTCCACGTGCGAAAAGCGCACGAACCCACCATCAAGGAAGCCGCGATTTGGTCGGCCGTCTACGTGGGTATCGCCCTGCTCTTTGGTCTGGTCATCCTCTTCTGGGACGGCACCCAGTTCGCCGCTGAATACTATGGCGGCTACATCACCGAGAAGGCTCTGAGCGTCGATAACCTCTTTGTCTTCCTGATTATCATGGCCTCCTTCCGCGTTCCGCGCGAAGATCAGCAGAAGGTGCTGCTCTTCGGCATTATCTTCGCTATGATTGCCCGCACCGTCTTCATTCTGGCTGGGGCTGCCGCTATTGAGCGCTGGAGCTGGGTCTTCTACCTCTTCGGCCTGATTCTGATTTACACCGCCGGTAACCTCATCAAGGGTGAAGTCACCGACAAGGAAGAAGAGGACGAAGCCAACAACGTCGTCGTTCGCCTGGCCAAGAAGATGTTCAACACTGTTGACTACTACGACGGCGATAAGCTCTTCACCGTAGAAAATGGCAAGAAGGTCATGACCCCCATGCTGCTGGTCATGGTAGCTATCGGCGGTACCGATATCCTCTTTGCCCTGGACTCCATCCCCGCAATCTTCGGTCTGACCCAGGAAGCCTACATCGTCTTCACCGCAACCGCCTTCTCCCTGATGGGTCTGCGTCAGCTCTACTTCCTGATTGACGGCCTGCTGGACCGCCTCATCTACCTTTCCTGGGGCCTGTCCATCATCCTGGCCTTCATCGGTGTGAAGCTGCTGCTGCACGCTCTGCACGAGAACACCCTGCCCTTCATTAACGATGGCCAGCCGGTTCACGTTGTTGAAGTAACCATCGGCTTCTCCCTGGCCGTTATCGTGGGCGTGCTGATTGTGACCGTCCTGGCCTCCCTGCTCTCACCCAAGGGTCGTGCTCTGGCAACCATCCAGCGTGTTCAGTCCCTGTCTGAGAAGTACCTGAACCTGCCCGCCGATGCCCCTGAGGCTGAGCGTGCTGAGATTCAGCGACAGCTAGATGAGCAGGTCGCTAAGTCCCGCGAGATTCCGCAGAAGTACCGCGACGAGCTGATTGAGTCTGAGAACGAGTACCAGGACCTGGTACGTCGTGCCCGCACCGCTCACGCCGAGCGCAGCGCCTAACCGGCGGTAGGCGTCCGCCCCAATAACCAGGGGTGCGGACGCCCGCCCCGGCTTCACAACCGCTGGCCCCATCCCGAGAGGGAAGGGGCCAGCGGTCTTTTGTGTCACTGAGTCTGGAAGCGGGGGAGGGGTGTCATGAAAGCCAGAACCCTAGAGACTGGCTACCGGTTTGAGTAGACTTGACCTTAACCCCTCGCCTGAACCGGAAAAGGAGCACCCATGTCTGCAGCCGAGTATCTACCCCTGGTCTTTTGCCTGCTCTTGCTGGGTGGGCTCTTTCTGGCGATAGCCCGTATGGGTGCAGCCGGTACCCTGCGCCGTAACGGACTGGTGGGCGTCCGCACCACAGCAACCATGCAGTCAGACGCCGCCTGGTACGCGGCCCACAAGGCGATTGCCCCCACCCTGCGGGCCTGCGCCTGGGCCCAGTTTGCTGGGGCAGCCCTCGTCCTGGCCCTGGGGCTGATGGCTAACAATTCCGCAGTTATTCCGGTTGGCCTAGCCTTTCTGTTCCTTCCCACTATCGCCATGGTGGTAGCTGCCATGACACGAGGAGCGTCCGCCGCTAACGACGCCCACCGGGCCTGGGAACAAGACCAGCAGACCTCCCCAATCCATCACTGAATAAAAAGGCCGAGAGGTGCAGCTGCACCCCTCGGCCTTCTTGTGATAGTTAAACTCCCTTAGCGCATATCAGCCAGCAGGTTCTTCAGGTGGCCCAGAATCAGGGGGCCGTCTGCGCCCAGACCGTCATGGTGGTGGGTTTTAGACGTCCACACACGGGTGTTACCCACAAACTCGGCGGTCTTCATCGAATGGGCGTAATCCACGTACACATCGGGCACGTAGGCTGCTGCAACCAGGGGCACCTCGTTGCGGGCCAGCTGGTCGTGGTCGTAGAGACGGCCCCAGTCCTTCTTCTCCGCCAGCAGCTGGGCAACCTCAGCCAGCGGACGCAGAGCCGGGTCCTCCTCGTAATACCAGGGGAAGATATGCTCACCGGTCAGTAGCAGGGGAGAGGCGTCCTCGGCAAAATCCGGACGCTCAGCGTACATGCGGGCTGCAGACCAGTTCGTCGGTGAAGCAGACGGCGAGGTTCCCCCCAGCTCCTGCGCGGGGCCATCCGCATAAATCGTCTCATGTAGCAGGCCGTAGAGGGGGCCAGCCTGGAAGCTGACCTGGGCGCTGATCTCCGTCAGGAACTGGTCAGAGAGCCACTTGTCGGACTCAGCAAAGGCCGACTCCAGTACGTAGTGCAGGCCCCTGGCCCGGCCGTTACCACCCAGAATATTGCCCAGCATCTGGAAGCGGTGCGGGGTTAGGCGCTCGCCGGTGGGCAGGTATTCCTCGTTTTTGGCCAGGTGCTCGCAGATGCGGACGGCCAGGTCCTTATCTTCGGGGTACCAGCCGTAGTATTCCTCGGTGCGCTCCTTCATGCGGTCGAGGGTGGAGCGGTAAACGTCATCCACATGGGAGCGGATGGGGGCAAGCCCGGCAGTCATACGGGAGTCCTTGAGGGACTCAGGTGCAAAGGAGAGGTAGGAGAGGGTCAAGAAGCCCCCGAAGCTCTGGCCCATGGTCGACCAGCGCTTGTCTGTGCGGTCTGCCAGCAGGAATTCGCGGACGACCTCGGCGTCGGCAATGATGGAATCGGCGCGGAAGAGCTCACAGAACTCAGCCTGGACCTCGGGGGTACCCTGGGCGGTGATGACGCGGGCAGAGAGCGGGGTGGAATTGCCGGTGCCACGCTGGTCGAGCAGAATCAGGCGGTGGGTCTTGGCGAGTTCCTGTACCCAGCCGCCTTCAGAGATAGGGCGGGGGCTCTTGCCGCCGGGGCCGCCCTGCAGGTAGACCATGTAGGGGCGCTCATCGACGGGGGTGGTGAGGGCATCGGAGGTGTCGATAACTTCGCGGGCGAAGACGGTGATGGTCTGGTCGGCAAAGCGGGATTCCAGGGCTGCCGCTTCACCCTTGCCGTAGATCAGCCCGTGGGTTAGGGGCACAGTGAACCAGTGGTCTACCAGTTTGAGGGAGTCAATGGTGTGGGTGACGCCGACGCGGTGGGTCGGCTGGGGCAGGCGGGGGTGGGTAGGCATGGGGCTCCTTCGCACGCAAATCAGGTCTTTCTTCTACCGATAGGCTACCCTAGCTTCCCTGCACCGGCCCTGAGATGGTGCGTAAGAAGTTCTAATGTGACCGCTTTAGAAGTGAGAATCTCTACCCCCACCTGGTAGGGACCAGATAACTACCGATAGTATGTCTTGTCCATCAGGACTTCGGTAGGAATCTGGTCCCTTACTGGGAAACTAGAAAGCCCCCACGCTCTCAATCAGCACCACGGGCACGCCTTCCTCGTCTGAGGCGTCCAGATCAACCCTGGCGACAATTCCGAAATCGTGGTTGTCGTCGGGGTCGGCAAAGACCTGACGCACCTTCCACACCCCGGGGTGCTCAGCCGTATCGTCATCAATCTCAATCAGGCGCGGGGAGCGGGCCTCGGCGTCCGTATAGATATCCTCGTACTCCTCAAAGTAGTCATCCATGGCCCCAGCCCAGCGGTCGGCGTCCCAACCCGAGCGCTCGCCGTCCAGCTCGCCCAGCAGGCGGTCGCGCTCGTCCGCAAAGAGCTCCACCCGGCGGAACATCGCGTTGCGTACCATCACCTTAAAGGCGCGGACGTTGCTCGTCACCTTGGGCGCGGATTCGGCAACAAGCTCTTCAAGAGAGTCCTGAACTGGGATGCCTTCTTCGCCGGCGGCCAGGCGCTCCCACTCGTCCACCAGGGATGAGTCGGTCTGGCGGATAACCTCACCCAGCCACTCAATTACGTCGGTGAGCTCATCGGTCAGGGCAGATAGGGGCACGGTCTGGCGCAGGGCCTTGTAGGCGTCCGACAGGTAGCGCAGCAGAATACCCTCGGAGCGCTCAAGCCCGTAGAACTGGATGTAGTCGCCAAAGCCCATAGCCCGCTCGTACATATCGCGCACTACGCTCTTAGGCTCTACCTCAAACTCCTTCATAAAGGGAGCGCCCGCCGAGTAGGTCTCAAAGGCCTGTTCTAGCAGGTCAGCCAGGGGCTGCGGGTAGGTGATTTTGTCGAGCTCAGCCATACGCTCGTTGTAGTCGAGCCCCTCAGCCTTCATCTCGGCCAGGGCCTCACTCTTAGCCTTCTTCTCCTGGCCAATCAGCACCTGGCGGGGCTTTTCCAGGGTGGACTCAATCACCGAGACCGCATCGAGGGCGTAGGACTCCGACTCCTTATCGAGCAGAGACAGCGAAGCTAGCGCGAAGGGGGAGAGCGGCTGGTTCAGGGCGAAGTTCTCCTGCAGTGAGACGGTCAGGCGTACGGTGCGGCCGAACTCGTCGGGCTCCGGCAGACGCTCCACCACGCCCCCGTTGAGCAGCTCCCTGTAAATACCAATCGCCTTGCGCTTGAGGGCGCGCTGCTTAATCGGCGGCTCGTGGTTGGCGGTGAGGAAGAGCATGACGGTCTCAAAGGGGTCAGCCTCGCGCTGCAGCATATTGAGCATCATGGAGTGGGTTATCTGGAAGGACGAGGTCAGCGGCTCGGGTTCTGCGGCAATAATCTGCTCGAAGGTCTTGTCGCTCCATGCCACAAAACCCTGCGGGGGCTTCTTCTTTTTACCCCGCAGCGACTGGGCCATCTTCTTCTCATCCCCATTGAACTTCTCCCGGGCCTTGGCTTCAAGCCGGTCGTTCTCAATCTCGTGTTCGGGGGCCTGAACCACCACGTAACCGGCGGTATCAAAGCCAGCCCGGCCCGCGCGTCCTGCAATCTGGTGGAACTCGCGGGACTTCAGGCGGCGGGTGCGCTGCCCGTCAAACTTGGAAAGAGCAGTTACGAGCACCGTGCGGATGGGGACGTTAATGCCCACACCCAGCGTATCGGTACCGCAAATGACCTTGAGCAGACCCGCCTGGGCTAGCTGCTCCACCAGGCGGCGGTACTTGGGCAGCATGCCGGCATGGTGAATGCCGATACCGTTCTTGATGTACTTCTGTAGCTGCTTACCGAAGCCCGCCGAGTAGCGGAAGCCGGCGGTCAGCTCGTTGATGCGCTCCTTATCTTCCTTGGACGCAATAGCCAGGCTCATGAGCGAAGCGGCGGTGTCAATGGCCTGGAGCTGGGAGAAATGCACAATGTAGACCGGGGCCTGGTGGGTGCTCACTAGCTCGTCTACCTTCTCAACCAGGGGCTCGCGGGAGTAGGTATAGTTGAGCGGAATGGGGCGGGTCTCGCTGGTGACCAGGGAGGTCTGCCGCCCGGTGAGCTCCGTCAGCTCACGCTCAAAACGGCTGGTATCGCCCAGGGTTGCGCTCATGAGCAGGAACTGGGCCTGGGGTAGGTCAAGCAGGGGAGCCTGCCAAGCCCAACCGCGCTGGGGGTCAGAGTAGAAATGGAACTCATCCATGACCACCTGGGTCAGATCAGCCCCTTCCCCCTCACGCAGCACAATGTTGGCAAGAATCTCGGCAGTGCAGCAGACGATGGGGGCATCGGCGTTAATAGAAGAATCGCCGGTCACCATACCCACATTCTCAGCCCCAAAAATCTCGCAGAGATCAAAGAACTTCTCAGACACCAGGGCCTTAATAGGGGCGGTGTAGTAGGAGCGCTGGCCGGTTGCCAGACCCATAAAATGAGCCGCAACCGCCACCGTGGACTTACCCGACCCGGTGGGGGTCGCCAAAATGACGTTGTTGCCCGCCGCCAAATCAAGCACAGCTTCGTCCTGGGCCGGGTACAGCTGCATGCCGCGAGCCTCAATCCAAGCAAGAAAGGCTTCGTAGGCTTCATCGCCCGTGAGCGGGTTAGAGGCAAAATCGCCACGGAAATAGGGCTTGCTGTTATCGGCTAAAGAGGGGGAGAGAAAAGGAAGAATCTTCATGGTTCTTCTAGTTTAATAGACCGGTCAAGATAAAGACGGGTGTGACGCTTGTCAAACCTGCCCAGAGTGTTCTAAGGTAAAGGGCAGACCTTAACCGCATATCTAGCTCACGAAAGGAGGCCCACGAAATGAATAATCGACCTATTCCCTTCAACAGCCTCCCCGTGGGTAGACACATCAATGGTGCGCTCGCTACTAGCCCGACTGCTGGTTAGACGAGTACGATAACCTGACGTAGACACACCTATCGGGGCAAGTGAACCCGGTAGGTATTTTTTATGCCCTGCGGGTTTTTCCCTCACACACGACCTGCACACCCGCACGCACACGCTGAAAGAGTAGCCTGATGGCTGAGATAACTGACGAGACAAAGACGCCCAAAGAAAAAGTTAAGTTCCGTATCGCCCCGCCGGGCTTCCGCTGGCGACCCCTCTTCTTTCTGCCCTTCCCCCTCGATATTCTGACCTCCCTCGCCCTGGTCTTTCTGCCGGTTCTAGTGGGCACGATTATTGACCTGCACACCTCAGGCGATGAGGCAGGCGCCTGGCGGCTGGTCTGGTTGCTGGTGGGCGTGGTGGTCTACCTGTCGGTCGTTGAGTTCGTGGGCTGGGGCATCACCTTTAGGGTGGTGACCCGCATCGAGCGGGACTGGCGTCTCTACATTGCCAGCCTGATGTCCCGCAGCCCCAACCGCGATACCGGCGCACTTATCGCGATCCTAAACAAGGACGCCCGTTCCATGGCCCAGATGTGGCAGCCCATGATTCTGGCTTTTTCCGCGGTGGGTGTAACCGCCCTGGGCACCTGGCAGCTGTGGCGCATTAGCCCGGCCATTGCGGTAGTGAGCTTGGGCGGCTTGATCCTAACCATGCTGACCCTCACCTGGATTTCCAAGCTACTTGAGAAGCATGCGGACGTCTTCCGCGACAAGGTGGGGGTCTCTACCTCCCGAGCCTCTGACGTAGCCTCCTCGATTCGCACCATTCTAGGTCTGGGTGCCCAGCGCCGCATGATGGAGCGCTACGGGGCAACAGCCCAGGACGTCTACACCTCCCAGATTCGCCTAGAGAGCGTGCAGACCTGGTCCTATGCGGTGCGCAACCTGCTGGTGGGAACCGTGACCTGGGTGGTTATTGCGCTCGCCCTGCGCGGGGCCGCCCCCGAAGGCACCTGGATTACTGAGGTCCCCGCTGGTCAGCTGGTCACGGTAGTGGGTCTGATCAACACCCTGACCGGCCCCATCTGGTCAGTGGAAATGTTGCTCTTCTCTTGGCGTAATGCCCGTGTTGCCCTCAAGCGAGTAGATAGACTTGCGGCTGAGGTTGAGGGTAACTCTCAGGTAGAGGGTCAGGACGCCCCCGCCCCGGCACCCGGCGCCTCAGCAGGGCAGGCGCTGGTTGAGGTTCCCCGGGCCAGCGCCCCGGTTCACTACATCAACCCGCGCGAAGCCGGGTTGCCAGCCCAGGACTACGCCGAAGCGCTGACCGAAGCCCTACGCCAAGCTCAACCTGCCCCGGGCGGGGAACAAGGGTCGGGCGTCCTCGCCGGGGGCGAGCGCGTGCTTCTTTCGGAACCCAACCCCATGATTTTTGCTGGTTCCCTGGCTGACCATCTGCAGATGGGCACCGAGGGGCTGAGCCGGGAGCGCATGATTGAGCTGCTGAAGCTCACCGACTCCGAAGAAATTGCCTTCCGACTCGGTGGCCGCGACCCCGAAAACTACCTGGCCAGCACCCTGGCCTCAGAAGGCACTAACCTCTCTGGTGGCCAGCGGCAGCGCCTTGCCCTGGCCCGGGCACTGGCCCAGCCGGCGTCCGTGCTGGTGCTCACCGAACCGCTGAACTCGGTGGACGAACCCAGCCAGAAGTTCATCCTGAACCAGCTCGAAACCCATACGGGCCAGCCCGGCCCCCTCGAACACATCCGCCAGATTTACCTGGTCTCAACCACCATGGAGGTTGAGCGACGACTGAAAGCAGGTGAGGCCCGTGGCTAACCTCCTCCCCATTACCGACGGTAAGACTACCTGGAGGCTGCTGGCCCACTCGATTCTCAAAACCCCCTGGCAGCTGATTTGGCTGGTGGTTTTGTTTGTGGCTAGTTCCGTGGCTACCCTGGTGACCCCTATTATGGTGGGGCAGCTGATTGACCGGGCTACCACCGGGCAGCTGACCGGCTACCCCTGGGCAGAGCTAGCGGTTATTGGTCTTGCTGTGGTCGCCGGTGCCCTGCTGGCCCGTGCCTGGACCTTCCAGGGACAGAAAATGGGTGTGCGCCTCAACCGCGACCTGGGCATTGACCTGGTTGGGGCCTCCCTGCAGCTGGACGCCCAAACCGTTGAGGACGCCGGCTCCGGCGACCTGGTAGCTCGCCTGACCGACGACGTCGACAGCGTGCGCCAGGTGCTGGCCACCGGCCTGCCGGAATTCGCCCATATCAGCATCTACATGCTGATTACCGCAGCTACCATCTTCACCGTCAACCCGGCCATCGGCCTGGTGACCGTGCCCATGTTTATCGTGATGACCATCGTGCTCTCGATCTTCCTACCCCGGATCGCCAAGCTCACCCGGGAGCGGACCGAGGCGGTCAGCGACCTGACCGTGGTAGCAACCGAAAATATTCGCGGTGCTGGGACCGTTGAAGAGCTGGGGATCAGTGAGGCCCGTGCCCGGGTGCAGGATGAGCGCATCTGGAAAACCTTTGAGATCAGCGACCGCATGGTCGTGGTGCGCTCTATCTTCTGGGCCGTGGACGCCTTCAACTCCTTCCTGCCCCTGGTGCTCTCCATGGTCTGGGGTGCCTACTGCGTGGAGCAGGGCTGGGCGACCTGGGGCGACGTTGCAACTGCCTCCATCATGCTCTTCACTATGCGTGTTAACTCGGATATCTTCACCTTCTGGCTCGACCGCCTGCGCGAAATGACCGTCACCATGGGGCGCGTCTTTGGCGTTATCGACCTGTCGAACCAGCAGCAGGCCCGCCGTGCCGCCGGGCAGGTACCTGCCCCGGAGCACCTGCCCGGGCAGGGTGCGTCCGCCCCGGTCATTAGTCTGCAGGGTGTGACCTACGGGTACGACCCGGACGCCCCCGTCATTAAGGGGGTTGACCTGCAGCTGGCGGCAGGGGAGAGTCTTGCCCTGGTAGGACGCTCCGGCTCGGGCAAGACCACCCTGGCCCGCCTGATTGCCGGGTCGCTTACCGCAGATAGCGGCACCGTGCAGGTCGGTAGTCAGCTGGTGGGCAACGGTTTGTACCCTACCCAGCCCGATGCCAGCGGACGCCCCGCCCTGCTCATCTGCACCCAGGAGGCCCACGTCTTTGTCGGCTCCCTGGCCGAGAACATGACCGTGGCAGCCCCCGACGCTAGCGCCGAGCAGATGCTCACCGCCCTCCGATCGGTGGGTGCCACCTGGGTCGATGACTTGCCCGAGGGGCTGGAGAGTCAGGTGGGTGGGGGCTCTACGGAACTCACCCGCGACCAGATTCAGCAGCTGGGTCTAGCCCGCATCGTGGCTGCCAACCCCCACGCGGTGATTCTGGATGAATCAACCACCCAGCTGGAACTGGCGGACGCCCGCCAGTCCCTGGCCGCGGTGATGCAGGGCCGGGCCGTCATCATCATCTCCCACGACGCCCGTATCGCCTCACTAGCTGACCGAGCCGTGCTCCTGGAAAACGGTGAGCTGGTTGCAGAGGGGGCCCCGGCAGAAATCTTCGCCAGGGCATAAGTCCTCTCTGCTCTAGCTGAACAGTGCCAGCGAACGGATCACGGTCTGGGCTAAACCATAGACCAAGCCGCTTGTGACGAGTAGGGTCAGGGCCCAGGCTGCCAGGGTATGCAGCGGGCCACCGGTGTTGACCCTAATTTGCTGGTCGGCGGTGCCCAGCTTCCCGTGGCCTGCCAGCTTGGCCATGTCTTTCTCTGAGGCATGGTGCTTCTCGTTCACCGGCTTGACCAGCAGGTTGGCGATGAACCCAACTGCCAGTACACCCACCATGATGAAGAGGGAGGGCTGGTAGAGTTCGGCACCCGAGGCATCGGGGTTGCCGCCGCGTACGGTGTCCTGAACCAGGTTGACGATGAGCGGCCCAGCAATGCCCGCAGCTGACCAGGCGGTTAGCAGACGGCCGTGGATGGCCCCTACCTGTAGGGTGCCAAACATATCGCGCAGGTAGGCCGGGATAGTGGCAAAGCCACCGCCGTAGAAGGAAATGATGATGAAAGCGGTAGCGATAAAGAGCACCAGGCTGACATTGCCGAAGAGTGCCCAGATGATGTAGAGGGCAAGCCCCACACCCAGGTACATGACGTAGATGTTCTTGCGGCCGATGATATCTGAGGTTGATGACCAGACGAAGCGGCCACCCATGTTACCCAGGGACAGCAGACCGACGAAGCCGGCTGCCGCCGCGGCGGAGATGGGGAAGTAGGACTGAATCATGGGGGATGCTGATTCAAGCAGGCCGATTCCTGCGGTGACGTTGGTAAACAGTACCGTCCAGAGCAGCCAGAACTGGGGCGTGCGGATAGCCTGGGCTGCGGTGACGTTCTTAGTGGTGCGCATGGTGTTGGGCTTCTGCTGGGCCGGGTCGAAACCGGCGGGCTTCCAGTCGGGGTGGGGGACCCTGATGACGAAAGCGCCCAGCAGAATAATAAGGGCGTAGGAGGCAGCGAGAACCAAGAATGAGGGGACGAGCGCTGATGCCTGTTCTGTCTTTTCGGCTGAGCCTGAAAAGAGTTCCATGAGCTGGGCTGATACGGGAGAAGCGATGAGCGCACCGCCGCCAAAACCCATGATGGCAAGCCCGGTGGCCATGCCCGGGCGGTCAGGGAACCACTTCATGAGGGTGGATACCGGGGAAATATAGCCCAGACCCAGGCCAACGCCGCCGAGCGCACCGTAACCCAGGAAAACTAACCACAGCTGGTTGGTGGTCACACCCAGAGAGGCAATGAGAAAGCCTAGAACCCAGCAGGTTCCCGCCGTTAGCATCGACGTGCGAGGGCCAACCCGTTCCACCCAGGTACCGCCGATGGCCGCTGAGATGCCCAGCATAGCGATGGCAAGAGAGAAGACCCAGCCCACCGCGGTTTCGGTTGAGCTAAAGTGGGTGACCAGCTGGGTCTTGAAAACTGACCAGGCATAGACCTGCCCGATACAGAGATGAATGGCAAGTGCCGCTGGCGCCATGAACCAGCGGTTAAAAGTGACGGGCGCGATGATGGCTGACCTATCAAGAACTGACATGAAGCTTTCCTCTGAGATGTGTGTCTGCTGGCGAAATCCAATGTGTAGTGTGCGCTCAACATTACCGCATGCCGACGTCTGACGTGTGCTAGCTCTCCTAGGGTGGCGGGCCTGGTAGCTCTTCTAAAATTTTGAGCATTCCTTGAGATGTATGAGTGTGCTGGGTCTGCACAACATGACTCAGGGCACTAAACTGGGTGGTGGCAGATAAGCTAGTTAACAAGGAAGTTCACATTATGAGCAAGCCCTTCCCCTCTGATCTTGAAATCGCCCAGGCAGCGACCCTGCAGCCGATTACCGAGATTGCCGCAGCGTCAGGCATCAATGAAGATCGCCTAGAGCCCTACGGCAAGTACGTTGCCAAGGTACAGCTGACCGACGATACCACCGCAGAAAAGGCCCTGGCCCGCGGCTCTAAGTACATCGTGGTCACCGCCGTTACCCCCACCCCTCTCGGCGAGGGTAAGACCGCAACCTCGGTCTCCCTGGCCCAGGGCATGGCAGCAACCGGCCGTAAGGCCATGCTGACCCTGCGTCAGCCCTCCATGGGCCCCACCTTCGGCATCAAGGGCGGCGCGGCAGGCGGCGGTTACTCCCAGATCGTCCCCATGGAGAAGCTCAACCTTCACCTGACCGGCGACTTCCACGCCGTCACCGCAGCCCACAACCTGCTTGCTGCTATGATCGACAACCACCTGCACCACGGCAACGAGCTACGCATCGACACCCGCGCCATCACCTGGCGCCGCGTCATCGACATGAACGATCGCGCCCTGCGCAACATCGTTATCGGCCTGGGCGAGCGCATGGACGGCGTGCCCCGCGAAACCGGCTTCGACATCACCTCAGCCAGCGAAATCATGGTGATTCTCTCGCTCTCCACCAGTTTCGCTGACCTGCAGGAGCGCCTGGCAAAGATCGTGATCGGCCTCAACGTGGACGGTGACCCCGTCACCGCAGCCGACCTCAAGGCCGACGGCGCTATGGCCGTCATCCTGGCTGACGCTATCAACCCCAACCTGCTCCAGACCCTCGAGAAGACCCCCGCCCTGATTCACGCAGGCCCCTTCGGCAATATTGCCACCGGCAACTCCTCGGTCGTCGCTGACTACGTCGGTCTTGAGCACGCCGACTATGTGATTACCGAGGCCGGTTTCGGCGCAGACATGGGTGCGGAACGCTTCTTCAACGTCAAGTGCCGCGTCTCCGGTCTCAAGCCGGATGCAGCCGTCCTTGTGGTTACCGTCCGCTCCCTCAAGTCCCACTCAGGTCGCTACAAGATTGTGCCCGGCAAGCCCCTGCCTGAGGGCCTGCTGGCAGAGAACACCGAGGACGTCGAGGCCGGCGCCGCCAACCTGCTCAAGCACATCGAGATTGTGCGCTCCTTCGGCGTGCAGCCGGTGGTTGCTATCAACGCCTTCCCCACCGATTTCGAGTCAGAACACGAGACGATCCGTCGCATTGCCGAGGAGGCTGGCGCTCGCGTGGCGATTCACCGCGGCGTTGCCGAGGGCGGTAAGGGCGTGACTGAGCTGGCGGACGCCGTCGCCGCAGCTTGCGATGACGTGAGCGAGCTGACCTACACCTACGAGGACGAAGACAGCCTGACCACCAAGATTGAGAAGGTTGCCACCAGGGTCTACGGGGCGGACGGCATTGAGGTTGCTCCCGCTGCGGCTAAGCAGCTGGCCCGCTACGAGGAGCTGGGCTACGGCAAGCTGCCGGTAGTCATCGCCAAGACCCACCTATCTATCTCGGCTGACGCCTCGCTGAAGGGTGCTCCGACTGGCTGGACCCTGCCCGTGCGCGAGGTGCGGCTGGCTGCCGGTGCCGGCTATGTTTACGCTATCTGCGGTACCATGCGGACTATGCCGGGCCTGGCCAAGTCCCCGGCTGCTGAGCGAATTGGCTTTGACGAGAACGGCACCATGGTCGGCCTCTTCTAAACCGCCTTTAAACAGGTAGGTACCATCTAAATCAGAAAAACCCACGTGACTGGTGGGTTTTTCTGATTTAGATGGGTTTTTTATTGTGCGGCTACCCCCGCAGTAAGCTGGCGTATTTTGATTGGCGCTTCTTCAGGCATGGGCAAGGTGACCGCCCTCGACCTCGTGCAGAAGAGCTACACCGTCCGCCTACAGGCGGATAAACGGCAATTAGGCCCAGTCCTTCTTGGGGGAGGTGCCGCCGATGCCGGCGTTGAAGGTGTTGGTGGGGTCAAGCTGCTTAAAGTGCTCCACCATAGCCTCGGGCATGTGGTAGAGACGCCCATAGTTGTGCTCAGCCGGCAGTTTGGCGCCACGGGCCTCAAGCAGCTCTTGGATATCATCGTGCAGCTTATGGGGGTCAACGCCCTTCTTAGCCACGTAGTCCTGGTGCATGACGTGGCAGAAGAAGTGGCCGTAGTAGGCGGTAACGTCCAGCTGGCTAGCAATTTCAGGGGGTAGTACCTCTAGCCAGTCCCAGTCATCACGGCGCAGGGCAACATCAATGGGGATGAGCTCGCCCAACTCCTTGCGCTTCATATTGGCGTAGCGGGTGGCGGCGCTGGCAGCTCCAAAGCGGTGAAGGTTGGCGCTCTGTGCCTCGTCCGCCGTGCAGAGGAAGAAGTCGCCCTCGTGCTCGGGATCCGCAAAGAAGTCCTTGAGCATGGTTTCGGTCGCCTGCTTCTGGGCCTCGCTGACGGTGAGCAGCAGGTGATGTTCGAAGCGGTCGCGGTAGTCCAGCATACGCTTGGGCAACTGGCTGGGAACCAGGTCGAAGATGCGCTGGGAGACGGTGTCTGCGAAGGTGGGGCCAATGCCCGGAACCTTACCGAAGACCCCGTTGGCCCAGGTTTTGAAAGCAAACATACGGGTCTGTAGGGCTGCGCTCATGTACTTGAGGAAGACGAAGGTGTCTTTGCCGTACTTTTCTGCCAGGTCGAAGGCGCTGCGGCCCATGTATTCGCCCGAGATGGGCAGGGGCATGTCGGCTTCGAGGAAGATGCGGCGGATTTCTTCGAGCTCGCGGGGGTTGTGGGTGCCGATGTAGAACATGGCGGGGTTCTTCTCGAGCGGGAAGGTGCGGGTTCGCACGGCAAAGACCATGATTTTGCCAGCGGATCCGGACGCCTCAAACAGGTACTCGGGGTTAGAGTTGTAGCGGGCGGGGGTCGGCTCCATCTTGCGCAGGTGGGCAGCGTACTCGGTCTCGCTGCTGTCGGCAGGGGCGGGGGTGACGTCGTCCGCCGACCAGGCGCCGCGCTGCAGGCGGTCGAGGGCGACCTCGGGGTCGTCGCCCAGGGAGATACCCAGGTGGTTGACCAGCTCGACCTTGCCTTCTTCGGTGACGCGGGCATAGATGGCTTCGCGGGTGAAGGCCGGGCCCTTGCGAATCTGGCTACCGCCGGAGTTATTGGCGATACCGCCGATGACCGAGGCACCAATGGAGGTTGACCCAATCACCGAATGGGGCTCGCGGCCGTGCGGAGCGAGTTCTTCGGTCAGGTGGGTGAGGGTGGCGCCCGCCAGAGAGATGGCCTCGCGGGCGTCGTTAATCAGGTGCACCTGGTTGATGAGGTGGGTTGAGATGAGCACGATGGGGCGGTCGTAGTCCTGGAAGCCCGGGCCGGAACCGCCGGTCAGACCGGTGTTAGAGGCCTGGGGAATTACCATGAGGTTGTGGTCGACGCAGACCTGGAGCGCCTTCCACATCTGCACCAGGGTGGTGGGGCGGAGGACGGCAAGCAGGGGGCCGCCGCCGAAGCGGTAGCCCTTGCTGTAGGGCATGGTCGCGTGCTCTGCGGTGAGCACGTGGTCAGAGCCCACAATGTCCTTGAATGCTGCGAGGGCCTGCTGATGGGCTCCTGGGTTTGCTGGGGAAGTCATCTCACGTCTTTCTGTCTGTTGGTGCTCCCACCCGGCAGCAAGGCTGCTAGGTGCGGGAGGGGCCGCGCCCCGTGGTAGGGCCCATAGCCATCATCCGCCACCGACCTGGGGCTGTCAAACAGAAAGGGTGCGGCGGTGAGCCTGGTCGAAGAAATGCAGTTCATGGGCGGACGCCTGCTGGTAGGCCTGCGCCGCGAGGGAGCGGACGCGCGGCGGGGCTTCTTCGAGAGCGGCCTCCACGTAGCTGAGGGCCTGCTCGACTGAGGCCCTAAAATCTGCTGACCCGTACATGCTTAACCAGGCGGTATAGGGGTGGTCGGGCGTGTTGGAAGCGGCGAGAAGTTCACCGATTTCTGCGTAGAGCCAGTAGCAGGGGAGCACAGCCGCTGCGGCGATAGCGTAGTCCTGCACGCCGGCTGAGGCTGTCAGGAAGTCGGTGTAGGCTCGCGTGACCGGGGACGGGCCTGCCGAAACGTAGTCAGAGCCCAGCCAGCTCTCGTGGAGTAGGGACTCTACCGTGATGCATTCTGCTGCCCCGCGCGCCCAGAAAACCTGCTGCTCAGAGGTGGGAGCCTTGGCGCTCAAGAGGGCCAGGGCTCGTGAGTATTCCCGCAGGTAGAGGGCATCTTGATCCTGATAGAAAGTGAAATCCTCGGCCGGCAGCGTTCCATCGGCTAACTGGCAGATGAAGGGCAGGGCCGTGATGCGCTCCCAGAGTCCACCGGTCATTTCCCAGAGGGCAGCCGTGTGCGGGCCAGCTACCGGAATCAGGGGAGCCGGGGCGGCGACGTCCGCAAAAGCACCCAGGGGAAGCGGGGTGGCATCGGCAGCCACCGAGCCAGCCCACAGGTTCCAGAAATGGTTAACCGGGCCGTGCCCGGCTCCCACCTGCAGGCGGTCGCTGGTGGCGATGGCCCCGTGCAGCCAGGCTGTGACCCATGAGAGGGCCTCTTCGAGGCTGTCACCGGCCCCCAGGCGGGTGGCCAGTGCAGACGATAGGGAACAGCCCGTGCCGTGCGTGTTAGCGGTCGCAAGGCGCTGCCTACTAAAGACCGCCTGTACCCCGTCAGCTGTGACCACTGCGTTCCCTGCCTCGGAGCCGGTCAGGTGCCCACTCTTGACGATAACGGCAGCCCCGTACCGGGTAGCAACCCGCTGGGCCATCTGGCAGGCGTCGTCCCAGGTAGCCGGTGGCTGCTCCTGGGCCAGAATCGCAAGCTCCGGGGTGTTGGGTGTAAGCACAGTAGCCCGGTGAGAAAAGTCGCGCAGGGCCTCTTCTGCGGCAGGTTCTAAAAGCCGGTCGCCGCTGGTAGCAATCATCACCGGGTCAAGGACCACAACCTGCTGGGGGTTATCGTCGAGCCAGGCGGCCACCGTATCGATAATGTCCACCGATCCCAGCATGCCAATTTTGACGGCGTCAATACGCACATCGTCGCTCACCGCATCAAGCTGGGCCCGTAAAAAGTCGGTGGGTGGAACCTCAATGGCCCGGACTCCCAGGGTATTTTGTGCGACCAGGGCGGTGATAGCACTCATGCCGTAGCCGCCTGCTGCCGCAATGGATTTGAGGTCAGCTGAAGCACCTGCCCCACCGCTGGGATCGGTTCCTGCGATTGACAGAATATTGGGGACGGGGCGGGAGTGCTGGGAGCCCTTTGCTGTAAAAAGCCCGCGTAACCGAGCAGCGGTCAGTTCCGGCTCAGACGCCCCCATGAGGGCAGAGACCACGCAGATTCCATTGACTCCGGTGGCAGCGAGTTCGGCCGCGTTATCAAGCTGGATACCGCCGATGGCTACGCTCGCGATACCCGCCGCGGTCGCCCGTTGGGCCAGTTCGGTAATACCTGCAATCCCCAGGGCCGGTGCCGCATCGGGCTTGGTGGGTGTTTCAACCAGCGGGCCCAGACCCACCACATCGGGGAGTCGTACCCCGGCCGCTGTGCACTGGGCGATACAGTCCTCTAGCTGGTCGCGGTTCTCAATCGACAAGCCAATCATCAGATGCTCCGGTAGGAGCTGGCGGGCCTGAACATAGGGCATATCGGACTGCCCAATATGCAGGTGCAGGCCCAGCGAGAGAGCAAGCTGCACCCGGTCGTTGACGAAAATTGGCACCCGTCCACCCACGGCCCGGGCCAGAGCCCGGGCCTGAACTTCAAGCTGCTCGTCACTGGCCTGCTTATCGCGAAGCTGTACCACGCTGACCCCGCCCTCGATGGCACGTAGAACGTGGGTGGTCAGGTGTTCGGCAGGCTGAAAGGACGGATCTGTGACCAGGTAGAGTGACCAGTCAACGGATGTGCGTTCGGTAGGGGCTACAGTCATGCCTGCCTACCTGCCTTCAGCTCCCGCAGGCTGACCCGGTCAATGATCTGCTCAGCGCTCAGCTCGGCCAGGGCATCGAGCCAGGCAACCGCGAAGGAACCGGGCCTGGTGGCATAAAGACTTCCGGCAACTGAACCGGCAGCTGCCGTATGGGCGTGAGCGGCAACCACAGCATCGTGGCGGTCTAGCCCCGCTGCCAGTGCTGCCCCGGCATAGGCAGCGACCAGGGCCCCTAAGAAACAGCCGGTACCAATCACCTGGGCCATGGTGGGGTGCCCGCCTTCTACCGCCGTTACCCGGTCGCCGGTGACAACGTAGTCAACCGCCCCGCTGATAGCAACCGTGGCACCGGTCTGCTGACTGAGCGTACAGGCTGCGGCGAGTACGTCCTCGGCCTTATCGGTTGCGTCTACCCCGCGTCCGCCCTGGCCGCTACCGGCCAGCACCCCGATCTCTGAGGCGTTGCCTCGAATCACGGTGGGGCAGAGCTGCATAACCTCCCGGTAGAAGTCGGTACGGGCTGCGAGGGCGCCAGCCGCAACGGGGTCCAGCACCCAGGGGGTTCCCGCGTCCTTGGCTCCGGCAATGGCCTGGCGCATTCCCTCGTACTGCTCGGCGCTGGGGGTGCCACCGTTGACCAGCACGCCGGTAGCAATCCGGGCAAAATCGTAGGACTCAGCCGGTGTATCGCACATAGCCGGGGCAGCCCCCGCCGCCAGCAGGGCGTTGGCCGTGATGTTACTGACCACAGCGTTGGTCAGGCACTGCACCAAAGGCGTGTTATCTCGCACCGCTGTGATTGCTGCAAGGACGTTCGTAGTTGAGTCAGAGGGCGCATCGAGGCGCGCAGAAATAGAGGCATGCTCCTGCATGGGTTTCCCTTCGCTAGTTCTAACTAGAGCAGGTTCAGTGGGTGTGTTCTCAGCCCCGTCCGCCCGAAAAGAATCGGCAGTAGGGGCACCCCAAACCAGTTGTAAGGTTCATGCTAACAAGTAGACCGGTGGGCGGCAAGGTATAACTTCTGTATTACGGCACCACCGGGCTTACCAGAGGGGCCCTTACCAGCCCCGCTCCTTCCACTTAGGCAGCTGGGGGCGTTCCTTGCCCAGGGTGGTGGGGTCGCCGTGGCCCGGCAGTACCAGGGTGCTATCGTCAAAGCGGCCGAAGATGCGCTCTGAAACATCGGCAAAGAGCTGCTCAAAGTCCTGGGGAGAGTTAGTCTTGCCCACCCCGCCAGGGAAGAGCGAATCCCCGGTGAACAGCAGAACTCGCTCACCGGCGTCCGCCCCCTCAGGTACCCGCAGGGCCAGGGCAATTGAACCCGGGGTATGCCCGCGCAGGGCAATCACCTCAAGCTCAATGCCGGCTAAGGTCAGACGTTCGCCACCTACCAGGCGTTCTTCAACCTCTATCCCTTCCTGCTCGGCGATAGCCTCAGCATCAGGGGCGCCGCAGTAGGTTACCGGGTCCCAGGCTTCAACAGCTTCGGGCAGGGCTCGGATATGGTCCCAGTGGGAATGAGTGGTTACCAGGGCACGGACGCCAGCCCCCACCTGGTCGTAAGCGGCGGGGGAGTCGGCGGCGGCAGCCTGCTGGGCGAAGGTGTTGATGGCGGGAAAATCGTCCGCGGCGTCAATCAGCACCTGCCCACCGCTTGCCCGGTGGGTCAGTAGGTAGACGTTGTTTTCCATCTCCGATACCGCAATGGACCGCACGGCCAGGGTATCGGACTCAAAAATCAGGGTATTGGCTAGGTCACTCATGACCCCATTCTAGGCTCTCACCCCGCCTTTGTACCATGCCCTGCCCGTTTTAAGCCTTCAAAATGAGCTGGGCGCGGTACAAACCGGGAGGGGTAGACGCTTTCATCGGCCACTCAAAGCCTATAGAATATATCTTCGAAACATTCTCTTAGATAGGTGACTCATGGCAGGCTCAGCTACACAACCCACCGGCAACGACCTCACCCATATCCGTGTGCAGGGCGCCCGCGAAAACAACCTCAAAAACGTCGACCTCGACATCCCCCGCGACGCCATGGTCGTCTTCACCGGTCTCTCCGGGTCGGGCAAATCCTCCCTCGCCTTCGACACCATCTTCGCCGAAGGCCAGCGCCGCTACGTCGAATCCCTCTCCTCCTATGCCCGCATGTTCCTAGGCCAGGTCGACAAACCCGACGTCGACTTCATCGAGGGCCTCTCACCGGCTGTCTCCATCGACCAAAAATCTACCTCTAAGAATCCGCGCTCAACCGTCGGCACCATCACCGAAATCTACGACTACATGCGCCTGCTCTGGGCACGCGTGGGCCACCCCCACTGCCCCGAGTGTGGCGAGGAAATCTCTAAGCAGTCCCCCCAACAAATCGTTGATACCCTCATGGACTACCCCGAGAAAACCCGTCTTCAGGTGCTCGCCCCCGTTGTTTCAGCCCGCAAGGGCGAGTTCGTCGATCTCTTCAAAGAACTCTCCGCCGCCGGCTACGCCCGCGCTCGCGTGGACGGCGAGGTCATCCAGCTCACCGACCCGCCTAAACTCGAAAAGCAGTACAAGCACACCATCGAGGTTGTGGTTGACCGCATCGCCATCAAGGAGAGCGTCCACCAGCGCCTGACCGACTCTGTCGAAACCGCGCTGGAGCTCGCCGACGGCAAGGTGCTCATCGACTTCGTGGACGAGGACGCCGACGCCCCGGGCCGCACCCGCTCCTTCAGCGAAAACCTGGCCTGCCCCAACGGCCACCCTCTGGCCGTTACCGAGGTAGAACCCCGCGCCTTCTCCTTCAACTCGCCCTTCGGCGCCTGTGCCGCCTGCGACGGCATCGGCTCCACCCTTGAAGTAGACACCGACCTGATCGTGCCCAACCCCGACCTCTCCCTGGCCGAGGGAGCGGTCGCCCCCTGGGCCACCGGCAAGGCAACCAGCGAATACTGGCTGCGCCTGCTCGCTGGCCTGGCCGAAGAACTAGACTTCGACCTTGCCACCCCCTTCAAAGACCTTCCCGCCAAGGTCAAAAAAGCTATTCTGAACGGCAAGGACTACAAGGTCACCGTCGCCTACAAAAACCGCTTCGGCCGCGAACGCCGCTACACCTCCGGTTTCGAGGGCGCCAGCGCCTACATCAAACGCAAGTACGAAGAAACCGAATCAGACTGGTCAAAAGACCGCTACGAACAGTACATGCGTAAGGTCGCCTGCACCTCCTGCAACGGCGCCCGCCTCAACCCCACCATCCTGGCCGTCACCGTCGGAGGCAAGTCCATCGCCGACGTCACCGACATGCCCATGCGCGAAGCCCTCACCTTCATGCGCTCGCTGAGCCTGAGCGAGCGTGAGGCTAAGATTGCTGAGCTGGTACTCAAAGAAATTGATGCCCGCCTGCAGTTCCTGCTCGATGTGGGCCTGGACTACCTGAACCTGGCCCGCTCAGCGGGTACTCTCTCGGGCGGCGAGGCCCAGCGTATTCGCCTGGCAACCCAGATTGGCTCCGGCCTGGTGGGCGTGCTCTACGTGCTGGACGAGCCCTCCATTGGCCTGCACCAGCGCGATAACCGCCGCCTGATTGAAACCCTTACCAAGCTACGCGACATGGGTAATACCCTAATCGTGGTGGAGCACGACGAAGACACCATGAAGGAAGCCGACTGGATCGTGGACGTTGGCCCCGGCGCTGGCGAGCACGGCGGCCAGATCGTGCACTCGGGCACTTTCGCTGAGCTCCTTGAGAATAAAAACTCCGTGACCGGTGACTACATGGCCGGACGCCGCGCCATCACGGTGCCCGCCACCCGCCGTCCGGTTGACCCCAAGCGCACCATCAAGGTCATTGGGGCCCGCGAAAACAACCTCAAGAACGTGGATGTAGAGTTCCCCCTGGGTGTGCTCACCGCCGTCACCGGCGTCTCCGGTTCGGGCAAGTCCACCCTGGTCAACGATATTCTCTACACCTCCCTGGCAAATAAGCTCAACGGGGCCAAGCAGGTGCCGGGCCGTCACAAGACCATTACCGGCCTGGACCACCTCGACAAGATTATCCACGTGGACCAGTCACCCATCGGCCGTACCCCGCGTTCAAACCCGGCGACCTATACCGGCGTCTTCGACCACATCCGCAAGCTCTTTGCAGAAACCACCGAAGCCAAGATGCGCGGCTACCAGCCCGGTCGTTTCTCCTTCAACGTCAAGGGCGGACGCTGCGAAGCCTGCTCGGGCGATGGCACCCTCAAGATTGAGATGAACTTCCTGCCCGATGTCTACGTGCCCTGTGAGGTCTGCAAGGGCAAGCGCTACAACCGCGAGACCCTCGAAGTGCACTACAAGGGCAAGACTATTGCCGACGTCCTTGAAATGCCGGTCTCTGAAGCCGCCGAATTCTTCGCCGCCTTCACCAAGATTTCGCGCTATCTCGACACCCTGGTGGACGTGGGCCTCGGCTATGTGCGTCTGGGCCAGTCAGCGACCACCCTCTCCGGCGGTGAAGCCCAGCGCGTCAAGTTGGCTACCGAACTGCAAAAGCGCTCCAACGGCCGTTCCATCTACGTGCTCGATGAGCCCACCACCGGCCTGCACTTTGAAGATATCCGCAAGCTGCTGGGCGTGGTGCAGGGCCTGGTTGATAAGGGCAACACTGTCATTACCATCGAGCACAATCTGGATGTCATCAAGAGCGCCGACTGGCTCATCGACATGGGCCCCGAAGGTGGCGATGGTGGTGGCACCGTGCTGGCAACCGGTACCCCCGAGCAGCTGGCGACCGTTCCTGAATCCCACACCGGCCGCTTCCTAGCTGAGATGCTCTAGGGCAGCAGCACATCGCCGGGGTATGCTAAATAGGTCAAAACAGCCCTAAAATTTCAAAAGCGTACCCCGGGTGGGGTGCCTGCCACGGTAGGCCCCGCCAGCTGTGCACCAAGGAGTTCTCATGTCCCTCAAATACAAGGTAACTCAAAAGACCATCGAAGCTCTGCTCCGTACCGTCTTCCGCGCCCGCGTGACCGGCCTTGAGAACTTCCCCGCTGAGGGCCCCGTCATCGTTGCTTCCAACCACCTGGCCTTTCTTGACTCGGTGATTATCTCAGCCCTTATGCCCCGTCGAGTTGCCTTCCTCGCCAAGTCCGAGTACGTCAACTCACCGGGTCTCAAGGGCAAGGCGATGAAGACCCTTTTCCAGGTCATCGATATTATTCCGGTCAACCGCACCGATAAAAAAGAGTCAATGAAGGCCCTCGAAACCGCCCTCGACCGCCTCAATGAGGGCAAGGTCTTCGGTATCTACCCCGAGGGTACCCGCTCCCGCGACGGCCACCTCTATAAGGGAAAGATTGGGGTGGCTTGGCTTGCCCACATGACCGGGGCTACTGTAGTGCCCATCGGCCTGATTGGTACCGATAAGATTCAAAAGCCGGGTTCCAACATGGTCTACCCCCACCGTTTTACGGTGCGGGTGGGGGAGCCCATGACCTTCGAAAAACTGGGGGAACGCATGAGCGGCAAGCAGCGCCGCCAGACCACCGACCAGATTATGGACGCTATCGCCCAGCTCTCTGGCCAGCCCCGCAAAAACGAATACAACGTCTCACCGTCAGCAGAACGCGACGGGGGAATCTAGCCCAGCACCCAGTGCGGGCTAGAGGTTCCTGCCGTTCCTGACCTAGCTCAAAGGACCTGATACACGTGGCCGATCCTGCCTCCTACCGCCCGGCGTCCGGCGAAATCCCCACCAACCCCGGGGTCTACCGCTTCCGCGACGAGGTGGGTCGTATTATCTACGTGGGTAAGGCCAAGAACCTGCGCAACCGCCTGAACTCCTATTTTGCTCGCGTAGATTCCCTGAGCCCCAAAACCTACGCTATGGTACACACGGCCGCCTCGGTGGAGTGGACGGTGGTGGGTAGCGAGCTCGAATCGCTGCAGCTGGAGTACACCTGGATCAAGGAATACAAGCCCCGTTTCAACATCGCCTTCCGCGATGATAAGTCTTACCCCTTTCTGGCTGTCACCCTTAAAGACCGCTTCCCGCGCGCCCAGGTCATGCGCGGGGAAAAGAAGAAGGGGGTGCGCTATTTTGGCCCCTACTCCCAGGCTTGGGCTATCCGCGAAACCCTTGACGCCCTCTTGCGGGTCTTTCCGGTGCGCACCTGCTCAGCCGGCGTTTTTAACCGGGCCCAGGCGTCCGACCGGCCCTGCCTGCTGGGCTACATTGACAAGTGTGCCGCCCCCTGCGTGGGTAGGGTGAGCCGCGAAGACCACCAGAAAATCGCTGAGGACCTGTGCTCCTTCATGGCCGGGGGAGCTGAGAAGTTCATTGCCGACCTGACCCGGCAGATGAAGGACGCCGCCGCCGACTTTGATTTTGAAAAGGCGGCCCGCCTGCGCGATGACATCGAAGCCTTAACCAAGGCCTTTGAACGCAACGCTGTGGTGCTGCCCGATTCGGTGAATGCCGACCTGTTCAACTTTGTTGAAGATGACCTAGAAGCTGCGGTGCAGGTGTTCTACGTGCGGGCGGGGCGCATCCGCGGCCAGCGGGGCTGGATCGTTGAGAAGGTCGAAGACTCCACCCCTGAAGCCCTGGTCGACCACCTACTGGTTCAGGTCTACGGCGAGGCTGCTGCCGCCCTGGCCGCTGGGTCAACAGAGGAAGAAATCAACCACAACCTCAACGAGATACCCCGCTATATCAACGTGCCGGTTCTACCCGAAAACCACGAGAAGCTCGAAGAATGGCTCTCGGGTGTGCGCGGAGCCAAGGTGACCATTAGCGTGCCCCAGCGCGGCGACCGGGTTGAGCTGATGGCAACCGTTGCCGAGAACGCCAAGCAGGCCCTGGCCCTGCACAAGACCCGCCGGGCAGGGGACCTCACCACCCGCTCGGCCTCCCTGGTGGAGCTTCAGGAGACCCTGGAACTGCCCGAGGCCCTCATGCGCATCGAGTGCTACGACATCTCCCATGTGCAGGGCACTAACGTGGTGGCCTCCATGGTGGTCTTTGAGGACGGCCTGCCCAAGAAGAGCGACTACCGCAAGTTCTCCATTACCGGGGGTGCCGCCCGCGACGATACCGCCAGCATGTACGACGTCATCTACCGGCGTTTCCGCCGCTATCTCAACGACGAGGCCCCGGGGGCCCGGGTGCGGGCGTCCGGCCAAATCAGCGACGAGGACCTGCACACCAAGGAGCCTGCCAAGTTTGCCTACCCGCCCAACCTGGTCGTGGTGGACGGCGGTCAGCCCCAGGTTGCTGCCGCCACCCGGGCCCTCGAAGACCTGGGAATTACCGATATCTACGTGGTCGGTATCGCCAAGCGCCTCGAAGAGCTCTGGCTGCCGGGCGAGGACTTCCCCGTCATTCTGCCCAGAACCTCTAATGCCCTGTACCTCATTCAGCGTATTCGCGATGAGGCCCACCGGTTTGCTATTACCTTCCACCGTTCCAAGCGGGGTAAAGAAATGGTCAAATCCGCCCTTGACACCGTCCCCGGGCTGGGCCCTGCCAAACGCGAAGCCCTTATCAAGCACTTTGGCTCTCTTAAACAGCTTTCTGAAGCAAACACCGAAGAACTTCAAGAGGTACCGGGCATTGGCCCCGCTATGGCCCAGAAAATACGGGAACGCTTTGCGCCGGGGAATGAACCCGAGAGCGAAGCAGTGCACTAAGCTGGAAGTACCAACCGAATGATTCGTGGAAGCGAGAGACCCCCACCCATGTCACCCAACTCCAGCGAGCAGACCGTCAAGCCGCAAATTCTTGTGATCACCGGTATCTCGGGCGCCGGCCGATCCACCGCAGCCAACACCCTCGAAGACGAGGGCTGGTACGTGGTCGATAACATTCCCCCGCAGATGCTCGGCTCCCTGGCCCAGCTGGTCAAAGACTCACCGGGCAAACTCCCCAAAGTAGCTGTGGGTATCGACATCCGGGCCCGCCGTCAGCTGGCCGACCTGCCCGAGGCTATTAACAAGCTCCGTGCCTCTGATGTCGATTTTTCCATGCTCTTCATGGACGCTACCGATAAGGACATCATCGCCCGCTACGAGGCCCAGCGCCGCCCCCACCCCCTGCAACAGGGCGGTCTTGTAGCTGAGGCAATTGCCGAAGAACGCCGTATCTTCGCTGGCTTGCAGGAGGAAGCCGACTACATCATCGATACCTCCGGCATGAATATCCACCAGCTGGCAAAAAAGGTGCGCGAAACCTACGCTCCGGGCAAGGAACGCCTGGTCAACATCACCGTCATGAGCTTCGGCTTTAAGTACGGCACTCCCTCAGATGTGCACTACATGGCCGATATGCGGTTTATTCCCAACCCTCACTGGGTACCCGGTCTACGGGCCCAGACCGGGCAGGACGCCGGCGTCCGCGACTTTGTCTTCGCCCAGGACGGAACCGAAGAGTTCATCAGTAACTATATCGCTGCCCTGCAGCCCGTTATCGCTGGCTACCGCCGTGAGGGTAAGCTCTACGCTACCTTTGCTATCGGCTGCACCGGTGGTAAGCACCGCTCGGTGGCCGTGAGCGAAGAAATCGCCCGCCGCCTGAGCGAGATGGAAGACGTGAATATCTCCGTGCACCACCGCGATATGGGGCGTGAATAATGTCTGAGGCAACCCGCATGAGCCGGTTCCCCGAAACCGGCCTACTGCCCGTCACCGCTCAGGGGCAGGACCTACCCGTTCGCGTCACTGCCCTGGGCGGCGGCCACGGCCTCTACGGTTCCCTTTCTGCCCTCAAGCTGATCACCACCGCTCTGACTGCCGTGGTGACCGTGGCGGACGACGGCGGCTCCTCGGGTAAGCTCCGCCAAGAGCTGGACGTGCTGCCACCTGGCGACCTGCGCATGGCCCTTTCGGCCCTGTGCGACGACACCGACTGGGGGCGCACCTGGCGCGACGTCATGCAACACCGCTTCACCTCCCGCAGCCCCGAACGTCCCACCGCCCTTGAAAACCACGCCCTGGGCAACCTGCTGATTGTCACCCTCTGGGAGCTGTTGGGCGACACCATCGCCGGGCTGGACTGGGCCGGGGCCCTGCTCAACGCCCGCGGACGCGTGCTCCCCATGGCTACCTCGCCCCTGGTGATCGAGGGCGATATCGTTACCACCAACGACCACGGGGTGACCTTTCGTGATACCGTCCAGGGCCAGGCCACCCTGGCCAAGGCAGGGCGTGTAGACAAGGTCCGCCTGCTACCCGAGAACACCGAAGCCTGCCCGGACGCCGTCCGCGCGGTTCACGAGGCCGACTGGGTGGTCTTGGGGCCAGGTTCCTTCTATACCTCCCTACTCCCGCACCTGCTCCTGCCCGGCCTGCGCGACGCCATCCTCAACACCAGCGCCAAGATTTGCCTGGTCATGAACCTTGAACTTGACGGCAAAGAAACCCGCGGCATGAGTGCCGCAGACCACCTGCTCGTTTTGCGTGAATACGTTCCAGAAATTAGGGTTAATACAGTCATCGCTGATCCCGCCGCCGCAGGAGAAAGCACGACATTTGAAGATGTAGCAGCCCAGCTAGGGGCGAAGGTGCTCTGGGCTGATGTGGCAGAAGCTGACCAACCCGGCGTGCACGACCCCCTCAAACTAGCAGCTGCCTACAAGCACGTCTTCAAACACTAACGCCGACCACACACCGGCACCCCGCGCTTACGAGAGCAGACACAACTTTGGAGGAAGACCCGCATGGCCCTGACGGCATCGGTCAAAGAAGAGCTGGCACACTACGAAGCCACGCGCTCATCCGTGCGCAAAGCTGAGGTAGCCACAATCTTGCGCTTCACGAACGGTCTGCACCTTGTGCAAGGCAAAATCGTGGTCGAGGCTGAAGTTGACCTTGAAATTACCGCAGAGCGTCTGCGCTATAACATTGCCGAAATGTACGGCCATGAGGCTTCCATTACCTCTATCTCGGGTGGTGGGCTGCGCCGGGGCGGACGCTACGTTGTTCGTGTTGAACAGGGCGGCGAAGCGCTAGCCCGTCAGACCGGTTTGCTGGACGGACGCGGTCGCCCCGTCCGCGGTCTGCCCCCTGCCGTGGTTAACGGCTCCCTGGCCGATGCTGAAGCTGTCATGCGCGGAGCCTTCCTGGCTCACGGTTCGCTGACCGTGCCCGGGCGTTCGTCCGCCCTGGAATTTACCTGCCCCGGCCCCGAGGCTGCCCTGGCCCTGGTCGGTGCCGCCCGCCGTCTCGATGTAATCGCCAAGGCCCGCGAAGTGCGTGGGGTAGACCGGGTAGTGGTGCGTGACGGTGAAACCATCTCCCTGCTACTAGAGCGTATGGGTGCTGTTGACGCCCTCGATAACTGGCGGGAACGCCGCGCCCGTAAAGAGGTGCGAGCAACCGCCAACCGTCTCGCCAACTTCGATGATGCTAATCTGCGCCGCTCAGCCCAGGCCGCTGTGGCTGCCGGTGCCCGCGTTGAACGGGCTCTGGAAATCCTGGGCGATAAGGTACCCGAGCACCTGCGCTACGCCGGTGAACTGCGTGTTGCCCACAAACAGGCCTCCCTTGACGAACTGGGTCGCCTGGCTGAACCTCCCATGACCAAAGATGCTATCGCCGGCCGTATCCGCCGACTGATTGCTATGGCTGATAAGCGGGCAGCTGAACGCGGCATTCCCGGAACTGAAGCCGGTGTGAACGGCGTCAGTCACCTTAACTAGGCTGTGTGGGTTTTTGTTGGTTTGCCCTTTACTGGGTGGTCTTGCTCATGCTCTCACCCGGTAAAAGCCATATTTCCAGGTCACAACGGGGGTCAAGCGTCCTTAAACGCACGCAAATCCACTCAAAAAACCGACAGAAACACACCAAAACTCACATAAACAGGGTATGATGGTTAACGAACCGGACGAGAGCTCACCCGCTTGAGCTGAAGGAACCACGTTTTCCCAAGTTCGGCGATGAAACGCCAGAACCGGCGTCTCGTCCACCAACGTCACTAACTGTATCTAGGAGTTTGATTTCAGTGACTGTACGCGTAGCAATTAACGGCTTCGGCCGCATCGGTCGTACCTTCTTCCGCGCAGCTGCCCAGCACGGCGAAGGCTTCGAAATCGTTGCTATCAACGACCTGACCGACGTCAAGACCCTCGCACACCTGCTTAAGTACGACTCCATCATGGGTCGCTTCGACGGTGAAGTAGCTGTTTCCGAAAACGGCCTGGTCGTCAACGGCAAGGAAATCAAGGTTCTGGCTGAGCGCAACCCCGCAGACCTGCCCTGGGCAGACCTCGGCGTAGACGTTGTTCTCGAATCCACCGGCTTCTTCACCGACGGTGAAAAGGCAAAGGCACACCTCGAAGCTGGCGCCAAGAAGGTTATCCTCTCTGCACCCGGCAAGAACATCGACGGCACCTTCGTCATGGGCGTCAACGACGACCAGTACGATTCAGCCACCATGAACATCGTTTCAAACGCATCCTGCACCACCAACTGCCTGGCACCCATGGCCAAGGTGCTGAACGACAAGTTCGGTATCGAAAAGGGCCTGATGACCACCATCCACGCCTACACCGCTGACCAGCGCCTGCAGGACGCCCCCCACTCAGACCTGCGCCGCGCCCGCGCCGCAGCCCTGAACATGGTTCCCACCTCAACCGGTGCAGCAGCAGCTGTTGGCCTGGTTCTGCCCGAACTCAAGGGCAAGCTGGACGGCTTCGCAGTTCGCGTACCCACCCCCACCGGCTCCATCACCGACCTGACCTTCACCGCTTCACGCGAAGTTACCGTTGAAGAGGTCAACGCAGCCGTCAAGGAAGCAGCAGAGGGCCCCATGAAGGGCATCATCACCTACTCCGAGGAGCCCATTGTCTCCAAGGACATCGAAGGTGAGCCCGTTTCAACCGTCTTCGATGCCCCCCTGACCAAGGTCATCGGCAACCAGGTCAAGGTTATCGCCTGGTACGACAACGAATACGGCTATGTTTCACGCCTGGTCATGTTCACCAACAAGGTAGTAGCAGCTCTCTAAGCTGTCATCCACCGGTCTTGAACAAGACACCAATAAGATAGGGTTAGCGAATCGACGCGCACGCGCGCGGTTCGCTAACCCATCCCTTTATCCGGCCCCATACCGGGGCTAGCCACAACCAACTCTCACTGTATGGAGATGAAAACTCCCATGGCAAAGACTCTCGCAGAGCTCATCGACGGTGGCGTAGCAGGCCGCCGCGTTCTCGTCCGGTCCGACCTGAACGTACCCCTCAAGGACGGCGTCGTCACCGATGACGGCCGCGTCCGCGCCTCCCTACCCGTACTCAAGAAGCTCACCGACGCCGGTGCCCGCGTCATCGTCACCGCCCACCTGGGCCGCCCCAAGGGCCAGGTAGACCCCCAGTACTCCATCAAGCCCGCCGCAGAGCGCCTGGCAGAACTGGCAGACTTCCCCGTCATCATCGCAACCGACCTGGTGGGCGAGGACGCCAAGGCCAAGGCCGAGGCACTGAAGGACGGCGAACTGCTCGTTGTTGAAAACGTACGCTACGACGCCCGTGAAACCTCCAAGGACGACGCTGAGCGAGCCGAATTCGCAGCAGAACTGGCAGCCCTGACCGGCGAGAACGGCGCCTACGTGAATGACGCCTTCGGCGCTGTGCACCGTAAGCACGCCTCGGTGTACGACATCGCCAAGGAACTGCCCGCCTACCTGGGCGACCTGGTCAAGACCGAAGTTGACGTTCTGCAGAAGGTCATCAAGAACCCCGACCGCCCCTTCGTTGTTGTCATGGGTGGCGCTAAGGTCTCAGACAAGCTGGCAGTTATCGACAACCTCATCGGTAAGGCAGATGCCCTGCTGATCGGTGGTGGCATGGGCTACACCTTCGCCAAGGCCATGGGCTACGAGGTCGGCCAGTCCCTGTTGGAAGAAGACCAGATCGAAAACTGCAAGCGCTACATGGAAGAAGCCCCCAAGAAGGGTACCGAACTCATCATCGCCTCAGACATCGTCTGGTCAGATGACTTCTCCAACGACGCTAACACCGAAATCCGCCCCATCGAAGACCTCACCGGCGGCAAGCTGGGCGCCAAGGCAGAGGGTCTCGACATCGGCCCCGCAACCCGCGAACTCTTCGCCCAGAAGATCAAGGAAGCCAAGCTGGTCTTCTGGAACGGCCCCGTAGGCGTCTTCGAAATTGAAGCCTTCGCAGGCGGCACCAAGGCAGTAGCCGACGCCCTCGTCGAGTCAGAGGCCTTCTCCATCATCGGTGGCGGCGACTCAGCATCAGCAGTGCGCAACCTGGGCTTCTCCGATGACCAGTTCGGCCACATCTCCACCGGCGGCGGCGCTTCTCTCGAATACATCGAAGGTAAGACCCTGCCCGGCCTCGAAGCACTCGGCGCCTAAAACAAGACCAGGTGGCGGTAAGCCACCCGGCGGTTAACCCGCCAGCGGGCAGGACGGGCACACCCGCCGCGTCCTGCCCACCCACCTCAAGATTTCGCGAAAGGAACGAGCCCATGACTCGCAAGCCCCTCATCGCAGGCAACTGGAAGATGAATATGGACCACACCGAAGGTGTGACCCTGCTCCAGAAGCTGGCCTGGACCCTGGACGACACCAACTTCGACTACGACAGTGCCGAAGTTGCCGTTTTCCCTCCCTTCACCGACATCCGCTCCGTGCAGACCCTGGTTGACGGCGACAAGCTCAACATCGTCTACGGCGGCCAGGACCTCTCAGACCAGGACTCCGGTGCCTACACCGGCGACATCTCCGGCGTCTTCCTCAAGAAGCTGGGTGCAACCTACGTGCTGGTCGGTCACTCAGAGCGCCGCACCATCCACGGTGAAACCGACGCTATCTGCGCCGCTAAGGTACAGGCTGCCTACCGCAATGAGCTCACCCCCGTACTCTGTGTCGGTGAAGGCCTCGACAAGCGTGAAGCCGGCGAGCACGTCGACTTCACCCTGGACCAGCTGCGTGGCTCCATCGAGGGCCTGACCGCAGAACAGGCTGAGACCCTGGTTGTAGCCTACGAGCCCGTCTGGGCTATCGGTACCGGCAAGGTTGCAACCGCAGCTGACGCCCAGGAAATGAGCAAGGCTATCCGCGAGGAACTGACCAAGCTCTACTCCGCAGAGGTCGCCGACAAGGTGCGCGTACTCTACGGCGGCTCCGTCAAGGCAGCCTCAGCCCCCGAGATCATGGCAGAGGCAGACGTCGACGGTGTACTGGTCGGCGGCGCTTCCCTCGATGCCACCGAATTCGCTAACATCGCTCGTTACAAGGCCTAAAAATTACCCTAACTAGGGGTATAGTAGATTGATGGCGCTTCGAAACGCTCTTCAACCCGACTGAAAGGTTCTGCGTGGAAACCCTCAAGATTATCCTGATGGTCCTGATTACTATCGCGAGTATTCTTACCATCCTGCTGGTTCTACTGAACCGCGGTAAGGGCGGCGGCCTCTCAGACATGTTCGGTGGTGGCATGACTACCTCCCTGAACTCTTCGGGCATGGCATCTAAAAACCTAATCCGTCTGACCGTCACAGTGATTCTGCTGTGGGTCTTTGCGATTATCGGTTACGCCCTGGTGCTGCGTTTCTCTGAAACCGCCGTTATCTAGGTTTACATCAAAAATTCCCGCCTACCGGTTCACCGGTAGGCGGGAATTTTTTTGTCTCTCAATACCCTGAACTCTAGGACGCCGAGCCGAGGGCGTCCTCAGTTGCCAGAATCAGGGTTTCGAGCAGGCCGCGGGCCCCAGCTGCCGGGGTCTGGGTGAGGATCTCAGCGGTCAGTTGGGTTTCGGGCAGAGCGGACGCCGCCCGCAGGCGGGCAGTTGCCTCGGCCTTATCGCTACCGGCAACCAGGAACCAGATGCGCTCTGAGTAGTTGATCACCGGTAGGGTCAGGCTCACGCGGGTGGGCGGGGGCTTGGGGGAGTTGTGCACCGCAAGGGCGGTGGCCTCAGCCTCTAGAATCTCGGCCCGGTCGGGAAAGAGGGAGGCGATGTGGCCATCGGGCCCCATACCCAGCAGGGTCAGGTCAAAGAGGGGGGACGCCTCACCCTCGGGGGCGTAGCGGGCCAGCTCAGCAGTGTAGGCTTCGGCCGCTTCCTCCGGAGTGTCAAAAACATCTGAGGCACCCATGACGTGCAGGTTTTCTTCCGGCAGCCCCAGGGAGGTGAGCCAGGCGTCCTTGGCCTGCTGTTCGTTGCGATCAGCGTGGCCGCGCGGCACAAACCGCTCGTCTGACCACCAGAAATGAACCTTGGACCAGTCCACGGTGGCGCTCAGCGGGCTTTCTGCAATACCCGCAAGCACCGCAATACCCATGGTGCCGCCGGTCAGCGACAGGTGGGCGATACCGCGGGCAGCCACAGCGGTGGTAGCCACATTGATGATGCGGGTGGCACCTGCCAGCTGCAGCTGGGCCTTATCGAGGTGGGAAACGACGACAGGGTTAGGCATCGTAGACCTCCGTATAATCGGCACCCTCATCGTGCACATCGTCTACGTTAACATCGACAACGATGTTGCCACTGGCGACAACAGACTTAAGCACCTCGCCGTAGACCTCATCGGGGTCAAGGCGGCGCAGCTCTTCGGCCAGGCAGTCAGCCAGGGAACGGGCCGGCAGGGAAATCTGCTGGTCGGGCACACCGGGGGAGGAAATGGTAGCAATGTTGCGACCGGGGCGGTGGATGACGATGGAGCCGTCTTCGCGTTCAAGTTCTACCTTGTAGAGGCCACGCTGCACATCGGTGGTGCGCAGGTGTACCTCAGCGCCCAGGCGGTCACCCAGCCAGGCACCGAGCAAGACAACCGAGGGGCTCATGGAGGAACCTGAGACCACCACACGTTTGACGGGGGCAGGCTCAATCTGGTCGAAGACCGCGGCAATCTGAATACGCCAGAGGGTCAGGCGAATCCAGGCCAGGTCGGTGTCGCCGTCCTTGTAGCTGGCAGCCAGCTTCTCTAGCACGCCCAGGGGGTCATAAGCACGGGCTGAATCGGTGATACGGCGCTGGGCAATCTTGCCGATAGAGTGCTCTGCCGGGTTCTCGGGAACCGAGTGGGGCCACCAGGCAACGATGGGGGAGTCGGGTAGCAGTAGCCCCGAAATCAGGGACTCGGTAGTGACAGCCGCTGAACCGTACCCGCGCAGAATGATGAGTTCTGAAGCACCCGCGTCGCCGCCCACGTAAATGCGGGCATCGAGCCGGTCCTCGGCGTCCTGACCGTAGTCGATATGGACGATAATGCGGGAGGGGTGCTCGTAGGAGGCCTTCAGGGCCGCCTCAACCGCGGTCTTTGAATGGCCCTTTTCGGCCAGAATGACCAGGGTGAGCACGCGAGAGGACGTGGTCGCCCCCTCCTCACTGCGCAGGCGGGAGAGCTCCTTGGCGACCTCGCCCACAGTGGTGTCTTTGAGTTTCTTCATCATGGGCGTCTCCAAGCACGGCCGTCGCGTTCCAGCATTTCGTGGGCAGAAGCCGGGCCCCACGAACCGGGGGCGTAGGCTTCGGGTTTAATTTTGTTTTCTTCCCAGTACTCTTCGAAGGGGTCAAGAATCTTCCAGGAGAGCTCAACCTCTTCGTGGCGGGGGAAGAGCGGGGGCTCACCGAGCAGCACATCGAGAATCAGACGCTCGTAGGCCTCGGGGGACTCTTCGGTGAAGGAGTGGGAGTAGCCAAAGTCCATGTTGACGTCGCGGATTTCCATCTGGGTGCCGGGCACCTTAGAGGCAAAGCGCAGAGTCATGCCCTCATCGGGCTGCACACGAATCACAATCGCGTTCTGGCCGGAGCTATCGGCGCTGCCGCCGAAGAGCAGGTTGGGGGCCTTCTTGAAGACTACGGCAATTTCAGTGACGCGGCGGCCCAGGCGCTTGCCCGCGCGCAGGTAGAAGGGCACACCCGCCCAGCGGCGGGTGTTGATGTTTAGCTTGAGGGCGGCGAAGGTTTCGGTGCGGGAATCGGCAGGAATGTCGTTCTCGTCGAAGAAGCCGTTGACCTCTTCACCGCCCTGGTTGCCAGCAGCGTACTGGCCGATGGCAAAGGCTGAAGCAATGTCGTCGGGAATCTGGACTGCCTCAAGCACCTTGGCCTTCTCGGCCCGCAGGTGCTCGGCGTTGAAGCTGACGGGCTCTTCCATGGCGGTGAGCGCCAGCAGCTGCAGCAGGTGGTTCTGAATGACGTCGCGGGCAGCGCCCACGCCGTCGTAGTAGCCAGCGCGGGTACCGATACCGATATCTTCGGCCATGGTAATCTGCACGTGGTCGACATTGGTGGCGTTCCACAGGGGCTCGAACATCTGGTTGGCAAAGCGCATGGCCAGAATATTCTGCACGGTTTCTTTGCCCAGGTAGTGGTCGATACGGAAGACCGAATCGGCGGGGAAGACCCGCTCAACAATGGCGTTGAGTTCGCGGGCGGTTTCGAGATTGTGGCCGAAAGGCTTTTCGATGACCACACGGCGCCAACCCTCGTGCTGGTTGTGGTTAGCCAGATCGTGATCGGCTAGCTTCTGCAGTACCTGGTCGAAGTCCTTGGGAGGGATCGACAGGTAGAAGGCGTGATTGCCTCGGGTACCTCGGGTTTTGTCGAGCTCTGCCAGGGTTGCCTTGAGCTTTTCAAAGGACTCGTCGGAGTCGAAGGTGCCGGTGACAAAGCGAATGCCGGCAGCGAACTGGTTCCAGACGTCCTCGCGGAAGGGGGTGCGGGCGTGGGCTTCAACGTGCCCGCGCACCTCCTGCTGGAAGTCCTCGTGGCTCCACTCGCGGCGTCCGAAACCGACCAGGCCGAAGCTGGGCGGGAGCAGGCCGCGGTTGACCAGGTCGTAGACCGCGGGGAGTAGTTTCTTGCGCGCAAGGTCACCGGTGACGCCGAAGAAGACCAGGGAGGACGGGCCTGCCACGCGGGTCAGTCTGCGGTCACGCGGGTCGCGCAGGGGGTTTGAATCGTGAGTGTTGGCCACCGCCGTGAATCCTTCACAGGTTGGTTGGGGCGGCAGCTGTGAAAGGTGTGGGGGCTGCCGCGGTTCTCTTGTTCTAGTGTACTAGTGACCACCGCCGGCGGGTGCCTGCCGCCGGGCTGGGATGATGGTGAGCGGGTGCAGTGAGGGTGGGGGATATGCCCCACCCTCAGCGTGAAACGGTGCTACTTGCTGTCAGACAGTGCGGCGGTGACGGTATCGAGCAGTTCCTTCCAGGAGACCTCGAACTTCTCAACACCTTCGGTTTCCAGCTTTTCTACCACGTCGTTGTAGGAGATACCCACAGCTTCGAGCTGGTTGAGGATCTCGGTGGATTCCTCGTAGGTGCCCTCAATAGCGTTACCCGCAACCTCTGCGTGGTCGAAGGTTGCGTTGAGGGTTGCCTCGGGCATGGTGTTGACGGTGCCGGGGGCTGCAATTTCGGTGACGTAGAGGGTATCGGGGTAGGCGGGGTTCTTCACGCCGGTAGATGCCCAGAGCGGACGCTGGCGGTTGGCACCTGCGGCTTCCAGGCGGGCCCAGCGCTCGGAGGAGAAGGCCTGCTCGTAGACCTCGAAGGCCAGGCGGGCGTTAGCTACACCGGCCTTGCCGCGCAGAGCGAGGGCTTCGTCGGTGCCGATGGCCTCAAGGCGGGCATCAATTTCGGTATCGACGCGGGAGACGAAGAAGGAGGCAACGGAGTGGATTTTTGAGAGGTCCTTACCGTTTTCCAGTGCCTTTTCGAGGCCCAGCAGGTAGGCGTTGATGACGGCGCGGTAACGCTCCAGGGAGAAAATCAGGGTGACGTTGACCGAGATACCTTCAGCCAGGGCCTCAGCGATGGGTTCTAGGCCCTCTTCGGTGGCGGGAATCTTGATCATGACGTTGTCGCGGCCAACTGCTGAGTAGAGCTCCTTAGCCTGGGCCAGGGTAGCAGCTGATTCGCGGGCCAGCAGGGGAGAGACCTCGATAGAGACGCGGCCGTCAAAGCCCTGGGTTGCCTCGTAAATGGGGGCAAAAACGTCGCAGGCGTCGCGCACGTCGTCAATCATGGCAGCAAAGCCAGCTGCCTCTGCCTCGGTGCCCTCTGCTGCCAGCTTCTTCATCTGCTCGGCGTAGGCTGCGCCGTTCGACAGGGCTGCAGCGAAGATGGAGGGGTTAGTGGTTACACCGACCACGTTCTTGGTGTCGATGAGCTCCTGCAGGTTACCGCTGGTGAGACGCTCGCGGGAGAGGTCATCGAGCCAGATGGAGACGCCTGCGTCTGAAAGCTTCTGGGTGGGGGTAGTCATAATGTTTTCCTTAACTTGAAGTTCGGTTAGCGGGCAGCGGCGATGGACTCACGGGCCTTCGCGGCGACGTTCTCGGCGGTGAAGCCGTAGTCGGCGAAGAGTTCCTCGGCTGAGGCTGAAGCGCCGTAGTGTTCCAGGGAAACGGCGCGGCCTGCTTCGCCCAGAATGTCCATCCAGGGCATGGCCAGGCCAGCTTCAACGGTCACGCGGGCCTTGACGGCGGAGGGGATGACTGACTCGCGGTACTCGGCAGACTCAGCTGCGAACCACTCACGGCAGGGCATGGAGACAACGCGGGCAGCGATGCCCTCTTCTGCCAGCTGGGTGCGGGCAGCTAGGGCAACCTCGACCTCAGAACCGGTGGCAATGATGATGACGTCGGGGGTGCCTTCGGTATCAGCCAGCACATAACCGCCGCGGGCAGCGCCGTTAGCGGAAGCGAACTTCTCGCCCTCGGCATCCGCGTGCAGGTCTTCACGAGCCACGTTGGTCAGGTTCTGGCGGGAAAGGACCAGGCCGGCAGGGTGGTCCTTGATGTCCAGAATCTTGCGCCAGGCTACGGCGGTCTCGTTGCCGTCAGCGGGGCGCACAACATCGAGGTTGGGGATAGCGCGCATAGCGGTTAGGTGCTCAACGGGCTGGTGGGTGGGGCCGTCCTCGCCCAGACCGATAGAGTCGTGGGTCCAGACGAAGATGTTGGGCACACCCATGAGCGCTGCCAGGCGGACGGCCGGGCGCTGGTAGTCGGTGAAGACGAAGAAGGTGCCGGAGAAAGGACGGGTGGGCGAAGACAGCGCGATACCGTTGGTGATAGCTGCGGCGGCGTGCTCGCGAATACCGAAGTGCAGCACACGACCATAGGGGTGGCCGGTCCAGCTCTTGGTGGAGCGGGACTCGGGGTTAAAGGACTTCTCGGTATCGATGGTGGTGTTGTTTGAACCGGCCAGGTCAGCTGAACCGCCCCAAAGTTCGGGCAGAACCGGAGCGATTGCGTTGATGACCTTGCCCGATGCTGCACGGGTTGCGATGGAGGTGCCAGCCTCAAAGGTGGGCAGAGCCTCATCAAGCTCGGCGGGCAGCTCGCCAGCAACCAGGCGCTCGTAGAGCTTGGCCCGCTCGGGGTTGGCGGCAGCCCAGGCGTCGAAGGACTTCTGCCACTCGTCGCGCTCGGCTGCGCTGCGCTCAACCAGGGCACGGGTGTGCTCAAGAATCTCGGGCTCTACCACGAAGTGCTGTTCGGGGTCGAAGCCCAGTACCTTCTTGGTGGCTGCAACTTCGTCGGCACCCAGCTTGGAGCCGTGGATGCCACCGGTGTTCTGCTTGGTGGGGGCAGGGTGGCCGATAACGGTGCGCAGCTCGATGAAGGAGGGCTTATCGGTGACCTTGGTTGCAGCGACGATAGCATCGTAGAGAGCTTCGACGTCTTCCTTGTAGTCGCCGCCAGCGGTCCAATCGACCTTGGCAACGTCCCAGCCGTAGGCCTCGTAACGGGCTGCGACATCCTCGGTGAAGGCGACGTCGGTGTCATCTTCGATGGAGATGTGGTTGCGGTCGTAGATGACGACCAGGTTGCCCAGCTGCTGGTGGCCGGCCAGAGCGGACGCCTCGGCGGTTACACCCTCCTGCACATCGCCCTCAGAGGCAATGGTGAAGACGGTGTGGTCAAAGGGGGAGGTGCCGGGGGCAGCTTCGGGGTCGAAGAGGCCACGCATGCGACGCTGGGCGTAGGCAAAGCCCACAGCGGACGCCAGGCCCTGGCCCAGAGGGCCGGTAGTGATTTCGACACCCTTGGTATGGCCAAATTCGGGGTGGCCGGGAGTCAGGGCGCCCGCGGTACGCAGGGCCTTAATGTCGTCAAGTTCCAGACCAAAACCACCCAGGAAGAGCTGGTTGTACAGGGTCAGTGAGGTGTGGCCGGGGGAGAGAATAAAGCGGTCACGGCCCTCCCAGCGGTCATCGCGGGGATCCTGGCGCATGACCTTCTGGAAGAGCAGGTAGGCCACAGGAGCCAGGCTCATCGCGGTACCGGGGTGGCCCGAGCCAACCTTCTCAACAGCGTCCGCAGCAAGCACGCGAGCGGTATCAACCGCGCGCTGGTCTTTCTCGGTCCATTCAAGCTTCTGATTCAGGTTAGGCATCAGCCGTCCTCTCTCAATCTGGCTACCCAGAAATATTCATCAAACTTATTCTTCTACCCGCCCACCGCCGCCGAGCGGGGCAAGCCCACACAAGCACACGGCAAAACCGGCAAAAGACGCTACTTCCAGGATAGTTTACCTGCGCATGTGTGGGCTTGGTTTGCCTCTCAGCGGACGCCCCCGCTTTAGGGGTGCGCTTAATCTATTAGCCAGGGGGTAGGTGGGCGTTATACGATGTAATTTGACCAAAAGCTTTTTTGGTGTGCTCACAAACCAGCTAACCCCGGTTAAAAGTGATGGGCGCCACCCAAAAAATCGGTGCGAGGGGCACCCGGGCGTGCAGACGGCGTCCGCACCCCAACACGCCGAAAACCGTCACCTGTTTCACATAGTGAATCACCCGGCGGGGGAACCGAAGAGCTGCACACACAACAGTCAAGGGAAGTCAGCATACGTGAAGAGCCATGGCATCAACACCGTGATCGACCGTACCGAAGAAGGCCAGCAAACCCCCGTTGCGCCTGCACCCGGCCGCGTCTCCCTGGGCCGCAAAATTAGGGCCTACATTCACCTCACGAAGCCGCAGATTATTGAGCTGCTTCTGGTGACCACCGCGCCTACCATGATTTTTGCCGCCGGCGGCTTCCCCAACCTCTGGCTGGTGCTCCACACCATGATTGGCGGGTCACTTGCCGCAGGCGCGTCCTGTGCCTTCAACTGCTATATCGACCGCGAAGCTGATCGACTGATGAAGCGCACCGAGAAGCGTCCGCTGGTCACCGGCGAGCTCACCGACCGGGAAGCCCTTATCTTTGCCTGGGTGCTGTCGGTTGTTTCAATCGTGTACCTCTACTTCCTGGTGAACCCGCTAGCTGCCGGGCTCGGCGTCGTCGCAATTTTCCTCTACGTTGTCTTCTACTCCCTGTGGCTGAAGAAGCGCACCAAGCAGAATATTGTCTGGGGCGGCCTGGCGGGCTGCATGCCGGTCTTTATCGCCTGGGCGGCTGTAGAGAACACTATTTCTTGGGCAGCTGTGGTGCTCTTTATGGTGATTTTCCTCTGGACGCCCCCGCACTACTGGCCTCTGTCGATGAAGTACGCCGAGGACTACCGGGCAGCTGGCATTCCCATGCTGGGCGCAACTGACTCGGCCAAGAGTGTTTCGGTGCAGGTGGTACTGTACGGCTGGGCCATGGTGATGTGCTCCCTGCTGCTGGTGCCCCTGGGCGGCGCAGGCTGGGTGTACACGGCCACCGCTGTGCTGATTGGGGCCTGGTTCCTCTACCACTGCCACAAGCTACACCGCCTGGCGCTGGCGGAGCAGGCAACCAGCCGGACCGCTATGGTGGTCTTCCACGGCTCAATCACCTACCTGACCGTGCTGTTTATTGCCCTGGCGGTTGACCCCTTCGTGGGTGGCCCGGTGCTCCCCCTCTAAACATTTCCCTGCAAGGGGACCTGATTTTCAAAAAGGGACCGCATAATACGCGGTCCCTTTTTAGTTTTGCGGTCCCCTTGGAGTGGGGGTGGGAGGGCTACGCCGTCCGGACGCGTCCTGCCGCCTTCTCGCGCGCAGCGGGGGATGAGAGCACCAGCTGCCGCTCAAACAGGGAGGACGCCGCCAGCGCGAACACACCCGACCCGATCAGGTGCATCTCCACCAGCCAAATCGGCAGCCCGTTGAAGTACTGGGTGTAACCCACGATGGCCTGGTAGCCCAGTACCACCAACACAAAGGCCAGAGACTTCCCAAAGATAGGGGCCCACCCCTTTGACCGCCACAGCGCAAAGAAGCCCAGCACCGAAGCGCAGTAGATCCACACGAGAGAACCGTGCAGGCGGGCCACCCACACCGGGTTAAAAGCGTGCCGGTGGGTCTCGGCGTCACCTGCGTGCGGGCCGGTACCCGTCGTAACGGTGCCCATGAACATTAGCGCAACAACCAGCACCATGCCGACCCAACCGAGCACCCGCATGAGGTGGGCGGACGCGGGGGCGCCGGCGTCCGCGCCCTGATCCGGGGCAGTGGTGGGGACGAGCCCCTCGCGGGCAGCGGTGCCCTCGAAGTAGCGGTAGACGCGGTTGAGGTAGATACCGGCAAACATGATCATCAGGGCTGAAAGCATGTAGTGGGCGGTAATCATCCAGGGGTTGAGGCGCAGCCAGACCGAGATACCACCGACCACAGCCTGCACCGGAATACCCCAGAGCAGGATCAGTGTGAGGTTGAAAAGGTCAGAGTAGCGGGAGCGGGGGGCGACAAGGCCGTGCGACTCCAGCCAGGTGCCTACCCCTTGGGCGCGGTAGCTCTCGGGGCGACTGCCCACCAGGAGGCCCCAGATGAAGCGTCCCAAAGTGGCTCGCTCAGGGAACACCACCCGCAGCACTGCCAGGAAGGCGATGACGGTAACTGCAACCAGCACGAAGGTCAGTAGGCGGTTGCCAAATTCGACCATGCCGTGGATGCCCATTTCGGGGGTGGTGGTCCAGGAACCGTCTGAGGTGCAGCGGGGCCAGGTGTTGCAGCCCAGGCCGGAGCCGGTCAGGCGGACGACGCCGCCAGAGATAATGAGCACGATGTTGGCGATGGCTACGGCCCAGGCGGTCTGTTTGACCCAGCGAGTGTAGTCGCGGGGGATAAGTTTTTCACCCAGGTTAGCTGGCTGGTAGGTGCCGGGGGTGGGTGTGTGCGTGGTCGGCATGGAGCTTTCCTTCACGAGGGTTGCGGACGGTACGGGTCAGGCTAGGCTGACCATTTGAAGAATCGGGTGGCCAGGGTAGCAAAAACGACGGTTGCTATCACCAAGATGAGGTGGGGGAGCGGCAGGAAGCTGTGGTAGATGTAGTCCCCGCGCAGGGCGTTGCCTAAGGCGGCTGAGGGCAGCAGGTCGATAACGGAGCCCAGCCATGCGGGGTAGCGGTCGGTGGGAATCAGGATTCCTCCAGCTGCGGCCAGCAGCACCCAGGCCATGTTGACGATGGCCAGGGTTGCTTCGGCGCGCACGGTCCCGGCGATAAGTAGCCCCAGGGAGGTGAAGCAGGCTGCCCCCAGTAAGAGGGTCGGCAGAGACATGAGGACGCCGGGCGCGGTGGCTGTCCAGCCCAGCAGCTGGCCGAGTGCCCCCACCAGCAGGTACTGAATCAGGAGGACCGCGAGCACCGCGAGTACCTTGCCCGCAATCAGGCCGCCCTTGCCGAGCGGGGTGGTGGAGATAAAGCGCAGCACCCCGTAGCGGCGGTCGAAGCCGGTGGCAATGCCCTGACCCGAGAGGGCGGTGGAGAGCACGCACAGGGCTAGCACGCCGGGCACAGCAATGTCGACGCGGCTTACCCCGTAGCGGCTGGCCCAGGGGTCGAGAAAGCCGGTGTAGGTGAGAGCCAGTAGGCCCATGACGGGGAAGGCGATGTTCAGCATGAGCTGCTCACCGTTTTTGAGCATGGCGATGGTTTCGAACTTGCCCTGGGCTAGCACGCGGGTGAGGGCTGGTGCTGCTGTTGAGGTGGTGCTCATCGGATATCACTGCCTGATAGTTCGAGGAAGACGTCTTCTAGTGTTCGGTTGGCCAGGGAGAATTCGCCGGGCATGTAGCCCTGGGCGGCCCAGTAGGCGGTGAGGTCGGCTAGGTGCTGGGCCGTGAGCGGGCCGGTGAGCTGGTAGTGACCCTGGGGCTCTTCAACCAGGTGCAGGGGGGAGTCACCTGCGGGCCAGATGGCAGCAAGGGTGATACCGGGCGGGGCGGTGAAAGTGAGGTGGCGGGCATCGTCCTGCCCGCTGGCTAGCACCTGGGCCATGGTTCCGGCTAGTACCACCCTTCCGCGCTCAATCATGTAGACGTAGTCGGCGATGCGCTGGGCGTCATCGAGCAGGTGGGTGGTGAGCACAACGGCTACGCCGGCGTCGCGCTGTTCGCGGATGATGTCGAAAACGACGCTGCGCGATTGGGGGTCGAGCCCGGCGGTGGGCTCGTCGAGAAAGAGAATGTCGGGCTGCCCGATAATGGCAGCTGCCAGGGCGACCCGCTGCTTTTGCCCGCCCGAGAGCCTGCGGATGGTGGTGCCGTTAAAGGCGTCAATACCGAGTCGGGCTGCTAGGGCGTCAACGTCGAGGGGGTTGGTGTACATGCGGGCGATATGCCGCAGCAGGGGAAGCGGACGGACGGATGGGGGTAGGCCACCGTCCTGCAGCATGATGCCCACGCGGGCACGCAGGCCAGGGGAGGCTCCCCAGGGGGTGTGACCGAGCAGGGAGATGCTGCCACCGGTGGGTTTGAGCAGGCCCTGGGCGCAGGCTAGGGTGGTGGTTTTCCCGGCCCCGTTAGCTCCCAGTAGAACCGTTACCTGGCCCGGTTCAATGGTGAGGGAGAGGTGGTCTACCGCCCGTTTGAGCCCCTCACCGGTGAGGGCTTCGGGGTGCTTGCGCGCGAAGTCCTTGGAGGGGGTGAAGTCCTTGACCAGGTTGTCAATGATGAGAGCGGTGGACGCGGGTACGTCAGATGCGCTCTCACGTGGGCTAAGGTTGGGGGGCAGGTGGTGTGTCGTCACCCGTCTATTCTAGCCCTTTCGTTTCGGCTCTGGGCGGACGCCTGCCGCTGTATTGCCTTAAATAGGTAGTCCTTACTAGCTTAAAGGGCCCCAATTACGACATACTTTATTTATGTATTCCGCAGAGAAAGGCAGAACTGTGTCCACTAAAACTGCCCGCCCTGCAGAAACAGAGGAACGCACGCGCGACCGCGTGCTCCAGGGAGTTCTCACTCACGGCCCTGTTTCTGCGGCCAAACTGGGTGAGCTACTCAGCCTCACCCCGGCAGCCGTCCGCCGCCACCTCGACGCGCTTGAAAAGAACAACCTCATCGAGGTTGCCTCCCACCGCCAGCACGGTGCCGGAGCAGGCCGTCCCGCCCGCCGCTATGTCATCGCCCCGCAGGGGCACAGCGAACTGGGCAACGACTACCTCGACATCGCCCGCGACGCCCTCACCATGCTGAAAGACGCCGTCGGCGAAGACGCCCTGCGCCAGTTCGCCTCAGCTCGCGCCCACGACATGGCAGAGCGTTACCGGCCCGTCGTTGAAGCGGCAGGCGATAACGTCTCAGCCCGCGCCGAAGCGCTCGCAGAAGCAATGACCCGCGACGGCTTCGTCGCCACCGCCAACGAAATGGCCCCGGCTGTTGGCATGAGGTCTAAGCTGCCCGATAACCTGCTGGCCTCCATCCAGCTCTGCCAGGGCCACTGCCCCGTGCGAGACCTCGCCGAAGACTTCTCCGTCTTCTGCGACCAGGAAACCGAAATCATCTCCGAACTTCTCGGGGTCGATGTGCGCAGGCTCTCCACCATGGCAGGTGGCGCCCACGTCTGCACCACCCACATCCCGCTCGGCCGCCCACCGGCGTCCGCCCCACCAAACCCCGAAGAAACCGCAGGCGACACCGCCCCCTAAAACTTTCCACCGGCAGGGCATGCCCAGCAGGTCCTGCCACTGAGAAGAAGATTTCGCCGACTTACCTCGGTGAAAACCAACCCACCAAGAAAGGCCGTAATGACTGAACAGGTTGAGCGCACCGCCAACAACACCGTCATTTCAGAAATTCTGGAGGCAAACCCCGAACTCGAAGGTATTGGTACCTACGAGTACGGCTGGGCTGACTCCGATGAAGCAGGCCAGGCTGCAAAGCGTGGTCTTGACGAAGATGTCGTGCGCGACATTTCAGCCAAGAAGAACGAACCCGAATGGATGCTGGACCTTCGCCTGAAGGCCCTCAAGTTCTTCGACCGCAAGCCCATGCCCACCTGGGGTGCAGACCTCTCGGACATCGACTTCGACAACATCAAGTACTTCGTCCGCTCCACCGAGCGCCAGGCCGAAACCTGGGAAGAACTGCCCGAAGACATCCGCAACACTTACGAAAAGCTCGGCATCCCCGAAGCAGAACGTAACCGCCTGGTCGCCGGCGTAGCCGCCCAGTACGAGTCAGAGGTTGTCTACCACCAGATCCGCGAGGACCTCGAAGCCCAGGGCGTTATCTTCCTGGACACCGACACCGCCCTCAAGGAACACCCCGAGTTCTTCGAAGAATACTTCGGTTCCGTCATCCCCGCCGGTGACAACAAGTTCGCAGCCCTGAACACCGCCGTGTGGTCAGGTGGCTCCTTCGTCTACGTGCCCCCGGGAGTTCACGTAGAGATCCCCCTGCAGGCCTACTTCCGCATTAACACCGAGAACATGGGCCAGTTTGAGCGTACCCTCATCATCGCTGACGAGGGCTCCTACGTTCACTACATCGAAGGCTGCACCGCCCCCATCTACAAGACCGACTCCCTGCATTCAGCAGTAGTTGAAATCGTGGTCAAGAAGAACGCCCGCGTTCGCTACACCACCATTCAGAACTGGTCGAACAACGTCTACAACCTGGTGACCAAGCGTGCCATCGCCCACGAGGGGGCCACCATGGAATGGATTGACGGCAACATCGGCTCCAAGGTCACCCAGAAGTACCCGGCTGTCTACATGGTCGGTGAGCACGCCAAGGGCGAGACCCTCTCCATCGCTTTCGCAGGCGAGGGTCAGCACCAGGACACCGGTTCCAAGATGGTCCACATCGCCCCCAACACCTCATCCACCATCGTGTCCAAGTCTGTGGCTCGTAACGGTGGCCGTGCCGCCTACCGCGGCCTGGTACAGGTGCGCGAAGGTGCCTCTCACGCTAAGAGCTCGGTGGTCTGTGATGCCCTGCTGGTCGACACCATCTCCCGCTCAGATACCTACCCCTACGTAGATATCCGCGAGGACGACGTCACCATGGGCCACGAGGCAACCGTCTCCCGCGTCTCAGAAGAACAGCTCTTCTACCTGCAGCAGCGCGGCCTGCCCGAAGACGAAGCCATGGCCATGATTGTGCGTGGCTTCGTGGAGCCCATCGCCCGCGAGCTGCCCATGGAATACGCGCTTGAACTCAACCGCCTGATCGAACTCCAGATGGAAGGATCCGTAGGCTAAATTATGGCTAACGCAGAAAACCAGGGTCACAACAACCCCGCGATTCCCGGTATGGACCAGGAAGGTGAGAAGCTCGCAACCGAGCTGGCCACCGACGACACCATCCGCGTCTCAAAGCACAACACCGACAAGGTCGAGATTGACGGCTCTCGCGCCGAACGCAAGACCTCCTACAAGGTTGAAGACTTCGCCGCCCTCACCGGCCGCGAAGAAGACTGGCGTTTCACCCCGCTCAAGCGTCTGGGCGGTCTGCACACCGATGAACTCACCGGTGCTGCCCCCGCCGTAGAGGTCAAGGCCCCCGCAGGCGTCCAGGTCGAGACTATCGCCCGCGACGACGCTCGCATCGGCTCCGCCGGTATCCCCGAGGATCGTGTAGCGGCCAACGCCTGGAGCACCTTCTCCGAGGCAACCGCCATCACCGTTCCCGCCGAAGCTGAACTGGAAGGCCAGATTGAGGTTGCTATCAACGGCACCCACAAGGACGCCGCAGCCCAACACCTCTTTATCGAGACCAAGCCCTTCTCCAAGGCTGTTGTCGTGCTGCGTCACACCGGATCAGCCGTGCTCTCCCAGAACGTTGAATTCAAGGTGGGCGACTCCTCTTCACTGACCGTCATCACCGTTCAGCAGTGGGAGGACGACGCGATTCACGCCTCAGCCCAGTATGCGGCACTCGGCCGTGACGCCAAGTTCAAGCACGTCAACATTTCCCTGGGTGGCGACCTGGTGCGCGTCACCCCCTCCACCAAGTTCACCGCTCCCGGCGCTGAAACCGAGATGTACGGCCTCTACTTCGTCGATGCCGGCCAGCACATTGAGAACCGCCTCTTCGTAGCCCACACCGAGCCCAACTGCAAGTCCCGCGTCACCTACAAGGGTGCCCTGCAGGGCAAGGGTGCACACTCGGTATGGGTCGGCGATGTGCTCATCGGCAAGGACGCAGAAGGCACCGACACCTACGAGCTCAACCGCAACCTGATTCTCGAAGACGGCCCCCGCGCTGACTCCGTGCCCAACCTGGAAATCGAAACCGGCCTCATTGAAGGTGCCGGCCACGCATCCACCACCGGTCAGCTCGACGAGCAGCACCTCTGGTACCTGCAGGCCCGCGGTATTCCCGAGGCTGAAGCCCGCCGTCTGGTCGTCCGCGGCTTCCTCAACGAGATTATTCAGCAGATCCGCATCCCCGAGCTCGAAGAACAGCTCACCGATGCCCTCGAAGCTGAACTCGCGATTTCCAACAACTAAAGCTTTACCTTTTACAGGAGAAACAAACTATGGCAACCCTTGAAATCAAGGACCTTCACGTCTCCGTTATTCTGGACGACGAAAACACCAAGCCCATCCTCAAGGGCGTCAACCTTACCATCAACTCCGGTGAAATCCACGCCATCATGGGCCCCAACGGCTCCGGTAAGTCCACCCTGGCTTCTACCATCGCTGGCCACCCCAAGTACCAGATTGACTCCGGTGAGATCCTGCTCGACGGTGAAGACGTCACCGAGATGTCCGTCGATGAGCGTGCCCGCGCCGGTCTCTTCCTGGCTATGCAGTACCCCGTCGAAATCCCCGGCGTCACCATGAGCAACTTCCTGCGTTCAGCCAAGACCGCTGTTGACGGTGAAGCTCCCGCCCTGCGCACCTGGACCAAGGACGTCAAGGCAGCTATGGAGAACCTCTCCATCGACCCCGCCTTCATCTCCCGTAACGTCAACGAAGGCTTCTCCGGCGGCGAAAAGAAGCGCCACGAGATTCTGCAGCTGGAACTGCTCAAGCCCAAGTTCGGTATTCTCGATGAGACCGACTCCGGCCTGGACGTCGACGCTCTCAAGGTCGTTTCTGAGGGTGTTAACCGCGCTCACCAGGCCAACGACATGGGCGTTATGCTGATTACCCACTACACCCGCATCCTGCGTTACATCAAGCCCCAGTTTGTTCACGTTTTCGTGGACGGCAAGATGGTAGACCAGGGCGGCCCCGAGCTCGCTGACCGTCTTGAAGAAGAGGGCTACGAGCGCTACCTGGCTGCTAAGTAGTAGCGGCTGAACTGAAAGGTGACTGCTATGTCAGAAGCCCCCGCTGGTGCCCCCAGCCAAGAGGTTATCGAAGAAGCCCTCATGAACGTGATTGACCCCGAACTGGGCGTCAACATCGTTGACCTGGGTCTGCTCTACGGTATGCGCTGGAATGACGAAGGCGCCCTCGTGCTCGACATGACCCTGACCACCGCTGCCTGCCCCCTGCAGGACGTCATTGAGGAACAGGTTCAGCAGAACCTAGAAACCATGATTGATGAGTGGCACGTGAACTGGGTTTGGATGCCCCCGTGGGGCCCCGAGCGCATCACCGAGGACGGCCGCGACCAGATGCGCGCCCTAGGGTTCAACATCTAAGAATCGCTGGTCTTCCAAGGCTCACAGAAAGCCGCCCTTCCTTCCCTATAGCTGGGAGGAAGGGCGGCTTTCATGTAAGTGCTCAAGGCGATGCGAGGCAAGTTTAGTCGCCTACGATCCCATCGATATTTTCCCGGAGCAGGTCCGCGTGGCCCAGGTGCCTGGCCCATTCCTCAATCAGATGTAGAGCAACCCAGCGGTAAGAGAAGCGAGTACCGTCTTTGAGAGTTCCGGCACTCAGCTCGTCCCAGTCAGCGGTTCCTAGGAGCCGGTGGGTTGCCTGCATAGAGTCTTGCAGGTGCTTCACACACTCCTCAGTTGAGATTGTGGTGTGCCAGTCAGCATCCGGGTCAGCGTCCCAGTCCATTGACTGTCACGGCTCCTGCATGCCGTGGCCCAAGAGAATTTCATCGCTCCAGTAGTCCTCAACAAACCACAGGTGGGCAATCATCCCTTTCAGTGTCATTGTGCTGGGTGGGAGAGTCTTCGTGAGTAGCTCATCAGATAGTAGGCTACCCTGCTCGGTCTGTATCTTACGCAGAAAAACCTGCTGCTGAAATTTGAGATAGCCCAGTACCAGCTCTTTTTCGGACCCGCTGAGCGGTGGATCTGTTAACGGTGATTTCATGGCTTGATTATGGCATGCCTGTTCAGCTCAAGGGAACGGGTAAGGTGCCCAGCCGTAAGTTCTAAATCTCCATATGTCTAAACGTTTAGACATATGGAGATTTAAAGAGTAGGCTGAAACGCCGATGTACAAGGCACCAGTCATCAGAAGGACAGCGATGGAACAGGAACACACCTCAAAAAGCCTGCCGCTTTTTAAGGAAATTTCCCCCGTTTTTGAAGCTCTCAAAGACGAAAACAGGCAAGAACTCATTATCCAGCTTGTGTGCTATGGACCGCAGAGCATGGGGAATCTGACCGAGAGCTCACACCTCTCACGAACAGCAGTTTCGCACCACCTCAAGATCCTGGAACGTGCGGGGATCATTACTGTTGAAAAGAAGGGAACCACACGGATCTGCCGGCATAACCTGGGCGAGACCCTGGGGGAGCTGCGTAACCTCGTCAACAGCCTAGAAGAGGACCTTAGCCTTTATGCATCAGAAGATAAGAAATAAAAACTAGAAAAGAAAAAATTAATGACTCAGACAATTCTTCACGTAGTAACAAATGTAGATTCCTATGACGGCGATCAGAGCCACCCCACAGGTCTCTGGCTCACTGAGCTGACACACGCCTGGGAAATCTTCGAGCGTCAAGGCTATCGACAGCTCATCGTTAGCCCCAAAGGTGGAAAGGTTCCTCTAGAGCCCCGCGCCATGAAATTCCCCCTGCTTGATAGTTACGCAAAACGCTGGATTGCCAACCCCGAGAATCAGCAACTACTTGAGAATACGCTCAGCCCCCAAGACATAGAGGCTTATTCAAAAGTCCCACCCGCAGCCAAAAACACCAACCCCCGCACCACCG
>DHKFJ23503__coassemble_561_pt1 | contig 91022 bp, 84 predicted proteins | sample DHKFJ23503__metabat2_high_PE_042 | metagenome-assembled genome bin DHKFJ23503
GTCCTGTGCCGTCCTGTGCCGTCCTGTGCCGTCCTGTGCCGTCCTGTGCCGTCCTGTGCCGTCCTACTTCTCCCTCAGCGCTCTAGAAACGGTACAGAAAAAGGGTGGGGCCCCTATCCTCTCGGATAGGGGCCCCACCCTTTGAACCAGATAAGGCTCTTAGTGGGCGTGGTCGCCGCGGTTGTATTCGTAAACCCAACCCAGAACAGCTGCTGCTGCGAAGGGGATGGCGATGAGTACAATCCACCAGTCGATAGCCAGACCTACAACAACGATGGTGCATGCTGCACCGATGAAGAGGGGCCACCATGACCACGGTGAGTAGAAGCCGTAGTCACCAGCGCCATCAGCGATTTCACCTTCGAGGTTCTCGTAAGGCATGTCAGGGTGCTTCTTGTCGGTAAAGTTCAGGAAGTACCAGAGGAAGAGACACATCACGGCGGTAGCCAGAATCGCGGGGAAACCGGCCCACTCGGTGAAGTCAGTCATCAGACCGTAGACGATGCCAACGGGAATCAGGAAGACGCCGATGAGACCGAAAATCTTAGCAAGAAGTTTCACTGTGGCCTCCTAGCGTGCAGTTGCCTGGCGGGCTGCTGCAGCGATGTCGTTGTTGGTGGACAGTTCAGGGTGGTGCAGGTCAAGTGCAGGACGCTCTGAACGGATACGGGGCAGGGCGGTGAAGTTGTGGCGCGGGGGCGGGCAAGAAGTTGCCCATTCCAGTGAGCCACCGAAGCCCCAGGGGTCATCAACCTCAACACGCTTGCCGTTGCGGGCGGTGGTGTAGACGTTCCAGAACCAGGGAATCATGGAGATTGCCAGAATCATGGAGCCTACGGTTGAGAGCTGGTTCATCCAGGTGAAGCCATCTTCAGGCATGTAGTCTGCGTAGCGGCGGGGCATGCCATCGACACCGAGCCAGTGCTGGATGAGGAAGGTCATGTGGAAGCCGATAAAGAGCATCCAGAAGTGGATCTTTCCCAGGCGCTCGTTCAGCATCTTGCCGGTGAACTTGGGCCACCAGAAGTAGAGAGCTGCGAACATACCGAAGACGAGGGTACCGAAGATGACGTAGTGGAAGTGAGCAACCACGAAGTAGGAGTCAGACAGGTGGAAGTCCAGCGGCGGGGTTGCCAGGATAATACCGGTGATACCACCGAAGAGGAAGGTAACCAGGAAGCCGATAACCCAGAGCATGGGGGTCTCAAAGGTGATGGAGCCCTGCCACATGGTGCCGATCCAGTTGAAGAACTTCACACCGGTCGGAATACCAATCAGCATGGTCATGAAGGAGAAGAAGGGCAGCATGACCGCACCGGTGACGTACATGTGGTGTGCCCACACGGTAACTGACAGAGCCGCAATGGCGATGGTCGCAAAAATCAGACCCTTGTAACCGAAAATCGGCTTACGTGAGAAGACGGGGATGATTTCTGAAACGATGCCGAAGAAGGGCAGAGCCAGAACGTAAACCTCGGGGTGACCGAAGAACCAGAAGAGGTGCTGCCAGAGGACGGCGCCACCGTTTTCGGGGTCGAAGATGTGGCCACCGAGACGGCGATCCATACCGAGGGCGAACAGGGCGGACGCCAGCGGCGGGAAAATCATAATGATCAGGATCGCGGTGATCAGGGTGGTCCAGGTGAAGACCGACATGCGCCACATGGTCATGCCGGGGGCGCGCATGCAGAGGATGGTGGTCAGGAAGTTAACGCCACCCATGATGGTGCCAAAGCCCTGAAGAGCCAGGCCGAAGATCCAAAGGTCACCGCCGACAGAGGGGCTGTAGGTGGTGCTGTTCAGCGGGGCGTAAGCGAACCAGCCGAAGGAAGCTGCACCCTGGGGAGTAAGGAAGCCAGCGATGGCTACCAGTGAGCCGAACAGGAAGAACCAGAAGGCCAGGGAGTTCAGACGGGGGAAGGCAACGTCGGGTGCACCAATCTGCAGGGGTACCAGGACGTTAGCGAAACCGGTGAACAGCGGGGTACCAAACATGAGCAGCATCAGGGTGCCGTGCATGGTGAAGAGCTGGTTGAACTGTTCCTTGGTTTCGAGGAACTGCATACCGGGGGTGAAGAGCTCCAGACGCATAAGCAGAGCCATGACACCGGCAAAGCAGAAGAAAATAAACGCGGCGATCAGGTACATGTACCCGATGGTCTTGTGGTCGGTGGAAGTCAGCCAGTTGACGATGATTCGTCCCTTGGACTTAGGAACCACCCGCGGGACAACGCTACCGGTTGTCTCAGCTGAATACTCAAGAGTAGTCACGGGTTACCTCTTAGTTGTTAGTGTTCATGTTGGGGTTACGGTTGTACTCGTCACCCAGACGGCCAATGTTGCCTTCATCTTCCAGTGACTGGATGTAGGCGTCGTAGTCTTCCTGGCTGACAACTTCAACGTTGAAGAGCATCTCTGAGTGGTACTCACCGCAGAGTTCGGCGCACTTACCCTGGTAGCGAGCGGGCTCGGAACCGGTGGTGAAGTACATGTGGTTGGTCATGCCGGGAATGGTGTCGCGCTTCTCAAGGAAGGCGGGAACCCAGAAGGAGTGGATGACGTCACGGGACTTGAGCTGCAGGTCTACGGTTGAGTTGACCGGCAGGTAGAGGGTGGGGAGGGTTTCCTCAACACCTACATTGCCTTCCTTGTCGAGGCGAGCCTGGACGCCGGCGAAGTAGACGTTTTCGTCGAGGTAGTTAAAGTCCCATGCCCACTGCTTACCGTAAACCTCGATGGTGACATCGGCGGTTTCAGACTTGGGAGCGGTGATGTCGCGCTCGGCACGGTCTGAGAAGGTGAAGAAGCTGACAATCAGGATAATCGGGATAGCGGTGTAGAAAATTTCCAGCGGAGCGTGGTAGCTCACCTGGCGGGGGTAGCCGGTTTCGTACTTGCGACGGCGGTAGGCGATGATGCACCAAAGCATGAGGCCCCAGGTCACAAGACCTACAGCCAACGCGGCGATCCATGTACCAATCCAGAGATTCATGATGGTATCGGCGTTATCGGTTACACCACGCTGAGTGGGCAGCCAACCCACTGATGCCTGTTCTGAACAACCGGTCAAGAGCAGCGCTGAAACGGCTGTGGCAGCGGCTACTGCCTTGCCCTTAAGCCCCTTGCTGCTGGTTCGATGCTGCGAACTCACAGACGGCCCTTCCTGTAGCGATGTGCGTGTCACCTGGTGCTGTGTGTGGACAACATTAACCCAGGTGTTAATTCTTTCAATACGAGCTTACCCTCAAACGGGCGTTTCTGGTGACAAACCTGTCAATGAACTGACGTGTCATTACATAAGTATTTCATGTTTGGGTGGGCTGGAACAGAAAAGTGGGGGTATGCCGGAGCATACCCCCACCTGTGAAGCGGGTTGGGCGGACGCTTAGTGGAAGGAATCTCCACAGGCGCAGGAGCCCTGGGCATTGGGATTATCGATGGAGAACCCCTGCTTCTGAATGGTGTCTTCGAAGTCGATGGTTGAGCCTTCGAGGTAGGGAACACTCATACGGTCAACGATGACTTCTACGCCGTCGAAGTCGCGGACGGCGTCACCATCGAGTACGCGCTCATCGAAGTAGAGCTGGTAAATCAGGCCTGAACAGCCACCGGGCTGCACGGCGATACGCAGGCGCAGGTCGGTGCGTCCTTCCTGCTCAAGCAGGGAACGAACCTTACCGGCTGCAACTTCGGTGAGGTTAACGCCGTGGGTGGGGAGGTCTTCAAGTACTGCCTCAGACATAAGCAATCCTTTCGTGGGGTGTTTTGATGTCAATCTTACGCCTCTTGGGTGCGGGGCGCGAGATGTTCGCAGTCAAGTGAATTCCCTAGTGCGCGGTGTGAGCTGCCGCCAGCATGAGGGCTTCAGCCAGGATTGCCTTTTGGAAGTCGGGGATGAACAGAGACTCGTTGGCGCTGTGGGCGCGGGTGTCGGGGTCTTCGATGCCGGTAATCAGAATGTGGGCCTCGGGGTAGACCTCGGTGAGAGTCGCAATAAAGGGGATGGACCCGCCCATGCCTGTGGTGACAGGCTCAACTCCCCAGGCCTCCCCCAGCGCCGCCAGGGCTAGCTGGGCGCCGCTGCCAGAAAGGTCAGCCTGGTAGGGCTGGCCGGAGTCTTCTGCATGGTAGGTCACCTCTGCCCCGTGATGGTTGTGGCGGGCAAAGTGCTCGGCAAGTGCCCGGTGGGCTGCAGCGGGATCCTGGCCGGGAGCCAGGCGGACGCTGATGCGCGCCTTAGCTGTGGCAGCAATGGTGTTTGAGGACTCGGCAACCGAGGTGATGTCCATGCCGATGACGGAGATAGCGGGCTGGGACCAGAGGCGGGAGGAGATGGAACCCTGACCTGCCAGCTTCATGCTGTCGAGAATGCCAGAATCGGTGCGGAAATCAGCCTCAGGGTATTCAACGTCAGGTTCAGGTGCAGTAGCCAAACCTTCAACTGCAACTGAACCTTGAGTATTGTGCAGGGTGGCAAGCAGTTGGATGAGGACGGTATTGGCGTCCAGCAGGGGGCCGCCAAACATGCCGGAGTGAACCGAGTGGCTGCTCACGCGTACAGAAATATCACCGCTTGCTACACCACGCAGGCCCGCGGTAAGGGCCGGTACGCCGGTTTTCCAGTTAGCCGAGTCTGCTACAACGATGTAGTCGCCAGCAAGCTTGTCACGGTAGGTATGTAGGAAGTTATCAAAGCTGGGTGAACCAGCCTCTTCCTCGCCCTCGATAAAGAGGGTAACGCCAACCTTAAAGTCGTCGCCCAATACTTCACGTGCAGCCTTAAAAGCAGCCAGATGGGCAATGACGCCAGCCTTGTCGTCCGCAGCTCCACGGCCGTAGAGGCGATCGCCCTTGCGAGTGGCGACAAAAGGCTCGCTCTCCCAGAGGGAGCGGTCGCCAGCTGGCTGCACATCGTGGTGGGCATACAGCAAGAAGGTGGGGAAACCAGGTGCAGCCGGTGAGTGGGCTACGACCGCAGGCATGCCCTGCTGGCCTTCCCCGTAGGTTGCTGAGAGGATCTCAACGCTTTCAAAACCGGCGTCCTCAGCTAGGCTCTTCACCTTTTCAGCACTGCGCTGTACTTCGGCGAGGTCAAAAGACTCCCAGGCAACAGAAGGGATGGCCACGAGCTCAGCTAGATGTTCAAGTTGAGCTTCAAAGTTCTCTTCGATGTAGGTTGCTAGAGCGGGACGGGCAGAAAAATCAAAATCGTGTGTTGTCATACATCTCAGAATACGCTCTGACTGTATATCTACGCACGAACTTGGTTATTCTTAAGGAGTGTTTGGTCGTAATAAGAAATCATCAGAAAATGCTGGTTCTGTGGTTGCCGACGCTACCCCGGTAGTAAGCAAAGCCCCTAAAACCACCCAGCCGGGGTACACCGCGCCCAAGGGGCGTCCTACCCCTTCCCGTAAAGAACGTGAAGCTGCCCGCCGCACTCCCCTGGTTCCCGCAGACCGCAAAGCTGCAAAGGACGCCCAGCGTGAAGCTGACCGCGAGTTCCGGGCAAAGCAGCAACAGGCCCTGCAAACCGGCGATGAGCGCTACCTGCCCGCCAACGATCGTGGCCCCCAGCGCCGCTACATCCGTGACTATGTTGATGCCCGTTTCAACGTAGGTGACATCATGATCATCGTTATTCTGGCTGTCTTTATCGTGGGCCTTTTCTCCCCCAGCATGCAGCAGTACACTATCTTGCTGATGTGGGGCATGATTCTGCTCTGGGTCATCGACTATATGATTATGTGGCGCGGTCTTAAAAAGAAGTTGACTGAAAAGTTTGGCTCCATCGAGCCCCGCTCCGGCTTCTATGCCTTCAACCGCGTCATGATGCTTCGTCGCTTCCGCCTACCCAAGCCTCAGGTAAAGCGCGGTGAATACCCCAAGTAAAGCCACAACGGAGTAAAAATCCGCTTGCTTGAACCTTTAAATACAAAGGGGCGTTACCTCTCTAGAGAGGTAACGCCCCTTTGTGTCATAATCTCACGTGTCTAGTCTAGCGGGTTTTCCGCAATTTCAACAGTCCCCGATTGATATGAGCTGCCCAGAGTGGGCCTTCGTAGATAAATGCAGAATAACCCTGCACTAGATTGGCGCCTGCATCCAGACGGTCGGCGACGTCCTGAGCAGTGGTAACGCCACCTACCGAGATAAGAGCCAGTTGGTCGCCCACCACAGCTTTCAGCAGACGGAGAACCTCAAGTGAACGCTTCTTGAGGGGCTCGCCTGAGAGTCCACCCGCGCCAATTTCCTCAACCTTAGCTCGAGGGCTAACCAGCCCCAGCCCGTCACGAGCAATTGTGGTGTTCGTGGCAATAATGCCGTCTAGCCCCAGACGCAGAGCCATCGCGGCAAGGTCCTTAATATCTTCATCGGCCAGATCAGGAGCAATCTTCACGACCAGGGGCACACGGCGCCCCTGCACAACGCGGTCGGCTTCAGCACGTACAGCCTCAAGTAGAGGTTCAAGGGTCTCAATCGCCTGAAGGTCACGCAGGCCCGGGGTATTCGGCGAGCTGACATTCACAGCGAAATAGTCAGCCTGGGGTGCAAGAACCCGAGTGCTCACCAGGTAGTCTTCGATGGCGTCCTCAAGGGCTACCGCCTTGGTTTTACCGATATTGACACCAATAACGGGGCGTACCTTACCCCGATATTCGGCTTCAAGGTCCGCGCGGGCGGCAGCAACACGGGGCCCAGCTGCTGCCGCCCCATCGTTATTGAAGCCCATGCGGTTAATGATGGCCTTATCATCTACCAGACGGAAAAGACGGGGCTGGGGGTTGCCCGGCTGAGCCTGGCCGGTAATCGTACCGATTTCAATGTGCCCAAAGCCCAGGTTACCTAGCGCCGGAATTGCCTTACCGCCCTTATCAAAACCAGCGGCAACGCCGAAAGGCGAGGGGAAAGTAAGGCCCATGACCTCGGTAGCCAGTGACGGGTGCGGTGCGAAGTAGCGGCCCCCCAGGCGAGAAATACCGGTGCGGCGAAGGGTCTGCACCCCCCACATGCCCACACGGTGCGCCTTCTCGGCGTCCATGGGTTTGAAGAAGAGTTTGAATAGGGTCGGGTAGATCCGCATATCGGACCCCTTTCAGCCGCGGCTTTCGCCTAGTGTGGGAGGAAACTTAGGGTTGGGTTACCTTATCAACTGCCCCTCCGTAGCGGCGGTCGCGGAGGGCATATTCTTCTACCGCCTGCCACAGTACCGTACGGTCAACATCGGGCCAGAGCACGTTCATAAAGACCATCTCGGCATAGGCGCTTTGCCAGAGAAGGAAGTTAGAGAAACGCTGTTCACCAGAGGTTCGGAGGAAAAGATCGACGTCGGGCAGATCAGGCTCGTCGAGGTAGTTCTGGAAGATTTTTTCGTTGACGTGCTTGGGCTTGAGACGGCCGGCTGCGACGTCCTCGGCAATCAGGGCGGCGGCGTCCGCAATTTCTGCCCTACCCCCGTAATTGACGCACATGGTCAGGGTGCACAGGGTGTTGTGCTTGGTTTCTTCTTCGCACTTTTCGAGCAGCTTGATAACCGACTTCCAGAGCTTGGGCCGACGACCAGCCCAGCGGATGCGAACCCCCCAGCTCTTGAGGGTCTCTAGCTGACGTTCTAGAACCTCAGAGGAGAACCGCATAAGGAAGGCAACCTCGTCGGGGCTACGACGCCAGTTCTCGGTTGAAAAGGCGTAGGCAGAAACATAGGGAATACCCATTTCGATAGCACCAGCCACCACATCGAGCAGGGCCGCTTCACCGGCTCGGTGGCCCTCATTGCGGGGTAGGCCGCGTTCATTGGCCCAGCGTCCATTGCCGTCCATCACCACGGCCACGTGCTGGGGCACGAACTTGCTCGGAATCGCAGGAGCTACGGCGCCGCTGGGGTGGCTGTAGGGCTTCACCGGTGTCATCTACTAGATTTCCTTCTCTAGGGTGGTCAGAGTTTTGAGCGGCCGCTCAAGCTGCCACTGCACATAGTCCATGATATGCCGTTCTGCCCGCTGCCGGAGCGCGGGCGGGTGCTCGCTCAAAATGCCGGGCCAGTCGCCGGTGGCCAGAGCCGCTAAATAGGCAGGTTCTTCAGGAGCCAATGGGCTGAGCTGAGGGAAGTCACCGGTGCGCGCACACCCGGTACACAGCACCCCCAGGGACGGAGAAAAATAGGTGAGGTCATCCAGGCTACCGCAGGCGGCACAGGCACCAATGGCCATGCTCCAGCCCGCCCTGTGCAGGGCTCGTAGTAGGTAGGAGTCAAGGACGCGGTGGGGCGGGTAGCTGCCCCGCGCTAGGGCTGAGAGGGCCCCGGCTAACAGCGTGAACTGCTCCTCTAAGCGCTCTTGTTCGTGGTTGAGCAGTTGCTCTGCCACCTCGGCTAAGACAGCCGCGACCGTGTACCGGGTGTAGTCGTTGATAATCGGCCCTAAGTAGGCGCGGCGGGTAACAACCTGAGAAATCGTAGCGAGTTTTTTACCGGGGGCAGCCGAAATATCGACCAGCATGAAGGGTTCGAGCCGAGCACCAATCTTTGAGCTACTCTTGCGCACTCCCTTAGCTACTGCATGCACAATCCCTCGCTGCCGGGTAGCCAGGATAATAATGCGATCGTGCTCCCCCAGATCCTGGGTGCGTAAAACAATAGCGCTATCACGAATGGTCTTAGTCGTAGATAGCGCTGAAGTCACGTCTTTATTCTCCCACATTCAGTGTGCTAGAGCTCCACCCTGACCTGTTATACGGGGCACTGTCAAAAGGTGGGCCGTACCGGAAGCCCCGGCACGGCCCACACTTATGCTCTACTCAGCAGAGTCACGCAGTGCGCGGTTCACCGCTGAAATCATCGCCTTGAGTGAAGCGCGGGTAGTTGAACTGTCGATACCGACACCCCACAGCACCCGGCTACCCACCGCAGCCTCAATGTATGAGGCTGCCTGGGCGCTCGCCGCAGAAGCCAGGGTGTGCTCCGAGTAGTCGAGCACGCGGACGTCCACGCCCTCCTTGGCCAAAATTGACTGCAGGGCCTCGATAGGGCCGCTCCCCTGACCCACTCGGTTGTAGGTATGACCAGCAATATTCAGGCCAACCCGCATGGTGGTCTCGCCGTGCTCCTCAGAGTCAATAGAGAGCGATTCAATGCGGTACTTACCCCAGCGGGCGTCCGCCTCCCTGCTCGGCAGGTACTCATCGGCAAAAATATCCCACAGGGCCTTGCTCTCAACCTCGCCACCCTGGGCATCGGTCTGAGCCTGCACAATAGCAGAGAATTCCTGCTGGGCGCGCTTGGGCAAATCGAGCCCAAAGTCCTTCTTGAGCAGGTAGGCCACACCACCCTTGCCCGACTGGGAGTTCACACGAATCACAGCCTCGTAGGTACGGCCCAGATCCTTGGGATCAATGGGCAGGTAGGGAACAGCCCATACCAGATCATCGACGCTCTTACCCTGCTCAGCAGCGTCCTTCTCCATGCGCTCGAAGCCCTTCTTGATGGCGTCCTGGTGTGAGCCTGAGAAGGCGGTAAAGACCAGGTCGCCACCGTAGGGGGAACGCTCGTGAACGGGCAACTGGTTGCAGTACTCAACGGTTCGACGAATCTCGTCGATGTCAGAGAAGTCAATTTCGGGGTCGATGCCCTGGGTGTACATGTTCAGGCCCAGGGTAATCAGATCAACGTTACCGGTGCGCTCACCGTTGCCAAAGAGACAACCCTCGATACGGTCTGCACCGGCCAGGTAGCCCAGCTCAGCCGCAGCTACACCGGTGCCCCGGTCGTTGTGGGGGTGCAGGGAGAGAATGACGTGCTCACGGTTGGTTAGGTTGCGGCTGACCCACTCTACGGAGTCGGCATACACGTTAGGGGTAGCCATCTCAACGGTGGCAGGGAGATTGATAATAACCTCGTTGCCCTCGCCAATACCCAGCTCATCGGTGACAGCATTGCAGACCCGCACCGCGTACTCCAGCTCTGTGCCGGTGAAGGACTCAGGTGAGTACTCGTAGGTGATCTTGGTGTCGCCAGCCAGCTGCTCTTCGTATTTCTTGCAGAGACGGGCACCGGTGAGGGCGATATCCAAGATGCCGTCCTGATCCTGGTTGAAAACCACGCGGCGCTGCAGCACAGAGGTGGAGTTGTAGAAGTGAACGATAGCCTTGGGAGCCCCGTCGATAGCCTCAAAAGTCTTCTGGATCAGGTGCTCACGGCACTGTACCAGCACCTGGATGGTGACATCATTGGGAATGTGGCCCTCTTCGATGAGAGTGCGCACGAAGTTAAAGTCGGTGGCCGAAGCTGAGGGGAAGCCGACCTCAATTTCCTTGTAGCCCATCTTGACCAAAAGCTTGAACATGGTCAGTTTGCGCTCAGTATCCATGGGGTCAATCAGGGCCTGGTTGCCGTCACGCAGGTCAACAGCGCACCAGCGGGGGGCCTTTGTCATGGTCTTGTTAGGCCAGGTGCGGTCGGGCAGGGAAACCTGAATCTGCTGGTCAAAGGGTACGTACTTGTGTACGGGCATGGGTGAGGGCTTCTGAAAGTTTTTCATCGTGATGACCTTAGATGTTGAGATCGGTGAGGAAGGGGTATCGTCCCGGGTAGCACTGACCCGTATCGAAGCTACACCCGGAGCGCTTCGATACGGCAGATAAGGAGTACCAGTGTTATCTCACTCATACTGTCACGGTATCACGCAGAGACGGGCGGCGGCAGAACCTGCCGCCGCCCGTCCACTATATGGAACCGCTGGGTGGGTGCTTAGTAGCTGAAGGACTGTTGGCAGGTTACCTGGTCAGCGGTCTGGCCGGTAGCCCCAGCCGCAATCTCCGAGGTGGGTGCGGCAATGGTATCGTTCTCAGCCAGGTCCGACCCCAGAATAACGGCAATACCCACGTACTGGTCCGAGGGAGTCAGCGAGGTGATACCGAAGAGGCCGGCAATAGCCTGGGCCTCAGCGTCGTAGCCGTAGGGGTAGTAAATTGCCGACTCGGTGTAGAGCGCATCGGTGGTATCTACCGTGACCGAGGTAAAGCCAGCCTGCTCAATCTTGGGGGCTAGTTCTTCGGCCCGGTTTTCAATACCGGTGGCGTCGGTGACGCTCACACCCAGGGAGTAGGTCAGGTCAACGGCAGGTGCGGACGAATCACTCGCGCTGGCAGTAGCAGCGGGGGTAGGCTCGACCAGGGATTCATCATTCTGAAGTTTGGTGAAGAAAGCCTCTGTATCGGCAGAGAGCTGGAGCTTGTTCTCGTCGTAGACGTAGGGCTCGTTGGGGACGGTTGCAAAGACGACCTTGCTCAGGTCGATGTTGGCAAAGATAGAGCCAATACTCACCAGGTTACCCAGGTTAGTCAGTTCCTTATCGACGGTGACGTTCTGAGTAATAGCCTCAGCGATGTTGAGTAGCATAGCCGGGTTGGTGAGAGTTCCCTCAGCCTGGACCTTCCGCAGCAGGGAGGCGAGGAAGCTCTGCTGGGCCTGGATACGGGCGGTGTCGCTGCCGTCGCCGAAGCCGTGACGAGAACGTAGGAAGGCCAGGGCCTGTTCACCCTCAACGCTGGAGGTTCCTGCGGGGAGCTTGAGCCCGCTGTAGGTGTCGTCAATCGGCTCGGTCACACAGACCTCAACACCACCCACAACGCTTGATAGGGCTTTAACGGCGTTAAAGTCCACCAGCATGAAGTGGTCGATAGCTACGCCAGTGAGGTTGCTGATTGTGGCCACGGTGCAGCCGGGACCACCTCGTTCGAGAGACTCGTTAATCTGGGTTTCTGTAGTGGCTGGGTAGACTTCACCGGTTTCGGCGTCCGTACACTTGGGGATATCCACCATCAGGTCGCGGGGGAAGGAAATGACGTTGACATTTGAACGGTCTTCGCTCACCTGAACCAGCATCATCACATCGGAGCGGGCCCCGGATGCTGCGTCCTCAGCAGTACCGTAGGCCCCGTTGTTACCGGCGCGGGTATCGGAACCAATCACGAGAATATCGAGAGGGCCGCTGGCAAGGTCTGCCGAGAGCTCACCAATGTTCATCTCGGCGGTCTGCACGTTGCTGCGCAAACGCACCAGGGCAAAACCGCTAAAGGCAACCACCATAGCGAGAAGGGCAACGCACGAGAGCGCTATCCACTTGACCCGCTGGGACTTGAGGGGCTGGTTGCGCATATGACGCCCCAGGGGCGTAACGACTCGCTGCGGGGGCTGACCCTGTGGCGCCATAAAAGGTATCTCCGATTCGTCTACGGTACGGGGTGACCGATTCTTCAGCCCAGCTTAGGGGGGAAAACTGAGAGGAAACTCCTGATAAGAGGGGAAAACTTAGAAGCCCAGCTTGCCCAGAGCACGGGGGTCGCGCTGCCAGTCCTTGGCAACCTTCACGTGAATGGAGAGGAAGACCTTGGTGCCGAGCAGGGCCTCGATGTTCTTACGGGCAGTTTGACCAATTTCTTTCAGACGAGCTCCCCGCTTGCCAATGATAATTCCCTTTTGGGAGTCTCGCTCCACAAAGAGGTTCACGTGAATATCGAGCAGGGGGTTCTCTTCGCTGCGGCCCTCGCGTAGTTCCATTTCTTCAACGGTGACGGCTACCGAGTGGGGCAGCTCGTCCTGCACGCCTTCTAGAGCCGCTTCTCGCACTAGCTCAGCTACCAGCGTGGCCTCAGGCTCATCGGTCAGCTCGCCGGTGGGGTACAGCGGGGGTGAGTCAGGCAGGTAGGAAGCAAGGAGCTTCGCGACCTCTTCTACCTGGTAGTCCTTGACCGCAGAAACCGGGATGATATCTGCCCAGCCGCCACGGCCGTCATTAACGGGAACAGGCGCAGCCTGGCCCTTCTCACGGGTAGCGGCCGGGCCGCTACCCTTACGGAAGGGAAGCTCCTCCCCCTTCTTCTTACGGTCCTGACGTTCGCGGCGCTGCTGGCGGGCAGCCCGCTCAGCGCTCATAATCTCATCGCCCAGCGCCGAAACAGCAAGGAGCTGCTCGGTCAGCTGCTCATGGCCCACTTTATCGGCCTTGGTGACAATAGCGACGATGGGCTTGTTGCCCGAGGCCGCTAGCTGCTGCGCAATGTAGCGGTCACCGGGGCCGATTTTTTCGTCGGCAGGAATGCAGAAACCAATGACGTCGACCTCAGAGAGAGTCTGCGCCACCATGTCGTTCAGACGCTCACCCAGCAGGGTACGGGGGCGGTGCAGGCCGGGAGTATCAACCAGCACCAGCTGGAAGTCCTCACGGTGCACAATACCGCGGATGGTGTGGCGGGTAGTCTGCGGGCGGTTGGAGGTAATAGCGACCTTCTGCCCGACCAGCGCATTGGTGAGGGTTGACTTACCGGCGTTGGGGCGGCCTACCAGAACGGCAAAGCCCGCAGTGTAGTCGTCGGGGAAGGAAGCAAACTCCATGCAGATACTCCAATGATGGGATTAAGTAATGTCTTGGCTTTACTTTACAGGGTGTTGCGGCGCAGGGTCTGCCCAAACAGAAAGCGTGCCAATCTTATTGCGGCGCCCACGAGAACCAATAGCCTTAATGTGAATACCCTCAACAACAACTTCGCTGCCGATAATCGGTACCCGACCCAGGTGTTTAGCTAGCAGACCGCCGACCGTATCGACGTCCTCATCATCAAGTTCTAGGCCGAAGAGCTCGCCCAGTTCCCAAATGCTCAGGCGGGAGCTGATCTTGAAGGTGCCATCCTCTTGCAGGGTGATGTCTGGCTTCTCGTTGTCGTACTCGTCAGAGATGTCGCCGACCAGTTCTTCAATGAGATCTTCTAGGGTCACGAGGCCGGCAGTTCCGCCGTACTCGTCAACCACCACGGCGACGTGGGTAGATTCACGCTGCATTTCCTTGAGCAGGTCCATCACGCGCTTGGATTCTGGCTCATAGCGGACCGGGCGCATCAGAGAGGTAATCCCCAAGCTCTTAAGGTCTGCCCCTGCCTCGCGCGAGGCGGCCAGGGCGTCCTTGAGGTAGAGCATGCCGCGCACATCGTCAAAGGACTCCCCCAGCACCGGCACGCGGGAGTAGCCCGATCGCAGGAAGAGGGAAATAGCATCGTCCAGGCTTTCGGTCACGTCAACCGTCACCATATCGGTACGCGGCACCATAATTGAGCGGATGCGGGTCTCATCGAGTTCAAAGATTGACTGCACCATCTCTGCCTCGTCGTCTTCGATAGCCTCAGAAGAACTGGCGCGGTCAACAAACTCAAGAATCTCATCTTCAGTGAAAATGCCGGTAACCTGCTCGGAGTCCTTGGGGCTGACCTTGCGGGACAGGGCGGTGAGAGCGGACGAGAAGGGGCGGGTGAGTACGCCCAGCCCGTAGACCACCCCGGCCATCGCCGAGAAGACCTGGGTGTGCTTGGTGCGGCCCACCAGGCGGGGAGCGACCCCGAAGAAGGCAAAGACCACAACGGTCATGACCAGCAGGGTGACCAGGACGCTCACCCAGGTGCGGCTAAACAGGTCGTGAACCAGCAGGAAGAAACAGACGACCGAAGACACCTCAGCTAGAACCCGCCAGATACGCAGGGAGCGGAAGTAGGGCTCGGGGTCAGCGAGAATAGCCCGAATGCTTGTGTTCTCGGGCTCCTCCCCCAGGCGCTGGGCCTCAGAGCGGGGCAGGTAGGTGTAGGACGACTCAACGGCGGTGAGCAGGTAGCCCACTAGGACTAAGAGCAGGACGGCACAGGCCAGCAGAGCAGAAGAAAGCACCGGTTAGTGCCTCGTTTCTACAGGTGCCGGGCGCCCCAGGAACTCTTCAAGAATGGTGCGCTGAATACCGAACATTTCAGCCTCTTCTTCGGCTGTGGCGTGGTCAAAGCCCAGGCAGTGCAGGATACCGTGGGTGGTGAGCAGGCAGAGCTCATCGAGGGTGCTGTGGCCGGCGTCCGCCCCCTGTCGGGCGGCAACGGGCGGGCACAAAACAATATCGCCGAGGACGCCGGTGGCCGGCTGATCGTCGGTGCCGGGGGCGAGCTCGTCCATGGGGAAGCTCATCACGTCGGTGGGGCCGGGTAAGTCCATCCAATCGATGTGGATGCGCTCCATTTCGCTTTCGCCCACAATAGCGATAGACAGCTCGGTCTCAGGCGAGACCTTCATATGGGCAAAGGCGTGGGCTACCAGCTTCTCCAGCACACCGGTATCGACAGCCTCAAAAGACTCACGCACAAAGTCGCTCGCCTCTGCACCGGGCTCTTCAATATCAAACTCAATATTCACAGGGCTAGGCCTTCTCTTCGGGGGTTACATCGATACCTGACTGCTGCAGTAGCTTTTCGGCTGCAGCCTCAATGGTCTGGCGCTTAACCTTGCGGTTGCGGCGGCGTTCCATCGAGGTCTTGGCATCGTCCCACTGATCGTAGGCACTCACAATATCCGAGACCAGGGAGTGGCGCACCACGTCCTCGGCCTGCAGAACCGCGAAATGGATATCGTCAATACCCTCAAGAATCTGACGAATCTGCTTCAGACCTGAAGCCTGACCACCGGGCAGATCAACCTGGGTGACGTCACCGGTAATCACCATCTTCGACCCAAAACCCAAACGGGTCAGGAACATCTTCATCTGCTCCACTGTAGTGTTCTGCGCTTCGTCCAAAATAATGAAAGCGTCGTTCAGGGTACGACCGCGCATATAGGCCAAGGGCGCCACCTCGATGGTCCCGGCCTCCATCAGGCGGGGAATGGTCTCGGGGTCCATCATGTCGTGCAGCGCATCGTAGAGCGGGCGCAGATAGGGGTCAATCTTCTCGTTCAAGGACCCGGGCAGGAAGCCTAGGCGCTCGCCAGCTTCAACAGCGGGGCGGGTCAGAATGATGCGGTTGACCTCCTTTGACTGGAGGGCCTGCACCGCCTTGGCCATGGCCAGGTAAGTTTTACCGGTACCTGCTGGGCCGATACCAAAGACTACGGTGTTGGCATCGATAGCATCGACATAGGACTTCTGGTTAATGGTCTTCGGGCGAATATTCTTGCCCCGGGAGCTCAGAATATTCTGGCTAATCGCGGTAGCTGGGTGGGAGAGGCTGGCGGTCATCATGCCCATGATGCGCTTGACCACCTCGCCGGTGACCTGGGTGTCGTTCTCTACCAAAATGGTGAGTTCAGCCAGTAGACGGACGGTGGTGGCTACGGTTTCTGAGGGGCCGGTAACGATGACGTCTAGCCCCTTGGGGCGAATAGTGAGACCGGGGAAGGCCTGCTCGATCAGGGTGATATTTCCGTCGTGGGGGCCAAGCACCGCGACCATCTCTTCGGTTGACCGGAAGGAGAAGGTCCGGGCAACGGAGAGGGGGCGGCTGCTAGCCGTAGATGAGGTAGTCATAGATGCCCGTGCGGGCTGTCAGAGCTCCTTGAAATACAAAGCGTACGCGGTAGTTCTTACTTTACCTGTAGCAGAACGGGGTTTACCAGCGTCCTAGCGCAACGTTGAGGGCAGAAATAGCGGCTGCACCGGCGGTAGAACTGCGGAGGATTTCTGGGCCAAGTAGCACCGTGTGAGCCCCAGCTTCTGAAAGCAGGTCGAGTTCTTGGGGGCTGATACCACCTTCGGGGCCAACGATGAAGTAGACCTCTTTCACCCGGTCGGTCAGGTGCTGCTCAAGAGCTTGGGTGAGACGGTAGTCTGCCTGCTCGTGGAGAACCAGGAAGAGACCGTCCTCCCCCAGCTCGTGGGCAAGATCGGCTAAATCTGCAGTTGAGTGCTGCTCGTAGACCGGAGGGAGCAGTGCCCGGCGGGACTGCTTAGCTGCTGCCCGAACCGTATTCTGCCACTTAGCCCGTGCTTTGACGGCCCGTTCCATCTTCCAGCGCACAATTGACCGGTCGGCGCTCCAGGGCACAATACCGTGGGCGCCTAGCTCGGTGGCCATCTCAATGGCCTGAATATCCCTATCCCCCTTAGCCAGGGCCTGCACAAGGTATATCTCTACCCCCACCGTATCTTCGGTGAGCTCAAGGACCTCAAGCACGGGACCGTCCTGGCCCCGCTCAGTAACCCGGGTGATAGCGCGGTTGCCCTCACCGTCTACCACGTCGAGCCCTTCTCCGAGCTCCGGACGTTTGACGAGGGCGTGGTGCCCCTCATCGCCGGTCAGGTGCAAGGTTGCACCTGGCGTCAAGGCAGCCAGCTCGTCAGGTTCGATGTAGTAGACAGCGTTGCTCATGGGGTCGTCCTATTTGAGGTGGTCTTTGAGGCGGGAGAAGAAGCCGCCCTGCTTGTGGGTGACGGTTTCGCTGACCTGCAGGTCCTCGCCGCGAAGCTCGGAGAACTGCTTGAGCAGGTTCTTCTGCTCCTCGGTGAGGTCTGTGGGGGTGCGCACCTCAATCTGCACACGGATGTCGCCGCGGCCGCCTCCACGCAGGTGGGTGACGCCCAGGTCCTTGAGGGTGACTACGTCACCTGACTGGGTTCCGGTGGGAATCTGTACCTGCTGGGGACCGTCGAAGGTGTCGAGGGTGATGGTGGTGCCCAGGGCTGCTGCGGTCATGGGCACACCTACGGTGGCTACCAGGTCATCGCCGTCCCGGCTGAAGGTGGGGTCGGGGTTGACGCGCAGCTCAACGTAGAGGTCGCCGTTGGGGCCGCCTGCGGTACCGGCTTCACCCTGGCCTGCCAGGCGGATGCGGGCGCCACTGGTGACGCCGGCGGGAATTTTGATGGTGAGGGGCTTGCGTTCCCGCACGCGACCTTCGCCGTAGCATTCAGCGCAGGGGTGCTTAATGACGGTGCCGAACCCGCGGCAGGTGGGGCACTCAACGGGCTGTACGACCGTGCCCAGAATTGACTGGACCTGGCGCTGCATGTAGCCCTGACCGTGGCAGGTGTCGCAGGTTTCGGGGTGGGTACCCTCAGCGGTTCCTTCGCCCTTGCAGAGGTCACAGGTGACGGCGGTATCAACGGTGATGGGCTTGTTGGTGCCGAAGACAGCATCTTTGAGGTCGATCTTGACGTTGATGAGGGCGTCCTGACCCTGGCGGACACGGCTCTGGGGGCCGCGCGGGGCAGAGTTGAAGAAGGTGTCGAAGATGTCTTGGAAGCCGCCAAAGCCCCCACCGAAGCCACCTGCTCCTGCACCGAAACCACCGGCGGTGCCGTTTTCGTTGCCGGTCTGGTCGTAGATACGGCGCTTTTCGGGGTCAGAGAGCACATCGTGGGCGAGGGAGACGCGCTTGAACTCCTCGGCAGCTTCTTCCGAAGGGTTGATGTCGGGGTGCAGCTGACGGGCCTTCTTGCGGTAGGCCTTCTTGATTTCTTCGGGGCTGGCATCGCGTGAGACGCCGAGGGTTTCGTAGTGACTGCTCACTGGTTCTCTCTTTCAATGGGCTGGTTTAAAGGGGGTAGGCGCAGGGCTAGGCCTGGCCCAAAATCTTGGATAGGTAGCGGGCTACGGCGTTGACCTTGGAGACGGTGCTGGTGTAGTCCATGCGGGTGGGGCCAACGACTCCCACGTGGGCAGCTCCCCCGGGCCCGTAGCTACTGGCGACGACCGAGGTTTCGGCCAGGGATTCGCTGCGATTCTCAGAGCCGATACTCACGGCAAATCCGCGTTCATCGTGGTCTAGGTCGGTGAGTAGTTTGAGTAGTACAACCTGCTCTTCTAGGGCATCGAGCACCGGGGCGATGCTGCCTCTAAAATCTACGGTGGAGGCGGCAAGGTAGGAGGTGCCCGCAATCAGCACCTGCGATGAGGCCCCCTGGGCTGCAAGTAGGTGCAGGGCTTCGGTAAGGGTGCCGAGCAGGTTATTGCCGGGGGCGGACGCCGGTGCTGCGGTTATGCTGTCGAGCGTACGGTTGGCGTAGAGGTCAAGGAGCTGCTGGCGGGCCACTGCAAGCTCTTCGGGGCTGTGGGCAAGGGTGAAAGTTTGCTGGTTGACCTGGCCGGAGTCGGTGATAAGAATCAGCAGCACCGTGGTGCTGGAGAGGGAGACCAGCTCGATATGGTGCACGCTGGTAGCTGGGCCGGTGGGGTACTGCACCATAGCTACCTGATGGGTGAGTGATGAGAGCAGACGTACGCTGGTCTTCATCATCTCATCAATGCTTTCGGCGCTATCGAGCAGGGTGTGAATTGCCCGTTTTTCAGCGTTAGAGAGGGGCTGTAGGGACGATATCTGATCAACGAAAAGGCGGTAGCCCCGGTCGGTGGGGACTCGCCCGGCACTGGCGTGGGGGGCCTGGATGAGGCCCTGCTCTTCGAGGGCCGCCATGTCGTTGCGCACGGTGGCGCTGGAAACCCCCAGCTGGTGCCGCTCGAGCAGGGTTTTGGACCCCACGGGCTCACGGGTGTGCACGTATTCTTCGACGATGGCTTGCAGAACTTGCAAGCGTCTCGGGTGGTTCACGGCACCTCCTGGGCTTATAGGTCTTCGCCCGGTGGGCGAAGAGGTCTGCGGGGCTAGGTTAGCACTTGATGACCTTGAGTGCTAAGTTACCCGTTAACTCTAATACCGCTGAACTAGAATCAGAACTCGGTACGCTGATGGCTAATGCCCCTGGATGAGAGAGTGAGAGATACACTGATGGACTACCGCGATACCTGGGGTCAGGCCGACCTCACCTCCCACCGCCCTGCCCTGCCCAAGGTGCCCCTTGCCCCCGGTATGGTGCTAGAGGACGCTGCCACCGGCTTTGTGGGGGCGGCAGTGACCCTGCGGGCTACGGCGTCCGGCCCCCAGGTGGGCCTCGAAGACCGGCGGGGCCGTGTCAAGTTCTTCCCCCTGGGCCCGGGGTTTTTGCTTGAGGGTCGCAGCATTGACCTGGCCAAGCCTCAACAGAAGCCTAAGACCGCTACGCGGCAGGTTTCTAGATCGGGGTCGGTTGCGGTGGAGAACACTCCGGCGCGGACGGCCAGGGCCAGCCGTATCTGGGTGGAGGGCGTGCACGATGCTGAGCTCATTGAAAAGGTCTGGGGCCACGACCTACGGGTTGAGGGCATCGTGGTGGAGCCCCTGCACGGGGTTGATGATCTCGCCGCAGCGGTTGCAGGTTTTGGCCCGGCCTCCCAGCGCAAGCTAGGAATTCTGGTAGACCACCTGGTGGAAGGAAGTAAGGAAGAGCGCATCGCGCAAGAGGCCATGGCCGTGGCAGGTGCCCGCAATAACGTGCTAATTGTGGGCCACCCCTTTGTGGATATCTGGCAGGCCGTCAAGCCCCAGGTGTTAGGCTTACAGGCCTGGCCCGAAGTTCCCCGCGGGGAAGACTGGAAGACCGGTATACTGCGGCGTTTCGGCCGGACGGCAGAGACCCCCGAGGACATCCGAGCCGGCTGGGATTCCATCCTCAAGAGGGTCAACTCCTACACCGACCTTGAACCAAGTCTCTTAGGGCCGGTAGAACACCTCATTGACTTCGTCACCCTTGGTGGGCCAGCAGGCTAGAGTGGGTACAGTCGGTGTGACAAATATCGTCCTGCTCCACCATAAATTCGTAGGCTTCACATATACCGCCCTCCCCCGGCTGTGACTAAAATTGTGACTGGTGGGTTTAAAGCCTGCGCATCACTCATTCGCCCTTCAACCTCAAAGAGAAGAATTCTTGAAGACCGCATCAGCACCTTCCTCGACCGCCTACAAGGGGTCACCTGCAACCGCTGCACACCTGTCTGTTAGCGCAGACCTTAATATCGCAACCGCTGCACACTTTGGGGGCGTGCTAGGTTGTATTCCCGCGGCCGTCATCTACTACCTCTACCGAGGCCGCGGCCCCTTCACCGAGCAGGAGTCCCGTGAAGCTTTCGACTTCACCCTGCTGCCCACCCTGGTCCTGGCCGTCTCGATTATGCTCAGCAACATTCCGGCTATCGGCTGGATCTTCGGCCTCATCGCTGCCCTGACCTGGACCTACCTGGCTATCTCAGCTCTGATTGCCGGTGTAAAGGTAACCCGCGGCAACCCCTACCAGTACAAAGGCAATACCCGTCTTTTCAGCAAGCTCACTCGCCGCGGTAAGTAGGCACCCGGGCTTCTAGAACGTGTAAAGGGGGCGGCCTGACTCAGCTGAGTCAGGCCGCCCCCTTCGTTTCCCCTGTAGTTGGTCAGGATAGTTAGCTGTCGATGTCGGGGAGGAGCTCCCGGGTCACCGCGTCGCCCAGCAGGCGCCCCTGGAGGGTGAGCTGCACGCGTCCGCCCGCTCTCGCCTCGGGGTCAATCAAACCCTGCCCCTGAAGCCAGTTCAGGGACGCCTCGATTCGGGCAGCATCGCCGCCCTCCAACAGGCGGGAAACGTCTAGGCCGTCAATAACCCTGACCTGTAGCATGATGTCCTCAAACCTGCGGGTCTGCTCCCCCAAAACCTCACGGGCAGCAGCCGGGCTTTGACCAGCCCGAACGCGGTTGGCATAGGGTACCGGGTGTTTGCGGTTCCACCAGCGGGTGCCATTCACGTGCGAGTGGGCGCCGGGGCCAATTCCCCACCAGTCCTGGTTACGCCAGTAGGCATAGTTATGGCGGGAACGGTACTCCGGTGACTTGGCGTAGTTCGACACCTCATACCAGTGGTAGCCGGCCTCATTGAAGATCTGCTCAGCTAGCAGGTACATATCCGCCATCAGGTCTTCGTCGGGCATGGTGTAATCGCCCCGCCGAATCTGGGCAGCCAGCTTGGTACCTTCTTCAACGATGAGCGAATAAGCAGAAATATGGTCAGGAGCATACGATACCGCAGCCCGCACTGACTGCTCCCACTGGGCCAGACTCTCCCCCGGCGACCCGTAAATCAGATCAACCGACACCTGCAGCCCAAGCTCTTTAGCCCAGGCGACCACTCTGGGAACATTCGCCGGAGTATGGGTGCGATCGAGCACCTCAAGCACCTCAGGTACCACAGACTGCATACCGAAGGACACCCGGGTAAAGCCACCGGCCTTCAGTGTCTCAAGATCCTCGCGGGTCACCGAGTCGGGATTGGCCTCGGTCGTTACCTCAGCGCCCTCTTCTACACCGAACAGCTCAACCGCTTCGCGCAGAATCTTCACAAGGTCAGTGGCGGGCAGCTTGGTGGGGGTGCCCCCACCAAAAAAGACAGAGTAGAGTGGACGGTCAGCGACACCCGACTCGCGCAAAACCCGCCGGGCAAAGCGTAACTCGGCGATGGCGTCCTCGGTATAGGTGCCCAAACCCACCCCGTTGCCGAAATCCTCGGTGGCGTAGGTATTGAAGTCGCAGTAGCCACACCGTACCGAGCAAAACGGCACGTGCACGTAGAGAGAAAAGTCGCGCTCAACGCCGTGGACGGCAGAATCAGCGGGGATTCTGCCGTCCAAGGGAGCCGGAGCGCCCAGAGGCTGGGCTGGCATTACTTCTTGCCCTTGTCCTTACCTTCTTCACCGGAAGACAGGGCAGCGATGAAGGCTTCCTGGGGGACCTCAACACGGCCCACCATCTTCATACGCTTCTTACCTTCCTTCTGCTTCTCCAGGAGCTTACGCTTACGCGAAATATCGCCACCGTAGCACTTAGAGAGAACGTCCTTACGCATAGCGCGGATATTCTCACGGGCAATAATGCGAGAGCCAATAGCAGCCTGAATCGGAACCTCGAACTGCTGACGAGGGATCAGCTCACGCAGCTTGCCGGTCATCATCACGCCGTAGGAGTAGGCTTTATCGCGGTGGGTAATGGCCGAGAAAGCGTCAACCTTCTCGCCCTGTAACAGAATATCGACCTTGACCAGATCGGCTTCTTCCTCACCGTCAAACTTCCAGTCTAGGGAGGCATAACCGCGGGTCTTGGACTTGAGCTGGTCAAAGAAGTCAAAGACAATTTCGGCCAGGGGCAGGCGGTAGCGCAGTTCCACGCGATCCTGGGAGAGGTAGTCCATGCCGCCCATGGTGCCGCGGCGGGACTGGCACAGCTCCATAATCGCGCCCACAAATTCGTTCGGGGCAATGATGGTACAGGCCACCATAGGTTCGCGAATGGTAGCTACCTTGCCCTCGGGGAACTCGGAGGGGTTGGTCACGCGCTGGGCGGTGCCGTCCTCAGCTACCACATCGTAGATAACGTTGGGGGCAGTAGAAATCAGGTCAAGGTTGAACTCGCGTTCCAGGCGCTCACGCACAATTTCAAGGTGGAGCAGACCCAGGAAGCCACAGCGGAAACCAAAGCCCAGAGCCGCAGAGGTCTCAGGCTCGAAAATCAGGGCAGCATCGTTGAGCCGCAGCTTATCGAGGGCGTCACGCAGGGCCGGGTAGTCAGAGCCATCAATCGGGAACAACCCTGAGAAAACCATGGGCTTGGGGTCCTCGTAGCCACCCAGCTCTTCTGCGGCGGGCTTGTGGGCATCGGTGACGGTATCACCCACGCGGGACAGGCGGACGTCCTTCACGCCGGTAATCAGGTAGCCTACCTCCCCTACGCCCAAGCCGTCGGTTGGCTTGGGTTCGGGAGAAATCACACCGATTTCCAGTAGGTCATGCTCGGCGCCGGTAGACATCATCTTGATCTTCTGGCGGGGTTCCAGCTTACCGTCCACTACACGAACGTAGGTAACCACACCGCGGTAGGAGTCGTAGACAGAGTCAAAAATCATGGCGCGAGCGGGGGCAGCAGCCTGGCCCTCGGGTGCCGGTAGTAGCTCAACGATGCGGTCAAGCAGCTCAGACACACCCTCACCGGTCTTACCCGAAACCCGCAGTACATCCTCAGGCTCAACGCCAATCAGGTTAGCCAGTTCCTCGGCATACTTATCAGGCTGGGCTGCCGGAAGGTCAATCTTGTTGAGCACCGGAATAATGGTCAGGTCATTTTCCATAGCTAGGTAGAGGTTAGCCAGGGTCTGAGCCTCAATCCCCTGAGCAGCATCAACCAGTAGCAGGGCACCCTCACACGCAGCCAGAGAACGGGAGACCTCGTAGGTAAAGTCCACGTGACCGGGGGTGTCAATCATGTTCAGGGCATAGTTAACGCCGTCCACCTCCCAGGGCATGCGAACAGCCTGGGACTTAATAGTGATACCGCGCTCACGCTCGATATCCATGCGGTCAAGGTACTGGGCCTTCATCTCGCGCGGAGTAACCACGCCGGTGGCCTGCAGCATGCGGTCAGCCAGGGTGGACTTACCGTGGTCAATATGTGCAATGATGCAGAAGTTACGGATAACGGAAGGATCAGTGGCCGCCGGTTTGGGCGGGTTGGTCGCCAAGGGTGACACGTGGGTTGGGTCCTTTCACGACTCTCAGAAAGCTCACGGGAGCCTACCGGGTCTCTGACGGTAGAAATCAGTTAACCAGTTTCTCACATTTAGCCGGTGCGTGTCTGCTCGCGCGCCGAGGAGCAGCGATTATTGTAGTGACCATGAAGATCAACATGCGAACCATCCAGCAGGCACTGAACATCGGCCAGCGCATCTACCGGGAATGGAACAAGTACCAGAACCAGAAGAATAAGCAGCAGGGCACCGGAACCCGCCCTTCCAGCGGTGGGAGTCAGGCCGGCAGGCGCACCCAGCAGCGTCCGGACGCTGGCAACGACAAGTTTGGTACTTTCGGCCCTGGCAGTAGCCAGCAGGCACCTGCCGGTCAGTCCACCGGGGCATCCCGCCCCTCGGCCCCCTCTAACCCCTACGCCACCGGCTACCCGGCAGGAAACGGAGCAACAGCGTCCGCCCCCTCCACCGGAAGCTGGGAACAAGGCGGCTACCCCGGCGACTACTTCGGCTCGGTAGCCTTCGATTACTCCCCCGCTCTCGATGGCGACGCTGACCCCGGCGAAGTCGTCTGGGCATGGGTCCCCTTCGAAGAGGACTACAGCCAGGGCAAGGACCGCCCTGTCCTAGTCATCGGACGCTCCGGTTCTTACCTTCTGGGGCTAATGCTCACCAGCAAGGACCACTCCAACTCCCGCACCGCCGACCCCAACTACCTGGACATCGGCGCAGGCGCATGGGACAAGGAAGGACGCGACTCCGAGGTCAAACTTAACCGGGTAATCCAGCTCAACCCGAACGGTATCCGCCGTGAGGGAGCCATCATGGACCGGGCAACCTTCGACTTCATCGCCGAAGCCTACCGCCGTCGCTAAGAGACTTAACTCAAAGGGGTTACACAGGCTCGCGCTCGCTGCCGACCCTCTCGCCGGTTCGCTTCGCTCACAAGCGCTTCACGCCAGCCCCGAAGCCAGCAGCTTCGCTGCAAGCCTGCTCCACCCAACCTGGCAGGGTCTAAGAAAAATTGTTGCTTATATCTCTGCCCTAAGCTGGGACAGAGCTGATAAAGTTAACCCTTGTGTGTCCGATGGTCATCGGGCACTGCTGACTGGTTGCCATAGGCATCCCCACGCCGCTCAGTCGATGACCGGTCAGCGCAGCCCTCACCGACCAATTAGACAAAAACAGAAAGTTTTTAATCGTGGCTAACATCAAGTCCCAGAAGAAGCGCATCCTCACCAACGAGAAGGCTCGTCTGCGCAACAACGCAATCAAGTCAGATCTCAAGACCTCCATCCGTAAGGTCAACGAGGCAGTTGAAGCTCAGAACGTTGAAGCAGCAACTGAAGCTCTTCGTGTTGCGAACCGCAAGCTGGACAAGGCTGTTTCTAAGGGTGTTCTGCACAAGAAGAACGCAGCTAACAAGAAGTCCGGTCTGACCGTTCTCGTCAACAAGCTTTCCTAAGTTCTATATTCCGGCCCCTCTAGCCGGCGTCTAAGAGCGAAGTGACACAAGGTCCCGCTCCCTTTCATGGGAGCGGGGCCTTGTGCTTTCTTGCCCTGTTGCTAGTGGGTGCGGGAGGCCTGGGAAATAGCCAGGACGGCTTTTTCCAAGGGGTAGAAAGAGTCAAGATTCTCGCCCTTGAGCTGGGCGTCGGTATCGGCCAGTAGGGCAAGGACGCGGGCCAGGTCGGCAGGTGCATATCTGCGGGAATCCCGCTGGGCAGCTTCTACCTGCCAGGGAGCCATCTTAAGGTCGCCCGCCAGCTGGTTGGAATTGCCGCGCACCCCGTGCACTTTGGCAATGTTGCGCATGCGGGCAGCCAGGGCACCCAGGATAGGGATAGGATCGCTTCCGGTGTCGATCGCCTGGCGGAGCAGTTTAATGGCTTCCCTGCTGTTGCCCGCTACCGCAGCATCGCCCACCTTAAAGGCGGTGACCTCGGTACGGCCGCCAAAGTAGCGGTCGATGGTGTCTACAGTGATGGTACCCGGCTCATCTGCAATGAGCTGGCGGGCAGCCGAGGCTAGTTCTGAGATATCACTGGTTGCTGCCGCAAGAGCTGCCGCTGCGGGCGGGTCAATAGAGCGCTGGGCTGCGCGGAACTCGTAAATGACGAAGTCCAGCCGGTCGCGTTCATTCTTAAGGGTCTTACATTCGACTACCGGGTAGGACTTATTGGCCTTGATGGTATCTATGAGCTTTTTACCCCTGTTACCGCCTGCATGGTGCAGTATCACCAGGGTGGAGTCGTGGGGCGCAGCGGCATAGGCAAGAGCGTCCTGCAGGAAGGCGTCGCTCATGGAGGCCACCTGAGTGACCTCAATGATTTTTGGTTCGTCGAAAAGGGAGGGGCTGGCAAGGACGTTTAGTTGCCCGGCCCGGTATTCTTTGGCCGAGAGGCTGGTGAGTTCGTAGCTGCCGTGGGCCTCTTCAAAGAGCTGGCGGAGCCTCTGGGTGGCCCGGGAGGCAAAGTATTCTTCGGGGCCGTAGAGCAAAACGAGCGGAGCAAGCGGAACCGATCGCCAGCCGTTATCTAGCCCAGCTGAGCGGTTGCGGGGTGTGCGTGCCATGTATCCTCCTTGCGTGCCTTTCTATCTTGTCAGATAAAGCGCTTTTGTGCAGGTTTAGCCGGAGGCGGTCACCTCAATCCCCCGGTCACTGGTGGTCAGTGCCAGATGCCCCGAAAGATCTGTGCGGGCAGTGGAGATAGAACGTCGGTTTAGGAAGCTGAGAATACTCTCATGCGGGTGCCCATAACTGTTGCCGGTTCCCACAGAGATGAGCGCTAGAGAGGGGCTGGCTGCGATGATCAGGTCGGTGCCGCTGCCCGCCGAGCCGTGGTGGGCTATTTTAAGGACGTCGGCAGGCACCTGACCCGCTGATTCGGCAAGAAGCCGGTGGGCGGCGTCCGCTTCAAGATCCCCCGTGGTGAGCACGGTCAGCGGCCTCTGGCCGGTCTCCCTGGCAGGCAGGGACCAGTGGATGACGAGGGAGGAATTGTTGACCCAGCTAGAGGATCCAGCTGCGTCGGGAATTCGCTGGGCCTGCTCCGGGGGCCAGAGCACCCGGCCCAGGGGCTGACTGGCTGCCTCGTGCCGCCCTGCGGTAACGGACTCTGCGGGGAAGACCGAGCCCTCAGTAAGCCGATAGGTATTAGCTCCCTGCATGACCGGGGACTGCTCCCCCTGTCTGCTGTAATGGGGTGACGTCACCAGCGTCGGCTGGGCGAAGTCCCCTTGAACCTGCTGTAGTGCCCCATCGTGGTCGCTGTGGGCATGGGTAATGAGCACAGCTTCAAGCTGGTCTACTCCGGCCCAGTCGAGGCAGGATGTGAGGGCCGAGTAATCGTCGCCGGTATCGAGAAGGTAGGCTGATCGCTGGCCGGTGCGGATTAGATGGGCGTCCCCCTGGCCTACATCGCAGGTGATCCACTGCCAGTGGTCAGGGGCCCGGTTTGCAGCCGGCCAGCGGTTGTGCAGCAGGAAAACCGCTAGACCTATCACGAGCACTATGAGGGCAAGATCTACGAGGCTTTTGTTTTTTCTGCGGTTCACGGTCTGCCCCCTAGCAGCCGAGGCAGGCGAGCTGCGGGCAGGGAGGTGAGAGACCTGTCCACTGCGAGAACCAGCCAGCTGATACTCACAACGGCCAGCAGGGTCAACCCTAGAGTGAAAGGTGAAAGCACAAGAGGTAGCTGACTTGCCGGTAGCTTGTAGCACCACGCAGCAACCGCTAACAGCCCCTGGGTAAGAAAGCCACCGAGATTCATGAGGGCATCGAGCAGGGGGTGGGCTAACCCCAGGGCGTAGCCGATAAGGGCAAGCAACCCCAGCACGGTAATGGGCGCTACCAAAGGGGCGGCCAGAAGATTAGCTAAGACCGTATAGGGGTAGATGGACTCAGAAAGTATCAGAATAACCGGCGCGCACCAGAGGCTAGCTGCACAGGGTAGGGCTACCAGATCAGCAAGCAGAAGGGGCAGCCACCTGCTGAGGAGGCGCGAGATAGCCGGTGCCAGTATCAGGAGGGAAGCTGTGGCCACGACCGAGAGAATAAAGCCGTAGTGGGTGGCAAGGGGTGGCGCTGCCAGAAGAAGAGCCATCACGCAGGTTGAGAGGAAAACCAGCCGGTAGGCTCCGTGGCCGAAAACCAAACCTAAAGCTCCCAACAGCCCCATTACCCAGGCTCTGAGTACCGAACCGTCGAGCCCTACCAGCAGGACGTAGGCTGATGATGCGGCTACTCCGACTGCTATGAGGGCGGGGCGCCGGGGCCACAGCGGGTAGAGCAGACGGTAGGCGACGACAAAAATCAGGGTAATGTTGGCCCCCGAAACAGCTGTCAGGTGCGTTAGACCGGCCACTCGCAAAGATGAAAGAGCCGGTGCAGGCAGGGAAGAATCATCGCCGTAGGCCATACCCAGGAGCAGGCCAGCCCGTTCGGCGCCCAGATGATCCACCGCCCTATCGCGCAGTCCGCTCTTGAGTTCGAAGTCAGGGGCTACAGAAGCCGGTTGCTCCAGTAGGCTCACAGCTCCCTGCAACCGGTAGTAGGTTCCGCTGACCTTCAACTCCCCCACCGCCTTGACAGTGCTCCCCGGAATGAAAAGTTTATTTGTATAGACGCTAAGCGGTACCCGCTGGCCCCAGGTCCTAGTAGCCTGTCTTATCTCCACGGTTTCTACCTGCAACCTATACCCACCCGTCGGAGCAGGTCGAGCCTCAGTTACTTCAGCTGTCACGCGGATTCCCTGCCCGTTCAGAGTCTGCATCAGCTCCCACTGCTGAGGGTAGCCCCGGGCCTGAAGGGCAACAGCCTGTAAGGCAGCGAGCAGACAGGTTAGCGCCAGAGTATATGACACAGAGACCGGCACCTGGGTCAGTGGACCTTTCGCCTTCGCAATACTTTTCCGAACTAAAAGCTGGGCGCCGCAGCAGGAGCCCAGAGTAAGGCAAGCGAGCAGGGCCCCAGCCCAAAACGCCCACCGGGATCCAGCAAGAATCCACAGGGCGGTGAAACACCAGAGCCCCACAGCAGGCACCACAAGACGGGCATCGGTCAGACGCGGTTGCACCCGCCTATGTTCGGCCCGTTCAGCCTGTGCTTGCTGCCAGCTCCGCCAAGCAGTCAGTACCCTTTTCATACCGTCACCAGCGGGCGGAGAGCTTCAAGAGTGGCTGGACCAATGCCCGAAACCTGGTCCAGCTCATCCACCGAACTGAAACCCCCGTACTGTTCCCGCCAGCTAATAATCGATGCAGCCAGCACCGGGCCTACCTTCGGCAGGGTCTGAAGCTCTTCGGCACTTGCCGCATTGATATTCACTAGCCCGGCGGCGTCCGTACCCCGCTCTGTACCGGGAAAGGTGTCAGTCGTACCGTTAGCGGCCTCTGCGCCGCCCGCCGAGCTAAGTGGTGCCTCGCCCTGTACCGGAATATAGATTTGGCTCCCGTCACTAGCAGGGGCTGCCAGGTTAATCGCCGATGTATCCGCATCATCCCTAAGCCCACCGGCAGCTGTGACCGCATCGTTTACCCGGCTTCCAGAATCCAGCTCGTAGACCCCCGGGGCCTGCACCGCACCGGCAACATGAACCACCACCGGCACATCTCCCCCGTGGGCATTCGCTGAGGTAGCTGCCTCCCCGGTGCTCAGCCCCTGCCCTGCCTCATCGCCCGGCACCGGGCTGCCCCCGTCAGCCGGCACTATGGCCCCCTCAGAAGGAGCCACAGGAACCGCCGACACAGACGAGCTGCCAGCAGAAAACACCACAGGCCACAGAGCAACAAGACCCAAGAGAAGAGCAAGAATCACCAGAGCACCCGTAGGCACCCGCCACCGGGTCACAGAGGCCTGCGGACCAAGACCGGGGGCCTCCGAACCGGAAGACGCCAAAGCACGCTCAAGAAGCGCCCGATGGCGGGGACTCTGGGAGGCGCTCGCGGGAGTAGGGCCGCGGCGCCTGCTGCGCAAGAGATAATCGGTCTGACTCGGCTGCTCTGCATAGGCATCGGCAGGTTCAGTTGAAACAGACGGTAGGGTATCAGCGGGGTACCTAGAGTTCTGAGACATGGCCCCAGGCTAAAAGCTTCCGACAATTTAGACCAAGGCCGACGGCACCTGTGGATAAAGCCCCTCCCACCAGCCCGCGGAAACTAGCCCCAGAAACCTCACGGGTGGTGCATCCGAGTCACAAGATGACGCGACCCAGGACCCTATCCACAGGGGCGCTGCACCATCTTGAACATAACTCTAGAAAATAACGGCTGCCAGGGCCCCTAATCCCGCATGAGCAGAGAGCACCGGGGGCAGGGGCGTTAGCACGGCCCCAGAGGCGATAGACCCCAGGGTCTGTTTAAACTCCCGCGCCTGCTCCTCATTACCGCTGTAATGGATGGCAACCACCTGCCCCTGACGCCTCAGCAGGTTGGCTGACTCCCTATCCTTCAGCGGCACATCTAATGGTAATTCACCGGCCCGCTCGGCGCTGGCCTGTTCGGCCAAAGCCGCAAGGCGTTCAATCGCCTTAGCTGTAGTGCGGGGGCGCTCGACGTAGTGCAGTTTGCCATCAAGCACGGTAGCTACAGGCCGAATCTGAAACATCTGGCCCACCATAGCTAAAGCGGGGCTGACGCGTCCGCCCCGCTTAAGAGCGTCCAGGGTAGGAATAAAGAAAAAGAGCTCGGTAGAAGCACAGAGCTCCTCAGCTAGAGCGGTGGCCTGCTCTAAGTCCTGCTCGCGGGCAAGGAGGTGGTGCAGGCGGAGCACAGGCTCACCCAGCCCCATCGCCAGGTTGAGCGAGTCAACCACCACCACCGGCACATCGACCAGCTGCGCCGCTAACCGGGCCGCATCGCAGGTACCCGAGAGCTCTCCCGATAAATGAACCGAAATAATCGCAGAGTAGCCCTGGGCTACCAGCTGCTCGTAGGCGTCCACCAGGGTGCCCGGCGCAACACCGGAGGTCAGCACCTGCTCCCCCTGGGCATGGGCTAAAGCGATAGCGGCATCTATCTGATCGGCCGGTAGGTCATTCAAAGCGCGGCCGCCCATGGTGACCGGTAGCTCAACCAGACTAAACCCGCCTTCGGCCTTGAGCTGTTCAAGGGTAGCGGCGGGCAGGGCAGCAGATGAATCGGTGACCAGGGCTATAGAACGCACCTCACTACTCTACCGCCTAGCCAAGCCCCTGGAATGACTCAGTCCATAGCAATCGCCCAAAAGATAGAAAAATCGGGTGCCCTTCGCTACGGAAGGAGCACCCGATGATATCTATCTAGATCTCACTAGATCACGATATTGACCAGCTTGGGGGCACGCACAATGACCTTGCGCACCTCAGCGTCGCCCAGGGCCCGCTGAACGGCCTCTGACTCCAGAGCCAGAGCCTCTAGATCGGCTTCAGAAATGTCCTTGGAGACCTCCAGGCGGTCCTTGACCTTGCCCTTGACCTGCACGATTGCAGTGACGGTATCGTCCACCAGCTGGGCCGGGTCAACTTCGGGCCAGCCCGCAGTCAGTACCGGGGTATCGTGGCCGAGCAGATGCCAGGCGTCCTCTGCGGTGTAGGGGGCGTAGAGGGAGAGCAGGATGGCGATGGTCTCCGCAGCCTCACGGACGGCCGGGTCGGCAGCGCCTGCACCGGAGTCAATGACCTTGCGGGTAGCGTTGACCAGCTCCATGGTCTTGGCCACGGCAACGTTGAACTTGCCGTTCTCGACCAGGGCATCAACGTCGTGGACGGTGCGGTGCACCAGCCTGTGCAGGGCAGCGTCGCCGGTTGCGCCGTCCGCCCCCACCTCGCTGGTGACGTCCTGGGCAACGCGCCAGGCACGAGCCAGGAACTTCTGCATACCTGCGGGGGAAACGTCGGCCCAGTCGATATCGTCCTCTGGCGGGGAAGCGAAGACCATGACAGTGCGGACGGCATCGACACCGAACTTATCGAGCTGCTGGCCCAGGTCAACACCGTTGCCCAGGGATTTGGACATAGCCTTACCCTGGTTGAGCACCTGGCCCTGGTTCATCAGGGCCTTGAAGGGCTCTGAGTGTTCAATCAGACCCAGGTCGCGGATGACCTTGGTGAAGAAGCGGGCGTAGAGCAGGTGCAGAATCGCGTGCTCAACACCGCCGACGTACATGTCGACCTGGTTCCACTTCTTCATCTGCTCGGGGTCAAAGACCGCCTCATCAAAGTTAGGTGAGACGTAGCGCAGGAAGTACCAGGAGGAATCCACGAAGGTGTCCATGGTGTCTGAATCGCGCTTGGCGTCCTTACCGCAGACGGGGCAGGGAACGGTGTTCCAGTCGGTAGCGGCGGCCAGGGGTGACTGGCCCTTGGGCGCCAGGTCTTCACCGGCCAGGTTATCGGGGAGTAGGACGGGCAGCTGCTCTTCCGGAACCAGCTGTTCGCCGTGCTCTTCACAGTGGATGACGGGAATGGGGCAGCCCCAGAAGCGCTGGCGGGAGAGCAGCCAGTCACGCAGGCGGAAGTTGACCTTGCCGGTGCCTACACCCTTCTCTTCGAGCATCTCGATGGCCTTTGAGATGCCGTCAGCCTTGTTCAGGCCATCCAGCGGGCCGGAGTTGATGTGCACACCATCGCCGGTGGTAGCGACGCCGGTTTCTGCCGGGTCGTCCTCACCGGTGTCGAGAACGGTGATGACGGGAATATCGAACTTGCGGGCGAAGTCCAGGTCGCGCTGGTCGTGGGCGGGAACCGCCATCAGCGCGCCGGTGCCGTAGTCGGCCAGAGCGTAATCAGAGGCCCACAGGGGCAGCTTATCGCCGGTCAGGGGGTTGATGGCGTAACGGCCCAGGAAAACTCCGGTCTTCTCGCGGTCGGTGGACTGGCGGTCGATATCCGACAGAACCTTGATCTCTTCGCGGTAGGCTTCCAGGGCCTCCCGCTGGTCGTCGGTTACCAGGTCGAGGGCCAGGTCGGCGTCGGCTGCCACGATGAAGAAGGTTGCGCCGTAGAGGGTATCGGGGCGGGTGGTGAAGACGTCTACGGTGGTGGCGGGCTTGTTGTCGGCAGCCTCAACCCCAAAAGTAACCTCGGCGCCCTCGGAGCGGCCGATCCAGTTGCGCTGCATAGCCAGCACGCGGTCGGGCCAGTGGCCCTCCAGCTCCTTCATGTCGTCCAGTAGTTCCTGGGCGTAGTCGGTGATCTTGAAGTACCACTGGTTCAGAGACTTCTTGGTCACGGGGGTGTGGCAGCGTTCGCACTCGCCGTTGATAACCTGCTCGTTGGCCAGCACGGTCTGGTCCTTGGGGCACCAGTTAACCTGGGAGTACTTACGGTAGGCCAGGCCCTTCTTGTAGAACTGCTGGAAGAGCCACTGGGTCCACCTGTAGTATTCGGGGTCAGAGGTGTGCAGGCGGCGGGACCAGTCGGTCATAATGCCGTAGCGCTTGAAAGAGCCGGCCTGGGTCTCGATGTTCTTGTAGGTCCACTCTTTGGGGTGGGTGTTGTTCTTGATGGCTGCGTTTTCTGCGGGCAGGCCGAAGGAGTCCCAGCCGATAGGGTGCAGCACATCGTAGCCCTTTTGCTTCCAGAAGCGGGCGGTGACGTCGCCAATGGCGAAGGCTTCGGCGTGGCCCATGTGGAGGTCGCCGGAGGGGTAGGGGAACATGTCCGCTACGTAGCGGGTCTCCTTGCCTTCTTCGTTGGTGGGTTCAAAAATCTTGGTTTCTTCCCAGTAGGGCTGCCACTTGGCTTCCATGGAGCGGAAGTCCCAGGTGGTTTCGTTCTGTTCGGTAGGTTCTACCTCAGCAGTCACCGTGTTTCCTGTCTGTCGAGTGGTGCTTGCGCTTTTTGGGCGCGCACGAGTCTGAGCTGTCAATAGTTTGCTTCCCAGTGTACCGCGCTTGGGCCTGCTTTGCCCGGTGGCAGTTTGCCCACTGAGAAGTGGGCGGTGAGGCGGTACAGTGGTGGGGGTAGAGAGAAGGAGTCACTATGTCTGCAAGCCCCCACTGGGCCGGTGTTTTTGAGCCGGTACCTCAGCAGGTTCCTGCCGGGACGCGCTACGAAGGCTGGGTTGCTGGCACTTATAGCCGCTGGTGGCTGTATGGAAAGGCGGACGCCGCTCCCCTGGTTTTGGTGCACGGCTTTAGGGGCGATCACCACGGCCTTGAAATCATTGCCACCGGCCTGAAGGATTTTTGCGTTTATATCCCTGATCTGCCGGGCTTTGGTAAGACTACCCCGATTGAGGGGGCTGAGCACGCGGTGAGCACCTATGCTGCCTGGTTGGTTGATTTCATAGAGACTGCTGTGGGCAGCCCGGTGCACCTGGTGGGCCACTCTTTCGGGTCGATCGTGAGCTCTTATGCCGCCCTGGTGCGCCCCCATCTGGTAGAGCGTTTGACCCTGATTAACCCCATCTGCCAACCTGCCCTTGAGGGGGACCAAAAGGTGATGAGCCGCCTAGCTGAGCTCTATTACGGTGCGGGAGCTGCCCTACCTGCTTCCTTAGGTTTTGCCCTGCTGCGCTCTCGCCTAGTCACCAGATTGAGCAGTGAGTTCATGATGAAAAATCACGACCCCGCCCTGCGCCGGTTCATCAACGGCCAGCACGATGCCTACTTCGGTGCCTTTGCCTCCCGCGAGGCAGTACTACAGGCCTATCGGGCTTCTATTAGTTCCACCGCAGCTGATTTCACCCCGGCCCTGCCGATGCCGGTCCAGCTCATTGTGGCGGAGAAAGACGACCTGGGTACCCTAGAACTCCAGCAGTCCATGGCCCGTAAGCTCCAGCGAGGGCGGCTCGATATCATTCCCGAGGTCGGCCACCTGATTCACTACGAGACTCCCCTACGGGCTGCCTCCCTCATTACTGATTTTCATTCCCAAGACCTAGAGGAGGGCAAGTAGCATGAAACTCTTTATTGATGCCCGCTATACCCGCATCGGTTTTCACGACGGTATTAGCCGCTACACCGCGTCCTTACTCTGTGCCCTCAAGGAGCTAGCGGACGCCGGTGACCGGCGCCTGCCCGAAGGCCTGGAGCTCACCATGGTCATTAGCGATCAGCGTCAGCTTGAGATGCTCCCTGATCTGCCGTCCGTGAAAATCTGTGCGCCGACGTCCCCCCTGGAACCCAGCGCCGCCCTGCAGCTCAACCGCTACTCCCCCGACGTGGTCTTCTCGCCCATGCAAACCATCGGGCTGGGTGGGCTGGGCAGGCAGTTTAAGCTGATTCTGACCCTGCACGATTTGATTTACTACTCCCACCCCACTCCGCCGGGTTTCCTCCCCCTGCCGGTTCGACTGGGCTGGCGGGCCTTCCACACCACCTACGCGCCCCAGCGCTACCTGCTGAACCGGGCGGACGCCGTCGCTACGGTTTCGCAGACCACGGCGGCTTTGATGCGGGAGCACGAGCTGACCACCAACCCTATTACGGTGATACCCAATGCCCCCCAGGCCAAGGATTGTGTGGCCCAGGAGCAGGCGCTCGAGTTGGCGCCGGCCCGCACCAAAGACCTGATTTACATGGGCTCCTTCATGCCCTACAAGAACGTTGAAACCCTGCTACAGGCCATGAAGTTCCTGCCGGACTACCGCCTGCACCTACTCTCCAAAGTAGCCCCGGCACGTCTCGAGGAACTTGCACCTCTCGCAGGAGAGAACGTGGTGTTCCACGGGGGAACCAGCGATGAAGGCTACCGCCAGCTGCTACGCACCGCCGCCGCCCTGCTCACTGCCTCGCGGGAAGAAGGCTACGGTCTACCAGTGGTGGAGGCCCAGTCGGCGGGCTGCCCCGTGGTGCTGTCGGATATCCCGATCTTCCGGGAAATTGCCCCTTCAGCCCGCTTTGCTGAGGCCAGCTCCCCCTTCGCCTTTGCGCAGGCGGTACGCGACCTAGAAGATAGGCAAGTCCAGCAGACCAGCATTGTGAACGGTCTTGCGGACGCCGCCCGCTACACCTGGGAACAGAGCGCCCTCACCCTACTGGAACTGGCTTCTTCCCTTCATCGGCAGTAGAAGCCTAGCCGCCCCGGGCACTTGCCCCCGCTACCCAGCACCGAGCAGACCTAGAGAATATCGAGCCCGTCACAGCGTATCTGCACGGGCTCGCTCTTTTTCAGGGCAGCTAGCGAGGCCTTGATGGAGCGCAGGTGGTGGGTGAGTTTGGCTCCCACAGCGTAGGGGAAGAAGATAATGGCTCGGTAGAGGTCGCTGTCGGCCTCCCCCTCGTAGTAGCCGGTCGTATCGGTCAGGGGCATGGGGCCGTTGACGCGGGCCTCATCGGGCAGGGTAATAGCCTCCAAAAAGACCTGCACGGCACGCTCACTACCAGTAATGGCGGCGGTGCGGACGGCCGGGGGCAGGCCAATCTCGGCACGCTCGTCCATTTCCCAGAGGGCAAAGCCCATGGGGTCCCAGCGCACTAGGGCTTCAAGAGCTGCGGAGGGGCTGGCCGTGGTGACGACGCGGCCGCCCACGGCAAAGGAGCGCACCAGGGCTGCCGCGTTCAACCAGCGCCGAAGGGCGGTTTCGGGGGCACGCAGGGAGTCGAACTGAAGCATCCGGTCGGCATCGAGCAGCAGGGCGGCCGCATAACCGCCCTCAGCTACCGGTTCGCCGCCGGGGGTGGCGATGACCAGGGCCGGTTCTGGGCCGACACTGGCTCTGATATTCTCGCCACTGGAGGTGATCACGGGAACCCCTGGAAAGGCCCGCCCCAGTTCTTCTGCGGTTCGTAGGGCACCGGCGATACCGGTACGCCAGCGGTTATATCCGCAGTCAAGACAGTGCCAGTGGTGGGCCAGATGGCCGCACCAGCCGCACTGGGGGGCACTTTCCCCGGCAGGCTGGGTTAGGGGGCCGCGACAGTTATCACAGCGGGCGGGCATGCGGCAGCGCTGGCAGGCCAGGGCTGGGATGTAGCCGGCACGGGCCACCTGGATCAGCACGGGCCCCGTAGCGAGGGCGTCCTTGGCTACAGCAAAAGCCTGGTGGGGTATGCGGGCAATCGCCGCCAGGGGGTCGCGGGCAAGCTGATAGTCATCGCCGGTGGGCATGACCCGGGGAGTAAAAGACCTGACCAGGGCCCTATCCGCCCCCAGGTAGCTAGCCCAGCGGGTGCGGACCAGGCGGGCAGCCTCGCTAGAGACCGCATAGCCTATGAAGAGGGCCGCCGTCTTTTCAAGGGTGGCCCGCAGTAGAAGAACATCACGGGCCTGGCAGTAGGGGGCCCGCTGCTCAACCAGGGAAGAGTCCCCGTCGTCCCAGCAGGCCACCAAACCCAGGTTCGCTACGGGAGCGTAGGCAGCTGAACGAGTACCAATCACGATACGCACCTGGCCGCTTTGGGCTTTCAGGTAGCTGCGGTAGCGGGGGGTGGGCTTATCGTTGGCGGTCAAGCGCACAAAGGCGCTCTGGTCCACTAGCTCTTCGAGGGCGGCTGTGAGCCGGTCGAGGCTCTTATGGTCTGGTACAACGGCTAGGGCTCCCCTGCCGGTGGAGGCGGTTGCTACCAGGGCGGACGCCAGCAGCTGCTCCCAGCTTCGTTCAGGGTGGGAGGGCAACACGGCCATCACTGCCCGGGCCTGATGACCGGCAAGCAGGTCTTCACAGAATTCTGCCCCCTGGGCGTAGTCGGTGAAGCCGGTGAGGTCGGGGCAGTCTGGTATGGGAGCTTCAGCCGGGTCCTCAGACTCTATAAAAGCTTTCTCAACGCTAGCGACCCGCGGGGGTACAGCCAGGCGGAGCACATCGGGCACCAGCCCCGCGTAGCGCTCCGCTAGGGCATCAGCTAACTCAAAGACTTCAGGGGTAACAACAGGCAGGGGTGAAATCACCTTGTGCAGGGCTACCAGGCGGGCGGGGGCGTCCGAACGTTCTACCCGTTCCCGCAGCCAGCCGGTAACCTCCCGCCCCCCGAACTTAACCCGCACCCGCACCCCGGGCTGGGCCTCTTCATCAAGAGCCGCTGGCACCCGGTAGTCAAAGAGCCTATCGAGGTGGGGCACATGGGTGTCTATGTGCACGCGGGCAATCGGCAGCTGCACCGCGGCGTCCTCGGCTGCCGTGGAGCCGACCAGGTGCGCATCGGGTATATCGAATCCCTGCAACAGATCAGGTTGCAGGGATTCGGGGGTGGGTGCCGTTGTCATACAGACATTTTAGCTCAGAGGCCTACAGCCGCCTTGAGTTCGCTGACGCGGTTGGTGCGTTCCCAGGTGAACTCGCGCTCTTCGCGGCCGAAGTGGCCGTTGGCTGCGGTCCTGGCGTAGATAGGACGGCGTAGCTCCAGGTCACGAATGATGGCTAGCGGGCGCAGGTCGAAGACCTCGCGGATAGCCTGTTCAATCTTGAAGACTTCGACCTTTTCGGTGCCGAAGGTTTCAACGTAGATACCGACAGGGGCAGCCTGGCCAATGGCGTAGGCAACCTGAACCTCGGCGCGGTCGGCGAGTCCGGCAGCAACGATGTTCTTGGCAACCCAGCGCATGGCGTAGGCGGCAGAACGGTCAACCTTAGAGGGATCCTTACCTGAGAAGGCACCGCCACCGTGGCGGGCCATACCGCCGTAGGTATCCACAATGATCTTGCGACCGGTCAGACCGGCATCGCCCACGGGGCCACCCTGAACGAAACGACCTGCGGGGTTGATGATGAACTTGGCCTGAGAGGAGTCAAAGTCGAAGCTGGCCAGAACCGGCTCAATCACGTGCTGCTGAATATCGGCTGCAAGCTGGTCGAGGTCGTAGTCTGCGGTGTGCTGGGTTGAGACCACAACGGTATCAATCATGACGGGCTTGAAGTTCTCGTCGTAGCCCAGGGTGACCTGGGTCTTACCGTCGGGGCGCAGGTTGGGCAGGGTGCCGTCCTTGCGTACCTTGGTCAGTTGCTCGGCCAGGCGGTGGGCAACGTAAATGGGGGCGGGCATAAGCACTTCGGTCTCGTTGGTGGCGTAACCGAACATGATGCCCTGGTCGCCTGCGCCCTGGCGATCTAGGTCGTCGGCTGCGGTACCCTGGCGGGCTTCGAGGGAGTTGTAGACACCCGAGTTAATGTCGGGTGACTGCTCGCCAATCGATACAGACACGCCACAGAATTCGCCGTCGAAGCCGTGGGTGGATGAGTTGTAGCCGATGTCGAGGATGGTCTTACGCACAATGCTGGGGATGTCGACGTAACCGTTGGTGGTCACCTCACCCGCTACGTGCACCTGGCCGGTCGTGACCAGGGTTTCAACCGCTACATTTGAGAGCGGGTCAACGGTCAGCAGGGCATCCAGAATTGAGTCGGAGATCTGGTCACAAATCTTGTCGGGGTGGCCCTCGGTCACGGACTCACTGGTGAATAAACGAAGATGATTATTTTCAGTCACGGTTTTTACTGTACTTCTCTCGGCCCGGCGGGGCTACTTGGTGAATGATTGTTGAATTCTTGCGCTATATGACGAAGTATTGCGCGGGAGACGTCGAGCTTGCTGCCCTGGAGGGTTACCTCGCGGTCATTCTGGCCCGAGAGCAGGGTAATAGTGTTGCTATCTGCCCCAAATCCCTGGGTTTCGCTCACGGTGTTCACCGCCAGGTAGTCGCAGCCCTTGCGTGCCAGCTTGGCGCGGCCGTAGTCGAGCGGGCTGGTGGTGGCATCCCCGGTCTCGGCGGCAAAACCAACGATGGTGTGGGGTGCTCGCTGCGGGTTTTCCTCGCGGTAGAGTACGGCTTCTTTGAGGACGTCGGGATTGCGCACCAGCCTTATCACGGGGTCCTGGCCGGGGTCGTCCGTCTTTTTAATCTTGGCGTCCGCGTACTCTGCCGGCCTGAAGTCGGCGACCGCCGCGGTCATAATCAGGACGTCGGTGGCTGCCAGGTGCTCAAATACGGCTTCGCGCAGCTGCAGGGCACTTGATACCCGGGTGACCCGGTGCAGGTTACCCGGTATCTCGACCTCCACATGAGCTGCAATGAGGTGTACCTGGGCGCCGAGTTCGGTAGCGGCAGCGGCAAGGGCGATACCCTGCTTACCCGAGGACCGGTTGCCCAAGAAGCGCACCGGGTCAAGGGCTTCACGGGTACCGCCGGCTGTAATGAGCAGGCGCTGCCCAGCTAGGGGCAGCTCACCTGCCTCAACCGGCTGACCCTGCCCCGCAGCGTCCTGATTCCATCCCAAAAGAGCTAGGGCCTGGGCATAGATATCCTCGGGTTCAGGCAGGCGCCCCACCCCGGAGTCGGGGCCGGTCAGTCGACCCACGGCAGGCTTGATGACGTGGTAGCCGTAGGACCTCAGAGTCGCTACGTTGGCCTGGGTAGCCGGGTGCTCCCACATCTGGGTGTGCATCGCTGGCGCTAGAATGACCGGGGCGTGAGTGGTCAGCACGGTTGCGGTCAGCAGGTCGTTAGCCCGCCCAGCCGCTAAACGGGCCATGAGGTCGGCTGTCGCCGGAGCAACAATCACAGCGTCAGCCTGCTCAGCCTGCCGCACGTGATTGACCTCGGGAACCCGCTCGAAGACGTCCACCGATACCGGGTTGCCGCTCAGGGCTTCAAGAGTAGGCTGCCCCACAAACTTGAGGGCAGCCTCGGTGGGCACCGCAATAACCTCGTGCCCGGCCTTACCAAAAAGACGAAGGAGCATTGCCGCCTTATAGGCAGCAATGCCCCCTCCAATGCCAATAACAACTCGCATGAGTTACTGCAGATTAGGCCTGATCTGCATCTTCAGCGTCGACGTATTCAACGAAGGGCTCGTCGATGTAGAAGTCGCCACCGGCCAGGAAAGCGCTGGGCTCATCCTCGTGTAGCAGGGTGCCGTTTTCATCGAACCGGCCATCAGTAATATGGCGGGCCTCGATCAGGCCTTCGTTGATTTCACGCATAGCCACAGAGAGCGACTTCTCGTTGGGCTCAGAATCTACCAGGGGGCCTACCTGATCGTACAGGTTCTCGTGAAGCTGTGAGTAGTAGGCGTTAATCTGGCGAGCACGGCGAGCACCAAAAATCACCAGACCGTACTTCGACTCAGCTTTTTGGATTAGAGCGTCTGCGCTGGGATTGATGATACCTTCATCGGTGTGTGCGTTTGCCACGTAAGACTCCATCTTGACTGTGCTTGCTCACCACCGGGTCTACCGGTGGCATAAAACTCTACCTATACTATCGGTCAACCGTTTTTTTGTCACGCAAAAGGGCGGCGGTGCAGGGGTGATATTCCCCTAAACCGCCGCCCTAACGAGACTCCCTGGCTTACTTGCGGTGAGCACCCATGAGATGCACGATTTCTTCCGCCGCTTCTGCCACGGTTTCGTTGATGACGGTGTAATCGAACTCGGGCTCAGCAGCCAGCTCAATCTTGGCGGTATCGAGGCGGGCCTCCTGCTCCTGCGGGGACTCAGTTCCTCGACCAATGAGGCGGGAAACCAGTTCGTCCCAGCTGGGAGGGGCTAAGAAAATGAGCTGCGCTTCGGGCATGGCGTTGCGCACCTGGCGGGCACCCTGCAGATCGATTTCAAGCAGGACATGCTTACCTGCCTCCAGCTGCTTCTGCACCATGGAGCGAATCGTGCCGTACTTGTAGGAATTGTGCACGGTGGCCCATTCCAGCATCTGCCGGTTCTCTACCATCGACTCAAATTCTTCGTCTGAGACGAAGTAGTAGTGCACGCCGTCCTCTTCGCCTGGGCGGGGGTCGCGGGTAGTGGCGGAGACAGAGAACCACACCTCGGGGTAGTGCTCACGAATGTAAGCAGAAACGGTTCCCTTGCCAACGGCGGTGGGGCCAGCTAGCACGGTCAGTTTAGGTGCGGCGGTCTGTTCAGCCATGGTTTCCCTTATCGGTCGAGAAGATTGATGAGTGCCTTACGCTGGTGGATACCAAGACCACGCAGCCGGCGGGACGCAGCAATGTTCAGTTCGTTCAAAATGTTCTCGGTCCGAACCTCGCCCACACCCGGCAGGGAGGTGAGCAGGTCGGTTACCTTAAGTCTAGCGACTGCTTCGTCAGTTTCGGCGCGCTTGAGAACTTCTGCAATAGTAATCTGCTTGTTCTTAACGGCCTCCTTGATTTCGGCGCGGGTAACTCGGGCCTTCTTGGCCTTTTCGCGTGCGGCGGCGCGCTGTTCTTCGGTGAGGGGCTGAAGAGGCATAATCTTTGTCCTTCTGTGCGAGATGCCGTGTAAGGCAAAAGGGGTGGGGTGTGTTGGAATAAACAGGCAACCGAGCAGCTTTGGTCATTCTTGGGGGCTGTTGCTTATCTATTTGCGAACCAACAATTACAAAATAGCATGTCAGAAACGGTTATGGAAGATAGTTACCCGTCGGTAACCTCTTTTAAAGAAAAATGGTGGGAATTTGAAACAAATTCCCACCATTTTTTTGTTGGTAAAGACTCTACCGGGCGTTTACAAGCTCGTCACGAGCCTTTTCAGCGGCCTGACGCAGACCCTGAACCGACGGCCCCGCCGCCAGCACACCTCGGCTCGAGTTCACCAGAACCTGGTTCTCGATACCGGCAAAAACGGTATAGAGGTCCTGGGCCGTAGCCCCCTGGGCACCGAAACCCGGTGCCAGAATGGGCCCGTTGACGGTTGAGAGGTCAATCTCTAGCTTCTGCAGGGCATCAGCAACGGTTGCACCTACCACCAGACCGCAGGGGCCCATGACCTCCCACTGACGCTGATCGTTCTCAGCACGGGCTGCGGCGATGATCGACGCGGCAACCGATGAGGTAGCGCCGACATGTTGCACGGTCTGCCCTTCGGGATTTGAGGTTAGCGCCAGCACGAAGGTACCCCGGTCATTGCGGTCGGCAAGGTCAAGGGCCGGGCGCAGAGACTCAAACCCCAGGTAGGGGCTCAGGGTCACTGAATCGGTACCCAGCGGTGAGGTCTCCCCCAGCCAGGCGTCCGCATAGGCTGCCATGGTCGAGCCGATATCGCCGCGCTTGGCGTCGGCAACAACCAGAACACCGGCGTCCGCAGCATCCCGTTGCAGCTGCTCGAGGGCAGCGAGACCCGCCGAACCGTGGCGCTCAAAGAGCGCCACCTGGGGTTTGAGGGCTGCGGCTACCCGACCGCAGGCCTCAAGCACGGTCGAGGCAAAGGTGGTTAAGGACGCCGCGGTGTCGGGCAGCCCCCAGGCATCGAGCAGGGCGGGGTGGGGGTCAATGCCCACGCAGAGGGGGCCCTTCTCCCCCATGGCCACAGCCAGGCGATCACCAAAACCGCGTGACATTAGGCCTCCCGAGCTTTCAGGGCAGCCTCAATGGAGGCGCCGTGTTCCTGCAGGCTCATGACATCCCAGCTGTATTCGCGCAGGGCGTTAATACCCTGAACTGCTGCACCGAACTCAGAGACGGTGGTCATCACGGGGCAGCCTACCGAGGTAGCCGCGGCGCGGATCTCGTAGCCATCGCCGCGGGCCTGGCCACCTGAGGGGGTGTTGAAAATCAGGTCGATATCGCCATCGCGCACCATATCAACGATGGAGCGTTCCCCCGCCTTGGTTTCTGCAATCTTGGGAACGACCAGGGACTCCACCCCGTTGCGGCGCAGAACGTCTGCGGTACCGCCGGTTGAGACAATCTCGAAGCCCAGCTGCTGCAGCATCTTCACGTAGATGATGGAGTTGCGCTTGTCGCGGTTAGCTACAGAGACGAAGACCTTACCCTCGGTCGGTAGCTTAGAACCGGCAGACGCCTCAGCCTTAGCGAAGGCGGTATCGAAGTGGCGGTCCAGGCCCATAACCTCACCGGTTGAGCGCATTTCGGGTCCGAGCAGGGAGTCAACCACGATGCCCTCGGGGGTGCGGAAGCGGCTGAAGGGCAGCACAGCTTCCTTGACCGCGATGGCGGTTTCGGCAGGCAGGGTGGCGCCGTCCATGGTGGCGGGCAGGTAGCCTTCGGCCTTGAGATCTGCAATAGTCTTGCCGGTACCAATCAGGGCCGCTGCCTTAGCCATCTGCACGCCGGTTGCCTTCGAAACAAAGGGGACGGTACGAGAAGCACGGGGATTAGCTTCAATCACGTAGAGAATTTCAGAAGCTACAGCGAACTGAATATTGATCAGACCGCGCACACCCACACCGGCGGCAATCTTGTAGGTTGCCTCCTTGACCTGCTCGATGACGTCCGGCCCCAGGGTGATGGGGGGTAGGGTGCAGGCGGAGTCGCCCGAGTGAATACCGGCCTCTTCGATGTGCTCCATGACGCCGCCCAGGTAAAGCTCTTCACCGTCAAAGAGGGCGTCAACATCAATTTCCACGGCGTCCTCAAGGAACTTATCAATCAGAGCGGGCTGGGAGGGTGAAACCTCGGTAGCGTTCTCCAGGTAGCGGGCCAGCTGAGCTTCAGAGTAGACAATCTCCATGCCACGGCCGCCCAAAACGTAGGAGGGACGCACCAGCACGGGGTAACCGATTTCGTCCGCAATCTTCTTGGCGTTCTCGAAGGTGTAGGCGGTGCCGTTCTTGGGGGAAATCAGGCCGGCTTCTTCCAGCACGCGGGAGAATTCGCCGCGGTCTTCTGCCAGGTCGATAGCCTCGGGTGAGGTGCCCAGAATCGGGATGCCAGCGGCCTTGAGTTCCTGGGCCAGCTTGAGCGGGGTCTGGCCACCGAGCTGCACAAAGACGCCGAGTAGACCACCGGTACGACGCTCAGCCTCAACGATTTCAAGCACGTCTTCCAGGGTGAGGGGCTCGAAGTAGAGGCGGGTTGAGATGTCGTAGTCGGTTGATACGGTCTCGGGGTTGCAGTTGACCATGACGGTCTCGTAGCCGGCCTCGCGCAGCACCATGGAGGCGTGGACGCAGGAGTAGTCGAACTCGATACCCTGGCCGATACGGTTGGGGCCGGAGCCCAGAATCATGATTGAGGGCTTCTCGTGGTGGGCTACCTCGTCCTCCTGGTCGTAGGAAGAATAGTGGTAGGGGGTGAAAGCCTCGAACTCGGCGGCACAGGTATCGACGGTCTTGAAGACGGGGCGGATGTTCAGGGCGTGGCGGATACCGCGCACTACTGCCTCGCTCATGCCGAGAATTTCACCGATCTGAGCGTCGGAGAAACCGTGACGCTTGGCCAGGCGCAGGGTGCGCTCGTCCAGGGTCTTAGAGGCGGCGATTTCTGCGGCAACCTCGTTGAGGAGCACCAGCTGGTCAAGGAACCAGGGGTCAATGGCGGTTGCCTCGTACATCTGCTCGACGGTAGCACCAGCCAGCAGGGCTCGCTGGACCTGGAAGATACGGTCGGTGGTAGCGGTCTTGCTCTGCTCAATCAGGGCGGCTAGCTCATCCGCACTGAGATCGGGGTTATCGAAACGGAAGGTTGAGCCCTTCTGCTCCATGGAGCGCATTGCCTTCTGCAGGGCTTCGGTGAAGTTGCGGCCCAGGGCCATGGCCTCGCCCACCGACTTCATGGTGGTAGTCAGGGTGGGGTCTGCTGCCGGGAACTTCTCGAAAGCAAAGCGGGGAACCTTGACCACAACGTAGTCGAGGGTGGGCTCGAAGGAGGCCGGGGTTTTCTGAGTGATGTCGTTGGGAATCTCGTCCAGGGTGTAGCCCAGGGAGAGCTTGGTGGCGATCTTTGCAATCGGGAAGCCGGTTGCCTTTGATGCCAGAGCGGACGAGCGGGACACGCGGGGGTTCATTTCGATGACGATGACGCGGCCGGTTGCCGGGTCGATGGCGAACTGGATGTTACAGCCGCCGGTGTCAACGCCAACCTCACGAATCACGTTGATGGCGATGTCGCGAAGCTTCTGGTACTCGCGGTCGGTGAGGGTGAGGGCGGGCGCTACGGTGATGGAGTCACCGGTGTGTACGCCCACGGGATCGAAGTTTTCGATGGAGCAGACGACAACTACGTTATCGTTCTTATCTCGCATCATTTCCAGCTCATATTCCTTCCAGCCCAGGATGGATTCTTCGAGCAGGACCTCGCTGGTGGGGCTGTACTGGATACCGGCACCGGCGATGCGGTGCAGGTCTTCTTCGTTGTAGGCCATACCCGAGCCCAGGCCGCCCATGGTGAAGGAGGGGCGCACGACCATGGGGTAGCCCAGTTCCTTGGCAGCTTCGAGGGCTTCTTCCATGGTGTGCACGATGACGGAGCGGGCAGATTCGCCCCCTGCACGTTCGACGACGCCCTTGAAGGCCTCGCGGTCTTCGCCCAGGTTGATAGCTTCGATGTTAGCGCCGATGAGCTCTACGCCGTATCTGTCGAGAACGCCCTGCTCATCGAGGGAGATAGCCGCGTTGAGGGCGGTCTGGCCACCGAGGGTGGGCAGAATGGCGTCGGGCTTTTCCTTAGCAATAATCTTTTCGATGACCTCGGGGGTAATCGGTTCGATGTAGGTTGCGTCGGCAAACTCGGGGTCGGTCATGATGGTGGCCGGGTTGGAGTTGACCAGAATGACGCGCACGCCTTCTTCTTTGAGAACGCGCAGGGCCTGGGTGCCCGAGTAGTCGAATTCGGCGGCCTGACCAATGACGATCGGGCCAGAACCGATGACGAGGATTGAGTTGAGATCGTTACGCTTCGGCATGGTTCGGTGTCCTTAGTTCTTCTTCTCGAGCATGAGATCGATGAAACGGTCAAAGAGGTAGGCAGCATCGTGGGGGCCAGCGGCTGCTTCGGGGTGGTACTGCACCGAGAAGGCGGGGATGTCGAGGCAGCGGAGGCCTTCGACCACCCGGTCGTTGAGACCCACGTGGGAGACCTCGACTCGGCCGAACTCTTCGTTGGGGGCAGTGACGGCGCCGTCCAGCGGGGCGTCTACGGCGAAGCCGTGGTTCTGGGCGGTGATTTCTACCTTGCCGGTGGTGCGGTCCATGACGGGCTGGTTGATACCGCGGTGGCCGAAGGGCAGCTTGTAGGTACCGAAGCCCAGGGCGCGGCCCAGTAGCTGGTTACCGAAGCAGATACCGAAGAAGGGGGTACCGGTGCGCAGGACGGACTGCAGGAGCTGAACCTGGTCGTCCGCGGTTGCGGGGTCGCCGGGGCCATTGGAGAAGAAAACACCGTCGGGGTTGAGAGCGGTGATGTCTTCGAGGGTGGCGGTAGCGGGCAGCACGTGCACGCGGACGCCGCGCTCGGCAAAGCGCTTCGGGGTCATGGCCTTGATACCCAGGTCGAGGGCAACCAGGGTGGCTTTGACGTCGCCGTCCCAGCCCTGGTCAGCGGGTTCTACGATGTAGGCCTCTTCAATAGAAACGGAGTCAGCCAGCTTCTGGCCCTTCATTTCGGCTGCTGTCTGTACCTGGGCAACCAGGTCTGCCAGGGGAAGCTCAGCCTCTGCACCGGTGAAGATACCGGCGCGCATGGAACCGGCGCTGCGCAGGTGGCGGGTCAGGGCGCGGGTGTCGATGCCCTGGATGCCAACGATTCCCTGCTCTACCAGTTCCTCGTCGAGGGAACGCTCTGAGCGCCAGTTGGAAGGGCGGCGGGCAGCGTCGCGCACGGCGTAGCCTGCTACCCAGATTTTGCGGGATTCGGCGTCCTCGGTGTTGACGCCGGTGTTGCCGATATGGGGTGCGGTCTGAACCACGATCTGCCCCGCGTAGGAGGGGTCGGTCAGGGTTTCCTGGTAGCCGGTCATGCCGGTTGAGAAGACCGCTTCGCCAAGGGTCTTTCCGGGGGCGCCGTAGCTTTCGCCGCGGTAGAAGGTACCGTCTTCAAGGACGAGTACTGCTGCATGTGGGGTGGGTGCCGGGTGGGACATTCACACACTTCCTGTTGGTTGGTGTAGTCACCTGCAATCAGCAGGTGGAAACTTAGGGGCGGGCCAGGGTGTCGTGGCCGACGGTTGCCTGGGGCGCGATAGCTGCAACGGCATCGAGGATTGACTTTTTGTCAGCCGCATAGCGGGTGCGGAAGCCGGTATCGACGGGGTTGCCGTTGAGTGACCAGGAGAGGACGGCCAGGCCGTCCTTTTCGACGAACTTACCGTTCATACCGGCTTCGGTGCGCACACCGATAATGTCGCTGGCGGGAATCCAGATATCTTGGGATCCGTTGCGCATAATGATGACAGCGTCCTCGTAGACGAAGAAGACACCGGTTGATTTCACGCCCAGGGTGTTGGTGGCGATACGGTCGAGCCAGTCCCCCATGACGGTAGTGGCAACATAGGTGCCGGGTACCGCAAGCAGGGATTCAGCGTCGTCGTAGCGCTCAGGTACATCGAGCAGGGTGCCGGTGTGAACCTGACGCTGCTTCCTACTCTTCCAGCCCTGCCACATAGCCCAGAAGATGAGGGCGGCAACAAGGGCCAGAATCAGGGTGGGAATTAGCTTGTCAGACACGGGCACTCTCCTAGCGGGTTACTGCGCGGACGGGGTATTCAGTGCACCGTCGAGAACGGTGGGGTGACCGCCGAAGAAGGTGGCTACGACCGCGCCGGGCACTTCCAGGCCCCGGTAGGGGTTGTTCTTGCCCTTGGTAGCCTGGGCAGCGGGGTCGATGACGCGGGTTGCGGCAGGGTCGACCAGCACCAGGTGGGCGGGCTCCCCCGCTTCGAGCGGACGCCCCTGGTCGGCTGCGAGGCCGATTTCTGCGGGCTTGGTGCTCATGATGCGGGCAACGTCGGCCCAGGTGATGTAGCCGGTATCAACCAGGGTCTTCTGGACGATAGACAGGGCCTGTTCCAGGCCGGTCATACCGTTGGCGGCACAGGCCCACTCGCAGTCCTTGGATTCAGCGGGGTGGGGTGCGTGGTCGGTGCCGATGATGTCGATGATGCCGTCGGCAACTGCCTGACGCAGGGCCAGCACGTCCTCTTCGGTGCGCAGGGGAGGGTTGACCTTGTAGACGGGGTCGTAGGTGCGCACCAGCTCATCAGTCAGTAGCAGGTGATGGGGGGTGACCTCGGCGGTTACCTTGATGCCACGTGCCTTGGCCCAGCGCACGATTTCCACGGAGCCCTTGGTTGAGAGGTGGCAGATGTGTAGGCGGGAGCCAACGTGTTCAGCCAGCAGCACGTCGCGGGCGATGATGGATTCTTCAGCAACAGCGGGCCAGCCAGCCAGACCCAGTTCTGCTGACACCTTCCCCTCGTTCATCTGGGCACCTTCGGTCAGGCGGGGTTCCTGGGCGTGCTGGGCGATGACGCCGTTGAAGGTCTTCACGTATTCCAGGGCTCGACGCATCAGGGCCGGGTCCCAGACGCACATGCCGTCGTCTGAGAAGACGCGCACCTGGGCACGAGATTCGGCCATGGCCCCGATATCTGAGAGGCGTTCCCCTGCCAGGCCCACGGTTACAGCACCGATGGGCTGAACCTTGACCCAACCCGAGTTTTTACCCAGCTCGTAGACCTGCTCCACCACGCCTGCAGTATCGGCAACGGGGTTAGAATTAGCCATGGCGAAGACGGCAGTGTAGCCGCCCAGGGCTGCGGCACGGGTGCCGGTTTCGACGGTTTCGGCGTCTTCCTGGCCGGGTTCACGCAGGTGGGTGTGTAAGTCGACCAGACCGGGCAGGGCGATAAGCCCCTGGGCCTCGACGACCTGGGCGGAAGCGTCCTCAAGGTTCTCGCCAATTTCAGCGATGAGGCCGTCCTTGATTAGAATATCGGCGGTTTTCTCGCCTAGCAGTGAGGCGCCCTTGATGAGGTAAACAGATTTAGTCATTGTTTCTCTTTCGTCCAGGGCTTAGGAGCCGGGGTAGAAGTCGTGAGCGGAGCCGCCGGTCATAAGCAGGTAGAGCACCGCCATACGTACAGACACACCGTTAGTCACCTGGCGCAGCACCCAGGATCGGGGTGAGTCTGCTGCTTCGGCGCAGATTTCGAGGCCGCGGTTCATGGGGCCGGGGTGCAGGATAGCGGTTTCGTGGGTGGACGCGTCAAGGCGGGCAAAGCGCTCGGGGGTAAGCCCCCACAGGCGGGAGTATTCCTCGGATGAGGGGAAGAAGGCCGCGTTCATACGTTCTTTCTGGATACGCAACATCATTACCGCGTCAACCCCCGACTCGATGGCGTCGTCGAGGTTATAGTAAATCTCTGCCGGCCAGTTTTCGATATCTACCGGGAGCAGGGTGGGCGGGGCAACGAACTTGACGGTTGCTCCCAGGGTGTGGAGCAGCCAGAGGTTGGAGCGGGCCACGCGGGAGTGCAGGATATCGCCCACAATCGCTACTCGCAGCCCCTCTAGGGTGAGGCCGCGGGGTGTGACGCCCTCAACCTGGGCCTTGAACTGGCGCAGGGTCATGGCGTCCAGCAGGGCCTGGGTGGGGTGGGCGTGGGTGCCGTCACCGGCGTTGATCACGGGTACGTCAATCCAGCCGGCTTCAGCCAGACGCTGGGGGGCACCCGATGCGCTGTGGCGAATCACCACTGCGTCGGCGTTGATTGCTGCCAGGGTCTGGGCGGTGTCTTTGAGAGACTCCCCCTTAGAGACAGATGAGCCCTTGGCCGAGAAGTTGATGATGTCGGCAGACAGGCGCTTTTCGGCGGCCTCGAAGGATAGGCGGGTGCGAGTCGAGTCTTCAAAGAAGAGGTTGACCACGGTGCGCCCCTGGAGCACGGGGAGTTTCTTGACTTCGCGCTGGCCGACCTCGCCCATGTAGTCGGCGGTATCGAGAATGTTGAGGGCGCCGTCAAGGGAGAGATCCTTGGTATCGAGCAGGTGACGCATAGCTACTCCCCTCCCTCTTGGGCTGAGGTGGTGGAGTGGGCGGGCTGGGAAATAATCACCTTGTCGTCTTCACCGTCGATGGAGGAGAGCAACACCTTAACCGATTCATGGGTGCTGGTGGGCAGGTTCTTTCCCACGTGATCTGCACGGATGGGGAGCTGACGGTGGCCGCGGTCAACCAGCACAGCGAGGCGGACGGCGCCGGGCCGGCCGTAGTCCTTGAGGGCATCGAGGGCGGCGCGGATGGTGCGCCCTGAAAAAAGTACATCGTCAACGAGAACGACGGTGCGGCCTTCAATCCCTGCTGCGGGCAGGCGGGTGGGCTCAGGCGTCCGCCCCGGTTTTGAAAGTAGGTCATCACGGTACATGGTGATGTCGAGCTGCCCCAGAGAAAAAGCGGGATTAAAGCCGGAATCTGTCTGGGCGATTTTATCGGCCAGACGCTGGGCTAGGGGGAAGCCTCGGCGCGGAATACCTAAGAGAACTAGGTTCTCGCTACCCTTGTTGGCTTCAAGAATTTCGTGGGCGATGCGAGTAAGAGCTCGCTCGATGTCGGCTGACTCCAGGATGACCCGGTGGGCTCCTGTTGATAGGTCGGTGGGTACACCGGTGGTATCGGTCATGTGCCGGCCTCCTTCCCCGCCTCACAGGACGGACTTAAAGGTTGCTGTCACACCTCAATGTATCACGTCCACCCTCACCGCGGCTGAATTTGAGACACATTTCAGTAGGTAGCAGAAAATCGGAAAAACCCACCTTGTTGGTGGGTTTTTCCGATTTTCTGGTACCTATAGGCCTAGGCCAGCAGGGTGGGCTTCACCTGGCGCAGGCGGTCGAGCAGGCCATTCACAAACTTGGGTGAATCATCGGTCGACAGCAGGCGAACCAGGCCGGTAGCCTCTGAGATAGCTACGGCATCGGGAATCTCATCGTTAAAGAGGAGCTCCCAAGCGCCAAGTCGCAGGGCCACGCGATCCACGCTGGGCATGCGGTCCATGGTCCAGTCCTGGGCGTAGGTTTCGATGTACTCGCGAATCTCTTCATCGTGGTCGCGTACGCCACGAACAATCTGCTCGGAGTAGAGCGAAATCTGCGCTGAGGTGTAGGTGCGGCGGCGGATCAGGACGTCAATGATGTCATCGCCACGCTGATCGGCCTCAAACAGGACTTCGAGGGCGCGAAGTCTAGCTTTGGTTCTTGAATTCACGGTACTTAGTCGTTGACGCGGCCGAGGTAGTCGCCGGTGCGGGTATCGACCTTGACCTTGGTGCCGGTTTCAAGGAAGAGGGGCACCTGAATCTCGGCGCCGGTCTCGACGGTTGCGGGCTTGGTGCCGCCGGTAGAGCGGTCACCCTGCAGGCCGGGCTCGGTGTAGGTGATTTCGAGGACGACTGAGGCGGGAAGCTCGATGTAGAGGGGGGAACCTTCGTGCATGGCGATGGTTGCGGTCTGGTTTTCGAGCATGTACTTGGCGGCGTCGCCAACGGTGACCTCAGAGACGTTGATCTGGTCGTAGGTCTTCATATCCATGAAGACGTAGTCGGTGCCGTCCTGGTAGAGGTACTGGTAGTCGGAGCGGTCGACGGTTGCAGTCTCAATCTTGGCGCCGGCGTTGAAGGTCTTATCAACTACCTTGCCTGAGGTGACGTTGCGTAGCTTGGTGCGGACGAAAGCGCCGCCCTTGCCGGGCTTGACGTGCTGGAATTCGATGACGGACCAGAGGTTGCCGTCAATCTTGAGAACGACACCGTTCTTGATATCTGCGGTAGTAGCCAACAGACTCTCCTCTAAACTGAAATTTTCAATAAGCGTTGCGGGGTAAACCGTAGACCAGTCTACCGTGTGCTCTGCAGGTTTGAGGAGTTTCTTGGTGAGACTCACACGAGATATTAGGGACCAGCTTTTTACAGAGGGACCAGATTACTCTCAATGGTATGTCACGGGGTGAAGTACTTTGGGAGTAATCTGGTCCCTACTGATTAGGCGGCAATTTCCTGGTAGGTCATAAACAGGATCGAGTCGTCGGGTACCTCGTAAATACGGGGCTTGCCCAGGCTTTCCAGCACGACGAAACGCAGCATGTTGCCGCGGGCCTTCTTATCGCGGCGCATGGTTTCAAGCAGTTTGGGCCAGCGGTCTGCCGGGTAGGTGATAGGCAGGTCAAGGGCGGCACAGATGGCGCGGGTTCGCTCAACGGTAGCCTCATCAAGGTAGCCAGCGGCGAGGGACAGCTCTGCGGCGAAGACCATGCCTACCGCTACGGCAGCACCGTGGCGCCACTGGTAGCGTTCTGCGTGCTCGATGGCGTGGCCCAGGGTGTGCCCGTAGTTCAGGAATTCGCGGCGGCCCGACTCCTTCAGGTCTTCAGACACCACCTCAGCCTTAACCCGAATGGAGCGCTCGATAAGTTCCCGTACCACCTCAGACTGGGAATCCCGAATCTTGCCGGGGTTAGCTTCAATCAGGTCGAGAATCACCGGGTCTGCGATGAAGCCGCACTTAATCACTTCGGCCATACCGGTGAGCAGCTCGTGCTGCGGTAGGGTGCGCAGCACGCCCAGTTCGCAGAGGACGGCTGCGGGCGGGTGGAAGGCCCCCACCAGGTTCTTGCCCTCTGCGGTGTTGATGCCGGTCTTGCCGCCGACTGCGGCGTCCACCATGCCGAGCAGGGTGGTGGGGATATGGATGACGCGGACGCCGCGCAGCCAGGTGGCTGCCACGAAGCCGGCCAGGTCGGTGACGGCACCGCCACCTACGGAAATAATCGCATCGGTGCGGGTGAAGTCGTTTTGGCCCAGTACCTGCCAACAGAAGGCCGCGACCTGGATGTGCTTGCCCTCTTCGGCGTCCGGAATTTCAGCCGAGTAGGCCTCAAAACCCGCTGTGCGCATCTGCTCCATCACCAGCTCACCGGTAGAGCGCAGGGCGCGGGGGTGGATGACGAGGACGCGCTGGGTTCGCTTGCCCAGGATCTCGGGAATGGTACCGAGCAGGTTATGGCCTACGTAAACGTCGTAGTTTTCTGAAGGCTGGGTGCCGGTGACGGGTATGACGGTGGTGGCCTGGTCGCTCACGCTTGACCCTTTCGGTTCTTGATGATGAAGTTCTGAATTTCGGCTGCCATGTCGGCTATTCCCCGGCCTCCGCAGGCGTCCAGGGTGTAGCTGGCGAGCTCTTCGTAGCGGTCCCGCCGGGCCTCAAATATTTCGATCCATTTTTGCACCGGGTTGGGCTGGAGCAGGGGCCGGGTTTTGCTGTTCTGGATGCGCGGGGCTACGGTTTCGGCGTCAACCTTGATATAGATAACGGTCTCGTCTTTGAGGACGTCGGCTACTTCCGGCGTCATGGGCGCTCCCCCGCCTAGGGAGAAGATGGTGTTGCGCCGGGCTGGTGAGGTCAGCACTTCACGGATCACCTCAGCTTCGATACGGCGGAACTCAGCTTCACCGTAGTCGGCAAAGATTTGTGACACCTCACCGTATCTTTCGACGATGAGGTGATCAGAGTCGAGGAACTCATAGCCGTAGAAGCGCGCGAGGTGCGTGCCTATATAAGACTTACCCGCAGCCATGGGGCCGATGATTACGACCGGACGGGATTTTTCGATATAGGTTTCTTGCACCTCGCGCACCTGGTTGGGTGCGAGCACCTCGGTCATGTCGATCGCGTGGTCACGTGATCGGGGGGTCATGGTTAGGCGTCCCACCCTGCTACGTTGGATTCCCAGGCCAGGGATTCGGGGATTGCTGCCAGGTAGGAGTCCATGTTGCGGCGGGTTTCGGTGATGGAGTCGCCGCCGAACTTTTCGAGGGCTGCTTCTGCCAGCACCAGAGCGACCATGGCTTCTGCGACGACGCCGGCTGCGGGCACAGCACAGACATCTGAGCGCTGGTGGTGGGCGCGAGCCACCTCACCGGTGGAGGTATCGATGGTGGCCAGGGCCTTGGGCACGGTGGCGATGGGCTTCATGGCGGCGCGTACACGCAGCAGGTCACCGATGGTCATACCTCCTTCGATACCGCCTGCGCGGTTTGAGACGCGCTGGACGCCGTGTTCACCGGGTACGATTTCGTCGTGGGCGCGGGTGCCGGGGCGCTTGGCGGTTTCAAAGCCGTCGCCTACTTCTACACCCTTGATGGCCTGAATACCCATGAGGGCTGCGGCCAGGCGGGCGTCAAGGCGACGGTCCCAGTGCACGTAGGAGCCGAGCCCCGGGGGTAGGCCGTAGGCCAGAACTTCTACCACGCCGCCCAGGGTCTCGCCGTCCTTGTGAGCCCTATCGACAGTAGCGACCATGGCTTCGGAGGTTGCGGTGTCGAAGCAGCGCAGGGGGTCGGCGTCGAGGGCAGCAACATCGCGAGGGGTAGGACGCGGAGCATTGGCGGGGGCTGCTACCTCGGCGATAGCGGTGGTATGGCTGACCAGTTCTACGCCGAGAGCCTTAAGAATCTGGGCTGCAACAACGCCCAGGGCTACGCGGGTTGCGGTTTCGCGGGCGCTGGCGCGTTCAAGGACGGGGCGGGACTCGTCGAAGCCGTACTTCTGCATACCGGCGAAGTCTGCGTGGCCGGGGCGGGGACGGGTGAGGGCCGCGTTGCGGGCGCGCCCCTCGATCAGGGCGGGGTCAACGGGGTCTGATGACATCACATCAACCCACTTGGGCCATTCGGTGTTGGCGATTTCAATGGCTACGGGGCCGCCCTGGGTCTTGCCATGGCGCACACCGCCAAGGATGCGCACGCGGTCCTCTTCGAACTTCATGCGGGCACCACGGCCGTAGCCGAGGCGGCGGCGGGCTAGAGCATCGCGCACCATCTCGCTGGTGAGTTCGACACCTGCCGGTACGCCTTCAATAATTCCTACCAGGGCTTCGCCGTGGGATTCACCGGCTGTGAGCCAACGTAGCATCTCTAACCTTCTTTACGTTTGCCTGTGGGTCTTGTGTTCTAAGATTTCCAAAAATAGCGGTCGATAGCAAACCGCTACTTCACGATTCGGTACGAGTAGTCTCAGCCTGTGAGCCAGGCTGACTCGTTCACCGATTCGGGCTCAAAGCCTGTAACCGGTAGCCCTACCGCCTGACGCATGGCGGTGAGCACTTCTTCCTGCAGGGGCAAGGGGTGGCTCCTCTCGTGGCCGGTAAAGAGCTTGATCTGGTCTACCGCCTGGTACATCAGCATCTCAAGGCCGCTGGTCACGGTACCGCCGCGGGCTTCCCACTCCCCCGCTAGAACCGAGGGCCAGGGGTCATAGGAGACATCCAGCAGGTAGCCCGCAGATTCACCCTGTTCTGCGGTAGCCAGTAGTCCGTCGGCTGCCCCCGCAGGAAGGGTACAGACGGTTACATCAAATTCCGCGTAGCTCTTAGCGAAGCTATCGATGGGCAGGAAGTCAAGGTCCAGCCCCAGGCGGGTGGCGGCGTCCGCAACCCCCTGAGCCCGGCTAGCGTCGCGCACAAAGACGCGGACGCCGTCCGCCCCCATGGTGCGCAAGGCGGCAAGGGCGGCGGTGGCGGTACCGCCGCCACCAATAATCGCAGCATGCGCGGGCTTACCGACGAAGCCGGCCTGGCGCAGGGCATTGACGATACCCGATACGTCGGTGTTATCACCCCAGGAGGTCAACTGACCATCAGCATCGTGCCGCCAGTAGACGGTGTTAACAACGCCTACTGCTTGGGCAAAGGGGGTCAGGTGATCCAGGTGCTCTTTGACCGCTGATTTCAGCGGCATGGTGACAGAAAAGCCGCGGGTGCCCTGCCCGGGGGTGTAGCGGGCGAAGACGTCGGCTAACTGGTCCTCACGGGTGTCCAGCCGCTCATAGTCCATCTCGATGCCAAGCGCCCGGTAGGCGGCCCGGTGGAGCAGGGGCGACTTACTGTGTTTAATGGGGTGCCCCAAGACAAAAGCCCTGGGGCACTCGGTAACCTGCTGACACATTAGGAGCAAACACCCTCGTGAGCTTCACAGAATTCATCGTACACTTCAACGTTCTTCAGGTGCTCTTCGTAAGTCTTTGCAAAGAGGGTCTCACCGGTGAAGAGGTCAACGGTAACCCAGAAGTAGTAGTCGTTCTTCTCAGGATTAGCCGCAGCCTTGATGGCAGCTAGGCCCGGTGAACCAATGGGGCCTACGGGCAGGCCCTGGTAGTAGAAGGTGTTGTACTTGTTGCTGGCGTCCTGCTTCTGCTCGGTAGAGATGTGGTAGCTCTGAATACCCAGACCGTAGGCCACAGTTGCATCGGACTGCAGGAAGCCGCTGGTCTCACCATTGGGGTTGTTCAGGCGGTTCTCAATAGCACCGGCAATCGGGTAGTAGTCAGCCTCGCGACCCTCAAACTCAAGAATTGAGCCGACGGTGATGACGTGGAAAATCTGGTCATCGCCGGAGACCCCGGCCTCTTCCAGGGCCTTGAAGGTGTTATCAACCATCATCTGCAGAATCTCTTCAGCACCGGCGTCCTTGGGGAAGCGGTATTCGCCGGGGAAGAGGAAGCCTTCGATAGTGGGGAACTTAGACGGAATGCCAAAGTGGGTGGGGTCGGTGGACAGGGCTTTAAATTCTTGAGCGCTGATACCGGTACTGGTGGACAGGGCTTCGAAGGTCTTGTCCATACGCCAGGTGCGGGCAACAGCCACATAGTTGGTGTTGGCGTCGTCAAAACGCAGGAGCTCGTTCAGGGCAGATGAGCTGCTCATTTCTTCCTGCATCTTGTACTCACCGGGCTGGAAGAACTGGCCTTGACCGTTATTGGAGTATTCCTCCAAGAAACGGTCGGCGTGTGCAATAATGCCCTGCTCTTCGAGAGAGTTAGCGATGCTAATAGCCGATGCACCCTCAGGGATAGTGAAGGTGACTTCGGTGCCGTTACCCTCGCCCGCGTAATCCTTCCGCTCGAACCAGCCGTACTGGGGGGCCAGAATCGATACGACCAGCACCAGGGCTACCGCAAACACAAGGCCTGCAGAAATCACAAAGTTGCGGGAGCGACGGCGGGTGCGGTCACGGTCTGCTGCGGTATATTCCTCTTCATCGACAGCGGTGAAGAACCCACCGTTAGCTCCGTCTTCGGTTGACCCCAGCAGGCCGTCAAGATCGGTCTGCTGGTTCTTGGTGCGGCGGCGCGGCGGGCGGCTAGAACTCGAGTTCTCAGACATTCGGGTTCTCCGTTTCGTCGTTGGAGGTGCTAGATTCAAGCTCACTGTGAGGACTCGTGAGCTCAACGCGGTAACCGGCCAGATGCTGACCGGCCTTGAGGGTATCGACGGCATGCTGCAGGATATTGACGGCAGCGACCTGGTCGACCATGGTTTTGAATTCTCTGCTCGATACCCCGGCCTCGTGGAGCGAGCGGTGGGCACTCACCGTGGTGAGTCGCTCATCGATCAGCCACACGGGCACGGAGGCATCGTCAGCAGCAAGTTCCTGCACCAGGGCCTCGGCATACTCGCGGGCCATGAGGGTCGAGGGGCTCTCTCCCCCGCGCATGGTCTTGGGTAACCCCACGAAGACTTCGGTGACTTCGTTAACCTCGATGAGCTTGCGAAGTACTCGCCGGTCTGAGTTCTTTTTCAGGTCGCGGCGGAGGGTCTTGAGGGGGGTTGCGAGTATGCCGTCGGGGTCGCACAGGGCCAGGCCGACGCGGGCATTGCCCACGTCGACTCCCATGCGGCGGCCTCTGGTGAAGGTCACTGGGTTAGGCCCCCAGCTCTGAAATGGTGGATCGGATAGCGGTGAAGGCTTCGTCGATCTTGGTGGCGTCCTGACCGCCGCCCTGGGCGACGTCGTCCTTACCGCCACCGCCACCGCCGAGTACGCCGGCTGCAACACGGACGAGGGCACCTGCCTTAACACCGGCATCACGGGCGGCCTGGTTGGTGGCAACCAGAATAACCGGACGGCCCTTGTTCACACCGGCAACAGCTACGGTGGCAGCGTCCTCCCCCAGGCGTGAGCGCAGGTCAAGGGCGAGTTCGCGCACAGCATTGGCGTCCAGTTCCCCTGCATTGTGGAGCAGGGTGCGGACGGAGCCCACCATCTGGGCGGTTTCGGTCAGCTTACCAGCCTCAGCCTGCAGTTTTTCCTTGCGCAGCTTAGTCAGTTCCTTCTCAGCTTCCTTGAGCTTGGCCAGGGTCTGGTTAATCTTTTCGGGCAGTTCAGTGGAGGACTGTACCTTCATCAGACCGGTCAGCTGGTTGACCAGGGTACGCTCGGCAGCCAGGTGGTTGAAGGAGTCCAGGCCGACCAGGGCTTCAACGCGGCGGTTGCCCGAGCCGACGGACTGCTCGGTGAGCAGGGTCAGGGAACCAATCTGAGCGGTTGAACCGACGTGGGTACCACCGCAGAGTTCGCGGGAGAAATCGCCGCCCATTTCGACCACGCGCACGGTGTCGCCATACTTTTCGCCAAAGAGGCTCATGGCGCCGAGCTTCTTGGCCTCATCCAGCGGCATTTCGCGGGTAATGGTCTGGAAGTTGTCGCGGATAGCGGTGTTAGCGACCTCTTCGACTTCCTGCTTAGCGGCGTCGGAGAGACCCTCGTTCCAAGCGAAGTCGAAGCGCAGGTAGCCTTCCTTGTTGAAGGAGCCGCGCTGGGTTGCTTCCTTACCGAGTACCTGGTGCAGGGCTGCGTGGATGATGTGGGTGCCGGAGTGGGCCTTTTCGCCGTCCTGACGGCGCTGTACGTCCACCTGGGCAATAACGGGAGCACCGGCTACAACCTCGCCCTCGCGCACAACTGCGCGGTGCACTGAGAGGCCCTTGACCGGCTGCTGGACGTCTGAAACGTCAATGGTGAAGCCGTTACCGGTGATGACGCCGGTATCCGCGGCCTGGCCGCCAGCCTCAGCGTAGAAGGGGGTTTCGTCGAGTACGATTTCAACCTTCTGACCAGCGGACGCCGCGGGTACAGAAACACCGTCGACCAGGATGGCGCGCAGGGTGGTTTCGGTGCGCAGCTCGTCGTAGCCGGTGAAGATGGAGCCGCGTTCGTCGGCCAGTTCGCGGAAGACGGATAGGTCGGCCATGCCACCCTTCTTGGCCTTAGCGTCGGCCTGGGCGCGGTGGCGCTGTTCTTCCATGAGGGCACGGAACTGGGCTTCGTCGACCTTTACCCCGGCTTCTTCGGCCATTTCGAGGGTCAGGTCGATGGGGAAACCGTAGGTATCGTGCAGGGCGAAGGCGTCTGCACCTGAGACTTCGCCCTTACCGGCGGCCTTGGCTGAGGCAACTGCCTCTTCCAGGCGGGCGGTGCCTGATTCGATGGTCTTGAGGAAGGCCTTCTCTTCGGCGTAGGCGATGCGGGAGATGCGCTCGAAGTCTTCGGCTACGTAGGGGTAGGCGCCGGCCATGGCGTCCTTAGAAGCGGGGAAAAGGACGGGCAGACAGGGCTCGGTGACGCCCAGCAGGCGCATGGCGCGGATAGCGCGACGCATGAGACGGCGCAGAATATAGCCGCGGCCCTCGTTGGAGGGGGTTACACCGTCGGCAATGAGCATGAGGGAGGAGCGGATGTGGTCGGCTACCACGCGCATGCGCACGTCGTCCTCGTAGCCTTCGTCGTTAGCGTCTTCGGAGCCGTGGTACTTCTTGCCGGAAAGCTTGGCTGCGGCGTCGAGGACGGGGCGAACCTGGTCGGTTTCGTAGAAGTTCTCTACGCCCTGTAGCAGCATGGCCAGGCGCTCTACGCCCAGGCCGGTGTCGATGTTCTTCTTGGGCAGATCCCCCAGAATCTCGAAGCTGTCCTTGCCGGTACCTTCACCGCGCTGGTACTGCATGAAGACCAGGTTCCAGATTTCGATGTAGCGGTCGTCGTCGGCTGCGGGGCCGCCTTCCTTGCCGTATTCGGGGCCGCGGTCGTAGAAGATTTCTGAATCGGGCCCTGCGGGGCCGGGCTGGCCGGTGGACCAGTAGTTCTCGGCCATGCCCATCTTCTGGATGCGCTCGGCGGGGAACTTCACGTCGTTGACCCAGATGTTATAGGCTTCATCATCACCCTCGTAGACAGTAACCCAGAGACGTTCGGGGTCGAGTCCGTAGCCGCCGTCTTCGATGGAGGAGGTCAACAGCTCGTAGGCCCAGGGAATGACTTCCTTCTTGAAGTAGTCACCGAAGGAGAAGTTACCGGCCATCTGGAAGAAGGTGCCGTGGCGGGCGGTCTTGCCAACCTCGTCGATGTCGAGGGTGCGGATGCACTTCTGTACGCTCACCGCGCGGGAGAACTTGGGGGTTTCGCGACCCAGGAAGTAGGGAATGAAGGGGACCATGCCCGCGATGGTGAACATGGCGCCGGGTTCGTGTGAAACCAGTGACGCTGAGGGTACTACGGTGTGCCCGCGCTTTTCGAAGAATTCGATCCAGCGCTTTGAGATTTCCTGTGAGAGCATCGAGGCTTTCTTCCTTCGGTTGGTAGTAAATCTTGGGGAGGTTCGCTTATGCGAAGAAGTCTTTGCCTAGTTCGGCATCGCGCTCTAGGCGGCGCCTGATGTCGGCTTCTCGTTCTGCCAGACTTCCGGCCGGGGGCAGGGCAACAGATTCGATGAGATGGTCGTCCGCTAGTTGCTGGGGCTCGCTCCCCTGCTGCCAGGTGTCAAGAGAGCCTGGGCGGGCGTCCTTGGTCTGGGCATCGAAGCGGTCTTTGAGTTCTGCTTCTTTTTCGTCCATGCCCGCTTTGACGGTCGCGGCGAAGCTGATGACCTTGAGGGCTGCCCCCTTGAAGGGGGCGCCGTATTTTGAGTCAAAGAATTGAGCCATGGTGCTACCTTCTGCTGTGAAGCGCTGCAGGGGGTGGTTCGCTGAGACTTCAAGGTCGGTGGACGCCGGTGCTGAGGTACGGGGGCGCGTGACTAGGTAGCCTGCAGCGGCTCCGCCCGCTATGAGGAGTACGTTTTTGAGCAGTCCCATTTAGTGGCCTTTGGGTGAGGTTCCGGGGCGCTCCTGCCCTGCGGTGGTTGAGGCTGCCGGGCGTGAACCGGTTGCAGCGGAGCCGTCCCCCTTGACTGCCTTGCGGATGCCGTGGGAGAAGGCTGCGACCTTGATGAGGGGCTGACCTACGGTCGAGGTGACCAGTGATGAGAGGGCAGAAACGTTTGCTGAGGCGTCAGAAACGTTGCTGGTGATGTTATCGACCTTTTCGATCTGGGCGTTGGTGCTGGCAACGGTTTTGGTGACTTCACCGATGAGGGGGGTGGTTTCGTTATTGAGGGACCGGATGGTTACGGTGAGTTCGTCAAAGACCTTGCCGAGTTTGATAATGGGCAGGGCTAGCAGGGCTACGAGGATTGCGAATACGCCTGCGGCTATGAGGCCCGCGATGTCTGCTCCGCTCACGGCTTCCCTACTTTCTGCCGAGTCACCCGGCTGTTAAAGGACACGATTTGATAACAATCTTACTTTACACGGCATTAAGGAGCCAGCCCGCCCCCTGCTCCCGTGTGGGTGCAGGGGGCGGGCTGGTTAAGCTTGGCGTGATTAGGCCAGGCGTGAGTAGTATTCAACCACGAGCTGCTCTTCGCAAGTCACGGGGATTTCTTCACGCTTGGGTGCGCGCTCGAGCTTTGCGTGGAGCTTCTCGATCTCTACGTTCAGGTAGGCAGGGGTGTCGGGCAGGACGTCCTGGTGTGCGCCGGTGGCTGCAACCTGGAAGGGTGCCATCTTCTCTGACTTGGGGTGAACGTGGATGAGCTGGCCGGGCTTGACGCGGAAGGAGGGGCGGTCAACGCGGATGCCGTCTACCATGATGTGGCGGTGTACGACGAGCTGACGTGCCTGTGCGATGGTGCGAGCGAAACCTGAGCGCAGGACGAGGGCGTCGAGGCGGGTTTCGAGAATCTCGACCAGGTTCTTACCGGTCTGGCCTTCAATGCGCTTTGCTTCGAGGTAGGCGCGGCGCATCTGTGCTTCACGGATGTTGTACTGTGCGCGCAGACGCTGCTTCTCGCGCAGCTGTACGGCGTAGTTTGAGTCAGCCTTCTTGCGGCTGCGGCCGTGCTGGCCGGGGCCGTAAGGACGACGCTCGAGGTACTTTTCTGCCTTGGGGGTCAGTGCGATGCCGAGGGCACGTGACTGACGCACGGTACGGCGGGTACGGTTGTGGTTTGCCACAGTTCGTATTCCTTTTCTTTAGCGGTTGGCACGGCTCGTAACGCATATACGGTGGTGTGCTGAGCCTTTCCCACGGGTGTGGGTGTGCCATTGTTCTGGTGGTCTGGCCTCCGGTGGGCCGCCCACGGTTTGGGCGGTGGAGAGTAGAGAGCAGCCGCACTCTCGGTACTACGAGCTACCCGGTGATCAGTTCCTGTCCCGCTACCGGGGCGGACGCTGCGTTTTGGGTAGTCTGCCAGCCTTAGAAATTATTCTCTCCTATCCCTAGAGAGAAATAAAGTATGTATATGGTGTGCTTTTAAGCATAGGATGCGCCTATCCTAACCCTTGGCAGGAAAAGCGCATCCTCTCAGAATTCGGTCAAGTTTTGACTAGTTGGTTGCACCTCGTGAAGAACGGTCTGCTGTGATAACTCGACCGTCACTTAAAGTAACCTCTACGTGGGTGTGATAGTAGATGTAATACATGTCTCTACTCCCCAGCCTAAGTACATTGGGGTAGGTGGCAACCAGCGGGGGGAGGGCCTGTGATGCTGATGGCCCAGTGCGCCCTGAAACAAAGGTAACACCACATTCGCTGGAGCCTTGGTAAGTACCAGCTCCACTAGAACCATCGAAGGTGTACTCGATATTCCAGCCCGTGCGCGAGGTTCCGGGGTCAGCCGGGAAGGTGTGAGGAGTGGGCCCATGACTAGTTACAAGGCGGTTCCAGCCCGGTGCCATACTGTTACCGGAGTAGACAAAATTGCAGGAATCACCTGAGCAGCTACCGTTATTAGAAAAATAAGCGCCAGAGGTGTTCCCAGGCCAAAAGGCACCAGGCATTCTGCTGCCGGGCTGACGTGTTTCAATCCACTGGGTATAAGTAGCCTTCTCTACAGTAACGCCTAGGGGCAGGCCTGTGATTTGGAAGCCTGCGCTTGCATACAGGTACTGATTAGTAGTGCTTGTCCTGGGGTTAGCGACGTTTGATTTTGTTCCCCAGTCATAGTACACACTGGAAGCCGGTATAAGAACCGGCTCAGGGCACCGCGATGCTGCGTAGGCAGGTATTTGAGTGGTTGCAATGACACTAGGTAGTGCCCAGGCGCTCCCCTTCGCCAAGGTGCGACGTGAAATATTGGTCATCTTGATGAAAACCCAATCTGTTCTATGGATAGCAGAATACATCTGCAACGACATCTAGAGAAAACTAGACAAATTAAACTATAGACTAATTTCCAGCCCCAGGGTGCTAGGGTGCCAGAAAAATTAGAGTGATTTTCCTAATTTCACCCCTACGAGCTGGGGGTAGTTTTGCGTAAGGTTCGAATCCGTTCTAGCCTTTGCTGAAGGATTTTCTCTTCCCCAAATAAACTAGGACGATAGTAGACCACCTTTTGCAGGTTCTCAGGTGCATAGGTCTGACGAGCTATACCATTTTTCTCATCATGAGGGTAAATATAACCCCTACCATGTCCCAACGCATCTGCTCCAGGGTAGTGACTATCGCGCAGATGTACCGGGATTGGATCTACCAAACCGGAGCGGACGTCCGCCAAGGCCCCATCAATAGCCCGGTATACGGCGTTCGACTTAGGGGCAGACGCCAAATGAATCGTCGCCTGCGCCAGATTCAAACGGGCCTCGGGCAACCCCACCAGCTGAACAGCCTGGGCAGCATTCACCGCAGCGGTCAGGGCCGTGGGATCAGCCATACCAATATCTTCACTAGCATGAACGATCAGGCGGCGGGCAATAAACCGAGGGTCCTCCCCCGCCTCAATCATGCGCGCCAGATAGTGCAGGGCAGCATCCACGTCTGAGCCGCGAATCGACTTAATAAAGGCACTGGTAACGTCGTAGTGCTGGTCCCCCTGCTTGTCATAACGAACCACCGACCGGTTGACCGCCAAGCTCGCATGCTCAGCCGTCACTAGCAGGGGCTGGTTGACCGAATACTCGACCCCGGCATCCGCAGCCTTACCAAAAGCCACCGCGGCAGCCGCCTCTAAAGAGGTCAAGGCCTTACGGGCATCCCCGTTGGCCATCTTGACCAGATGCTCTGCGGCCTCACTTTCCAGGTCAATCACACCGGCAAAACCGCGGGGATCTGTGACCGCACGCTGGAGCAGCTCAGCTATATCGGTGTCGGTCAGCCCCTGCAGGGTCAACAGAATAGAGCGCGACAGCAGGGGCGAAATGACCGAAAACGAGGGATTCTCGGTGGTTGCTGCCACTAGAACCACCCAACGGTTCTCTACCCCCGGCAACAGGGCGTCCTGCTGGGCCTTTGTAAAACGGTGAATCTCGTCCAGAAAAAGCACGGTGGTAAGCCCGCGAAAATCGCGGTCTTCAAGGGCCTGGTCCATGACGGCGCGAACGTCCTTCACCCCGGCAGTAATGGCAGAGAGCTCCACGAACTTGCGCCCGGCTCCCCCGGCAATCACATTCGCAAGGGTGGTCTTGCCCGTACCGGGAGGGCCCCACAGAATCACCGAACTGGGCCCTGCTGGCCCACCGCTCTCACCTGCCAGCACTCGCAGGGGTGAGCCCGGACCCAGCAAATGCTTCTGCCCCACCACCTCATCGAGATTTCGGGGGCGCATACGCACCGCCAGCGGAGCCCGCTGCCGGCTGCGCGTCACCCGCTCACTATCGGTATCGGGCTGAGAATCATCAAAAAAGAAGAGGGAGGGTTCCACAGTGAGCTTACCTTAGAGAGAATTGGTGTCGAGAATCAGAGTAACGGGGCCGTCGTTGGTCAGGCTCACCTGCATATCGGCACCGAACCTGCCGGTTTCAACGGTTACCCCCAGGTCGCGCAGGGCCTGAACATAGTCATTGAAGAGAGGCTCGCTCACAGGGCCGGGCGCTGCCGCAGACCAGGACGGACGCCGCCCCTTCTTCGCATCCCCGTAGAGGGTAAATTGGCTCACCGCCAGTACCGGTGCGCCCTCATCAAGCACAGACCGCTCCCCCGCTAGTAGCCGCAGGTTGGCGGTCTTTTCTGCGAGCTTGGCAACCTGGGCGGGGCCGTCCGTATGCGTAATACCCACCAGAACCAGCAGGCCGGGCCGGTCGATTGCTCCTACCGTTTCGCCGTCAACAGTGACGGCTGCTGAGGTAACCCGTTGAAGAACTGCGCGCATGGGTGCTCCTTTGTGTGGAGGGTGGCTAACGGTTCTAGCCTATCAACTGCCCTAGAAAGACCAGAAAAACCAGAAATACCCACCACCTAGTTCGTGGGTATTTCTGGTTTAGATGGTACCTACTGGGAAGGGACGGTTACTTCTCACCGTCCTTCTTGGGCTTGAAGTCAACGCCGGCTTCCTTGCGCTGCTGGGCAGTGATAGGTGCAGGAGCTGCGGTCAGCGGGTCGTAACCGCCACCGGTCTTGGGGAAGGCAATGACGTCGCGGATAGAGTCGGTGCCACCGATCAGCTGCAGCACGCGGTCCCAACCGAAAGCGATACCACCCATGGGGGGCGCACCGAAGCTGAAGGCCTCCAGCAGGAAGCCGAACTTCTCGGCAGCCTCTTCCTCGGTAATACCCATGACCTTGAAGACACGTTCCTGCACGTCACGCTGGTGGATACGGATTGAACCGCCACCGATTTCGTTACCGTTGCAGACGATGTCGTAGGCGTAGGCCAGGGCCTCGCCGGGGTTCTCGTCGAAGGAGTCCAGGTACTCGGGCTTGGGTGAGGTGAAGGCGTGGTGCACAGCGGTCCAGGCTGAGTGGCCCAGGGCAACGTCGCCAGACGCGGTTGCGTCAGCAGCTGACTCGAACATGGGGGCGTCCACTACCCAGACGAAGGACCAATCGCCGTCCTTAATCAGACCGGTGCGGTGGCCAATCTCAACGCGGGCTGCGCCCAGCAGGGCACGGGAGGCCTTGGCCTCACCGGCTGCGAAGAAGATGCAGTCGCCGGGCTTGGCGCCGGTAGCCTCAGCCAGACCCTCGCGCTCAGCGTCGGTGATGTTCTTGGCAACGGGGCCGGTCAGCTCGCCGTCCTCCTGAATCAGTACGTAGGCAAGCCCCTTAGCCCCGCGCTGCTTGGCCCATTCCTGCCAGGCATCCAGGGTTCGGCGGGCCTGGGAAGCACCACCGGGCATCACAACGGCACCAACGTAGGGGGCCTTGAAGACGCGGAAGGTGGTGTCCTTGAAGTAGTCGGTCAGCTCGGTGAGTTCCAGGCCGAAGCGCAGGTCGGGCTTGTCCGAACCGTACTTCTCCATGGCGTCCTTGTAGGTAATACGCTCGATGGGGCGGGGTACCTTGACGTCAATCAGGTTCCAGACGGCCTCAACGATACGCTCGCCCAGGTCGATGATGTCTTCCTGGTCGACGAAGGAAGCTTCGATATCCAGCTGGGTGAATTCGGGCTGACGGTCGGCGCGGAAGTCCTCGTCGCGGTAGCAACGGGCGATCTGGTAGTACTTCTCGATACCGCCCACCTGCAGCAGCTGCTTGAAGAGCTGGGGTGACTGGGGTAGGGCGTACCAGGAGCCGGGTGCCAGACGTGCGGGCACCAGGAAGTCGCGGGCGCCTTCGGGGGTGGAGCGGGTCAGGGTGGGGGTCTCGACCTCGGTGAAGTTCTCATCGTGCAGCACCTCGCGGGCGGCACGGTTCGCTTCTGAGCGCAGGCGCATCAGGCGGGCAGGCTCGGGGCGGCGCAGGTCGAGGTAGCGGTACTTGAGGCGGGCTTCTTCGCCCACTTCGACGTGCTCATCAATCTGGAAGGGCAGGGGGGCTGAGGTGTTGAGCACCTCGGTCTCCTTGACCATGACCTCGATTTCACCGGTGGTGAGGTTGGGGTTTTCGTTGCCCTCGGGGCGGCGGGTTACTTCGCCCACGACCTTGAGGACGTACTCGTTGCGCAGGTGCTCGAAGTCGGCTTCGTTGTGGAAGACGACCTGGGTGACGCCTTCGCGGTCACGCAGGTCAACGAAGGCCACGCCACCGTGGTCGCGGCGGCGGGCTACCCAGCCAGAGAGGGTAACGGTTTCTCCGATGTTCTCGGCGGTTAGCTCGCCAAGGGTGTGAGTGCGTAGCACTGAGTTCCTTTCGATGGGGCACGGTACCGGGTGGCACTGTCTTCAGTTCAGTTTGCTCCCGATTTTACCGTGTTGCGGTGCGCCTGGCACCGGTTGGACGGGTGTGAATTAGGCGGTAGGGAGCACGCGCACGTGCAGGTCGTCGGCGGGCGGGGCCCAGGTGCCGGGATTTGCAGCTACCTGCTCGCCGGTGCGGATGTCTTTTACCTCGTGGGTGAGTTCGCCGTTCTCCCCCGCTGAGGTGAACCAGACGAAGGGGATGCCACGCTTCTCGGCGTACTTAATCTGCTTGCCGAACTTGGCGGCGGTGGCTGAGACCTCGCAGGCGATACCGCAGGCACGTAGGGCATCGGCGACGTCCTGGGCACTTGACCACATATCGTCGTTGGTGAGAGCAATGAGGACGGCGGTGGGCACCTTGCGGGTTGCTTCGGCAAAGCCCTGGGACAGGATGCGGGCCACCAGGCGGGTCACGCCAATAGAAAGGCCCACACCGGGGTAGGTCTTCTTGCCGTTTGAGGCCAGGGACTCGTAGCGTCCACCGGAGCAGATAGACCCCAGCTGTTCGTGGCCTACCAGCACGGTTTCGTAGACGGTGCCGGTGTAGTAGTCCAGACCGCGGGCAATAGAGAGGTCAGCTACTACCTTGCCGGGGGCGCGCTTAGCTGCCTCACCGATAACCTCGGTCAGTTCAGCTAGGCCCTCTTCGAGCAGGTCGTGGGTGACGCCTAGGGCTCGCACCTGATCAGCAAAGGAGGTGTCTTCAGCGCGGATGCTGGCAAGCTTGAGGGCGGCAGCGGCCTGCTCGTCGGTAGCGCCGACCTCGTCCTTAAGAAGCTGGGCGACGGCGTCCGCACCGATCTTTTCAAGCTTATCGATATTGCGCAGTACACCCGCAGTGTCGGTCAGGCCCAGGCCCAGGTAGAAGCCCTCGGAGAGCTTACGGTTGTTGACGCGTAGCTTGAAGTCGGGAATCGGCAGCTTGGAGAGCGCATCGACGATCACCAGGGCCAGCTCCACGTCGTAGCGGAAGGGCAGGGCACCGTCACCAACGACGTCCACGTCGGCCTGGGTGAACTCGCGGGCGCGACCCTCCTGGGGGCGCTCACCGCGCCAGACCTTCTGAATCTGGTAGCGCATGAAGGGGAAGGAAAGGTAGCCAGCGTTCTCCACCACGTAGCGGGCAAAGGGCACGGTCAGGTCAAAGTGCAGGGCCAGCTTTTCCTTCTTGCTGCCTCGGGCTTCGTCCGCATCATCAAGCAGACGGGAGACCGCGTAGACCTCTTTATCGATATCGCCCTTGCGCAGCAGCTGCTCAATGGTCTCTACCGAACGAGTCTCAATCGACGAAAAACCGTGAAGCTCAAAGGTCTCTCGCAAAGTATCGAGAACAAAATTCTCTACCAGGCGTTCCTCGGGCAGGTGCTCCGGAAAACCAGAAAGCGATTGTTTGCGAGCCATGTGCTCCCCTTTTATCGGTTGAAAAACGGTCGAAGTAGGTAACCTGCCCTCGCGAAACAAGCGGTCTCACAGCAGAGCATAGTCCCTTCAATACTAGACCGAAGGCGCACCTGCCGGGTAATTGCACCCGCTTTCACCCTAAACACGCTATGCTGGTAACTGCGCCACCTGCGCCCGATAGATTATTGCCGCCTCTTCGCGAAGCAGCAACCAGCCCTATCGATACGGCCCGGTCTGGTGCACTTTTCATTACTTAAACGGGGGTTCCTCCCCCACTACTGATGCGAAAAGAGTTATAGCGGTGACTACCCAATCCGACGACACCACCCTCAACGTAGACCTCGACAAGGCCCGCAAGTTCGGCCGCGTGGACGAAGACGGCCACGTTTTCGTAATCGTTGACGGTGAAGAATACGCAGTAGGCCAGGTACCCGGCGCAACCGCCGACGAAGCCCTCGGCTACTTCGCCCGCAAGTTTGAGAACTTTGAAGCCCAGGTTGCCCTGCTCGAAGAGCGCGTAAAGCGCAAGGCCAAGGCAGCTGACCTGCAGAAGGCAGCTGCCCACCTGGGCCAGCAGGTTGCTGTGCGCAACATGGTGGGCGACTACGCCGCCCTGCAGGAACGCCTGGTTGCCCTGGTTGGCAAGATCAATGAGCGTGAGGAAGCAGAGAAGACCGAGAGCGCCGAAGCTCGCCAGGCAGCCCTCGAAGCCCGCGAAGCTATCGTTTCTGAGGCTGAGGCTATCGTGGCTAGGGATGACTCTGCTATTCACTGGAAGAACTCCCACGCCCGTATGAACGAGCTGTTCGAAGAGTGGAAGAAGACTCAGAAGGAACACCACCTGGCTAAGAGCATCGAGGACGAGCTGTGGAAGCGTTTCCGTGCTGCCCGCACCAGCTTTGACCGCCGCCGCCGTGCCCACTTCTCCCAGCTCGATGAGGCTAATGCCAAGGCTAAGCGCGTGAAGGAAGCCCTGATTGCTGAGGCCGAGGCCCTGCAGACCTCCACCGACTGGGCAGCCACCGCCGCTAAGTACCGCGATCTGATGGACCAGTGGAAGGCAGCCCCCCGTGGCACCCGCAAGGAAGATGACGCCCTGTGGGCCCGCTTCCGCGCAGCCCAGGACGTCTTCTTCGATGCCCGCACCGCTGTGAACGCTGAGCTGGATAAGGAATTTGAGGCAAACCTGAAGGCTAAGGAAGCCCTGCTGGAAGAGGCCCACGGCATTCTGCCCGTTACCGATATCGCTGCGGCTAAGAAGGCCCTGGAGGGTATTCTGGACCGCTGGGAAGCTATCGGACGCGTGCCCCGCAACTCGGTGCGCCGCGTTGAGCAGGAGCTGCGTAAGGTTCAGGACGAAATCCACCGCGCCGAGAACGCCAAGTGGCAGAAGACCGACCCGGCTAAGCAGGCTCGCGCTAACTCCATGCTGACCCAGCTGGAGGAGGCCATCGCCGGTCTTGAAGCTGACCTGGCTAAGGCTGAGGCCAGCGGCAACGCTCAGAAGGTCAAGAAGGCTCAGGAAGCTCTGGACGCCCGCAAGCAGTGGCTTGAGACCCTCAAGGCTTCTTCTGCTGAGTTTGGCGCCTAAGCCACAGATTTGTCTGTGACGTCTTTGTGACGCAGAATCCCCCGCCTACCGGCCGGTAGACGGGGGATTTTTGTGGATAAGTAATTTTAGGCGGGAAAGTTATCCACAGCCTGACAACTTTTTATAGTGTACCTTGCGTTGATGTGCTAAAACGTAGGTATGGAACATCTCAACTCACTCGGTGCTCTCTCAGAGCTCCCCTTCCCCCTGGCCCCGGGAGGGCCCAGCCCCCACAACTCTTTGCAGGTTATCGCCCGCGACAGCAGTTCTTTCCAGCCCAGCCGGGCAGAGCACAAGCAGCATGAACCGCGGGAGCTACCGGCCCTCGTCCGCCTGTATAGCCAGCAAACCACGGGGCTTCCCGCAGCCCAGTGGCGGGCCTTCCTCAAGGAACGCGAGCTGGTGCATTTTCACCACGGTATCTACCGGGAGCCGGAGGACGAGCCCACCCCGCTCATGCGGGCAGCCAGCCTGGGCTTGCTCACCCCGGCAGGCTACCACCACCGGATTCGCTACTCTAGAACCACCGCAGCCTGGGTGTTGGGCTACTTGCCCGAGCTGCCCGAGGGGCGACTGCATGTAGACTACGACCGCGATAACCGGTGTAACCTCCCCCGCTCCTACCGGGCAGACTTTGCCACCCATCAGGCCCAGCTTCGCCCCTACGACACCATGACTATCGGGCCGGTCCGCCTCACCACGCCGCTGAAAACCGCCCTGGATATCATTACCCACTCGGTCGATGAGGGCGAGCTGGCTATCATCAAAGACATCCTGCGCGATAGCCAGAACAGTGTTACTCCTGAGCTTCTACTCCAAAGTGCCCGGGAGCAGATGAGCCTTAAAGCTACAGCCCTGCTCAGAGCACAGCACCTGGCCCACCAGTTTGAGGCGACAGAGATAGCCGGAGTCTAGCTCTGCTGGTTCATGAGCGGACGCGAGCCGGTCAGGCGGTAGGCATTATAGATACCGGGGACGTTGCGGATCTGGTTCAGCAGGTGCTCCATCATGAAGCGGTCAGAGAGCTCTACGGTGTATCGATTGACCACAAAACGTTCGTCGCTGGTGTGCACCTTGGCGTCCACGATATTGCAACCGGCCTCAGAAATAACCCGGATGGTGTCTGAAAGCAGGGCTTTACGGTCGATACCCTCCACCTGGATCGAAACCCGGTAGACGGAGTTACCGTGGGCAGCCCATTCCACCGCGGTCTGGCGGGGATCATCGGCCTGGCTTAGCACGTTGGGGCAGTCGGTACGGTGCACCGAAATGCCCTGCAAGCGGGTGACGATACCAACGATTTCGTCGGGCGGTACGGGGGTGCAGCAGCGGGCTATCTTGGTCAAGATACCCTCAGCGCCGGGTACCACAACGCCGTTGTCATCGCCCACCGTGCGGCGGTTAGACACCAGGGAGGCATCGAAGCTATCGATTTCAACGGTCTGATCGACATCGTCCTCGCCGTAGTAGAGGTTCACTAAGGAGGTAATGACGGCCTGGGTCTCCACCTCGTTCTCGCCCACAGCGTGGTAGAGAGTAGCAACGTCGTGCTTGTGAAGGTCCTGGGCTACCTGCAGCATGAGCTCAGGGGTCATCATCTTGGTCAGGGGCAGCTCGTGCTGGCGCATAGCCTTAACCACGCGCTCCTTGCCCCGGTTCATGGCCTCGATACGGCGGCCCTTGGCGTAGTGCTGGCGAATCTTGGTGCGCGCCTTGCTGGTGCGCACGAACTTAAGCCAGTCCTCACTCGGGGCGTGGTTCTCGTCCTTGGTTGTCTGAATCTCAACCGTTGAGGCGGTTTCGAGCTCGGTATGCAGGGGAACCAGCTTGCCGTTGACCTTAGCGCCGATAGTGCGGTCCCCCACCTCGGTGTGGATCGCGTAGGCAAAGTCGACGGGGGTTGAGCCTACCGGTAGGCTAATGGGCTTGCCCTGCGGGGTCAGCACCACAATCTCGTCAGTCTCAAGTCGCTCAGAGAGCTGCTGGTAGAACTGCTCCGACTCGGGGTTAGAGTTCGAAATCTCAGAAATCGACTGCAAGATGCCGATGTTGAAGGCAGCGGTGTGGGTACCGGGTTCCTTGGGGGAAAAATCGACCTTCTCGCCGCGGGAGGCAGCCTTGTACCGCCAGTGGGCAGCCACACCGTACTCAGCCTCTTCATGCATCTTGTAGGTGCGGATCTGGATTTCCAGGGGTAGGCCGCCGGGCCCGTGCACCGTCATGTGCAGTGACTGGTAGTGGTTGTGCTTAGGCTGCTTGATGTAGTCCTTGAAGCGCCCAGGAACCGCCATCCACAGCGACATCACGTGCCCCAGGGCGGTGTAGCAGTCTGCTTCTTCCTCCACCATGATGCGCACGGCCAGAATATCGTTGATATCGTCGAAGCTCTTACCCTTGGTCTTCATCTTTTGATGAATCGAGTAATAGTGCTTGGGACGGCCCGTTACAGTGGCCTCAATACCTACCTGGGCCAGGCGATCCTCAATTGTTACGCGGGCCTCAGCCAGATACTTTTCAAGCTTGGGGGTACGTTCGCCCACCATCCGCACTATCTCGGCGTAGATATCGGGGCTCATAGCGGCAAAAGAGAGGTCTTCCAGCTCCCACTTGATGGTGTTCAAACCCAGGCGGTGAGCCAGCGGGGCATAAATCTGCAGGGTCTCTTCGGCCTTACGCGCTGCGGACGCACCGGATACAAACCGCCAGGTGCGGGCATTGTGCAGACGGTCAGCCAGCTTGATGAGCAGCACACGCACGTCCTGCGACATTGAGATAACCAGCTTGCGAATTGTCTCAATGGGGGCGTTATCGCCGTAGCTGACCTTATCGAGCTTGGTCACACCATCTACCAGGTAGGCAACCTCGGTACCGAAATCAGCGGTGAGCTGCTCCTGGGTGTACTCGGTATCTTCGACCGTATCGTGTAGCAGACCCGCAACCAGCACGGGGCCGGTAGCACCTATCTCAGCCAGAATGGTCGTCACGGCTACCGGGTGGGTGATGTAGGGGTCCCCACTCTTGCGCTTCTGCCCCCGGTGGTAGTGGTTAGCGACCTGGAAGGCCCGCTGTAGCACCTCAAGGTCTTCATCGGGGTGGTACTTCTTGACGGTGCGAATCACCGGCGCCAGCACTGGAGAAAAACGGGGGGCAGGGCCCTGCTGCTGTTCCCGCCCAAATACCAGGCGGGTCGGCACGCGCCCCGAAGCAGACATGACCCGGTGTGACCCGCGAACCGGCCGTTTACCCTCTGCGCGAGAATTCTTCTGACTGCTCTCTTCTGACCGGCTCACGCCCAATTCCCCCTCAAACTGAAATACTCGTGTGGGACTATCTTAGATTAATTCCAACACTGCGCGTAACAAAAACGGGAACGGACTGTATTCCGCTCCCGTTTCTAGGGTAAAAGGCCTAGCTCTTGGCCCTACTGGCTATCGAGGTTAACCGAATGCACGGTAACCATCACCGGGGCATCCTGCTGCGCACCGGCGTCCTCGCGCTCCTCGCCCTCTTCTGCCTGCCCCTGGCGGGCACGGCGGACGAGCTCGGTATGCTCACGCACGCCCTTCTCGCCCAGGCGCAGGGCAGCGTAGGCAGGAGCTGCCACAAAGAGGGTGCCCAGGGTACCGATGATGATACCGACGAAGAGGGCCAGAGAGAGGTCCTTGAGGGTACCCGCCCCCAGGAGCAGGGCACCGATAAAGAGAATCGAGCCCACCGGCAAAACACCCACAATCGAGGTGTTGATAGAGCGCACCAGGGTCTGGTTAACTGCCAGATTCACCTGCTCAGCGAAGGTCGTATCGCGGCGCTTCTCTAGCCCCTCGGTATTCTCACGAATCTTATCGAAAACCACCACGGTGTCGTAGAGAGAGTAGCTCAACACGGTCAGGAAGCCGATAATCGCACTGGGGGTAATCTCAAAACCGATGAGAGCGTACAGGCCCACGGTGGTCACGATGGTAAAGATCAGGCCAGCAATTGCCGAGACCGACATCTTCCAGGTACGGAAGTACAGGGCCATACCAATCATCACCAGCAGAATAAACCAGACCAGACCCATCAAAGCCTGCTGGGTCACCCCAGCGCCCCAGGTGGGGCCCACAAAGGACGAAGTCACCTGGTCAGCGCCCACGCCGTAGGCCGACTGCAGGGCCTGCCCCACAGCCAGAGTCTCATCGTCGGTCAGCTCACTCATCTGGGCTCGCACGGTACCCGCAGCGATATTCGTGACGCGCACGTCGGTCGCCTCGGGGGCGGCATCCTCAATCGCCTGCTGGCCGATAGAAATATCGGTATCGGCCACCTGCGACACGGTGAACTCAGAGCCACCGCGGAACTCAATACCCAGATTGAAGCCACCGCGCACCACCGGCACCAGGGCCGCCAGCACAACCAGGGCCAGGGCAATCGTCAGCCACAAACGACGCTTAGGCACAAACCCAAACGACCGCTGACCAGAATGCAGTTCATTACCGAACTGAGCGAGTTTATTTGCCACGGCGGGCCTCCTCGGTAGTGGTGGAATCTGCGGCAGGCGAGGGCTCCACATCAGTACTCCCCTGCGCCGCTTCGGCTTCAGCCGCCTCAGCTGCAAGGCGCTCGCGGCGCTTACGCTCAGCCAGGGAGAGGGAACCGTCGGCTTCCTCAGGGGTGCGGACGCGCCCCGCACCCCGGTAGAGCGGGGTGGAGCCGAGGGCTACCGGGTCCATGCCCGAGAATCGTCCGCCGTTACGGAAGTAGTCTTTGCGGCCCAGAAGAACCATGAGCGGGTGGATGAAGAGGAAGGTGATAATCAGGTCTGAAACGGCGGTAAGACCCAGGGTAAAGGCAAAGCCACGCACGTTACCAACAGAGGCGAAGTAGAGCACTACAGCGGCCAGCAGGTTTACGGCCTTAGAGGCCATGATGGTGCGCTTGGCGCGCAGCCAACCGTGGTCGATAGCGGCAGGGATGGTGCGGCCGGCACGAATCTCATCGCGAATACGTTCAAAGTAGACAATGAAAGAGTCTGCCATCAGGCCGATGGACACAATCAGACCGGCTACACCCGCCAGCGACAGGCGGTAGTTCATCAGGTAGCCCAGTAATACAATCACCCCGTAGGAGAGCAGGCCAGCCACAATAATCGAGGTGATATTGACCAGGCCCACCAGGCGGTACTGGAAGAGGGAGTAGATAAACACCAGCAGCAGGCCAATCAGACCGGCAATCAGACCCATCTTCAGCTGGTCAGCACCCAGGGTTGCAGAAATCTGCTGTTCTGACTGAATAGTGAAGCTAATGGGCAGGGCACCGTACTTGAGCTGCTCAGCCAGGTTGGCTGCCTCTTCTTCGGTAAAGTTACCGGTGATCTGGGGCTGGCCGTTGGTAATCACTGCCTGGGTGACGGGGGAAGAGAGCACCTGGCCGTCCAGCATGATGGCGAAACGGGCGCGGGGGTCAGACGCCTTGGTGCCGCGAATAGCGTTCAGGCGGGTGGTGACGTCCTTAAAGGTCTGGGTAGCAGCCTCGTTGAAGACGATGTTTACGCCCCACTGGCCGGTTGCGTAACCGGTTGAGCTAGCCACCTGGGAGTAGGAGGCTGTGTCGATATCGGTACCCTCAATTTCGATAGGGCCCAGGATGTACTTTTCACTTCCGTCTGAGGCACAGGCGACAATGGCGGAGTTGGGGTCCTGGTTAGAGGTGTCAACGTTGGCGGGTACGGTGCAGTCCAGCTGCTCGTACTGGCGCCAGAGGTCGCCGGTAACCCAGTTGTAGTCCGAACCGTCGGTGGGTTCGGCGGTCGGTGAGGGTAGGGCATCCTCGGCTGCTGCCGCGTCCGTTGCAACCGCTTGGGGGGCACCGGCGTTAATGACGGCACGGAAGCTCATCTGCGCCGAGGTCTGAATCAGGTTACGGGTTTCGGTGCTCAAAGTGCCGGGCACAGAAACCACGACGTTCTGGCCCGACTGGGTGGTGACTTCTGCTTCCGCTACGCCCGCGCCGTCGACGCGCTGGCGAATAATTTCAACAGCCTGGTCGAGCTGCTCAGCGGTAATGGCATCGCCCGAGGAGTCGTTAACCTCGGGTGACAGGATGAGCTGGGTACCGCCAGAGAGGTCTAGGGCCAGCTTGGGCAGCCAGCTGCCCCCGGAAAAGGTGGTGCCGAAGATTCCTCCGGCCAGTAAGAGCAGCACCAGGGCCATCGAGGCAAGTGCCCCTCTGGCTTTGGTAACGTTGGATGGTTGAGCCATCGGTGCCCCTTCGGGTGAGTGGGTTCGTGAAATGTGAAAAAGCGCGCCACCTCTGAATCTAGAGGTAGCGCACCCTAAGCTGTGGTTTAGTTTTTGGGATCGTCTGCGACTTCACCCTGGATGACAGGACGCTCGGCGTCGGCTACCGGTGCGGTAGCGGTGTCTTCCTCGATGCTGGTGACGGTCATGAGGTGAACCTTAGCCACGGTGCCCGGAGCGATTTCCAGGTGGGCGGTGTTGGCTTCCTTGTCGATGGAGACAACAGAGCCGTAGAGACCAAAGTTAGTCATGACCTGGGTGCCGGGCACCATGGCGTCCTGACGTTCCTTAATCTGCTGCTGGGCCTTCTTGGCGCGGCGTGCCGGTAGCACGATGAGCACCAGCATCATGATGCCCAGAAGTAGGAGCATAAACAGGGGTGAGCCTGACTGCACGAGAATCCCTCTTAACGTAGTCGATGGGGGGTGAACAAACTAAGTCCCCATTCTATGCTAAGTTCCTTGCAGTTGGCTGGTTACCCCCCCTGATATTACAGGGGCAGACGGGCTAGGGCAGCTCGGGTGCCTCTAGCCCCAGGTGCTCCCAGGCAGCCGGCAGGGCAACTCGCCCGCGAGGGGTCCGCCCAATCAGGCCCTCACGTACCAGGTAGGGCTCGGCAACGGTCTCGACAGTTTCGGTCTCTTCACCCACCGCAATGGCCAGGGTGGAGAGGCCCACCGGCCCCCCGCCGAACTTGGTAATCAGAGCTTCAAGCACCGCTCGGTCAAGACGGTCCAGGCCGCGCTCATCAACCTCATACATGTTGAGGGCTGTCGCTGCCGCTGAGGCCTCGATACGGTCGATGCCGTTGACCAGGGCCCAGTCGCGCACGCGACGCAACAGGCGGTTGGCGATACGGGGCGTACCCCGGGACCGGCCCGCAATTTCTGCAAAACCCTCGGGGCTAATGTTGAGTTCCATTAGGCCAGCAGACCGGCGGATTACACTCTCTAGCTCGGTAACAGAGTAGAACTCTAGGTGGCCAGTAAAGCCGAAGCGGTCACGCAGGGGCCCGGGTAGCAGACCCGCGCGGGTAGTTGCCCCCACCAGGGTAAAGGGCGGCAGCTCCAGGGGAATAGAGGTTGCCCCCGCCCCCTTGCCCACCACAATATCCACACGGAAGTCTTCCATGGCCATGTAGAGCATCTCTTCAGCCGGGCGGCTCATACGGTGAATTTCATCGAGAAAAAGCACCTCACCGGGGGTGAGCGACGAAAGAATCGCGGCCAGGTCACCCGAATGCTGAATAGCCGGGCCAGAGGTGATACGCAGGGGGGCGTCCATCTCGGCAGCAATAATCATCGCCAGGGTGGTCTTACCCAGACCGGGAGGACCCGATAGGAGCACATGGTCGGCCGAGCGTCCGCGCATCTTCGATGCCTCAAGCACCAGCGACAGCTGCTGACGCACGCGCTGCTGCCCCACAAAGTCATCAAGAGACTTGGGGCGCAGGGCCGCCTCAATCATTTTTTCTTCTGGCTCTTCATCCATCGAAACCAGGCGCTGGCCGGGAATCTGACCATCGGCGTGAGGGAACTGGCTCATACTCTACCTATCGACCTACCGTATTCTGGTTGCCCAGCGAAGCCAGTACAGCCCGCAGCGCTTCGGCAACACCCATGGTTTCAGCCTTCGGGTTGTGCTCAATGAAGGACTCAATAGCGCTCACGGCGTCCCGCTCGTTCCAACCCAGGCTGGTCAGGGCGTCCTGCACCTGGGGCTTCCAGCTCACGCCCTGGTCGATAGGCAGCTGGTCGGTAGCGCCGTCCGCCAAAATCAGCTTGCCAGCAAGCTCTAGGACGATGCGGCGAGCCCCCTTGGGGCCAATGCCGGGAACCTTGGTGAAAGCCTTGTCGTCACCGGTTGCTACAGCACGCTCAACCTCAGCTGGAGTATGCACACCTAGCACGGCCAGGGCAATGCGCGGGCCAATACCCGACACCGACAGCATCATGTCAAAGACCTCACGCTCGGCAGGCTCAGCAAAGCCATAGAGGGTCATGGAGTCCTCACGCACAATCATGGTGGTCAGAACCGTAGCCTTCTCCCCCAGGTGCAGCTGCGAAGCTGTACGGGCATTGAGATGCACCAGCATGCCAAAACCGTTAACGTCGATAACAGCGGTCTCCAACCCTAGATGGGTTACGGTACCGGTCAGTGAGCTAATCATGAAACCAATTCTATTCGAATATATGTACTAATACAAGAGGTGTGTGGGGAGTTGCTTCTGCCTGTCAAAAAATGAGAAGCGGACTCACAGCGAAGCTGCTGGCTCGGGGCTGGCGTGAATCGCTTGTGAGCGCTAGCGAACCAGCGAGAGGGTCGGCAGCGAGCGTGAGTCCGCTGATCATTAGACCGCGATCTACCTTCGTGCCCTGGCCTCCGCCTCCATCCAGGCCCGCTGGGCGGGGGTGAGCTGGGCGCGGCGGCGCGCTGCTGCCGGGTTGGACCCCTGGTGGGTCTGGGTGGTGGCTGCCATATTGATGCCGGAGCCGATGCCACCGCCGCGCCAGCCGTGGCAGATAGCCAGGGCGAGGGCGTCCGCCGCGTCCGCCGGTTTGGGCATGGTCTCAAGCCCCAAAATGCGGGTGACCATGCGCCCCACCGATGCCTTGTCGGCGCGTCCTGAGCCTGTCACCGCAGCCTTCACCTCTGAGGGCGTGTGGAAGTGCACCGGCACGCCGCGCGCAGCGGCAGCGGCAATGACCACACCGGAAGCATGGGCTGTACCAATCACGGTATTGACCTGCTCCTGGGCAAAAACTCGCTCAATCGCCAGGGCGTCAGGCTGATAGGTGTCGAGCCAGGCCTCGGCAGCGCGCAGAATCTTGAGGATGCGGGCGTCCAAGCTCTCCGATGCGGCAGTCCCTGCCACCCCCACGTTGACAAAGTGGGCCTTGCGGTTGGCCGTCATATCGACCAAACCGAAACCGCACCTGGTGAGACCCGGGTCAACCCCCAGAATGCGGGCAGCGCCCGGAACTCGCGGGGCGGGTTCCGGGCGCTGGTGTGAGGTGCCGTGAGCCGGGGCCACGCACTCCTCCTTTCCCTGCTGGCTACTCAGCTTCGAGCTCGGCCATGACGGCTTCGCTGATGTCTGCGTTGGAGTAGACGTTCTGCACGTCGTCCAGTTCTTCGATGGCGTCAGCGAGCTTGAGGAACTTCTTAGCACCTTCGGCGTCGAGGTCTACCTGCATAGTGGGGCGGAAGACCGGGTCGTCGTTGTTGTACTCGAGCTCAGCCTCTTCCAGAGCCTTACGGATGGCGGGCAGGTCGGTTGCCTCTGAGACAACGGTGAAGATCTCGCCTTCGTCGATGACTTCCTCAGCGCCAGCGTCGAGCACTGCCATGAGGACGTCGTCCTCGGTCAGGCCCTCGGTCTTAGCAACTTCGGCAACGCCCTTGCGCTCGAAGAGGAAGGCTACGGAGCCAGAGTCTGCCATGGTGCCGCCATTGCGGGTGACGGCGGTGCGGACCTCGGCGGCTGCGCGGTTGCGGTTGTCGGTTAGACACTCGATGTAGAGGGCGGTACCCTGGGGGCCACGGGCCTCGTACATGATTTCGGTGTAGTCAACGGCTTCACCGGTCAGGCCGGCGCCGCGCTTGATTGCGCGCTCAACATTGTCGTTGGGAACCGAGTTCTTCTTGGCCTTTGAGACTGCGAGGTCGAGGGCGGGGTTACCTGCCGGGTCGGGGCCACCCATGCGAGCTGCAACTTCAATTGCCTTGATGTACTTAGCGAAGGCCTTGGCGCGCTTGGCGTCGATGGCAGCCTTCTTGTGCTTGGTAGTGGCCCATTTGGAGTGACCTGACATGATTCTCCTTGTTCGTCTGGTGCGCCCGCACACGGGCGGGCGCGATGTACCTCGTACTATTCTAGCGTGGACGGGCGGACGCTGAGGCGCGCGCCTTTTCTACGAGGGTGTCGTCAATAACGACGGGGGTGAACTCACCGTACTTCTTGATCGCTGCCTGCTTGATGAGGAAGTCCGAGATAGCCGGGTTCTTGGGCAGCAGAGAGCCGTGCAGGTAGGTTCCAATGACGTTGTGGACGCGGGCGCCCTCGCCGGAATCTTCCTTGTTGTTGCCCTCGCCCTTGGTGACGGTGGCCAGGGGCTTGGTGTCTCCGGAAAGATAGGTGAGCCCCGAGTGGTTCTCGAACCCGATGATGGTGCCGAACTCTTCAGATTCCTCAACGATGTTGCCGATCAGGCGTTCTTCACCGCCTACGGTCTTAGCGTCAAAGACACGAATACCGTTGAGGGTGACGCCGCCGACGGTTTTGAACTCTCTACCGAAGAGCTGGTAAAGACCGCAGATGACCAGCATGGGGGTGCCACCTTCTGCCAGCATACGCAGGGTTTCAGCGTTGGCGAGCAGGTCGTCCTGAATCACGGACTGGCCTGAATCCTGGCCACCGCCGCCCACGAAGATATCGCCGTCGAGCGGGAACTCATCACCGGGATTGTAGTCAACGATTTCGGTGGTGAAACCGTGGGCCTGAGCCCGGCGGGAAAGCGACAGGGTGTTGCCCCAGTCCCCGTAGATGTTCATGTCTTTGGGGTAGAGCTGCACAATTTTGAGGCTCTTGTTGTTGCCGGTCTGGGTGATAATCTGCTCGCCCGCTTCGACCGGTGCGTTCTCAAAATCGCTCATTAGATTTCCTCCACATCGGTGATTTTCGCCAGTTCCTTACGGATGGCCAGCATGGCGGTGTAGGTGCAGAAGATGCGCATGGGGCGCCCCTCTGACTTGGCAATAAAGGTGGCGAGGGCTTCTTCGAGGTCCTCGTTGATGTTCTCTACATAAACATCGTCGTGCTGTAGGCGCAGGGCCATGTCGTAGGCGCGCACGCCCGACACCATGGTGACGCCGCCCTGGGTCAGGGAGTGGAAGTCGACGTCCCAGAGCCAGGAAACATCGCGACCGTCGGCGTAGGCGTCGTTGATGGTGATCATGGTGGCGTAGTCCTTGGCGTCGGCGGACGCCAGCGACAGGCGGAACCCGCTGGGGTTCTTCACCAGAAGTAGCTGCAGGGTCTGGCCGTTAACGTTGAGGGTTTCACCGCGGCCAAAAGCCGGGGCAATATGTTCGAGTTCAGCCAGAAGTTTAGTCTCGTTGAGGGAATCCCCCATGACTTCGCGCGTCAGCGCCATTGCCGCAGCGGCATTGAAGATGTTGTAGACACCGTAGAGGTTAATGGTGCCCGCTAATTCCTTACCGGCAACGTCGAAGGTGGCGGCGGTTCCCTTGAAGTCCTTGAGCAGGACGGACGCCGCCGGCAGCTCCGGTGCCAGAACACCGGCGTCCGCGCGCTCAGCGCTCTCGGGGCTGGTGCGCAGATCATCATCGGACGGGAACAGGGCACGTAGCTTCTCAGACAGGCCGAAGTAGCTCACCCGAGTGCCGGGCTGAATGTTCTCAGCCAGAGAACGAATGCGCGGGTCTTCTCGATTGAGTACTACAGTGCCCGTCGTGGCACCGGCAACCGTAGCCAGCATACGGCGGGTCGTATCAATCTCACCGAAGCGGTCTAGCTGATCACGCAGGACGTTCAGCAACAGAGCGTAGTTGGGCTTGACCTTGCGTACAAAGTGCACCGCGTGAGCCTCATCCAGCTCAAGTACCGCGATGTCAGCGTCCAGCTTACCCGCTAGGTTCATCTCACCCAGCAGAGCAGCAGCCACACCCCGCACAAAGTTCGACCCGGTGCGGTTGGTAAAGACCTTCAGGCCCTGGGCTTCCAGTAGCTGCACCACCATCTTGGTGGTGGTCGTCTTACCGTTCGTGCCCGAAACAACGACGACACCGCGCGGTAGCTTAGCCAGCTCCTCCGCCACAAAATCAGGGTGCAACTTCTCCATGACCAAGCCAGGGAAGGCAGAGCCGCCCCCGCGCAACTTGGTCGCATAACGAATGCCTTGGCCAACAAGGCGAACAACAGGTCGTGACATGGTGACTATCTTACCGGGTTTGTGTATGCTTCGAACCTGTGATGACTACTTCCATGAACCAGCTTGTACCCTTCCCCGAATTTATCTGGCGTGACATCACCTGGCGCGATAGAGCCCCTCATCTTAAAGTTGAGCCTCTTCTTGACGGTCAACCTAGCGGTGAGATTGAAACTATTGCCATCACCCCGGGTAGCTTCCTCGGCCTCACTGCCCTCTCGGCGGACGTCCGCGGTGCCGGCACCTACTGCAGCGGTTACTCACAGGCCAACGTCGATAGCGTTGGCTTTCATCTGGAGCCCTGCCCCACCCACACCATCATTACCAAGGGTAAACAGTGCGACTCCTGTTTCGCCCGCGACGAATTCGCACCCATCCATCGCATCCACCTGGGTTCTCGAATGAACGAGGCAGCCCTGGCCTACGTCAATCTCGAACACTACCTCTACATCGCAACCTTCCCCGACGGCACTTCCAAGGTCGGCACCGCCTCCCTGGACTCCAACCCCCGCCGTCTCGACGACCAGGCCGTCGCCGCAGCTACTTTCGTTGCCCGGGCAGACACAGGCATCATCGTGCGCCAGCTCGAAGACCTGGTCTCGCAAGAAGCCAACCTCACCCAGTTCAAACGGGCCTCCACCAAATACAAGGCCTGGGTCGACCCCGCCAGCACCGAGCGTCTCAAATCTGAACACTACATGGCCGTAGAAAACGCCACCTGGGCGCTCGAAGACGCCCAAGGCACCGTCGACGGTTTTGATATCACCGCAGACCGCTGGGTGCCGTCCGTCGCGATGAGCCGGGCCTACGCGTCCTTACGGGCAGAAAACCCCGAGCCGCTCACCGCCTACCCCACCCTCACCGAAGGCACCCACGGCTTCTACATCACCGGTGGAACCGGGAAGTTCCTCACCGCTCACTTCGGCGACCCCGACCAGACCTTCCTGGTCAACACCGCAGAACTCTCCAACAGGGCCTGCCGCCAGCACGGGGAACTCACTCCCCCGGCGTCCGTGCAGGAATCGCTGTTCTAGGAAGATAGTCGACATAAGGCAGCAGGCAAGCCAAACGCCCGCCGACCCTCTGATATCTCGCGCTGGGGCGCTCGATATCATTCACGCCAGCCCCGAGCCAGCGGGCTTACTTGGCTTGCCTGCTGCCTTCGCCTAGCGATCCCAGGCAGTACTAAGCAGGTTCCGGATCTCGTCCAGGGTCTGCGTGACCGTCTTGGTGCCGGCGACGATGGGCAGGAAGTTGGTGTCGCCGCTCCAGCGGGGCACGATGTGCTGGTGCAGGTGGGCAGCGACCCCTGCCCCGCCGACCTTGCCCTGGTTCATGCCGATGTTGAAGCCGGCGGCTCGACTGACCTCCCGCAGAATTCCCATGGCTTTCTGGGTGAAGGCAGCAATTTCGGCGGTTTCTTCGAGCGTTGCGTCGTCGTAGTTGGGGATGTGCCGGTAGGGGCAGACCAGCAGGTGCCCGGGATTGTAGGGGTAGAGATTAAGGATGACGTAGGCGTGCTCGCCACGGTGCACAATGAGCGACTCAGTATCATCGTGGGCCGGGGCGTCGCAGAAGGGGCAGGTGTTTTCGGTGTAGTCCTTTTGCCCGCCCTTGACGTAGGCGCGGCGGTGGGGCGTCCAGAGCCGCTGGAAGGCGTCCGGAACCCCCGGCAGCTCAAAATCGTCGGTGGTGTAGTGGGGAATCTGCATCGCTAATCGCTCTCGGTGAAGGTAGCAAAAGTATAAAGGTCTCGGGACTGCGTCGCGTAAAGCTCCAGGCCAAGACTGGTTGCGGCGTCAGCCAGGGTACTCTCAAATCTACTTGGGAATTGGACCGCACCGGCATCACTGAGCGGCAGGGGCAACCGCGAAATCACTTTTCCTTCGGCTAGGCTTTGGGGCAGGCGCCCGGATTGGCTGAGCCTGTCACCTATAACCTCGCGGACGGCAGCACCCGGGTTGGTTGCGAGATAGCAGGTTCCCTGGGGCTCAGGCAGGTCGAACCGGCCCTGCATCGATGAAGAGAAATACCAGGGGCCGTACTGCTGACTATGGGCGCGGAAAAATTCGCTACCTTTTTCGTACTCTACGGAGGGAATCAGTGAGAGATTCGACCCCGGCATAGGCCCATGCTGGGCTATTTTTTGCCGGGTCATACGGTTTGCCACCCTGCTGCAAGAGCACGGGCTTCGGTCAAAACTGTATCGAGGCGGCCTTGGTCAAGTAAATCTAAGGGGGTTACCCCATCGAGCGGTGTGTTGAACCACTGGGCAACAGCGAATGAGTCTGCATCGCCAAAGGCTCGCAGCACCTGTTGTATATCTCCCCTTACAGCTCTGCCCTCAAACTGAAACACAGGGAAAATTGACTCACTGTTTTCGATGGTCAGTCTCAGGAGCTTGTGGTGCTTAACCTGCTTGCTGATGGCCGCCCGGCTGGTAACTTTGAGCAGTTTCATGGTGCTATCGAGGTCGTAGACTGGCCCGATGAGGTCGCCGTAGCCCTTAACACTGGCGCGGGCTACTAACGACCTCATGCGGCTTTTAACGTCTTCTAGATCGTCAATGGACGCCAAAAAATCAGCGGGTAGACTTTCTAAATCGCGGGTGAACTCAGCAACGAGCTGGTCGATAACAGCTTGGGCATGAGCGTCTTTGCGGTCGATGGTGTGGGACATGAGAACCTCCCTAGTTGGCTCTATGATTGTTAATCCTAAAAGCCACCGTCAACCGCGTCAACCATTCGGACGCCTCCTAGCGCCGGGTGCGCCAGGCCCGGTGGTACTGGGCAGGCACATAGTCGATATCGACCTTGAGCTCATCAGCCCAGGGAACCACCATCGTGCGGCACCAGCTCGCCGGGGGGGGCGAGGCCTTTCGTCCAGCGTGAGCAATCTGGATACCCGCCTTGGCTCCCCCGGCGTGAATTGCTTCAACGACCGGCTTGAAAGCCTCGGTGTGTTCGTCGCTCCATAGCTAGTTTAACCGAGCCGAAACCAGACCTTCACTGCCAGAATTCATCTATGTCGCACGAACCGGAATCTCCATAAATCGGGCCTGGCGATAAAGCCTTCGATTCAGTTGGCCTTCCCGCATGAACTGAGCCAGAATGGCCCTAAAAGCCTGTCCCTGCTGATTCCAAGCTTTAACAGGCGTGCCTGCCAGCAAGCCAGCTTTATCCCAGGGTGTAGCCCTAAAGAAAAGACCAATGTCGGTGCTATGGGCCGACTCTCGAAAATGCCCCTGTTCACCTGTCTCTAGCTGAAAGCAGGTAGCTGTACCGCCAGCGTCCTGGTACCGGGCGACAAAAGAACGAGCAGGATCAGCATACATTCGCTCAGTTAGCCACTCCACCCAAGGATCAACAAGAGGACGAAGAAATCGATGAAGCCTTTGAGGAACAGGAGGAGTTAAGCCAGCAACTTCACGGGGAAGATACCCGACCAGCACCTGCACCCGGGAAGCTACCAGCCTCAGCCGGGCGTCCTCGTCCTTCTCTGCAGGAAGAGGATAGTGCCCGTACTGACAGCCCAAAGGCAGAAAAGCAGACCAGCCAAACCGTAGCGGGTTGGCCAAGAAGCACCGGCCAGAGGCCTTAGCCCAAACAGAACTCGGGGCATGCACATCAAGATCAGCAGTTTGGGCAAGTAAATGCTGCGTCAGTTTCTGCCGACCATAGCTCAGCCTTAGAGGAGCACTTTGGATAATGGCCCGATGAAAGAGCATCTCGCCTGGCTCCCCGTCTACAGCTCCTTCAGCAAGGATAAGCTTAGCGACCAAATCACCGCCGGCAGAATGACCGTAAACCGTAACCCGGTCAGGGTCACCCCCAAATTGATGGATATAGGTCTTAACCCAGCGCAGGGCACAGAGGGCGTCCAATAACCCCAAATTAGCTGGACGTTTTCCGTCCCCACCCAGGAAACCCAACAACCCAATCCTGTAATTAACCTTAACCACAAGAAAGTTAAAGTTATCCAAGAAAGGTGACGGGTCATATCCAGGTGCATCTGCCCCGCCGGTTACGTAGGAGCCACCATGAAAATAGACTATCACCGGCAATAAGTGATCGGTTGATCTCCTGTGCTTGCTAATAGAAAGTCGGAGCGGGTATTCCTCAAACCGGTTAGGAACGCCAGGATTACAGCCACCTGGTGCATGGGGTTGTGGCTGCCCGGGGGAAGGTGTGTGTGGATAAAAAGTTTTAGGAAGAGCATCAAGAGGAACCAGGTGCGGGGGCTCAAATCGCTCAGCCACAGCATAGGGTAAACCAAACCAGTGACGAATAGATTCAACCTCAAGAGGGCGCAGGTAACTGGGCTTCTTGGGGGTAGGATTCGGGTTTGTTGGCAGAATGTAGTCTTCCATTCCCGGTTCAAGCCAGTATCCCCTGCTAGCAATCGTATGTAGCCAGGTTTCCTCATCATAGGCGGCAAGTATGAGCATTTTAAAAATCTCACGTGTGCTGTCATGAGCCTTGGACTTAAATTGTTTCCAGTCCTGATAGGCTCCGATGAGAAGCGACACAGTAGCGGGATCGTCACGGTGTTCAAAACAGGCTGCGTCGAACAGTTCCTTGAGTTGCAGGTTAGATAGCCGCATGACGAGATGGCGGCTAGTGTTTTTAGGCTTTGACGTTGTGTGTGGGGTCTGGGTTTCAAAATCTTTCCCCCACTGTTCCAAGCTGGTGAGATGGAAATCGTTGCAGGTGGGGCACTGATAGACGCGAACGGGAATGGTGCGCCCTGGTGTAAGCAGAACAGGGTTCATGGACTGAATGGTGGACATCACCATCTTTGCAGCGGTTTCTGTCACGTACCGCCTTTTGCCGCTTGCCCGGCATTTACCGCGAGTTTTAATAAGCCTATTCCCCATGACGCCACCACCTTCATTGCTGGTTTGTATACCTACATATTTACTGTAATCGGGACTTCTACTGAGGTAAAGCAGATAAAAATTTGATGGAAGTCGCTTGTGAAAAGTTTATGAAGAGTATCATTGCAGCTATGCAAGAACTGACCGAAGCTGCCATCCGCTCATCTTTTATTAACTGCTCTAAGGGCGAGGCTAAACGCCTCAACCTACCCAGCCTCAAGGAGCAGAACTGGGACGACCTGATTTTCCTATCCTGGCTCGACCCAAAAAGCCCCCTCAAGGGTTGCCTGGTCGTGGAACATGAGGGGCAGGTGCAGGGGGTGCTGCTGCAGAAGTCTAAGGCGCAGAGTAAGGCCGCTCAGATGTGCCAGTTCTGCCTGACTCTGCACCCGGGGTCGGGGATCTCGCTGTATACAGCGGCCCGACCGGGTGCGTCGGGGCGACGCGGCAACACCATCGGCACCTACCTGTGCTCCAACCTGGCCTGCACCGACTATGTGCGGGGCAAGAAAAAACCGGCGGGTATCCGCCAGATGGATGAGACCCTATCCCTCGAAGAGCGCATAGCTCGTACCCGCGATAATGCGGTTAGGTTTATTGAGCGCCTGGTGGCGGGAGCCGCATGATTCAGGTTGGGGCGCTCAAGCCCGCCCAGGCCGATTTGGTTCAGGCACTCTATGACCAGAACCCCGATTACTTCCTACGGATTTCTGGCCGCCCCGCTCAGCCTGGCTCTGCGCTGGAAAACCTGACGGTCTTCCCGCCCGGTTTATCCCACTCCCCTGTGCTGTTGGGGGCCTTTGAGGGCGGACGCCTGGTTGGGGTTTTGATTGCTGGCTTGGGGTTTCCAAGTGAGGAGTTTGCCCATGTGGCTCTGACCCTGGTTGATGGGCAGGCGCGAGGACGCGGGGTGGGCCGGGCCTTGCACGACGCCTACTTGGGTGCGGTTCGGCAGCACCCACATATCAGCACCTTACGTTTGGGAATTGTGGCGCCTAACGCCGAGGTCGCCGAACCTTTCTGGCGGGCCCTAGGCTACACCCCTAGTGGCGAGGTTAAGGACTTTTCCCAGGGGGATGTGGTTTCAACGGTGGAGGTTTTTACTCGGCCGGCCAGCTAGCTTTGCCCCAGCAAAACTTTCGAGTAATTAGACTATTCATCCCACGGGTTAATAAGGGGAATATTCATAGCTAGGAAGTCTTTTGTGTTCCTGGTGACGAGTTTCATGTGGTGGCGCTGGGTAATTGCCGCGATGAAACAGTCTGCCGATGGCCTGGGGTCGGGCACTTGATAGGTAGCGGCGATGAGGGACGATTCGAGGTCGAGGTCAAGAACCCTCCCCTCAAACCCCGGAAGTAAAGTTCCATGCAACCAGTCACCAATGAGGGCAGCTTGAGCAGAGTCCTTACGCGCCAGCCTTTGAACGCCCACCTCTAACTCATACACCGTGATACTTGTGATAAAAAGCTGGTCGGAGTACTGTTGCTCAAGCCATCGCTGCACTGCAGGGTTTTTCTTGGCTGGTACCTTGCGAATCTCACTGACAAGGTTGGTGTCTAGTACATACATCAGAACTCAGCAGGGCGAGGTTCAAAGTTGAGGCGCTCGAAGTCGAAGTCGATATCGTCTTGCATAGACATCTTTTGCAGGAACTGGGCCCCATCTGGCTGATCTTGTTGTCCAAGCTTTCTGTAATCCTCATAGGTCATCAGCACAAATGAGGGGGTACCCCTATCGGTGATGATGACAGGGCCTACAGAAGCTGCGCGTTTTGCCGCGCTGACATCTTGATTCAGCTGCCTCGAAGTAAGAACAGCTGGGGTTGCGCTAACAGTCATGATACCCGCCTTTCATGTAGGTACTTACCTACATTTTTGTCTTGGAGCTGAACGGTGTCAAGGGGTTTCTTGCTACAACGCTCATCGCACCCCGCGCCTTCTACACCTCCCGAAGCCTAGCTTCCTCAAAGCACTCTCGGGCGTACTCCCCCCGTGCGGGCGAAACCAGCCCAGATTGACCGAAGGGCCGCGCCCTGCTTCTGCTGGGTCTGCCTGCTTGCCCCCGCCAACAGCCGGCTATCTTCCCAAATAGGGTTATCAAAGAGCAGGGCAAGGTCAGCGCCCCTGCCGCGTTCCTTTTTTACCGGGGCGGGCGTGCTAGGCTGCACCGACTCTTTCACCGAGACAAGCGATGTTTATGGGAGTCCTTGCTATCGCGGTAGTCTCTCATCACTGCTGCCAGATCTTCTATGCTCATACCCTCTGGTAGTTTCATGGCCATCGTTGAGATAACGATGGTTGAGTTCTCGGCGCCTTCGTGGGTCACTCGGGTTAAAGCGCGGATACCGGTGAGGGTCCAGTTATAAGCGTGGGTATCGGCGATGACTGCCCTGATTTCCTTGCCCTGCCTATCAGCGGTGATGTCTCCGATGACGTTCCACAGAATCAGGTGGTTGCCATGGTCGAGAACCGTTGAGTGGTTGTAGAACCCCTCGGGCGTGAGAATCAGGGCGTACCTGCGCCGGTAATAGTAAATAAAGGTGAAAATGCCGGCGACAATGCACCCCACTCCGGATGCCAGGACGCGGTGGTACCTCCAGTCCGGTGGGTTATGGATAAACCACAAGCCCACAGCTATCCAGCCCACGCCAATCAGGAGGCTCATGCCGAGCTTCTTGGGGATTCTCATCGTTGAGTTTTCTGGGGTGTCCACAGTGCTATTGTACTGAAAGCCAGGCATAGTGCTCACTCAGATTCTGCATAAATCAAGGTTTACGGGAGGACTGAGCGCCCTGGTGGCCTATACGGAACACCCTTCTATTTTCTGCATAGCTGATCGTGCGTTCCGGTTCTTTGGAAGTATGCGATTTCTTTATCTTCACGCCAAATCAATAACCAGTCGCCAGCATTAGCTATATGGCATTCCTGGCTCCCCAGCCACTTGATATGTACTGGGTTTAGTTCCGCTCCCGTAAATTTAGAAACAAACAAAAAGA